>FWPU01003038.1_pt1 | contig 43911 bp, 32 predicted proteins | sample 2228361 | NCBI WGS metagenome assembly FWPU01 (sample SAMEA103939777, study PRJEB20133) | metagenome | reverse complement strand
CGCGTTCCACGTCGCGCGGTTGACGCCCTGGTGCGCGCTCACCGCCGGCGCGCCGAAGCCGGCCCCGCGCCCCCCGCGCCCGGCGCCAGGATGGACGGCCTCACCCGCCGGCGGCGCGGCCGCTGCTGCGACCGCCCCGACTGGTGCTGTTGGCTGCGCCGGCGCAAGGCCGCGCCCGCCGCGGCCGCGCCCGGTCGGAGGCGTCGGCACCGGAGAGGGCGGCAGCGTCACACCGGCGCCCGGCTGCCCCGACCCCGAGTACACGACGGTGCCGGCCGAGTCCCTGATCTCGATCGTGACCGGTGCCGCCGGCCGATCCTTGAGCCAGTAGTAGAAGGTCGGGACCGGGCCGCCTTGCCGATACGCGTCGGCCGGCTTGAAGAGCACCCCCGTCTCGCGCTCGAGACCGGCCTTCAGTTGCTGGACGACGGGCAGCCCTTCGAGGATCCAGAACCCCCGCCCCTCGGTGGCCAGAATGAGGTCGTTGCGGTAGACCTTCAAGTCCATGATCGGCACGACCGGCAGGTTGTTCTGAAACCGCTGCCAGTGCGCGCCCTCGTCGAAGGAGACGTACATGCCGTACTCGGTGCCCCCGTACAGCAGGCCGGACCGCGCCGGGTCCTCGCGGACGACGCGGAGGAAGTGGCCCACGGGGATGCCGTTCGTCCCGTCAGCGATCCGCTTCCACGTTCGTCCGTAATCGGTGGTCAGGAACGCGTACGGCGTGGGATCGTTCAGCATGTACCGGTAGGCGGTGACGATGGCGCGCCCAGCGCTCCGCGGCGACAGCTCGATGACGTTCACCGTGCTGAACTCGGGCAGCCCGGGCGGCGTGATGTTCTCCCAGGTCTTGCCGTGGTCCCGCGACAGGTGCACCAGCCCATCGTCGCTCCCAGCCCAGAGCAGGCCCGGCGTGACGGGCGACTCCTCGAAGGCGAAGACCGTCGAGTAGACCTCGACGCCCGTGTTGTCGCGGGTGATGCCTTTCGCGCCGGAGTAGTCCTGCTTGGTCTTGTCGTTGCGCGTCAGGTCGGGGCCGATGACCTCCCACGTCTGGCCGCCGTCGCGCGTGCGGTGCACGTACTGCGAGGTCGTGTAGACGACGTCCGGGTCGTGCGGCGAGATTCGGATCGGTGCGTTCCACTGGAAGCGGTACTTCATGTCCGCCGCGCGCTGGCCGGTCTGCGAGTCGGCGTAGACACGCACCTGCTCGCTGATCCCCAGATACCGGTCGGTGCGCGTGATGGATCCGCCGTAGTTGCCCGCGTAGATCAGGTTGTAGTTGCGCGGGTCGACGGCGATGTAGCCGCTCTCGCCGCCGCCCACGCCGTAGGTCTCGCCGACGTTCGAGCTCGGCACTGCCACCGTGCCGCTGTCCTGCTGGGCGCCGTACACCCAGTAGGGCCACCGGTTGTCCACCTCGAGCCGGTAGATCTCGGCGGTGGGCTGGTTGTTCTGGGGCGACCAGGTCTTGCCGCCGTCGACGGACACCGTGGCGCCGCCGTCGTTCGAGTTGATCAGGAACTGCGGATTCTCCGGGTTAATCCAGAGGTCGTGGTGGTCGCCGTGCGCCTGGATGCCGGCACTCTGGAACGTCTTGCCGCCGTCGGTCGACTTCAGGGCGCCAGTGTTGAGCGCCCACACCGTGTCGAGCGCCTTCGGGTCGGCGTAGATGTGCGTGTAGTAGAACGCCCGCTGCTGCAGGTTGCGCCCGGCGTAGGTCCGCGTCCAGCTCTCGCCGCCGTCATCTGACCGGTAGACGCCGCCCTGGTCGCCCGCGGCCTCGATGAGCGCGTAGACGCGCTTGGGATCGACCGGCGACACGGACACGCCAATACGACCCACCATCACGCCCTGCGGCAGGCCCTTGCCGAGCTTCTGCCAGGTATGGCCGCCGTCGACCGAGCGAAAGAGCCCACCTTCCAGGCTGCCCGAGTCGATCGACCACGGCGCGCGCCGCACCGTCCACATCGCGGCGAAGAGGATGTTCGGGTTCCTCACGTCCATCGAGAGGTCGACCGCTCCCGTGTTCTCGCTCACGGCGAGCACGTGCTCCCACGTCCGGCCCCCGTCTTTCGACCGGAAGACCCCGCGCTCCGGGTTGGGACCGAAGATGTTGCCGACGGCCGCGACGTAGACCAGGTCGGGATCCTGCGGGTGGACACGGATGCGCCCGATCAGGCCCGCCTTCGGCAGACCGACGTGCTGCCACGTCTTGCCGGCGTCGGTCGACTTGTACACGCCGTCGCCGTTCGACACGTTGCCCCGCGGGCAGGCCGAGCCCGTGCCGACGTAGATGACGGCGGGATTCGAGTCCGCCACCGCGATGGCCCCGATCGATCCCGCCCCGATCTGCCCGTCGGTGATCGGCTCCCAGCGCGCCCCCGCGTCGGTGGTGCGCCAGACCCCGCCGGCACTCCCCATGTAGTACAGCTTCGGGTTCGACGGCACGCCCGCCACCGCCGTGACGCGCCCGCCTCGGCTGAACACCGTGAGCGGTCGGTAGTAGAGCTCCCCGTAGAGCGCGGGGTCGACGAGTGTCGCCGCCCCGGTGGCGGCCTGGCCGGCGACGCGCGCGATCGTGGGCGCGAGCCCCAGCGCCACGCCGGCGATCGCCCCGGCCATCGCCGGAAAACCGACACGCCGCCATCCTCTCTGCATCGCCATCCTCCTTCACACCTCGTCGCCCTGACGCGCTCCCCCGCACCCGACCCTCTCCTCCGGCGGTGAGGGAACGCGGGCGCGAGAGACCTCACTCTCCTCCAGGATCCGACCATCGGGTGCGACCGTCACCTCCACGGTCTTCTTCTCCGCCGTCTCGACCACGACCTCATAGCCCTCCACGGTCTCCTTGCCGTTCGTGACGGCGGTGATCCGCATCGCTTCCTTGATCGTGGACCTGGGATACTTCGTCTCGACCGCCTTCGTGACCTCGGCCGGGAGCTCGCTCGCCGCCACCGCCTCCTCCCAGTTCACGAGGGAGCCGTCCTGCCGGATGTCCGCCTCGAGCTTGCGGCCGTCCTGTCGGAACTCGATGTCGTAGATAACCACGCCCCTCTCCTGTTCGCGCGTCCACGTCTCGATGACCGCCCGGGGAAACCTCGCCTTCACAGTCTCCATCACCGCGCGTGGGATCTGCGCCGCCGGCGCCTGCCCCTGCGGTCGAAGCGGGCCCGCGGCGCGAACCGAAAGCCCGAGGGCGACGAGCAGGATGGCCCTTGCGACAACGCTCTGGCCAGCCATGAACCCCTTGCCGAACGCCGTCGCGCGCAGCCGCAGGCCCTCCCGTCGGCCCAGGCGCGGCCAGCGCACCCAGCGTCGCCACCACCCGCGCCCACCACGGGTCGAGGTCTCGGGGCGCTCGAGATGCGCATCGGCCTGCTCGATGATGCGCCTGGCGACTTCCACGCACGCATCGCAAATGTAGACGCGAGGCCCCGCCACCAGCTTGGCCACCTCGGCCTCGCGGCGGCCGGAGAAGGAACACTTGAGCGATCCCACTCGTCCCATGGCGCCTCCTCGCCCTTACCCGCGCGCCCATCCCGGGGACAGTTCGCTTCGTCGTCCCCAGCTTGACCCTCGGAATTCACCGGCCGTCCCCACTGCTCGTCGTCGCTCGCCCGCCCGCGACGAATCGGCGCAGGAACGCCTCCATGCGGTCGAGCGTGTACAGCCACCGGCTGAACAGCAGCGACTCGTGCACGTCGTCCGGAAACACGATGAGCTCGTGATAGACGTTGTGCGCCCGGAGGAGCTGCACGAGGCCGGTGGTCTGAGAGAATGCCACGTTGCGATCGTCGTCGCCGTGCACGAGCAGCACCGGCGACTTCCACTGATCGATCGCCGCGATCGCCGAAGACTGGTAGGACACGCTCGACGGGTCGATCGAGTTGCCCCAGAGGTGAACGCCGGCGAGGTCGACACCGGCGACGAAGATGTCGGAGTTTCTCGCAAGCGCCTGGGCCGTCAGGATGCCGCCGTAGGACAGCCCCCAGATCCCGATCCGCTTCGGGTCGACATCGGGTCGCGTCTGCAGATACTTGCCAGCCGCCAGCACGTCGCGGTACTCGGCGTTGCCCTGCTGCCCTGCGTTCTCCGCCATGCGAAACGAGCGCCCATAGCCGATGCCCCTCCGGAAGTTCACCGACATGACGATGTAGCCCTGGCTCGCGAGCCACTGATTGATGGCGTAGGCCATGTGGTAGAAGTGCATGTAATGGTAGCCGAGGAGCATCTGGCGCATCGGGCCGCCGTGCACGAAGATCATGGCCGGCCGACGCTCGCCGGGCTTGAGATCCTTCGGCAGAAAGAGCTGGTTGTGGAACTGGACGCCGTCCTCCGCCTTGAGCACGACGTTCTCCGGGACGACGTGCTCGGCGAGCGGGAACTCCGCCGGGAGCGTCGGGAACACCGCTTTGGGCGCGCCGCCCGCCGCCGAGACGACGGCGACGGACTGCGGCTGTCGCGCCCCGGCGCTGAAGAGCGCCACGAGCTTGCCCGACGCGAGAGCAACGGGATACGTTTCGATCCCGTCGCCGCGCGTCAGTTGGACCGACGGTCCGCCCGCCGTCGGCACCTTCCACACGTGCCGCCGGTCGATGTCGCCGGCGTTGGTCGCGTAGAAGAGCGTGCGCCCGTCGGCCGACAGGCCCACCTGCTCCACCATGCCGTCCTCGGGCGTCAGGACGATCGGGTCGGTCGTGCCGCCTGAAGCGCTGACGGCGTAGTAGCGCACCCACTCCTCGGGTTCGGCGGAGAAAATGAGATGATCGCCGGCCCAGCGGATGCTGGTGACGCCCGAGAAAGTCTCGCTCTTCGGCGCGTTGTGCCACACCTCGCGCCCCTCGCCCGTCGCGACGTCGGCGACCCAGAACGAGAGGGTGTAACCGCCCGCGAAGGTCGCCTGGGTCAGACCGGGAATCGCCGGAGCGCCGCCCTCGCCGCGTCCTCGCTGCCCGAACCCGGCGGCTGGACCGGGAAAGCCGCGACCGCGCCCGCGACCCGCCTGGGCCGCGGCCTGCATCTGGATCTGCATTCCGAAGGGCGCACCCGGGCGACGGATGAACGCGACCTTCGTCCCGTCGGGCGACCAGGTCGGACTCGAGTCGTAGTCCACGCTTGGCGCCATGTAGCGCACGCGGTGCGCCTGGAGGTCGTAGACAGCGATGAACGAGTGGTCGCTGCGGTTGCTCACGAAGGCGATCTTCGTGCCGTCTGGCGACCAGCGCGGGTTCGAGTTCTCGCCCCACGCCGTGACGAGCGGCCGCTCGGCCCGGTCGGTCGGCGTCGTGCCCGGCCTGCGCGAGACCGGAACGCCGTAGATCTGCCCGTCCCGTGCGAACGCGACCATTCGCCCGTCCGGCGATAGGACCGGCGTCGTCCCCTCGACGAGCGGCCAGGGCGTGCCGCCCGACGTGTGGGCTACCCAAATCACCCGCCGCGCACCCTCGGGGTCGTGCGTCGGGTTGGCAACCCACCCGTCGCGGTTCAGCGTGTGACCCCGCACGAACACGACGACCGATCCATCGTCGGCGATGTTCAGGTTCGACAAGTCGACACCGTCATCGTCCATGAACCGCGTGAGCTGGACGGGCTTGAAGTCCGGGGCGGCCGCCGTGTAGACGTTGCGCCGGCCTTTCTCGTAGGACAACCACGCGAGGCGGTCGGCCTTGGCCGCCGACACGAGCTCGTACGGGTACGCGGGGCTGAGAAACGCCTCGGCCGTGAGGCGCGTCGCGGCCGCCGCGGAGCGCTCGGCGCCGCGTGCGGACGCCTGGAGGCTGCCCGACCGGGCAGCCAGGCCCGACGCGAGGGCGAGCCAGGCGAGGACTACACCGGCGAGTGTCAAGACGGTCGATCGGCGCCACATCGAAGTGCCTCCTGCCGCGGACGACGACACCAACGCGATCGTGCCCGAGGCCGCGTCGACTCAGCGTTCGAGCGTGTCATACAGCGGATGGGCCGGCCGCACCTCCGGGCCGGCATCGGCCACCGTCACGGCGAGCACGCGGATCTTCGGATTCTGTGGCAGCGTGAGGGTCCGCGCGCCCACCGGCAGGTCGAGGGCGTACGCGAAGAGATACGAGTAGGCGTAGGGTTCGTTTACCCCTTCCGCCGTGTGGTGATGGGAGGCGAACCAGGCGACCGGCGCCCGCTTGATGAAGCCCGGCGTCAGGCCGGCGTACTCGAGGACGGTCCGCATCCGCGGCGGCGTGCCGGGCGGGGGCGGCGGCGTCCCTGGTCGGGGCGCCACGGGCTCCTCGCGCCGCGTCCACACGCGGTTGTCCCACTGGCCGACGTAGCCCGTCCACCCCTGCACGGTGAGCTCCACCTCCCGGTCCCCGACGCGGAAGACGCCTCGCTCGTCGCCTGCTGCCGCAGCGGCGAGGAGATACAGCCGCGTGAAGCGTCCTCCTGGCAGACGGATGGTCTGGCCGCGCGCCGCCACGGCGTTCGGCTGGCCCGCCCCGCCGGGCGCGAGCGCGAATCGGACGCCGCTGAACTCGACCGTCTCGGGCAGCAGCTCCGCCGGGAGGCTGCGCCCGCTCGCGTCGAAGCCGCCCGAAGCCCGTTCCCCGTCGCGCGTGGCCACGGCCACGTCGTACGGGAGGGCAATGGGCTGCGACCGCGGGGCTGCGACCGAGACGGGGGGCGGGCCGAGCCTGAGGGCGAAGGTGCGCGGTTGGAACGCGCCGAAGTCAGCGACGAGCGCGCCGTTTCGCACTGTCGCCGGACCCACCGGGCGCTCTTGCGCGTCGACCTCGCGGGCCGAGACGACCGAAGCGGCGAACCGCAGCTCCACGTTCGAAGCCGGCCGGCCGTCCATCTCGACGAGGCGGACGACGAGCTCGTCGCTCTCCTCGGCCTGCTTGAGCGCCAGGACGCGCACGCGATTGTGGCTCAGCCGCGCGGCCGAGAACCGCTTACCGAACCGGCCCTCGTGTGACGGGCTCTCGAACGCGAGGAGCGGCTGGTTGAGCCGGTACGCCTGCCAGTCGGTCCCACCCTCGCGCCAGTCGCCCGCGTGCGCGGCCAGTCCGTAGACGAACTCGTGCCGCCCCCAGTCTTGCGTCGCCTGGTCGCTGTAGGCGCGCGCGTTGCCGGTGCCGATGCCCGGCGTTCTGAGGAGCGTCAGGCGCAGCGTGCGGTCGTCGGGCTTGTCCGAGCCGTACTTGCAGTCGGAGAGGATCGTCACGCCGAAGCGCCCACCGGCGTCGGTGAGGTCGAACCACTGGTGCGACGGCACCTCGTATTGTTTCTCGTGGTTGTTGCCGCGCCGGATAGTGCCGACGTCCCAGTTGTAAGTCGCCTCCGGGCTGGCCGCGGCCAGCGGAAAAACGACCTTGAGGTTCGCCTCGCTCGTCTTCCAGTCGACGAGGTTCGCGAACTCGACGCGGTCGCCGGCGTCTCCCGCCGCCAGCCGGATCGTCTGGACGAACCGCGATCTTTCGGCCTCGCGCGTCACCTGCACCGCGACCCGCACCGGCCCGCGCTCGACGACCCGGATCGTCGCGGGCCCCCCGACGTAGCGCCGCGGCGGCTGCGCCTGGTCGGCCCAGTCCATGTTCCAGGCCGGCCAATCCACCGGCTTGTCGGTCTTGATCGCGAGGCGAATCGGCTCGGCGAGGATCTCTCGACCGAGACGCTTGTCGAACACGCTGGCCACGTCGCCGTTCGGGTCGATGCGGGCGCGATAACGGGCGTTCTCCAGCTCGGCCTCACTCACCCGCAGCGGCGACGTCGTCACGCGCGGCGCCTCCCCCACGCGCACGTCGTACACGGCGAACCCGACGGGCGGCACGCGCGCCAGAAACACAACCCGGACCCGCCCGGTGCGCGCGGGCACGAGCTGCGCCGGCACGTCCCGCCCGTCCGGTCCGACGACACGGACGACGCTCGGCGTGGCGCGCGGCGAGGGGAGTTCGATCTCGACGAGGTCCTCGCGCTCGATTTCGAGCGGGTTGTACACCACGATAGCCCGCCCCGCGGCACGGGTGTCGAGGGCGCTTGCCACCGCCGCGACCGCGCTCGTCACCACGCTGGCGAATTGGTTGAGCGCCAGCACCTCGTCGTTCCACGAGTACTCGTACGCTTTCGGGATGCTCGTCCCGGGCAAAATGTCGTGGAACTGTCCGCCCATCACGAGCGTCCAGGCCGCTGTCACGCGGTCGCGCGGGTACGGGCGGCCGCCGAGCCACGCCGCGACGACCGACGCCCGCTCCGCCGCGTCGGCGAGCACCTCGTTCTGCCGGTTCCACCGCTTCATGACCGCCTGCGACGTGATCGACCCGGCCGAATGCTGGGTGAGCAGCAAGTCGCCCCGGTAGCGCGGCAGCCGGTCCGTGCGCACCGGGTCGATGTCGAGGAACATCTGCTCGGCCGTCGCCGAGATGACGCGGATCGGTCCCTCGCCCATCTGCACGGGCGGGCCAGGCTCGGGCACAGCCGGCGCCGGCTGACCGCCCCGCCCCGCCGGCGGGGGCAGCACGGCCTGACGCTTCGTGACGATCGCCTCCACGAGGCGCACCGAATCCTCGCGCGGCGACCCGCCCGTGTCGCCCGTCCCGTAGTAGTGATAATCGACGAACAGGCCGCTCCGCTCGCCGGTCTCCCGGATGCGCTGCACCCACAGCTCGCTCTTGCTTAGATCGTCCCGCACCTGGCCCGCGTAGCTGAGCGGGTTGAAGGCGGCAATCACCCCGCGACCGTCAGGTCCCTCCCAGATGCCGATGTTGAACGGGATGCCCACGGCCGACCCCCACGTAAGCTTTTGCGTGGAGAAGCCCTTGATCCCCGCGTGCGCCAGGATGCTCGGCAGCGACGCCGGAAACCCAAAGCAGTCAGGCAGCATGTACTCGGCGCTCGACCGTCCGAACTCGCGGCGGAAGAACCGACTGCCGTACAGAATCTGTCGGAAGATCGACTCGGCCGACGGCACGTTGACGTCGCTTTCCTCCATCGCCGACCCCGCGGGGAACCAGCGTCCGGCGGCGACGTAGCGCTTCACGGTCGCGTAGTCGTCAGGAAAGTACTCCTTCAACAGACGATACCGGTTCGCGCCGCTGAAGTTGAAGACGTAGTGCGGATACTTCTCGAAGAGCGCCACGTTGTCGCGCACGGTCTTCGGCAGGTAGTCGCGGATGGTCTGCACGTAATCCCACCGCCACTGCGTGTCGAGGTGGGCGTAGCCCACCACGTAGAGCGTCGGCTGCGTGGCGAGGTCCGGTTGAGCCGGCGGCGCCTGCGGGGCTTGCCCGCGCGCACCGGCCACCAGGAGAAGGAGCACCGAGAGGACAAGCAACAGCCGACGATCGACCTGCATGCGCATACGCCTCCGCCTCCGCCCGGACGGCGAGCCGCCCGATGGGACGGCCCGCCTCCTTCATCTCTGACCGGGATACCAGTTCCGAATGCGCACCTCGATCGGTTCGCCCTGAAGCGCCGCCGTGAACTCATCGAGGTTCGACCCGCGATAGTGGTAGGGGTAAACGATGCGCGGCTTGAAGGCCCTGGCGCAGTCGGCCGCTTCGGACGGCGGCATCGTGTACGGCAAGTTCATCGTGAGAAACGCCACGTCGATCTTCGTGAGGGCGCGCAGCTCGGGAACGCACTCCGTGTCGCCCGAGAAGTACAGGCGCCGCCCACCGAGCGTCACCACGTACCCGTTGCCGCGACCCTTGGTGTGATAGAGCTGGCCGGGCGCCGGGCCCCGCTGCAGGTTGTACATCGGAACCGCCTCGATCTCGACGCCGGCCACCGTCCGCCGCTCCCCGTTGCCCATCACGACGGCCTGCTCGATCTTCTCGGCGGCCGCCGCCGGCGCCACGACCGGCGCGCCCGGCTTCCGTAGCTTGGCAATCGCCGCCGGATCCAGATGATCCTGGTGGATGTCGGTCACCAGAATCAGGTCGGCCGCCTTGGCCTGCGCGTAGTCGCCTCGGCTCCACGGATCGAGGTGGATGACCTTGCCGGCGTGCTCGATCTGCACGCTCGCGTGCACGATGGGCGTGATCACGATGTCACCGCCCGTCGCCGGAATCCGATCGCCCTGCGCCAGAACGGCCACCCCTCCTGCCAACGTCGCCAGTCCCATCGCCGCCAGCCACGGCCCCGACCCCGAACCACGCCACTGGTCTGCCCACATGGTGCCTCCCCCTCCCCGACGCCCCCGGCCCCTGACCTGCTGTCCCAAGGCCCACACGCGCTTCGCAGGACCCGTGCCTCTCCCGCGCTCTCCCGCGCGGCCCCGAGAGGCGGCGCTCACCGAACGAACCTGACCGTCGCGACCACCGCGACGCCGCCGGGGACGATGGCGGGCGCCATCTCCATTCGATGGCGCCGGTGGCCGCGCATCACCGTATGCCCCGCCGCGAAGCCGATGGCCGCGCCGAAGACCACGTCGCTCAAGTAGTGCTTCTCGTCCGAGATCCGCGCCGCCGCGACATACCCAGCGAGCGCGTACGCCGGGATCCCCATCTTGTAGCCGTAATGATGCTGCAGGACCGACGCTGTCGTAAAGGCGCTCGCGGCGTGGCCGGACGGGAACGAGTACGGCGAGCCATCGGGCCGCTCGCGCCGGGCCGCGACCTTGACGAGCTGGGCGTAGCTCTGGCCGAGCAGTTGCGCCCGGAGGACATCCGCGCTCACGGCCGCGAGGTGGGGCCGGCCGGCGGCGCGGCCGAGAACGTAGGTGGTCAAGGCCACGCCGGCCTGCAGCGGGAACGCCCCGTAGACGTTGCCCGGCTTCAAGACCTCGTTGAGATCGGGGTTGCGCGTCAGCTCTCGTCTAACCTCGTCGTCCCACAGGTGGGCGAGCAGCGACAGCCCGCCCCCAACGCCGAGCGAGATCGCGTCCTCTCTCGACCAGAAGCGCTTCAGGTCGCCCGGGTACTTCTTGACGAGCGCGCCGAGAGTCAGGGGCTGCTCCGCGTCGCCCGCGGCTGCCTGTGCCTCAGGACTCGCGGGCGGAGCGCTGCCCGTCGTCGTGGCCGGCGAGACGGCATCAGGCCTGGTCTGCGCGAAGGCCCCGTCGGCCAGGGTGGACATCAGGGTCGCGAGAGCCACCACTCCGGCCAGAGCGCGGAGCGAGCTCGGCGTCTTCGCCATAGGACACCATCGCCGCGGAATCGTCGACACGACGTCCCGAACGGGAACGTCGCATGGTAACGCGAAGACCCGCCCTGCGCCAGCGGAAAGGGGGCGCCTTTCGCCTCTGCGTCAGGCTCCGCTGGCCCCAGCGAGCGCGGCCTCGCCCCGCCACGGCACCGCGGGCGCCTCGGCGCCGAACGCGCGGTGCTCGGTCCGGCTGATGATCTCGTCCTGCAGCGGCTTCGTCAGGTCGCAGAAGTAATCGCTGTAGCCCGCCACCCGCACGATCAGGTCACGGTACTGCTCGGGGTTGGCCTGGGCGTTCCTCAGCGTGTCGGCGGTGACCACGTTGAACTGGATATGGTGGCCGCCGAGCGCGAAGTAGCCGCGGACGAGCTGGGCGAGATGCGCCAGACCCTCGTCGCCTTCGAGGAGCGCCGGGGCGAACTTCTGGTTGAGGAGCGTCCCACCCGTCCGGACGTGGTCGAGACGCGCCGCCGAGCGCACGACCGCCGTCGGGCCCTGGCGGTCGGCGCCCTGCACGGGCGAGATGCCGTCTGACACCGGCGTGAACGCGCGGCGGCCGTCGGGCGTCGCCCCGGTCACCGAGCCGAAATACACGTGGCACGTCGTCGAGAGGTAGTTCACGTGGTACTCGCCGCCCCGCGTGTTCGGTTTGCCGTCGACCTCGTCGAACACCGCGTCGAAGACGCGCACGAGCAGGGCGTCCGCCTCCGGGTCGTCGTTCCCGTAGCGTGGCGTGCGATTCCACAGGAGTTGGCGGAGCGCCTCGTCGCCCTCGAAATCGCGGTCGAGGGCGGCGAGGAGCCGGTCGATGGTCACCCGGCGCGAGTCGAAGACGTGGCGCTTGATCGCCGAGAGCGAGTCCGTCACGGTCCCGATGCCCACGGGCATGATGTAGGTCGTGTTGTAGCGCGCGCCGCCCGCGTGGTAGTCGCGGCCCTTCGCGATGCAGTCGTCGATGAGCACCGAGAGGAACGGCGCCGGCATCCGCGTCGCGTAGAGCCGCTCGATCACCTGGTTGCCGCGAATCTTGACCTGGATGAAATGGGCGAGCTGGCGGCGGAACGCGCCGAACACGTCCTCGAAGGTCGACCATCCCGCGGGGGCACCCGTCTCGACGCCGATCCGTCGGCCTGTGCGCGGGTCCCGGCCGTCGTAAAGCGCCACCTCGAGCACCTTAGGCAGGTTGAAGTAGCCCGTGAGGATGTAAGCCTCCTTGCCGAACGCGCCGGTCTCGACGCAGCCGCTCGTGCCACCCGCGCGCGCGTCCTCGACGGACTTGCCCTGGCGGAGCAGCTCCTCGACGACGGCGTCGACGTTGAAGATCGACGGCTGCCCCCACCCCTTTCGGATGATCTCGCACGCGCGCCGCAGGAATCGCTCGGGGCTCCGGCGGCTCAACTGGATGTTGGACGAGGGCTGCAGCAGGCGCATCTCGTCGATGACGTCCAGCACGAGATACGTGAGCTCGTTCACGCCGTCGCTGCCGTCGGGGCGGAGCCCGCCGGTGTTGATGTTGGCGAAATCGGTATACGTGCCGCTCTCGGCGGCGGTCACGCCCACCTTGGGCGGCGCCGGCTGGTTGTTGAACTTGATCCACAGACACTCGAGCAGCTCCTTGGCCTGTTCGCGCGTCAGCCGGCCGGACTCGACGTCGCGCGCGTAGAAGGGGAAGAGGTGCTGGTCGAGGTGGCCCGGACAGAACGAATCCCAGCCGTTCAGTTCCGTGATTACGCCCAGGTGGACGAACCAGTAGGCCTGGAGGGCCTCCCAGAAATCCCGGGGCGGGTGCGCCGGCACCCACGCGCACACCTCGGCGATGCGCTCGAGCTCGGCGCGCCGCCGGGGATCGCGCTCGGCCGCCGCGAGCGCCCGCGCCCGCTCCGCGTGCCGCGCGGCGAACCGCATCACGGCGTCGCAAGCGATGCGCATGGCGCGCAGCGCCTCGTACTTGTCGTACGCCTCGGGGTCGCGGATGAAATCGAGGCGCGCGACGGCTCGGTCGATCTCAGCCTGCGCGTCGAGTAGACCGCGGTGGTAGATCTTGTCGTCGAGCACCGTGTGCCCCGGCGCGCGCTGCTCCATGAACTCGGTGAACACCCCCGCCTCGTACGCCGCCTTCCACTCGTCGGTCATGGCGTCGAAGATAGCCTCGCGCATCGTCTTGCCGCGCCAAAACGGGATGATGCGCTCAGCGTAGACGCGCCGCGCGTCCTCCGACACCGCGTACGCGACCTTTTCGCGACGGGCGAGCACCTCGAGGTCCTCCAGGCTGTGGCAGCACACCTCCGGATACGTCGGCGTCGCCTTCGGCGCTGGTCCCCGCTCGCCGACGATGAGCTCGTCGTCCAGGATCACGACCGTCTTGCGCTCCATCAGGTGCCGGAACGCGAGCGCCCGCAGCACCGGTGGCGACACGTTCGGCGCACGCTCGTAGAACTCGGTCATGAGCTCCGCACGCTCGGTCGAGAGCCGCGGTGTCGTCTCGAGGCTCTGCCGGCGCAACCTGGCCACTCGGTCCGTCATGGTCGTGCTCCTGGCGATCATCCACCGACGCGCACCGCCACGCCGGCCCGGCCGAAGCGCGCGACCGCCGCCTCGACCGCCTCGGCCGACGGCGGCGGGAGGTCCGGCAGCGCGTAGGCTCGGCCCAGCCGGGCGTACTTGGCGAGGCCCGCGCGGTGATACGGCAAGAGGTCGAGCTCGCGCAGCCCCAGCGACGCCAGGAACCGCGCCGTCGCCTCCAGGTTCTCTTCGTCGTCGTTCACGCCCGGCACGAGCGGCAGCCGGACGCGCACGCGCGCCCCGCTAGCCACCAGGCGCGCGAGGTTGTCGAGGACCGCCCGGTTCGACACGCCCGTCACCTGCCGGTGGCGTCGCTCGTCCATCAGCTTCAGATCGTACAGGAAAAGGTCCGTGACGGGAGCAACACGCGCCAGCACGTGCTCGGCGGCCACCCCGCACGTCTCGACGGCCGTGTGGATCCCTCGGCCCCGGCACGCGCGCAGCAGCGCCTCGACAAACGCCGGCTGCGCGAGCGGCTCCCCTCCCGACACCGTGACGCCGCCGCCCGACTCATCGTAGAACGGCCGGTCGCGCTCCACCACGGCCACCACGTCGGCCACGGTCAGCCGCCGGCCCACCAGCGCGCGCGCACCGGTCGGGCACTCGGCGGCGCACGCGCCGCACGCCCGGCACGCCTCGCGCCTCACGTCGAAGCTGGCCGGCCCCTCGACGGCCGCGTCGTGCCGACACACCACCACGCAGGCACCGCACCGGATGCAGCGGTCACCGCGGATCGCGAGCTCCGGGGACGACGCCTGAGTTTCGGGACTGTGGCACCAGAGGCAGCGGAGCGGGCAGCCCTTCAGGTACACCACGGTACGGATGCCCGGACCGTCGTGCACGGCATAGCGTTCGAACTGGGCCACGAGTCCGGCCGGCACCCGGTATTCCCCGCCATCGCGAGGGCTTCATCATCCGTGCCAGCCAGGACGCCTCGCCCGGCCCTCAGCGTTCTCGCGGCGACCGGAGGCGAGAGCGGTCGGCCTGCGGGACGCCGGCGCCGCCGGCTTTTCGGCACCCGGGCCGGGCTCCTAGCGGATGACCCCCTTGCGCACCGCGTACAGGGTGACCTCCGCCGCGCTGTGAAGGTCGAGCTTCTCAAGGATATGCGCCCGGTGCGTTTCGACCGTGCTCACACTGAGGCAGAGCAGCTCCGCGATCTCCTTGTTGCTGCGGCCTTCCGCGACGAGCTGGAAGATCTCCCGCTCGCGCTCGGACAGGCTCTGGTAGCGGTCCGAGATCCCGCGCGCCGCCAGACTCTTGACGTAGTCGTCGAGCAGGATGCGTGCGACCGACGGGCTGAAGTACGACTTGCCGGCGGCCACCGCCGTGACCGCTTGCACGAGGTCGGTGTCGGCCGAATCCTTCAGCAGGTACCCGCACGCGCCGGCTCTCAGGACCTCGGTGACGTACGCCTCGTCCGAGTACATGCTCAGGATGAGCACCCGAACTTCCGGAGCCCGGCGCACGATCTGCCGCGTCGCCTCGATCCCGTTGAGCAGCGGCATCCCGACATCGAGCACGGCGACGTCCGGCTTCTGCTCGAGGGCCAGCGCCACGGCGGCCCGCCCGTCGCGGGCCTCGGCGACGACAGACCACCCTGCCTGCGATTCCAGGATCTTGCGCAAGCCCTGGCGGACGAGCGTGTGGTCGTCGGCGAGCAGAACGCGCATCACTGACCCTCATCCGGCTCCACCCGGCCGAGCGCCGGCAGCTCGGCCACCAGTCGCGTCCCGCGGCCCGGGGCGCTGTCGAGCCACACGCGCCCCCCCAGGCCGGTCACGCGCTCGCGGATCCCCAACAACCCCAGCCCCCCCATCGATCTCGACAGACTGGCCGGCCACTCGAAGCCCCGGCCGTCGTCCTCCACGCTCACGCGAAGCCACGAGTCGCTTCGATCGAGCGTCACACGAACCTCGCCGGCCCCGGCGTGGCGGACCACGTTGGTCAGGCCTTCCTGGACGATCCGGTACGCACAGACCTCGACCTCGGACGCGAGCCGACCAGAGAGCCCCTGGTGAACCAGCTCGGTGCGGAGACCCGCCCGCGGCCCCACGCTCCGCAGCAGCGCGCCGACGGCGGCCGGAAGACCGAGGTCGTCCAACACCGTGGGATGGAGGAGCTGCGAGAGGTCACGAACGGCCTTGAGCGCGTCGTCGGCGACCGCCCGCGCATCGCTCAGAACCTCTTCCGGCACGCCGCTGCCCGCAAGCCGGCGAGCGACCACCGCCAGTTCGGCCTTCACGGCCGTCAGGGCCTGTCCCACTTCGTCGTGCAGCTCGCGGGCGAAGGCGCGGCGCTCATCCTCCTGCACACGCACCAGGCGCGCCGAGAGTCGCTGGAGGTCCCGCGCCGTCTGCGCGTGCTCCACGACCTGCTGCCGAATGCGCGCCTCGAGCCCGGCCCCGTAGCGCGCGACCACGAAGGCCACGAAGATGCTCAGCGCCAGCGCGACGGTGCTCCCCATCCAAGCCCGTCGGTCCGCGGCCCGGTAGAGCGCAGCCACCTCCGCTTCCTGCCGAGCGAAGCTGTCGCGACTGATGGCCTGCACCTGCTGCAGCAGCGCCAGGATGATCTCCCGGCGCGGCATAACGAACTCCCGCAATCGCGCCCGCGCCCGCTCGGTGCCGCGCAGGGCCGCCTCGTCCAGGAGCGGCAGCAGGTCCGCCCACCGGCGGTCCAGCTCCTGGCGGAGGCGCAGCATCGCCTCATCGTCCCCTGCAGGGCGGGCGAGCCTGCCGTACTCGGCGACGGCCTTCTGAATCGCGTGGCGATTGGCCACGAGGACGTCACGGTATTTCACCATTCGGGCCGGACCTGCTTCGAGCAACCCATCCCGAAGCGCGATCGAACTGAGGAACAGCGACTGCCGGATGCTCGCCAGAAGGTCTTCGGCACGCAGGAACTCCGCGTGGATCCGCGCGGCCTGGGCAGCGGCCTGCTCCCGACGCCGCCAGGCGTCGTAGGTCGAGGCCAGCCAGATCGAGAGGATGAGCGCGAGCCCCAAAATCCACGCCGGCCGACTCGTCAGGGCGCCACCAGGAGCGGGACCCCAGACCGAGCGGCCCGGAGCCGCCCTCTCGCGGTCGAGCCGCGTGGATCCACCCCCCTGCCTCATGCCCCCATGCTAGCGCCGGGGCGGCCTCGAGCCAAGCCCGCCGCCCCATGCCGGCCGCCTGGTCGGCACCGGCGCGGCTGGCTCGGACGGTGCGACGAAGGCGGACAACTGGACCCGTCGGACCCGGACGCCAGCGCGAGCCAGCAGCCGCGCACCCCCACGACAAGGGAGCACCAACGTCGGGGACCGAGAGCCGCAGAGAGAACGGGTGGGCGAGGCGGGGCCGGGGCAGCCCGTCGAGCGGGAGGGGCGACGGCTCCATGTCGCCCCTCCCGACCGGTCGCAAGCGGCTAGAAGCGGAACACCGTGGTCACCTGGAACGCGCGGGCCGGCTGGCGGTTGCGCATCTGCAGGAAGTTCGGGCTCCACGTCTGATACGCGCTGCTGTAAGTGAACTGCGTGTAGTCACCCGCGTTGAGCAGGTTGAAGATATTGCCCGCCACTTCCACCTCGCGGGTGCCGCCCAGGCTCACCCGCTTGCCGAGTTTCAGCCCCACCGTGTGGATCGCCGGCGCCTGGAACTGCCCTTCGCCCCGCGTCCGATACACATAGCGGTTGCGCGTCGACAGCGGGTTGGTCGCCGTCGTCCCGTTCGGCAAGGTGAAGCGCGCCGGCCCGAACACCGCAATCTGCGGGTCGGTCGCCGGCAGCCGGTAGAGAATCGCCCCCGACCACGGCCCCGCCTGGATCGTGTAGCTGCCCGCCACCACCACCCCCAGCGGCGCCAGCCACGTGCCCCCGAAGTTCATCCGATACTTCATCCACGTCGGTCCGTAGCTCAACGCGTTGCCCGTGTCCGGCAGGCTGTTCCGGTCGTTGTTCCCCCGCGGCATATACAGGTTCTTGTCGTTCGCAAACGCCTCCGGCGCGAGATACTTCGCCCGGTCCGTCGGGTTCCACGTCCCCCCCATGTGGTGCCACTGGCGGTTGATCCCCGCCATAAACTGCACCCCGTGCGTCATGTTCTTGGTCACCGTCACCTCGATCGCCCGATACTCGAGCGTGCTCCACCGATTGTTGGTCTGCTGCTCGAGCTCGCCCCGGTTCGGGTCGATCTTGCCGAAGCCCCCGAAGGGCTGATTCGGGCCGCTCGGCCAGTAGCCGTTGACCTCCAGGGTCGCCCACATGTGCTTGTAGGACCGCGAGATGAACGCCCCGTCGACCGCCACCTGCCACGGAAACTGCCGCCGATAGCCCACGATGACCTCGTCAAGATACGGCTGGTGGTTCCGCGGGTCCATCTCATGCTTCGCCAGCGCCGCCGTCACCGCCGGGCTCAAGACCACGGTCTCGAAGATGCCGTCCAGGTTGTTGTCATAGACGTCCCGGAACGACACCTTGCTCGACGCCCCGAAGCTCGTGATCGCGTCCCGGCCCATGACCTGCTCGCCCACTCGCACATAGCTGCCCCGCAGGATGTTCCGCCCGTCCCCGGTCAGCATGTAGGTGAAGCCCAGGCGCGGCTGGATCGTCCAGGCGTCCTCCCGCGTCACGTTGAAGATCTTGTCCACCCGCTTGACGTAATCCGCCCGGATCCCCACGTTCGCCGTCAGCCGCGGCGTCGGCTTCCAGCTGTCCTGCACATACACCGCCCAGTTCTGGTCCCGCGCCCGCCGCGTCGTCAGGCTCAGCTCCGGCTGGTCCACATACTGCCGGTGAAACGGCACCAGCTTCCGCGGGTCCCGGGGGTCGAGCGGCGCCACCTCCTCCCTGATAAACCCGTTGTTCGTATACCGCGTCACCAGGTCGTACCGGTTGTCCGGCTCAATGAAAAACCCCGTCTGGAACTCGTGCGAGCCGCCCCAGCCCGGCTTGAACCACGTCAGGTCCCCGCGCAGGAACACCAGCGACGCCGGCAGCAGGCTCTCGGTCGAGCGGTTCCCCCCTTCGAGAATCCGCCCGCTCCCGCGGATGAGCCCGCCGCTGATGGCCGCCCCGCCGTGCACCGTCACCAACGGGCCGGAGAACGTCTCGGGCCAGGCGCGGTAGGTGTTGTCGTCGGCGCCCCTCTTGTTGTTGTACCCCGCCAAAAACGTCGTCGTCAGGTTCGACCCCCAGACCGAGGTCAGCTTCGCGCTGTAGAGGTTCCCGCCGTTCGAGTACACGTAGATGCGGTCGTAGTTGTACTCCCAGCTCGACGTCCCGTCCACCCGGTCCCGCTGGAAGATCGCCGCCAGCTCGTGCCCCTGGCCCAGCTTCGCCGTCACCTTCAGATACGGCTGGTAGCCCTTCACCTCGTTGTTGAACAGCTTGCGGTCCGGGAAGTACAACTGGATGTCGTCGACCTGCTTCTGGATCCGCGCAATCGGCACCTCCACCCGCGAGACCCGCAGCGAGCCGAAGAACCACACCTGGTCCCGCTTGATCGGCCCCCCCAGCGAGCCGTCAAACTGCCGGATGCCCGTCTGCGCCGGCGTCCCCCCCGTCGACTCGAAAAAGTCCCGGCCCGTAATCGCCTTCAACTCCGGCGGCATGGTGAACCGCGTCACCGCCTTCGTGTTGTCGTCGTTCCAGCCGAGCGGCTGATACGCATAGCCCGCCGAGCCCTTGAACGTGTTGCCCCCGCTCTTCGTGATCACGTTGATCGCCAGCCCCACGCCCATCGGCGTCGACGCGTCCACCCCGCCCGTCTTCACCTGCGTGTCCTGGATCATGTCCGAGCCCATCTGCACGTAGGTGAGCTGAAAGTCGTTGTAGTTGCCCGCCTGCATCCCCTCGAGCTGCACGACGTGCGCAAAGTGCTCCGTCGCGTGCCCGAAATACACCATGCGCCCGCTCCCATCGTCGAACGGCCGCGAGTGCACCCCCGGCGTCAGCTCCAGAAAGTCCGTCCAGTTGCGCCGCGACGCAATCGGCATCTGCTTCTGAAACTCGCCGTCGATGTTCAGCACGTTGCCCGGCCGCGTCACCTCGATCATCGGCGACTCGCCCGACACCGTGATGGTCTCCTCGATCGCCCCCAGCTTCATCACGACGTCCACCTGGAAGTTCGCCCCAGCGCGCAGGAGCACCCCCTCCCGCCGGAACGTCGCAAAGCCCGCCAGCTCCGCCGTCACCACATAGGTGCCCGGCGGCAGGTTCACCAGCCGGTAATAGCCGTCCGCATCGGTCACCACCGTCACCGGCCTCAGCATCTCCGGGCTCGTGGCCGTCACGGTCACCCCCGGCAAGACGCCCCCCTGCTCGTCCTTCACGTAGCCGCGGATGCTCCCAGCGCCCGTCTGCGCCCAGGCGAGCCCCGCGGCGACGAGGATGAGCGTGACTGCGAGTACCACCCTGCGCATGATCGCTACCCTCCTGGACCTGCCGACACCCGGAACGGGTACCGTTCAGTCCCCCTGTGCTGGCCCTGGTCCCGACTCACGCCGAACTTTGGGCGTGTGAATCTTACGCTGAACACTCACGCGGTGCAACCACCGTTCCCGCGACCCCAGGGCCCCGCACCGCGGTCGAGTCGACCTGCGTGGACCCCGCGCCTCCCGTCGCGGCGCGACCTCAGCGCGCAAAGCGCCCTCGATAGAGGCGCCGGCAGGACCGATGTTGAGCTTTTCAGCGGCCCGGCCGGCGGGCCTGACGCTGATGCGGCCGCCTTCAGAATCCGGATTGTTGGATCCAGCAACTCGGACCCGTTCCGCCACGGCCAGGGCCGGCCCGAGTCCTCTCGCTTTCGCCCCCCTGGCGGTACACTGAGGGGCGGTCGAGGAGGACACCGTCCATGCGACGTCTCATCGAGGTATCCCGTCTGCTGACCGCTTTCACGCTGATCGCGGCACTCGCCGGCGCCGGCCCGACGCTCGCGCAGACGCCGCGACCCATGACGATCGTGGACCTCATCGAGCTGCCGAATGTTTCCGACGCGCAGCTCTCCCCCGACGGACGGCAGGTGCTCTACGTGCAGTCGGTGGCCGACTGGACGCAGAACCGGCGCATCACTCACATCTGGCGGATCAACCGGGACGGGTCCGGCGCCGTGCAACTCACGCGGGGCGAGCGCGGGGAATCAGGACCGCGGTGGTCGCCCGACGGCAGCACGATCGCCTTCGTCGCGCGGCGCGGGGATGACGAAGTCGATCAGGTGTATCTGCTTCCGAACGCCGGGGGCGAGGGCCGACGGCTGACGCGGCACGAGACGGGGGTGCGGGATCTGTCGTGGTCACCCGACGGACGCTTCATCTACTTCCGGGCGCCGGACCCCAAGACGCCCGAACAGCAGGCGCGGGAGAAAGCGAAGGACGATGTGTATGCGTTCGACGAGAACTACCGGCAGGAGCACCTCTGGAAGGTCGAGGTCGCGACCGGCGCGGAAACGCGCATCACGAGCGGGGACTTCTCGGTGACGAGCTACACCTTGTCGCGCGACGGCACGCGCATCGCGCATCACCGCGCCCCGAACCCGCTCTACGGCTCTTCCGATCGCAGCGAGGTGTGGGTGATGGACGCTGACGGCAAGAACGCCGTGCAGCTCACGCGGAACAGCGTGCCCGAGAGCGGGGCCGCGCTCTCGCCGGACAACACGCGCGTGCTCTTCCGGGCGCAGGCGAACGAGCGCTTCGAGACCTATTACAACGCCAACATCTTCGTGGTGCCCGCGGGGGGCGGGCCTGCGCGCGACCTGACGGCCGCCGTCGGCCACGAGGTCGAGGCCGCCGACTGGTCGAGGGACGGGCGCACGATTTACTTCGTGGCCAACATGGGCGTGCACAGCGAGCTGTTCGAGATGGGCGCCGACGGCGGGGCGCCGAGACAGCTCACCGACGGCCGGCACACGATCCGCGGCTGGTCGTACGCGCCGGCGGCGGACCGACACGTCTTCGCCATCGACGACCCGACCAACGCGGGCGACATCTGGACCATGGCGCCGGGGGGCGCGCCCGAGCGTGTCACGCACGTCTTCGATTACCTGGCGCAAGCGTTCCGGCTCCCGCGGCAAGAGCGGGTCGAGTGGAAGGGTGCCGACGGCGCGAGGGTCGAAGGGCTCGTCTTCTACCCGCTCGATTACCAGGAAGGCCGGCGGTACCCGCTCGTCGTCCAGACGCACGGCGGCCCGCAGGCCTCCGACAAGTTCTCCTTCGGCCGCTGGAGCAACTACGTGCAGGTCCTCACCGCCATGGGCTACGCGGTGCTGCAGCCCAATTACCGCGGCAGCACCGGCTACGGCGACGAGTTTTTGCGCGACATGGTCGGGCACTACTTCAAGAACGCCCACCTCGATGTGATGGCGGGCGTCGACCACCTCGTCGCGATCGGGCTGGCCGACCCGGACCGGCTCGCGAAGATGGGCTGGAGCGCCGGCGGCCACATGACCAACAAGATCATCACCTTCACCGATCGGTTCAAGGCCGCCTCGTCCGGTGCGGGCGCGGCCAACTGGATCTCGATGTACGCGCAGAGCGACACGCGCACGTACCGCACGCCGTGGTTCGGCGGCACCCCGTGGCAGAAACACGCCCCGATCGACGTCTACTGGGAGCACTCGCCCCTCAAGTACGTCGCCAACGTCACGACGCCGACGATCTTCCTCGTCGGCGAGGAGGACGTGCGCGTCCCCATGCCGCAGTCGGTCGAGATGTACCGGGCGCTCAAGAGCAACGGCGTCCCGACGCACCTCTACGTCGCCCCGCGCGAGCCGCACGGCTGGCAGGAGTTGCGGCACGAGCTGTTCAAGGTGAACGTCGAGCTCGACTGGTTCGAGAAGTGGGTAACCAAGCGCCCCTACACGTGGGAGAAGGCCCCTTCCGCTCCCCCGGCACCGGGGAAGGGGCCGGCGTGAGGGGGAGGGGCCAGGGGGAGGGGGCCAGTCCCGTTCACAGCCCGATCACGTCGCTGAAATACCTGACCCAGTTACCGCCGAGGATCTTCTCGATCTCGCCCGCCCGATAGCCACGCCGGGCGAGCCCGTGCGCGATCGTCCGGAACCGGTCGGGTGGGTCGAGCGCCTCGATCCACGGCGGCCAGCGCACGCGGTAGGACGGCTTGAACGTCTTCAAGCGCGGCACATACCACGTCTCCCGCGTCGCCGTCGCCTGGAGGCCGCGAATCGAGTAGTCGGAGGCCAGGCCCACGTGATCGATGCCCGCCACCCGCACCGCGTGATCGACGTGTCGCAGGTAATCGTCGAGACTCGTCTCGGCCGTCGGACCGATGAAGTAGCCGAGGGTCACGACGCCCATGACGCCGCCCTTGTCGGCGAGCGCCTTAATCAGGTTGTCCGGCTTGGCCCGGACGTGGTCGTAGACCGCCTTGCACATCGTGTGCGTGAAGGCCGGCGGGCGCGCGCTCAGGGCGATGGCATCTCTGGTCGTCGCCTCGCCGCAGTGCGACAGGTCCACGACGATGCCGAGCTCGTTCATCCGCTCGACGACCTGCACGCCGAAGTCGGACAGCCCGGCGTTGGTGCGCTCAGTACAGCCGTCGCCGAGCAGGTTCCGCGCGTTGTAGGTGAGCTGGATGCACCGCGTCCCGAGTCCGTAGAGCACGTCGAGGTTCCGCACGTCGTCCTCGATCATCGTGGCGTTCTGGAAGCCGAGCAGCACGGCGATCTTCCCCTGGCGCTTGGCCTCGACGATGTCGCGGCCGCGGAGCACCTTCGCGAGCCGATCGGGCATCTGGTCGAAACGCGCCTGCCACCGCGCCAGATCCGCGGTCGCCGCGGCGAGCGACCGGTTGTTCAAGCTAGTCTGAATCGCCGTCACGCCCGACCGGCGGAACGCCTGAAACACGTCCTCGGTCCACTCTGGGTCGACCGACAAGGCGTCGACGACGATAGCGCGGTCGAAGAGCGCGTCGACCTCCTCGGGGGTCAGGCCCTGTGCCCACGCGGCCACGCCGGGCGGGCCGTCCGCGAGCCACGCGCCGCCGACAGCCCCCACGCTCGCCTTCACGAACTCGCGACGACTAAGGTCCACGACCGTCCTCCTCGACTCACGCTCTGGGGTGCGCCTTGCGGTAGGACGCCAGGAGCTGCGCGGCGTTCACGTGCGTGTAGCGCTGCGTCGTGCTCAGCCGCGCGTGGCCGAGCAGCTCCTGGATCGCCCGAAGGTCGGCGCCCCGCCCGAGCAGGTGGGTCGCGAACGAGTGGCGCAGCGCGTGCGGGCTGATCCCCGTGCGCGTGCCCGACTGGGCGACGTAGCGGCGGACGATGCGGTCGACGCTCCGGCTGCTCAGACGCCCGCCGCGGTAGTTGAGGAAGAGGGCCTCGCGGGCGCGACGGGCCGGCCGGGACGCGGGCACGCTGCCCACCGCGCGGCGCACCCAGGCCTCTCGCTCCGCCAGATACGTGCGCAGCGCGCGCGCCGCGGCGCGGTTGAACGGCACGAGGCGCGGCTTGCCGCCCTTGCCGGTCACCCGCACCATGCGCGCCGACAGGTTCACATCGTCCAGGTCGAGCCCCACGAGCTCGCTGAGCCGCAGCCCCGAGGCGTAGAAGAGCTCGAGGATGGCGCGGTCTCGCCGGCCGATCGGCGTGGCCGGGTCGGGCGCCTCGAGCAGGGGGGGCACCTCGTGCTCGTCGAGGTGCGCCGGGATCCGGCGCACCTGCTTCGGACTTCCCACCCGCGCCGCCGGGTCGTCCTCGAGGCGACCCTCCCGCCGCAGGTACCGGGCGAAGGCGCGCAGCGCGGCCAGCTTGCGCCCGGCGGACGCTGGCGCGAGGCCGCGCCGGTAGAGCTCGCCGAGGAAGCCACGGACCGCGGCGGTGTCGAAGTCCGCCGGCCCGAGTGCGCTCCGGGGCCGGCCTCGCGCGGCGGCGAGCCAGGCGAGAAACTGCGACACGTCGCTGTCGTAGGCGCGGACCGTGTGCGCCGACGCGTTACGGTTGAGCCGCAGATACTCGAGAAACCGCCGCAGCTCGGCTCTCATGCACTTCCGCCATCCACGCCGCGAGGTCGGCCAGCGCGCGCTCGGCGAGCGCCCGCACTCGGCGCTGCCGGTCCCGCGCGTCGACCTCGAGGGGCGCCATGATCCCGAACGTGATGTTCGTGGGTTGATAGTCCCGCGGGTCGGCGTGCGCGACATAGTGCGCGAGCGCCCCGATCGCGGTCGTGCACGGCGGCACCTGCGGCGCCGCGCCGCGCGCGACCGCCGCCGCGTTCAGGCCCGCGAGCAGACCCGACGCGGCCGACTCGACGTAGCCCTCGACGCCCGACACCTGGCCGGCGAAGAAGAGGTCCGGGCGGGCGCGGGTCTGCCACGTGGGCCAGAGCACCACGGGCGCGTTGATGTACGTGTTGCGGTGCACCATGCCGTAGCGCACGAACTCGGCGCGCTCGAGACCGGGGATCAGGCGGAACACCCGCCCCTGCTCGCCCCACTTGAGCTGGGTCTGGAACCCCACGAGGCTGTAATGGTCGCCGGCGCGCGTGTCCTGCCGCAGCTGCACGACCGCGTACGGCCGGCGGCCCGTGCGGGGGTCGATCAGCCCCACCGGCTTCATCGGGCCGTAGCGCAGGGTGTCCCGCCCCCGCGCGGCCATCACCTCGATGGGCAGGCAGCCCTCGAAGAAGCGTCCGCGGTCGAAGTCGTGAACCTCGGCGCGCTCGGCGTGGACGAGCGCGTCCCAGAACCGCGCATACTCGGCCTCGTCGAGCGGACAGTTCAGATAGTCGCCCTCCGCGCTCGAGACGCTGCGCCGGCGACCATCCGGCCCTCCCTCCGTCGACCCGCGCAGGCTGCGTCCCCAGCGCGACGCGCGGAAGACCTTGGCCTGGTCGATCGACTCGGCCAGCACAATCGGGCTGATCGCGTCGAAGAAGTACAGGTGGGCGCGACCGACGAACCGGGCGATGTCGGCCGACAGGGCGTCCGAGGTCAGCGGACCCGTCGCCACGATCACCGGCGAGCCGTCCGGCGCCGGCGGCGGAATCCGCACGACCTCCTCGCGGACCACGGTGATGAGCGGGTGGGTCGCGATCGCCTTCGTGACCGTCTCGGCGAAGCGGGCGCGGTCCACGGCGAGCGCCGCGCCGGCGGGCACGCGCGTCTCATCGGCCGCCAGAAGGATGAGCGAACCCAGGCGCCGCATCTCCTCCTTGAGCAGCCCGACGGCGTTGTCGAGCTTGTCGCCCCGTAGCGAGTTGCTGCAGACGAGCTCCGCCAGGCGGTCGGTCCGGTGCACGGCCGTGGACCGGCCCGGGCGCATCTCGTACAGGCGGACCCGGACGCCACGCGAGGCCGCCTGCCAGGCGGCCTCGGCGCCGGCCAGTCCGCCGCCGATGATCGTCACGTGCGGCGACATGACGCGGCTCGGCTTCCCCGCCCCCCACGCGCTCTCGTCGTGGGCGAGCGGGCGTAAGGTCCACACTTCAGGCCGGCGTCGCGGCGAGCTCTTCCGAGCGGACGTAGTCACACGTCTCGCACCGGAGCTGCCGACCGTGCCGCTTGCTCACCTTCTCGAGGAGGAACGGCGCCCCGCAGGCCGGGCAGGGCTCGGGCACCGGCTTGCTCCAGAGCGTGAACGCGCACGCCGGGTAGTTCGAGCAGCCGTAGAAGACGCGGCCGCGCCGCGAGACGCGCTCGGCCAGCTCGCCGCCGTCCCGCGGGCACTTGACGCCGGTCAGCTTCAGCTTGACGTACTTGCACGTCGGATACTCGCTGCACGCGGTGAACTCGCCGAACCGGCCGTGCTTGACCAGGAGCGGCGCGCCACACTGCGGGCAGCGCTCGTCGAGCAGCCGGTCGGGCCGCGCCGCGGTCACGCCGTGCCTGGTCGCGATGAGCGTCCGGGTCGTCCGGCACTCCGGATAGCCCGAGCAGGCGAGGAACGGGCCGAAGCGGCCGCGCTTGACGACCATGGGCCGCCCGCAGGTCTCGCAGGTCTCGGCCATCGTCTCGCCGCCGTTCTCCGGCGTGTCGAGTTCGCGCGTGTTCTCGCACGCCGGATACCGACTGCACGCGAGGAACACCCCGAAGCGCCCCGCCTTGATCACCATGGGCGCGCCGCATTTCTCGCACGCCTCGCCGCTCGGCACCCCCTCCTTCAGGTTCGGCATCGTCGTCCGCGCCCGTTCGAGGTCCTTCTGGAACTTTTCGTAGAAGGTCTCGAGCGTCGACCGGTAGTCGGCGCGGCCCTGTTCGATCTCGTCGAGCTGCTCCTCCATCTTCGCCGTGTACTCCACGTCGAGGATGTCGTCGAAGCTCGGGCTGAGCAGCTTCGTGACGAGCATCCGCCCGAGCATCGTGGGCCTGAAGCGGCCATTCAGCTTGTTCACGTACTCGCGCGCCTGGAGCACGCCGATGATCTGCGCGTAGGTGCTCGGGCGGCCGATGCCGTCCTCCTCGAGCGCCTTGACGAGCGTGGCTTCGGAGTACCGCGGTGGAGGCTGGGTGAACTTCTGCGCAGGCTCGAGCGCCCTCAGCTCGAGGCGGTCCCCCGCAGCGAGTGGCGGCAGCACCGCCGCTGGCGCCTCGTCGTCGTTCTCCCCGTTCGGCTCTGTGGGCGCGGCGGCGTGCTCGACGGCCTCCTGGCCGTAGACGAGCAGCCAGCCGCCAAACTTGGGGACCGACCCCTTCGCGCGGAAGACAAAGTCCCTCGCGGCGATCTCGACGATCGTGTCGTCGAAGAGGGCCGGCAGCATCTGCGAGGCCACGAAGCGGTTCCAGATCAACCGATAGAGGTAGTACTGGTCCGGCGTCAGGTGGCGGCGGATTCTGTCCGGTTCGTAGGCCATCGACGTCGGCCGGATCGCCTCGTGCGCATCCTGGGCGCCGGCCTTCGCCCGGTAGTGCACTGGCCGGTCCGGCAGCAGCCCGGCGCCGAACCGGCGGGCGATGTAGTCGCGCGCGGCCGCGAGCGCCTCGTCCGCGACCCGCGTCGAGTCCGTGCGCATGTAGGTGATGAGCCCCACGGCGCCCTCGCCCGGCAGCTCCACGCCCTCGTAGAGCTGCTGCGCCACCAGCATGGTCTTCTTGACGGGGAACCGCGACGCCTGCTGCAGCTTGCTCGTGATGAAGGGCGGCGGCGGCGCTTTCCGTCGCTCCTTGACCGTCACCGACGCGACCGTAAACTCGGCTCCCGAGAGCGCGTCGAGGACAGCCCGAGCCTCGGCTTCGCTGCCGATCTTGACCGCCTGGTCGCCCCGCCGGACGAGCCGGGCCTGGAACTCCGGCGGCGCGGCCGCCGCGAGCCGCGCGACGATGAGCCAGTACTCTTCCGGCGTGAACGCCTCGATCTCGGCCTCGCGGTCGCAGATCAGCTTGAGCGCGACCGACTGGACGCGCCCCGCGCTCAGGCCCCGGCGCACCTTCTCCCACAGGAGCGGGCTGATTTGATAGCCCACCAGCCGGTCGAGCACGCGGCGCGCCTGCTGCGCGTCAACCATGCGCCGGTCGATCTGGCCCGGGTGGCGCAGCGCCTCGAGCACCGCCTTGCGGGTGATCTCGTTGAACATCAATCGACGGATCTTGCGCTTGACCGCCCCCTTGAGGCCGGAGAGCTCCTCCGCCAGGTGCCAGCCAATGGCTTCGCCTTCACGATCGGGGTCGGTCGCCACGTAGACCTCCGACACGCGCTCGGCTTCCATCTTCAGTTGCTTCAGCACCTTCTTGCGGCTCGGGATCACCTCGTACACCGGCACGAAGCCTTCCTCGATGCCCACGCCGAGCCGGCTCTTCGGCAGGTCGCGGATGTGGCCCATCGAGGCCACGACCTTGTAGTCCTTCCCCAGATACTTGTTGATCGTCTTCGCCTTGGCGGGCGATTCCACGACCACGAGTGCTTTCGCCATCGTTCCTCGACGTCGATCTCGACGCGAGCCTCTACGTTACCATCCTCCGGCCGGTCAGCAGGAACCTTCCCCCACCGACCCGGGTCACCGCGCCGCGGAGCTCGAGTTCCAGCAGGCGCGCCAGGAGCGCCGACGCGTCGAGCCCCGTCTGCGCCGCCAGGGTGTCCAGGTCCCGCGCCTCGTCGCGGGCCAGCGCTTCCACGACGGGGTCAGCCACGACCTCCGGCACCGCCACCCGCGAGATCGCCCCTGGGCGGCACCCGGACAGGCGCAGCTCCTCAAGAATATCGTCCACGCCCTCGACGAGCTTTGCGCCGTCCCTGATGAGCGCGTGCGCGCCGCGGTTGCGTCCGCCCACCGGCGAACCCGGCACGGCCATCACCTCGCGGCCCTGCTCCAGCGCGCACCGCGCTGTCACGAGCGACCCGCTGCGCTCGCCCGCCTCGACCACCACGGTGGCGAGCGCCAGGCCGCTGATCACCCGATTTCGACGCGGAAAATGCTCGCGCCGCGGCGGCGTGCCCGGTGGAAACTCGCTGACGACCGCGCCGGCCGCCGCGATCGCGCGCGCAAGCTCGGTGTGCTCCGGCGGGTAGACCCGGTCGGCGCCGCACCCCAGCACCGCCACCGTCGGGCCTCCCCCATCGAGCGCGCCCCGGTGGGCCGCCGAGTCGACGCCGCGGGCCAGACCGCTCACCACCGTGACGCCCGCGCGCGCCAGGCCGAAGCCCAGCTCGGCCGCGACCACCACCGCCGCGTGAGACGCCCGGCGCGCTCCCACGAGAGCGACGGCCGGCGCGGCCGGGGCGTCCCGGGCTCCCCGGACCCACAGGACAGGAGGCGGATCGTAAATGGACGCGAGCAGCGGCGGATAGCCGGGGTGGCCGAATCCCAGCGGCTCCAGGCCAGCCCGGCGCGCGCGCTCGAGCACTCGCCGCGCCTCGACCTGCGCGTCCGCGAGCACCTCCGGGCCCAGCCCGACCGAGGCCAGCACCCGGCGCGCCGCGTCGGCTCCCTGGTTCCCGAACCCGTCCGCCGCCGCTTCCCGCAGGCTCGCTGCCACGCGCGACCACCACGTCCCGCCCAGCAGCGAGAACCCGACGAGCGTCTGGAGGTCCATCCGGCGCCTTTCCGCAGTCGGTCTCTCCGGTGCAAACTAGGCCAGTCCCCAGAAAGCACGCCAGGGGTCAAGCCTGCCGACTGCTCCCGCACCCGGCACGCCCGACCCCTGGCCTGTGCGGCATAATACCACACCGGCCCGCCACCGGAGGATGGCCCGCCAACGAAACCGGTAAGCGGCTGACGTGCAGACGGGGTCGATCTTGCGCGAACGTCGCGCGGACTGGCCGGGGCCCGAGTGGAACACGACTTGCTAGTGACTGGAGGTGTCGCGCTGGGCCTGCCGGGACAGAGCGTCCCCGGCTTGCGTCCCGCGACGGCAGCCCGTATAGTGGAGGCAAACCACGCATGAGCCTTCGGGTGTTCTGGCTTGCGGCGCTCTTGTTCACCGTCGCGGCGGAGCCAGCCGCGGCCGATCGGCGCTCGGAGGCTCGTGCGCAGGTCGATTTCGGCATCAAGGTCGCGCAGCGCGGCCTCTGGAAAGAGGCGACCTACCGCTGGGAGCGCGCGGTGGAGATCGACCCCACGTATGCCGCGGCGTGGAACAACTTGGCCGTCGCGTACGAGCAGCAGGGACGGTTCGACGATGCGCGGAAGGCGTACGAGAAGGCGCTCCGCCTCGACCCCGACAATCTGCTCATCCGGCAGAACTTCGACCTGTTCAAGGAACTCAATGACCGCACGAAAGGCCGCGACGCTCGCTAGCGCGGGGCTGGCGCTCTGGCTCGGCGCGTGCACCAGCTTCTACGAGATCGCCATCGAGACGCCGATCCAGCCGAAGCTCGACGTCTCGGCGTTCCGGCGCGTGCTGGTCGCCGGCTTCCTCACGGGCGGCACCGATGAGGTCGACGCCAACCTCGAGACCGTCCGGCTCCTGCGGAGCCAGCTCCGGACCCGTTCGGACCTGACGGTAATCGAGGCGGAGGTTCTGAACCTCGCCGAGATCGCGGCGCGAAGCGGCGCCCGCCCGCCGGAAGTCGAACCGCCCGAGAGCGAGCCGCGCATCCGCAGCCAGCGCGACCTGGAGCCGTACGAGCACATCTTCGCGGACGCGGCGTTCTGGAAAAAGCTCGGCGAGGAATATCAGGAGCCCCTCATCGTCACCGGGACGGTGCTGTTTCTGCCGCACGCGCGCTCGGGCATGGTGGAACGCACGCAGGAAGTCATCGACGCGTTCGGACGGCGCCGTGTCGTGCCGGTCCGCACCTACCTGGAGCGCAAGGGCTTCATCCTGAGCCCGAAGTTCATCTTCATCGACGGGCGGACCGGTGCGACGCTCTATTCGGAATCGTTCCGGGAAGAGATCCTCTACAACGCCCAGCAGGCCACGCCGGCCCTGTCGTCGTATTTCGAGCTGATGGACCGCCTGATCCCCAGTTTCCTGAGCACGCTGAGCACCCAGAAGGTCCGCGGCACGCGCGTGCTGCTCAAGTGAGCGGCGGCCCTCGGGGGTGCGCAGGTCCGCGCGCGCCGCAGCTTGCCCTGACCTGTGAAGAAGCGCCCACGCCTCTGTTCCGATAGCACTGGTCGGCCAAGAGTCCGGAGGGTTCTCGCAGCGCGGTTCGACGGCTGGAACCGGCCTCGTGACAGAGGGGCGTCACCACCCGTGGCTGGTGGCGGTTCCGGGGAGTCAGAGGGGGCGGTCACGGCCGAGGGCGCACAAGGGTGCGCGACTGCGCGTCCCCTTGGCAGCTTGCGCCCCGGCGTGGTAAGGTGAAGGGTGCGCGACTGCGCGTCCCCTTGGCAGCTTGCGCCCCGGCGTGGTAAGGTGAAGGGTTCGCGAGGCTGGGAGGGGCTGAGCCGTGCACGCAATCCTGCAGGTCGGCGGGCACCAGGTGCGAGTCGAGCCGGGCGCCGTCGTCAGGGTGGATCGCCTGGACGTGCCCGCAGGCGAGAAGATTGCCTTCGAGAGCGTCCTGCTCGTCGAGACGGACGGAGCCGTCCGGGCGGGGTCGCCATACGTGGCCGGAGCCCGCGTCGTCGCGGTGGTCGAGGGTGAGGTGCGCGGGCCGAAGATCCGCGTCTTCAAGAAGAAGCGGCGCAAGGGCTATCGGCGAACGCGGGGGCACCGGAGCGTGCTCACGCGCCTGCGCATCGAGGAGATTGTGGTCTGATGGCACACAAGAAAGGGCAGGGCAGCTCGCGAAACGGACGCGACAGCCACGCGCAGCGCCTGGGTGTCAAGCGCTTCGACGGGAACCTCGTGACCGGCGGGGCGATCCTCGTGCGGCAGCGCGGTCGCCGCTTCCGGCCGGGCCTCAACGTCGGCCTCGGCAAGGACGACACGCTGTTCGCGAAGGTCGCGGGGCGCGTGCGGTTCGAGAACCACGGTGCCCGCGGCCGGTACATCAGCGTGATTCCGGTCGCCCCGGTGAGCCCCCAGGAGCCGCCGCCCGGTGCGGGCAGCGGCGGAGCCTGAGGCGCTCGGCGTCGGGCGGCGCGGGGGGCCGGCGACCGGCCGTGTTCGTCGACGAAGTCGAGATCGTCGTGGCGGGAGGTAACGGCGGGCGTGGCTGCCTGAGCTTTCGCCGCGAGAAGTTCGTCCCGCGGGGCGGTCCCGACGGCGGCGACGGTGGGCGCGGGGGCTCGGTGTACGTGGTAGCCAGCCCGCACGTCAACACGCTGGTCAACTATCGCTTCCACCCCGAGTTTCGCGCGCCGCGCGGCGCTCACGGTCTAGGATCCCTCTGCACTGGCCGGGACGGGGACGACATCGAGCTCGCCGTGCCCGCCGGCACGGTCATCTACGAGCACGCACCGGACGGCCTGCGCCTGGTGGCGGACCTGAAGGAGGTCGGCCAACGCGTGCTCGTCGCCCGCGGCGGCCGCGGCGGCCGGGGCAACGCGGCGTTTGCGACCTCGACGGACCGGGCCCCGCGGCGCGTCGAGCCGGGCGAACCCGGAGAGATCAAGCGCCTGCGGCTGCAGTTGAAGCTCGTCGCCGACGTGGGTCTGGTGGGCTTCCCCAACGCCGGCAAGTCCACGCTCATCGCCCGCATCTCGGCGGCGCGACCGAAGATCGCCGACTATCCGTTCACCACCCTCACGCCGAATCTCGGTGTGGTGCGGCTGGACGAAGACCGCAGCTTCGTCATCGCCGACGTGCCAGGCCTGATCGAAGGCGCGCACGCCGGCCACGGGCTCGGTCACCGGTTCCTCAGGCACCTGGAACGCACGAAAGTGCTGGTGCACGTCGTCGATGTGTCGCCAGCGTCCGGGCGCGACCCGGTGGAGGACTTCGAGGTTATCCAGCGGGAGCTCGCGCTCTTTCGCGGCGGCCCCCCTCGCGAGGACGCGCCGGTGCTCGCCGACAAGCCGCGGCTCGCGGCCGCCAACAAGGTCGACGTCCTGGACGACCCGACCAGGCTCGCCCGGCTCGAGCGACACCTGGCGGCGGTGGGCGTCGAGCTGTACCCCATTTCGGCCGTGACCGGCGAGGGGGTGCCGACGCTGCTCGAAGCGATGTGGCGGATCGTCGCCGCGACACAGGCACCGGGCGAGCGAGAATCCGACCCGGCCGCGTGGCCGGGCTCGGGGCGCTGAGCCGGCGCGGGCGACGACGCCGCGGAGTCGACGGTCGTCCCCGGGGCACGCGAGCCACGATGCGGATCGGTCTGCTCGGTGGAACGTTCGACCCGGTGCACGTAGGCCACGTGGAGGCGGCCGAAGGGGCGCGGCGCGCCCTCGGGCTCGACGAGGTCCGCTTGGTGCCTGCGCGGGTGCCTCCGCACCGGAGCGAGGCCCCGCGCGCGTCGGCATACCACCGGTTCGCCATGGTCGCGCTGGCGGTGCTCGAACGCGAGGGGCTGGTGGCATCGGACGTCGAGCTCTGCGCCCCGGCGCCCTCGTACACGACGGACACGCTGGCGCGGTTCGGCCGGCTCGGCTATCATCCGTGGCAGCTTTTTTTCATCACGGGCGCTGATGCCTTCGCAGAAATCGCCACGTGGAAGGAGTACCCGGCCCTCCTCGACCGCGCCCATTTCGTCGTCGTCTCTCGCCCGGGCGTCAAGGCGGAATCTCTGGCGGATCGGCTCCCGGAGATCCGCGGTCGAATGGCCGACGTGAGCCGCGCCGGCCTCGCCTCGCCGCAGCGTGCTGGGCCCACGGTGTTTCTGCTCGACGCCGCGACCACCGACGTCTCCTCGACCCTCGTTCGCGACCGCCTGCAGAAAGGGCTCTCCATCGCCGGGCTCGTGCCCGACCCGGTCGCGCGCTACATCGCGAGACACCGGTTGTATGGGCCGGGCGTCGGCGCGGCAGATGAGTTGCATGGCGCGACGTGACCGGATGCGCGCACGGCTCGGCCCGCCCACGCTGCCCGCGGCGCTGGCAGCGGCGGTGGAAGCGGCGCGCGCGAAGAAGGCCGACGGCGTAGTGGTGCTGGACCTGCGCAGGGCGGCCGCGTTCACCGACTACTTCCTGGTCTGCTCCGGACGCAACGTTCGCCAGGTCAAGGCCATCGCGGACGCGATCGAGGAAGCCCTCGGGGCGGCGCGCGTGCGGCCGTCGCTCGTCGAGGGCTACGACCGCGCCGAGTGGATCCTGATGGACTTCTTCGATTTCGTCGTCCACATCTTCACGCCGGAGATGCGACGGTTCTATGCCCTCGAGCGCCTCTGGGGGAGTGCCGAGCGCACCGAGTTCCCCGCCGCCGAGGACTGACCCGTGGTCCCGGGCGCTGGCGGGCGTCGCCGACGGCCTGCTCGCCGTGCTCGTGGCGCCGGCGTGCGCGGTGTGCGGGGGCGCGCTCGACGCGCCCACGCGCGGCCCCGTGTGCGAGGCGTGCTGGCGGGCGGTCCGGCTCCTCACCCCGCCGGTCTGCGATCGCTGCGGCGATGCGCTGCCCTCGTGGCGAGCCGTCAGCCGGGGGCGCGGGATATGCCCGCGGTGTCGGCGTCGCGTCTCGGCGATCGACCGGGGCGTCGCCGCCGGTGTGTACGACGGCGCCCTGCGGGAGATCATCCACGCGTTCAAGTACGGTCAGCGCCGCAGTCTCGGTGCGTCGCTGGCGGCGCTGATGCGCGCGCACGGCGCCGCGGTGCTCGACGGCGCCGACTGCGTCGTGCCCGTGCCGCTCCACTGGCGGCGGCGTCTCATCCGCGGCTTCAACCAGGCGGCGCGGCTCGCCCGGGGCCTCGGGCTCCCCGTGGTCGCGGCCCTGAAGCGCACGCGCCACACCCGCTCGCAGACCGACCTGCCGGCCGCCGAACGGCACCGAAACGTTCGCGATGCGTTCGGCCTCGCGCGGCGCGGGCTGCTCCGGCGCCACCCCCTCGACGTGCGCGGCCTGACGATCGTGCTCGTCGACGACGTGGCCACCACCGGGGCGACGCTCGAGGCCTGCGCCCGCGTCTTGAAGGCGGCCGGCGCCGCCGAGGTGCGCGCCCTCACGGCAGCGCGAGCCGTGCGGACACCACGCTAGCCACCTCGGCGGCGATCGCCTCGACACTCCGCTCGCCGTCCAGGCGGCACCAGCTCGGGGCGCTCGCTTGACGGAGATAGCTGGCCCGCACGCGGCCGAGCAGGGCGAGGTCCCGCTCGTACCGATCCCGCCCCGCCAGCTTCCGGCGGACGGCCGTCTCGGGGGCGATGTCGAGCAGGACCGTGAGGTCCGGCTGGGGCAGCAGGCGCTGCACGTCGACGAGCCACGCCGGGTCGACGCCGCACGCCTCGCCGTAGGCGACGCTCGACGCGACGTAGCGGTCGCAGACCACGCACTCGCCGGCCGACAGCCACGCTTCGAGTCGCGGCCGGTACTCGTAGCGGTTGGCCACGAACAGGAGCTGCATCACGTCGGGCGGGTGGGTCGTCTCGCCCCCCAGGGCGCGCGCGAGCGCCCGGCCGATGGCCGTCTCGTAGGCGGGAAACGACACCAGGCGACACGCGCGCCCGGCCGCCGTCAGGCGCGCCTGCAGCAAGCTGGCCTGTGAAGCCTTTCCGCTCTGGTCAAGCCCCTCGAAGGCGATGAGACGGCCACGCATGAGGCGTCAGGGGTCGGCGTCGCGCCTTCCGGGTCGCGCGTGCCAGCTTCGAGCGTCCAGGTTCGGCGTTCCAGGTTCCTCAGCTTCCAGGACGAGCAGGTCCTCGATCGCCTGGCGGCGGCGGACGACGCGCCAGGCGTGGCCGTCCACCAGGACCTCCGGGGGCATCGGCCGCCGGTTGTAGTTCGACGCCATCACGAAGCCATAGGCGCCCGCGTCGAGGATCGCCAGGCGGTCGCCGACTGCGGGCTCGGGCAGCCAGCGCTCGCCCGCCACGACGTCGCTCGACTCGCAGAGGGGGCCGACGAAGTCGCAGCAGACGGCCGGCGCCTCCCGCAGGCGGAGGGGCTCGATGCGGTGGAACGCGCCGTAGAGCGCCGGCCGGAGCAACTCGGTCAGGCCGGCGTCGAGCACCACAACGACGCGCCCGGCGCCTTGCGGCTTGACGTCGACGACCTCAGTCACGAGCGCGCCGGATGGACCGACCAGCGCGCGGCCGGGCTCCAGCACGAGAGGGAGGTCGAGGCCGGCGACGGCTTCGAGCACCGCCGCCGCGTAGTCGTGGGCCGAAGGGACCGGCTGCCCGTCGTACGAGATGCCGAGCCCTCCCCCGACGTCGAGCTCGCCGATGGGGAGCCCCTCGCCGCGCAGCGCGAGGGCGAGGTCGGCGACCGCCCGGACGGCGCGCCTCAGCGGGTCGAGATCGACGATCTGGGACCCGATGTGCACGTGGAGGCCGGCAAGCGCGATGCCCGCTCGCCCCGCCGCCTCCCGGCAGAGGGCGGCCGCCTGGTCGAGGGGGACGCCGAACTGGCTCGCGCGGTGTCCGGTCGAGATGTACGGGTGGCCGCCGGCGCGGACGTCCGGGTTAACGCGGAGGGCGACCCGGGCGCGCACGCCTCGAGCCCGCGCCGCCCGGTCGATGCGCGCCAGCTCGCCGGCCGACTCCGCGTTGATCGCCCTCAGGCCGAGGGCCACGGCGCGGTCGATCTCGGCCGACGTCTTGCCGACACCGGTGAAGACGATCTCGGCCGGCGACCATCCGGCGCGCAGGGCCACCTCGATCTCCCCCGAGGAGTTGGCGTCGGCGCCGCACCCGAGCCTGCGGATGAGCCGCACGACCGAGAGGTTCGAGTTCGCCTTGAGCGCGTAGTGAATCCGGTGGGGCCGGCCGGCGAACGCCTGCTGGAAGGCGGCGACCTGCCGCCGGATGACCGCGGCGCTGTACACGTAGACGGGCGTGCCCGTCGCACGCGCCATCGCGTCGAGGTCGAGGCCGTCGCACGTGAGCGCCGTCTGGCGCCGTGCAAACCCGGTCATGCCAGGGTCGATCCGCTCGGCCGCCGGCACGGGCGGCGGTGCGCCCTCTTGTCGGAACCGGGGCGCTTGAGCGAGACTGGGCATTGTACGTGGATTCCCGCAGCGCGATCCAGCCGGCGGGACCCACCCTGTGCTATGATGCCCGCCGCTCCTGCCGGTTCGCCGCGCTGACCGATGTCGGGGAACCCGCAGCCCGCCGCCTCGCCGCCTGCCGATCGCCTGATCGAGGCGTGCCTGAACGGCGACCAGGCGGCGTGGGACACGATCGTCCGCCTGCACTGGCGCAAGGTATTCAACCTCGCCTACAAGTTCGTCGGCAAGCACGACGAGGCGGAGGACCTCACGCAGGACATCTTCCTCAAGATCTTCAAGGCCCTCGCCACGTTCGACCGGCGCGCCAACTTCCAGACCTGGCTCATCAGCGTCAGCCGCAACCTGTGCATCGACCACTACCGGAGCGTCCGCAAGGAGCGCGAGACGATCGCGCGGGACGTCGACCCCGGCACCTTGACGCCGGCGGCGTCGGACCCCGGTCCGCTGCGCGCGCTCGAGCGGCGCGACCTCAAGGAGCTCGTCCGACAGGGGCTCGAGCGGCTGCCACGGCCGCTGCGCACGGCGGTCATCCTGCGCGACCTGCACGAGCTGTCCTATCAGGAGATCGCCGATCAGCTCCACGTGCCGGAGGGAACCGTGAAGTCGCGCATCAATCGCGGACGCCTCGAGCTGGCCCGCCAGATCCGGCGGCTGCAGGAGCGCCAGGCCCTGGCCGTATCGGCCGCCGCGCCCAGCGCGGGAGCGCCGGACGCCCCGAAGCGTGGAGACCTCGCATGAACCTGACCACCGACCGCACGCACGGCATCCCGATCGTCCGCGTCGCCGAGACCCGGCTCGTCTACCCGCTGCTCGCCGAGTTCTCCAGCGCCGTCTCCGGCCTGATCGCCGCGGGCGAGCGCCGCATCGTGCTCGACCTTGCGCCCGTCGGCTACGTCGACAGCGCCACGATCGGCTGCCTGATGGACCTCTACCGCCAGGCGTCGGCGGCGGGCGGCGCCATCAAGCTCGCCGGCGTGCAGAAGCGCGTCGAGACGATGCTGACCATGACCGGGGCGCACAACTTCCTCGAGATGCACCCGGACGCGTCCGCCGCCGTCGAGAGCTTCGGAGGGTGAGATGCGCACGATCAGGACCACCACCGGCGCGGACGTCCCCCTCGACGGCGACCTACTGGGCATCGTGGAAGCGCTCTACCGCGAGGTGACGCTGCGGTACGAGCTGAAGCATACCTTCGAGGACATGGTCCGGGAGATCCAGCACCTCGTCGACCAGATGACCGACGAGGAGCGACGACAGTACCTGGCCGAGAGCCTGTTCCTCAATACCGTCACCTACGAGAACGAGAAGCTGAAGCGGCTGCTCGAGAAGCTGCCCAAGGGGGGGTGATGCGACCGCGCGGGGGGCGCCGCTAGCGCACGGAGCCCGCGACGCCCGTCGGCTGCTCGACCGCGACGGCTCCCGAGCGCTCGGCGGCTTCGGCGCCGACGGGCGCTTCCACGAGCGTCCAGGCGTCGCGGTCCTCGAGCAGGCGAGCGGCGAACGCCGTGTGGAGCGTGTGCCCGGCGCGGTGCGCGACGAGATGGCCGACGATGGGGTACCCGACCAACGCGAGATCCCCGATGGCGTCGAGCATCTTGTGGCGCACGAACTCGTCCTCGAAGCGCAGCGTGTTGTTGAGGATGCCTGTCTCGCTCAGGACGATGGCGTTCTCGAGCGAGCCTCCCAGCGCCAGGCCGCGCTGCCGCATCGTTTCCACGTCTTTGAGGAACCCGAACGTCCGCGCCGGCGCGATCTCTTCGACGAAGCTCGCCTCGGTCACCCGCTGGGTCCGGGATTGGTAGCGCAGCAGCGGGTGGTCGAAGCTGATGCTGTAAGTCACCTTGAAGTGATCCGAGGGGTACAGCGCGATCCGCTTGTCGCCCTGCGAGAGCGCGACCGGGCGCCGCAGCTTGAGGTATCGCCGCGGCGCGGGCAGGCGCTTGACGCCGGCTTCCTGCACGAGATACACGAACGGCGCCGCGCTGCCGTCCATGATCGGCACCTCGGGCGAATCCAGCTCGACGACCGCGTTGTCCACCCCGAGGCTCGCGAGCGCGGCGAGCAGGTGCTCCACCGTCTCGACCGTCGCGCCGTCGCGCGCGAGACCCGTCGCGTAGTGACGCGTAGCCAGGTACGCGACGGTCGCCGGGATTTCCACGCCGCCCAGGTCGGTCCGGACGAAGCGGATGCCGGCATCAGGCGGCGCGGGTCTGAGCGTCAGGCGGACCTTGCGTCCCGAGTGGAGTCCGATACCCGTGCAGGGAATCGAGCGGCGTAGCGTCTGCTGGGCGCTCATTGGGCTCGTCTGGGCCGGGGCCCGATCACCACGCGCGGGGCAGCAAGGACGCTGCCACCTGGCCCGACTCCGCGCTGACGTCGCAACCTCGTGCAGATAAAGCCATTCTGGCAAACAGCCGAGCGAGCGAACCCTCGTGCGCACCGCCGCTGTGGCCTCTCGACCACAGTGGGGCGCCCCGAAATCGTGGTCACGCAGCCACAACCTGGCGTCTGCTTCTCCCCCTTCCTCTGGGCGTTCTCGTGGCCTCCCCCTCGTTTCCCCCGGCCTTGTCTTTGTCTTTCTCCCCTTCTTCAAGCCGCCGATCGGGCCTTGTTCAGCACCGGAACGAGCGCCTGACCGGTGTAGGACCCTCGGCAGCGGGCCACTTCCTCGGGCGTGCCCTCGGCCACGATGCGCCCGCCGCGCTCGCCGCCTTCGGGTCCGAGGTCGATGATCCAGTCCGCGGACTTGACGACGTCCAGGTTGTGCTCGATCACGACGACGGTGTTGCCCTGGTCGACGAGCTTGTTGAGCACGTCGAGGAGCTTCCGCGTATCCTCGAAATGCAGCCCGGTCGTGGGCTCGTCCAGGATGTAGAGCGTGCGGCCGGTGCTGCGCCGCGAGAGTTCTCTGGCGAGCTTGACTCTCTGGGCCTCGCCGCCGCTCAGGGTCGTGGCGGGCTGGCCGAGCTCGATGTAGCCGAGGCCGACCTCCTGGAGCGTTCGCAGCTTGGCGGCGATCGGGGGGAAGTTCTCGAGGAGCGGCAGGGCCTGGTCGACGGTGAGGTCGAGCAGGTCGGCGATCGACCTGCCGCGGTACTTGACTTCGAGGGTTTCCCGGTTGTACCGCCGCCCCTTGCACTCCTGACACGTCACGTACACGTTCGGGAGGAAGTGCATCTCGATCGCGATCACGCCGTCGCCCTGGCAGGCCTCGCACCGGCCACCCTTGACGTTGAACGAGAAGCGGCCGGGACGGAAGCCGCGCGCCCGCGCCTCGGGCAACATGGCGAAGAGCTCGCGGATGAACGTGAACAGCCCGGTGTAGGTCGCGGGGTTCGACCGGGGGGTGCGCCCGATGGGCGACTGGTCGATCTCGATGACCTTGTCGATCTGCTCGATGCCCTCGATGCCTGCGTGGGCGCCCGGCTCGTCGACCGCGCGGTAGAGCGCGCGGGCGAGGGCGCGATACAGGATGTCATTGACGAGCGTCGACTTGCCGGACCCGCTCACCCCCGTCACCGCCGTGAAGACGCCGAGCGGGATCCGGACGTCGATGTCCTTCAGGTTGTTGGCGCGCGCGCCGCGGATGACGAGCTCGCCCCGCACGGGCGGGCGGCGCGCCGACGGCAGATCGATGGTCCGCTCGCCGCGCAGGTACTGTCCGGTGAGCGAGCCCGCGCCGTCGTCTGCGAGGCGCGCCGGCGGGCCCTGGAAGATGACGTAGCCGCCGTGCTCGCCCGCGCCCGGGCCGAGGTCGATGACGTAGTCGGCCGTGCGGATCGTCTCCTCGTCGTGCTCGACGACGATGACCGTGTTCCCGAGGTCGCGCAGGCGCGTCAGCGTGGCGAGCAGGCGACGGTTGTCGCGCTGGTGCAACCCGATCGACGGCTCGTCGAGCACGTAGAGCACGCCGGACAGCGTCGAGCCGATCTGCGTCGCGAGCCGGATGCGCTGGGCTTCCCCACCGGAGAGCGTGGCGGCGCTGCGCCCGAGCGTCAGGTAGCCCACGCCGACGTCGTCCAGGAACCGCAGCCGGTCGCGAACCTCGCGGAGGATGCGGCCGGCCACGGCCTCCTCGCGCGGCGTCAGGTCGAGCGACCCGAACACCTGCAGGGCCTCCGAAATGGGCAGGCTCACGTACTCGCTGATCGTGCGGCCCTTGACCCGGACCGCGCGGCTCTGGGGCCGCAGGCGCTCGCCGCGGCAGGCCGGGCACGGCCGCCACGACCGGTACGGCTCGAGCGCCTCCTGGTCGTCCCACGAGCCCTGCTCGTAGCGCCGGCGGAGGTTGGGGACGATACCCTCGAACCCCTCGCTGAAGAGCGCGTCGCGACTCGCGGGCGACGAGCGAGCTCTCCTGGACGTCCCGCTCCGGCTTCGCGCGACGGCACCCGAGCCGTACAGGATCAGGTCGCGGTGCCGGCGAGGCAGTCGGCCGAACGGCACCTCGAGGTCGATGCCGAACTGGCGGCTGAGCGCCACGAGCGCCTCACGGACGAAGCGCCGGTCCCCGCGGGCCCACGGTTCGATGGCGCCCGCGGCGAGCGACTTCGACTCGTCGGGGACGATGCGCGCCGGGTCGAAGTCGTACACCTCGCCGAGGCCCTCGCACTCGGGGCAGGCGCCGTGCGGGGAGTTGAACGAGAACGCCCTCGGCGACAGCTCGGGCATGCTCACGCCGCAGGTCGTGCACGCCAGGCGGCGGGAGAAGATCTCGTCGCCGCCGTCGTACGTGTTGACGATCACGACGTCGCCTGCGAGCTTGAGGGCCAGTTCCACCGACTCGGACAACCGGCGCTGCACGTCCCCCTTCAAGACGATGCGGTCGACGAGCACGTCGATCGAGTGGTTGCGCCGCCGGTCGAGCCGGATCTCCTCCTCCAGCGACCGGAACTGGCCGTCGACGCGCACCTTGGTGAACCCCTTCGCCCGGAGCGCCGCCAGCTCCTTCTTGAACTCGCCCTTCCGCCCGCGGACGATGGGCGCGAGCACGTTGATGCGTTCCTCCGGCGGGTTGAGCAACACGCGCTCGACGATCCGTTCGAGCGATTGCGAGGTGATCTCGCGCCCGCACAGGTGGCAGTGAGGGACGCCGATGTTGGCGAAGAGGAGTCGGAGGTAGTCGTAGATCTCCGTGACCGTTCCCACCGTCGACCTCGGGTTCGCCGCCGTCGTCCGCTGCTCGATGGCGATGGCGGGCGAAAGGCCCTCGATGAGGTCCACATCGGGCTTTTCCATCTGCTCGAGGAACTGGCGGGCATAGGCCGAGAGCGACTCGACGTAGCGACGCTGCCCCTCGGCGTAGATCGTGTCGAAGGCGAGGGAGGATTTGCCCGACCCCGAGAGGCCCGTGATGACGACCAGCCGGTCGCGCGGGATGTCGACGTCGATGTCCTTCAGGTTGTGGACGCGGGCGCCGCGCACCGCGATCACATCGTCGCGCATACGCTCGGAGGCGGCTCGTCCGGGGAGCCCAAAACCCCTATCGTATCACGATCGGTGCCAGGCTCCGCGGCCGGCGAGCGCCGCGGTCGACGCGCGCGATCGTCTGTTCGCACCGCGAGCAGGACATCCGACGATCACAGCGCCCATCTCCAGGCCAGCGCGACAGGCGCGTGGAGCACCCCGAGACCGCTCGTGGAGAGAAGAGCCGTCCGACGTGACGCCACGGGTGCAGGCGCCGGTGGATTGCACCCGAGCGCACGAGGGTGGGCGAACCGGAGGAGCTTATCGCGACTGACAGGAGAGCTCGATCGGGCGGGCCAGCCCGGACTCAACGCGCACCGGCACGCCCCTTCCCCACAGCGCTCTCAACACCACAGCATCTCGCCACTCGCCCGGCTCCAATCCCGTCACCGCCACCGCTCGGTACGCCCCGGGCGGCAGGCCAACCAGTTCGAACGCGCCCGAGGCCGCGGGCCGAACACTGGCGACGTACCGCGTGGCCGCCCACGTCCACCGCTCCGACTCGTCCGCAATCACCACGACGCGGCACGCCGTGACGTCGGTCGCTCCGCCCGCGTCCACGCGTCCCGCGAGCCGCAAGGGCTGCGACGTCAGGACCACGCGCACGTCCGAGACCTCCTCGCCAGGCGGCACCACCAGGCCTTCGTCGGTGACGTCGCGGCCGGCGTGTTCGACGCGCGCCAGGCCCTCCGCCACACGCGGCGCCCCCGGTGGTCTGCGGGTCCGACGCCAAGGACCTGCAGGAGCTCGCGGTCTACAACCACGCTCGGCAACAGTCCCAGCGCGACCGGCGCGACCCGCTGGAGAGCCGCCCACCGATCCCGAAGGGGCTGGCCGGGGCGCCAGCCAATCCGATCCCTGTCGGGGCGCACGGGCGTCACCCTCGTAACCAGCCCTCGCCGCCGTGTATGGTACAGATGATCGGTCCCTCCGCCATGTTGGCCCGGACCTCGATCGTCTGAAACGTGGCCGGCGCACGGTAGCGGACGACGAACCGAGCGTCTGCCGGCGAGAGCACCGTTCGGTACATCGTCCCTTCGGCGAACAGACTCGTCAGTCGATCGAGTCGAACCCGTCCGCCCGCCGAGGACCGATATTTCTCCAGGACTGGCGCGCTGTCGTGCGGCTGACTCGCCGTGATGTGTCGAAACCTCGCCGTTCGACTGACGCGTGTCGTGCGGCTGACGCGTGTCGTGCGACTCACGATTGTCGTTCGACTGACGATCCGTCGTTCGGCTCACGATTGTCGTTCGGGTCAAAACTCGCCGTTCGACTGACGATTGTCGTTGCGACGACCAGTCGCCGTGGACGGCGAGCGTCTGTCGCCTGACGGCCAGCGTCAGTCGTCCACGGCAAGCGTCAGCCACCCTACGGCCAGGCGAACGAGACCTACGTGCTCGAAGATGCCGAACTG
>FWPU01003037.1_pt1 | contig 43924 bp, 22 predicted proteins | sample 2228361 | NCBI WGS metagenome assembly FWPU01 (sample SAMEA103939777, study PRJEB20133) | metagenome | reverse complement strand
AATACTCCAAAAACATAATTAAATAAAGAGAAATAAAAACCGATCTTAATAGAGTTAATGTAAAAATACCATACTGGGAAAATAATACCGGCAAGCAGAATTAAAATTTGAGAGGTAATTTTTATCGATTTTTTCATAGTAGATAAGTAAACTATTACTATCAATAAAACAAAAAAAATAAAAGAAAAAAAGTTATACCATTCAAATTTATTTTTAAATCCATAGAAAAGGGTTATTATAAGGCTGGCAATAGCTAATGTATCAATCTTTCCTATATTTTCTTTATAGTAAAAGGAAATTAATGCAAGTCCATACCCCAGAATGCTATAATGAAATACATAAGAACCCGTAAATATATAAAATGGGGAAAATGAAAGAAGAATAGAAAGGATTAAAAGGTTTTTCCATTTCACAGCTTTACCTCATTCCAGAAAAAGACAGGTCCATCCTTACATACAAGCTTGTATCCATTATTTGTTTCTATTGTGCAACCTTTGCATGCCCCAAAACCACAGGCCATTATAGTTTCAAATAAATAATAGGCAGAGATTGAAGTTGTACATTTGAGAAATACTTTGTTTAAAGCTCTAAAAAGTGGGACAGGTCCACAGGCATAAATTGTCTTATTCTCAAAACCATGCCTGACAAGAAGATCAATCACTGTCCCTTTTTCTCCGATGCTTCCATCATCAGATGATAAAACAACCTCAACATTTTCAGGAATTATTGAGAGATCTACCAGAGTTTCTCTACTTTTCACACCATAAAGCAATGTTGCTCTTCTGAAATACTTTGCCAGAAAGGGAAAGGGGGCTATGCCAATTCCACCAGCTATAAAGAGCGGCTCTTTCAAATTTAAAGGAAATGGATTTCCGAGGGGGCCTATTATGTTTAAATTTTCATTTTCGTTTTTGTTTGCCAGTATTGTCGTACCCTTTCCTTTTACCTGTATAACTAACTTTAAAATATCGCCTTTTACGTCAGAGATGGAAAAAGGCCTTCTCAAGAGAGGATGATATTCCCCCGTACGAATATTTACAAATTGCCCCGGCTTTGAGTTTTTTGCTATATTTTCAGTTTGTAAAGTTAGGTATAAAAACTCGTTTTTTATTCTTTTCTCTAAAATCTTACATAACTCTTGAAATTTCAATTCATTCCTCGACATTAAGAATAAAAATTATAACTGGATTTGAGATAAAATTCAAGGTAAAAATAAGTTTTACCTTTTAGTAAGAATTTTCATTAAAATAATTAACAGTTTTTTAATTCCTGAATTTAGATTTTTTATGGATAATAGAGCTTCTAACACTATCTGGATGTTCTGTAAAAAGTAAAAAAATTATAAGATAATCCGGGAATTAATAAAATGAAAATATGAAGAGTTTTTAAAGTAAGAAATGTCTCTGTAAAATTTTTTATTTCTGGAAAATTATTTATTATTAATTACTTGACAAATAATAAAGAGTTACTTAACATTTATATAGGATTTTTCTTATTATATTTTATGGAGGTGTAATATGGCAAAAATATTATTGGTGGATAAGAATTACGACGATGTTGAGCAACTTAGATCTGAGATAAGATATGAGGGATATGAGACAGTTGTTGAAGACAATTTTGAAGAGGGTTTAAAAGTTTTAAAGCGTGATGATTTCGATGGAGTTATTGTAGGAATCGAACCAGAGGATGAAGATGCAGGTTTTGAATTTCTAAAGGATGTACGAAAATTTAATCGCGAAATTCCTATAATTGTTTTATCATCTTTGAAAAGTCTGCAGGATAAGATATATGCCTTGAACATAGGTGCGGATGATTATGTAGAAAAACCTTTTTCGGAATATGAGATTATTGCAAGACTGAAGGCACAAATAAGGAAAGTAAATTCTTTAAAAGCTGAAACTGGATTGGCAACTATAGTTTTTGCTGATGAATCACACTCGTATGGAACTATTGGTAATGCAAAAATAAATTTCGACAGAATGGTAGTAAAAGTTGGAAATGAAGAAATTTTTCTGACGAATAAAGAGGCCAGCATTTTGAGTCTACTTTACAGAAACAGAGGAAAGGTAGTTTCAAGGGAGACAATGATGAAAGAAATTTGGGGTGGTGATGAGTATACTACAGAAAGAGTTATTGATACAAATATAGTATCTATAAGAAAAAAAATAGGGGATGTTGGTAAAAAACCAAAGTACATAAAGACAGTTTTTGGAGTAGGGTACAAGCTTGTTGAAGAAGAATGAGAATAATTTGTCAGGTTGTTAATTATGTACAGATTTCTTTTTTTTCTCATTCTTCCAGTCACCTTATTTGCTGCTCCAGTTTTAAGAAGCCCCCAACCAGCAGAAAGATCTAAATTTACAGTCGGTGCTTTCTATGATGTAACCAGTACAAATTTAATTATTGAAAATCTATCCTTATCTTTAGGTTATGGCATTTCTGAGCAGATGGATTTTGAGGTTTTCTTTTATCGAAATGGGATGGTGTTTAACTTGAAACCTGTTTTAAAACAGATAGACTTTTTTGTGGTAAGTGGAGTTTTTGAAGTTGGTGTAGATTTTAGTTTCAATCTCCACTATGGATTGGCAATAATGATGGATATGAAGTTGTATGATTTTTTAAATATTTATATTGGGGCAAAAGGTAGATATCCAGCAAATCAATATCTTGACAGCACAATGAGAAAAGAAAGTGGAGCTCAGTTTATACCACATCTGGGAATAGAATTTTTTAGAGGTTTTTTTGTTTCTATTATTTTTGAGGGTGGTTTTTCTATTGCCTGGAGTGACAGATTTCCTTCGCACTTTGTATCTATTGGTTTAAGAGGAAAATTTTAATTCTGAAGAGAATAAATTACTATATTAACCCCCATTCTTATTGCTTCTTCTCTTTTTTCCGGCGGGTCGTTGTGAACCTCGGGTGGATCCCAGCCATCAATTATATCAGTATTGAAGGCATAAAATACTGCAAGCCTTTCACCTAAAAATATACCAAGTCCTTCTGGTGCTCCGCCATCATGTTCATGAATTTTAGGAATTCCACGAGGGAAACTATAAAAACAATTGTATATAGGGTGAGAAAATGGAATTTTTGTCAGAGTTTTGTCAGGAAAAATTTCTTTCATCAATTTTCTGAATGACTTATCCATTCCATAGTCATCATTTGCAAAAAGAAAGCCTCCATTTTCAAGAAACAGTCTCAAATTTTTCTTCTCTGTTTCAGATAAATCAACTGGAATGTGACCATTTAATATGAGAAAATAATGTTCAAAAATCTCTACTTCATCAAGTGAAAGCTCAAATATCTTTTCATTTACCTCTATACTTGTTCTTCTCTTTACTTCTTCTAAAAATAGTTTTACACCTTTTCTTGAATTATAGTGGTCCCCACGTGGATATTTCATTAAAACTATGTCAAATGAAAATAATGGAATAGCTAAAAAGAAGAACAATAAAAAAATCATTTTTCTATCCATCTACCATCAACCCGAATTTCACTATGCTTAAATTGTCTCTTGTATGACATTTTAGGTATGCTTTTTATGTAGTAACCAAGGTATAAAAAGTCTTTTCCAAGATTTCTTGCAAGTTCGATTTCTTTTAAAATACTAAAAATTCCGATCCTTCTCTTTCTATATTCTGGGTAATAGTAAAAATATACGGAAGACAGAGAATCCTCACATTCGTCAACAACTCCAATTCCTATGAGTTTACTATTTAGGAAATAATCCATTTCAATAATCTCTTTATATCCAGAATGTATACACTCCATATCCTCAAATAAATCTTTGTTTGTGGTTTTTGCGTTATGAATATTTCTTAAATAATTTGAATAAATAAAAAATTTTTCAAGTGTAATTTCAGATTTTTTTAATTCCACTTTTATATCAGAATTATTTTTAATTATCCTTCTTTGAGATTTGTTGGGGTAAAATTCCTTAACTTTTACTCTAATAGGAAGGCATTCATTACATTTATCACATACATTTTTGTAAAAAACACTCTTAATTCTTCTGAAACCATCAGGTAAGAGAAATGAGTAGACGCTTGATAAGAATTCTTCGTAATAGACAAATGCCTTGAGTTTTGCATTTCTATCTTTGTAATAGGGACAGAGGAATTCTTCATAAGTTGTAAAAAAAAGAAAGTCTTCTATCTCTTTGTTAAATGAATTGCCAACCTTCATTGTATGTTTACCCCCGCTTCCTACTTTTACCATAAAAATTCTATTTTGACAACTACATCCGGTAGAGGTTTTGTAAGATTATAATCAAAAACAACGGATTTAGAGTTTTTCCACCTGAAATATTTATTTTTTCCAGAGATCCAGTGATCATAAAAGATTGTATAAAATTTTTTCGTCTTTTCCTCCGATGATGCAGTTAAAACATTAAATAATCCAATATTTCCAATAATTTCAAAAGGTTCGACTGTCTCATCTTTTAAATAAACTTTATATCTATCAGGAAGAAATAAATAAAGGTTATTGGATAAATTTGTCGCCTTCCATTTAATTATTTCAATTTTTCCAATCTGGTATAATGAGAAAGTATATACTTTTTTTGTATCTTCGTTATTTGTTATAGAAAGAGAATTGAGATTTGAAAAGATTAAAATCTCTTCCTTTGTGGTCTTATCCGGGAAAAAAAGTTTTGTTTTAATAAAGTAAATTGTAGAATTTGTATTTATTTCTTTGAATGGATTTTCTATTTCGGGGAGTTCCGTCGAAAAATCTTCATCTACCTCTGGCTCTACTGGTAAGTCTGGATTATTCAGGCAAAAAGAAAAGTTATACAAAAGGGAAAAAATAATAATAAATTTTTTCATTAAATCTATTCTCCAAATCTTATATCAAAAGATACAAAGTTAATTTTTTCTATATCTTCAATATTATATTTAATATCTTCAACATAAGCAAGCCTTGGTCCTTTCCACAAAAGCCTCAGAAACTCATTTATATTTTCTTCCCTGCCTTCAGCAACTACTTTTACACTTCCATCCCATTGATTTGCAACCCATCCAGTTATATTAAGTGAATTTGCGTTTGCCTCAACAAAATATCTGAAACCAACACCCTGCACTCTACCAATTATTTTTGCTTCAAGTCTTTTATATTTCATAAGCTACTCATATTGAATTAATTCAGTTTTATAGGAAATCACTTTATCTCCATGAAAGCTTTCTACAAGATTGAAAACATTTTCAAGAATACTTTGCAGATATGAACTATCTCTTGAAACTGCTGCAATGGCAAGTTGAGCCTTACTGTTTACATTCTCGGAATCGGTTGTTTCCGAAACACTTACATTAAATTTTTTTCTTATCATATCCTTAAGGCTTCTTAATACATTTCTTCTTTCTTTTATTGTTTCTCTATAAGGAATTACCAGATCTATCAAAAGTATACCCACAACCATAACTTATCTCCCTAAATATTTTAATTCGAGTTTTTATTTTTTCAATGAGCTGAATAAAAATTTAGTTTTTTTCGGTAAAATTGAAATATTAAAGCTATTAGCCTTAAAAATTTCTCCATCTATGTGAGCAATCATTTCCTTTTCAGCCTTTATGTTTAATGAATCTGCTTGAAAATACTTTACAAAGGGAAGAGAAAGATGTTTCCCCTTTAAGCCTTTTGATAAATTTTGGACTCTCTGAAGAATTCCCGTTTCTCTAATTATGCAAATGTCAAAAAGTCCATCATCAATTTTTGCTTCCGGTGTAAGGGGCACACCTCCTCCCGTAGTTTTTCCATTTCCAATAGAAATTAAGAAAACTTTCTGTAAGGGAAAATGCCCTTCAATTTCCATATTTTCTGATTTATAAAATACAATATTTTTAAAGATTTGAAATAGATATTTTGCTTTTCCTCTAAGGAAAATAGATTTATTGTAATCAAATGCTACTCTTGCATCAAAACCAATGCCAACTGCATTAGAAAAGTATCTACCATTGCAAATGCCTATATCTATAAATCTTTCCTCTCCCTCAAGTAATTTTTCAATCTCACTTTCCATGAATACTGAAGAAAAACCAAGTATTCTTGCCATATCATTTCCACTTCCCACTGGGAGTATACTCAAAGTAATATCATCTTTTTCTATCACATACTGTAGTAATTCATTTAGTGTGCCATCACCACCAAGACAGACAAATCTTTTAGCTCCCATTTTCAGACTTTTTTCAACAAAATTTTTAACTTCATTTATTTGAGAAGAGATTGTTACATCAAAAGAGACTTTCTTTTTTGATAAAAAATTCTTCACAAGTGGTAACACTTTTAGTGGCAGACCATTACCAGCTTTGGGGTTAACAAGAATTGAAAAATTCATAAGTTTTTTCTTCCTTAATAAAATAATTTTAAAGAACAAAATCTAAAAAGTCAAACAAGCCCTTTAACGTTAATCTTTTTGATGTTATCGCCAGATTGCATGTTTATATGGTTTTAATTGAATAAATTAAAACTACCTGAATTTAATAATTGTTAATTATTTGTTTATGAGGAATAGATTTATTTTCTTTTAATGATACCTTTGATAAAATTGTTTAATTCGATAGTTAGAAAATTTGACTGAAGATATAAAATCTGTTAAAATACTTATACTTTAATTCTGAGGGCGCTTAGCTCAGGGGTTCAGAGCACCTGCCTTACAAGCAGGGGGTCACAGGTTCAAATCCTGTAGCGCCCAGATATAAAATGAACAAGGAGGGCTTATGCCTAAGGATAATGGGCTTAATATTGATGAAAGCATGATTGATACTGTTCTTGCGGATGATATTAATTTTCAGGGAACAATGAAATTCTCCAAGTCTCTTATGATAAAAGGGAGATTTGAGGGACAAATTGATGCTACCGGTCATTTGATTATAGGACCGCATGCTGTAGTAAATGCAACAATTAAAGCAGGCATTATTACAAACTATGGTCAGATCAATGGAAATGTTGAAGGTATGGAAAGAGTGGAACTTTTTAATAATGCTAAACTCACAGGAGATATTAAAACCCCTGAATTAATAATAGAAAGTGGTTGTATTTTCAATGGAAATTGTACCATGGGAGAGAAGAAATCTGCCACTCCGGTAACTGCTTCTCAACCTCAAACTGTTACACAACAACAGAAAAAATAATATTTCTGAATCCAAATTAGGCTGTGTAATTTATATTTACTTAAATTGTGCGATAATTTTTCTTGTTTGTTTATAGGAACAAAAGGTGACCCCAGAAGAGGTGATGTTTTTATATTGCTTTTTCTGGGGTCATCTTTTGTATTCTTAAAAAATTGCTCAATTTAGTTTTTAACATACAGTTTACATAAGTTTTTTATTTTAAGAAGATAGTTTATCAAAAATGAAGTTTGTGGATAGGCTATCTCTATATCATCTAAATAGATAAAAAAATACCAATCAATTTAAAATTTACTTGAATTATTGGAATAATCATGTTAATTTATTTATATTGGAAGGTGTGGTTATCTTATCTTGATATTTAGAGGAGAGGAGAATGAAATTTGTACATTTGTTTGTATATTTTTTTCTATTAAATTCACTCTTTTTGTATTCTGAAGAAGGTAAAAAAGTTCTGGCAATTCTTGATATTGAAGCAAAAAGCGAGGTTAAGGAAGAGATTGCTGGTTTTGTAACTGAAAGAATCAGAGTGGAAATGTTTAAATTGGGCAAATATAAGATTGTTGAACGACAGAAAATGAATAAGGTACTTGAAGAGCAAAAGTTAAGCTTAATAACTTCTGATGATGAGAATTACATTAAAAGAGTTGGAAACCTTCTTTCTGCAGATGAAATACTTGTAGGTTCATTGAGTTACCTCGAAAAAATGTATTACTTAAATGTAAGAATAATAGAAGTAAAAAATGGAGAGATGGTTTTTGGAGATACAGAAAAGGCTTCTTCTATTTCTGATTTATCTGAAGCTGCAGAAAACATTGCATTGAAGATTGCAGACAGTTATAAAGTGGCTGAAAATGTAAAGCAGGAAATTTCAAACTCGATTACTGATGATGATTTTGAAATGAGAGATTTATTGAGAATGGTAAAATCCGTTGTACAGTATTCATTGAGAAAAGCAGAAGAACTTAGAAAGAATGCTCTAAATGATGAAACACAGTTGGATGAAAAGAAAGAGGAAAATAAAAAAGAAGAAAAAATGGAAGAAAACTCCACTGAAGTGTCAAAACCGGAAGACAGGTTTGCTAAATTTGGGGGAGGTCCTCTACTAAAGTATTATTTTGATATTGCCTTTTCTTCAAGAAATAATACCTGGGTGCATCTTGCTTCACCTTTTCTATATGGAATAAAGGGACTGGTAGGATTTGGAAATCTTTTTGGGGTTGGGCTTGCTGGTTGCTTAGGTGGTTCTTTTGAAGAAATAGGAGATAAAAAATATGTTTTTGGAGTTGGTTATGGTGGAATAACATTTGATTTATATTACAGGCTATGGAATTTTTTGAGACTGGATTTTAACATGCTTTTAGGATGGGGTGGGGCGAATTTTTTCGTTTTTCACTCAGACAATTATGAAACACCTATTTTTGAGAATAGAACCGACTTTTTTGTTTTTGAACCCGGCGTAATGATAGGAATTAATTTTTTTAACGCCTTTGAAATTGGAATAACTGGAAGTTATTTATATATAAGCCATAATAAAGAATTTTTCAAACCAAATGAATACAATGTCGGAGTATTTATAATATTTGGATTATAAAAATGGATTATCCTTTCAGTGAAGAATTTTACAACTATCTTAAGTATGAAAAAAAACTTTCGGATAATAGTGTTTATGCTTATTATAGCGATGTAAAAGAATTTTTCTCATTCCTGAAAGAAAATAAAGGTAATTTTTCTATAGAAAGTATTACCCATATAGATATACTTGATTTTGTAATATTTTTGAGTGAAAATCTAAATAACAATAGAAGTATAGCAAGAAAAATCTCGGGTTTGAAAAATTATTTTATCTTTGTTTTGAAACTTGGAAAGATTACTACCAATCCACTCTCTGATTTTGAAAGACCTAATTATGAAAAAAAATTACCTGAGTTTTTATCAATTGAAGAGGTTGAACTTCTTGTAAAAGTTGAAAATATAGATGATTATCAGGAGGTGAGGGATTCCTGTATTATTGAGTTTTTGTATTCCTGCGGCCTGCGCGCATCTGAATTAATAAACCTAAAATTTTCAGATATTTCCTTTGAAAATAAAATAATAAGAGTTTTAGGTAAAGGCAATAAACAAAGATTTGTTCCAGCAGGAAAGGTTGCTTTTGCTCTTTTAAACCTGTATATTAAAAATTCGAGAAGTAGATTATCCAAAAATTACTTTTCAACAGACTATATCTTCATTTCAAGGTTTGGTAAAAAGCTTTCAAGAGTTTCAATATGGGAAATTGTAAAGAAAAGGGCTTTAATAAGAGGTATAAAAAAGAATATTTATCCACATACTTTGAGACATAGTTTTGCCACTCACCTGATATCAAATGGAGCGGATTTAAGGGTGGTTCAGGAACTTCTGGGACATTCTGATATATCTACAACAGAAATCTACACCCATGTAACTTCTGACTTACTCAAGAAAGAACATGAAAAGTTTCATCCTATAGAGAAGGAATTTGAGAAGTAAATTTACATCGAAAAGTCAAGTCCCAGATAGATTCTTTTAGCTTCTTCATTGTTTATAAGTTCTTCTGCTGTGCCGCTTATGAGTATTCTTCCCTCGTGTATTATATAAGATCTATCTGTAATTTTTAAAGTTTCTCTTACATTGTGGTCAGTAATCAAAATACCCAGCCCCCTTGTTTTCCTTAAATATGTGATTATTTTTTGAATATCAGCTATTGCAATAGGATCTATCCCGGTAAAAGGCTCATCAAGAAGGAGAAAGTCGGGTTGAATAGCAAGTATCCTTGCCACTTCAACCCTTCTCTTTTCTCCACCTGAAAGTGTAAATGCCTTCTGATTCTTTATTTTATCAAGACCAAGCTCTCTCAAAAGCGAAGTTGTAATTTCTTCGATTTCCACTCTATCTCTTCCCTGAAGCTCAAGTACAGCTTTTATATTCTCTTCTACAGTCAACTTTCTGAATATTGACATTTCCTGCGGGAGATATCCTATTCCCATCCTTGCCCTTTTGTACATTGGATAATCCGCAATGTTTTCACCGTTAAGCAAAACCTCTCCACTATCAGGTTTAACAAGCCCTACGATCATATAAAATGTTGTTGTTTTGCCTGCCCCATTTGGACCAAGCAACCCTATTATTTCTCCCTTCTTAAGATGAAATGATACTTCATTTACAACTTTTCTCTGTTTATATATCTTCACTAAATTTTTAACTGCTATCCCTTCACTTAAGTATAAATAAATGTTTTCGCTTCTATTAATTTCCAATTTTTTCTCCCTTTTATCTGGCTAAATAAGAAATTAGTTCATAAATTGTCTTTTTTAAATCTTTTCTATTTATTACAATATCTACAAATCCATGTTCAAGCAAAAACTCCGATCGCTGGAAGCCAGGTGGTAGTTTTTGTTTTATCGTTTGTTCTATTACCCTGGGTCCTGCAAATCCAATTAAAGCTTCCTGCTCTGCAATTATTATATCACCAAGCATTGCATATGAAGCAGTTACACCACCTGTTGTGGGGTTTGTAAGCACGGAAATATAAAGGCCTCCTGCCTCACCAAACCTTTTTAATGCTGCTGACGTTTTTGCCATTTGCATCAGGGATAACACTCCCTCCTGCATTCTTGCTCCTCCAGAAGCTGAGACAATTATAAGTGGATTTCTGTTTTTTATAGCGTCTTCAATCAAAAGAGTTACTTTTTCTCCTACAACAGAGCCCATACTTCCACCAATAAAATTAAAATCCATTACTCCAATATTTACTGGTATCTCATTAATTTCTCCATGACCTGTAATTACAGCTTCTTTAAGGTTTGTTTTATGCATAGCAGATTTAATTTTTTCAATATAAAAGGTCTCACCATCAAAGAAATTTAAAGGGTCTATACTTACAATATTGGAGTGAGTTTCTACAAAAGTATTTGGGTCAATAAGGAGCTGTAGTCTTTCATGGCATGTTAGTTTCTCATGATAGTTACAATAAGGACATACATGAAGGTTTTCTTCCCATTCCTTGTTGTAAATTATACTGTTACATCTTGGACATTTTAACCATAGCCCACTTGTTTTTTCACCAAGGTTTTTCTTTATCTTCTTTATATTGTACTTGGGTTTTTCAAACCAGGCCATATCTTCTCCTAATTAGGGTTTTTATATACCTTATAGTTTTTCTTAAATTTTGAGTAATTTTCTAAAACTTCCAGTGCTTTCCCAAGTTGATTATCAAATTTTAAATTATACACTGGAGGCATAATATTTTCAATTTTTTTCATCCATATTAGATATTCCACTGATTTTTTACTGAGCTTATATCCTTCTTTCTCAAGAATTGAAATAAGCTCTTTAATCTTATCCTCGTTTATTTCAGTATTCTTCTTTAAAAATTCACTTATTATATTTGTATTTTGGAGAGAAATTATGGATTTTTTCTCATTTTCATCAAGGGTTTCGTACCATATTTCTTCATTTATATCTGGTTTTACTCCTTCTTTATCAATACATTTACCTGAAGGTGTATAATATTTTGCCACAGTATACTTAATTAATGAACCATCTGCTGGAAAAACGTAGGTTTTTTGCACCGACCCTTTGCCAAAAGAAGTTTTTCCGACTACAACAGCCCGTCCTGTATCTTTAAGTGCTCCGGTGAAAATCTCACTTGCACTTGCACTACCCTGGTTTATTAGTATCACAATCGGGAGATTTAAAGGCACTATTGTGGTTTCTTTTGAAGCATAAAATTCAGAATTGTTTTCTGGGGTCCTTCCTTTTGTGTAAACTATTAAACCATCATCCTGGAAATAATCCACTATGGTTGCTACACTGGTTATCAATCCTCCAGGGTTGTTTCTTAAATCTACAATTAACCCCTCAATTTTCTTATCAATAAGATTTAATAATTGTTTTTTCAGATCCTCAGCAGTAGGTTGTGTAAATTCAAGCAGTTTTACATAGCCATAGGTTTTTTGATTAGTAACAATTTTATCTGACTTTACAGTCTTTAGTTTGATCTCCTCTCTTGTGATTGTAATTTTAAAGGGTATATTAATTCCTTCTCTTTCAATAGTTATTGTTACCTTTGTCCCCGGTTTGCCTCTTAGTTTTTCTGCGGCTTCTCTTGTAGTAATTCCTTTTGTTGAGACACCTTCTATTTCTATTATTTTATCTCCTGGTTTAATACCTGCTTTCCATGCAGGAGTATCTTCCATGGGAGAAACAACCGTTAAGAAGCCATTTCTTATTTCGATTTGAATCCCGAGCCCACCAAAACTTCCACTCATTTCCATTGTAAATTCTTTTGAAGTTCTGGGATCCATAAAAACAGTATATGGATCTTCAAGGCTTTCAAGCATTCCTTTTATCGCTCCATAAAAAAGCCTTTTTGCAGTTGTTTTTGTTCCATCAAAAAATTCTCTTTTGATTATCTTATATGTTTCACTGAATATGGGATAATATTTGTAATAGTTATCCTCTGTTAAGTTTGTTAATATTGTAGAATTATCTGTTTCATATTGAGAATAGAGAAAATTTTTTGGGAAAAGTACTTTGTTAAATGTTACCAGAACTATTCCGATTAAAATTCCCACAAGAAAAGTGATAAGTAAGGAATATTTCTTTGATATCTTCATAATTTTCCCTTACTATATTATAATAGAGATTTAAAATATATACAACTAAAATAAGTGAGTTTTTGTAAGATAATTGAGCGTTAGTTGTTTTATTTGTTTATAGAACAAAGACATAAACATTAAACAGCAATGCCAAAGACATTGTGGTCCGATGTCTATCTCTTACTCCTTCAAAAAATCACATCAATTTGTAAAAATTATCTGTCGAAATAAAAAAATTCTACTTGACAAGTTTCATTTTATTATCATTTAAGTATAATAAATGTAAAAAAAATTTCCAACGATAAAAAATCTTCTCTCAAATCAAAAACCCAACTCGAGAGTTAAAAAAAAATAAAAAAACTTCATTTTTTTGGTTTTTTAAAAGGTATTTTAAGTAAGACGATTACTGATAAAGTTTAGTTTTTTTATATGAATTGTCGATATTTTTGTGGGGTTTTTTTTATGTATTGTTCAACTAGCGGAGGCTTTATGAAGAAATTTTTCAAATGGATGATTTTTTTGTTTATTTCAGTAAACTCATGGGCAATATATTACTCTACTGACTTTACTTCCCAACCGGCAAACTGGACAAGCAAGTTAAAATATGGTTTTGATATCGGTATAACTACAGATGCAGATACACAGACATTAACATATAATGCAAATGGGCTAACTTTTAATGGATATGTTGTTTCATCAACATCTACATTAGATTCTCTTAAAGGTGTAATGGTCAGGTTTGATTCAAATTTTAATGCCACTTTATTCCAGCCTTTCGGTTATGAAATATCAAGGACAATGATAAGACTTGATTCTGATATGGAGGCAATTGTTAATGGTAATGCTGATAATCCAGAATCAGGCAGAATGTGGGCATCCTTCAGTCTGTGGCTTGTTGAGTACAAGGATGGGATAACAAACAATAACCCTAATGCAAAGTATGACAACTTTATAAACTTTATGGAGTTTTACAGACCAAAGCTTGCCTATGAACCTGATACGAAGCCTTTCAGCTACTGGAGCGTAAACGATGATAAAGTAGGTGGATTTGACCTTACGGCTATTCCAAGGCCTGATGGTAGTGGAACTACAAATCTAGCAAACTATCTTCAGTGGTGTTACGATGATAGATGGGGTAAGAACACTACAGGAAACGGAGGGGGCACAGGAAATAATTTTAATCAGAATAACAATCCTATAAAAATCAGAGTTACAACTGATGGGGAGTATGCATATCTTTATATTAATCCAAATCCGACAGGAAGTGCAAATCTTCAGTTAAATGATGGTACAACAGGTGTAACATTTCCAAATGAGTTTATACTCATAGGCAGCAATAGAATAAGTTTTTCAAATAATTTGCTTGCCATGTTTGGACTTGAGGCAAACCGCTCTGATGGTGAAACCTACACAGCGAGGATTACAAACTTTACTATTCGAACCATTGCATCAAATGTTGTGTCAGAAATTTATCCATATAGAATGAAAGCTGGTTCTACAAACCATCTTTATATTGCCATTCATCCTGAGTTTTATGATGCAAACGATGCAGGTATCGGTGAGATAACTATAAGTCTACCTGATGAATATATGTCTTATACCAACTGGACTGCCTTTTCAAATGGAATAAGTGTCCACTGGGCAAATACCAATGGTACAATCTTTAGAACATTTGGAAGGCAATTTGGAGATGTAAATCCTTCATTGAATAATGTTTCGATTTCACTCAAAGATAGTGGAAAAACTCTAAAAATCAGGTTTAGAGCTGATTCAACAGTTGCTAATTCAGATGTCTTTCATCCAGATAAATTTGGTGGTGTTGCTTCTTCAAATTCAATACTGATAATCGCAACTAATTTTCATGTGTCTTCTACTGGAAATGTAGCAGGCATGAATTTTAGTATTTTTGTTAACAACGAAAAATACTCTGATACAGCATGGGCAAGAATTGCTACTACCGGGAGGATGAAATCTTTTGCAGGGAATGCATTAAATCTTACTGGTATAGCTGGCGTTTTAGAGGATAACGATACAATTGTTTTAAAAACTTATGATAATCAGGTGGGTATTGGAGCAGTTTCACCAAATATTATGTATGAGGCTCAGATTAAAACATTTTATTACGATCTCGTGGGGTCAAATCCTACTGGAAATAATGCTAACATATCAAGAGTAGAAATTTTAATTCCTACCAATTTTATAATTGATAAAAATACACTTGCAAGTGAGAGAGGGCTTTCTTCCAATGAACTTTATTTATCGAACGCCAACAATGGTACAAATATTATCAGGGTAGATTATCCGGCAGGCAGTGAACTTGGAGCAAATGGCGGAAGGGATACTATTAGTTTTTCAATTATTGATACCCCCGTTGTACCTGAGGGGTATAGCGAGGTTACAAACTACTGGAAATCCATTTCATATTCTGATCTGGTTGGTACAGTACCTACAAATAATATTACAAATGAATATTATCCTTCACAACTGGTAATTGTAAGGAAAAAGCCTCCAGAAGCTTCTGCAGTTCTTACCACTGTTACAAATTTTCCGATAGTCATATCAAACAAAGTAGCTAATACGGCTGAAAGTAATTTTTACAGATTTATTTTACAGAACGATGGTGATGAAAGAAATGATATAAAAATCGTCAGAATAGCTCTGGATAAAGTTATCACAAATGTTAAGGATGTGCAAACCTTAATTCCATCTTCAAACAAGGTCTTTTTGTCAAATGAAAATCTGTATGTCGATATTTTTTATACTAACCAGAAAGGTTTACAGGGTGTAAATGGTGCAATAAAAAGTAATGATATTATTACTTTTGTCGGGTGTGATAACGTCAATTCTTTAACAAATGTTATTATTGCTTCAAATTATATTTATGTTGATAATCTTAATGGAGATGGTTTTAACCCTGTTACAAATTCGACAAGCAATTCTCTTACCTGCTGGGAAGTAATTTACTATACTCCTCCAGCCTCCCTTTCAGCGTATGTAAGTTATCCTATTGGGGAGGATGGAGATATTACCAAGCACAATATTTATGTAGATTATGAAATTACAAACATTACGCTTATACTTTCCAACAAAGGTGAGCCCGGTAATGACCTGCTTTATGCAAAAATTTTATTTCCTCCAATGATAATTGACATTCTTGAGACAAATTCTATAAGTAATGCATTAATTTTTAAATCCCTTGAGGGTGTAACGAATGTTTTAGATATTCATTATACAAATATTGGTGGTTTAAGACCCAATACAATTGATGTTCTAAACATAAAAGTAAAAGATAATGTAACACTGGCAACAAATCTCTCAATTGTAGTTGAGGGACAAAATACTTCAAACTATATAAATAACCTTGCACAGCCTCCATTTTTGAAAAATCTTGATTTACATTATATCTATTCTCCAGCTTATGTAGATGGATATGTTGAAGTTCCAAGAGAATTCATAAGTGCAAGTGTGGAAAATTATGTACTCACAAACTATGTGTTTAATAGAGGTTTACCGGGTAATAAAATAAACTATGTAAGGTTTAATTATCCAGCTGATTTAATTACCAATATAACTGAAATTACTAGTTTGCTCAATGCAAATATTGTTTATAATTATCTTACTGGTGTTTTAGAGCTACACTATACTAATGGTATCTTTTCAGGGCAAACCAATGATATAATCTCATATAAAGTATGGCATAAAGCTACAAATACTAATTTTACAATCAGTTTTTCAGTTTCAAATGATAGATGGCTTACAAATAATCTACCACCGACAGAAGGAAAATCACTTAATATAATGATTGCGTTCTATCCAACATTATATTCTTATAATATTTATCCAACTGTATTTTATAATAACACTCTTTCTAACTACACAGCAATGCTTACAATAACAATAAGTAATAGAGGCTGGGATGAAAATAAGCTTCAAACTATAAGAATAAGGGTTCCGGATTTATTTACTAATAAAATTGTAATGGTAAGCAATGTTCATCTCGGCGTTACGAATGATTCTGGTGGACCTGTAACCATTTCACCTTCAAATGATATATGGATAGATTATACCGGAAATCTTTTGCTACCGGATGCTGTTGATACAAATTATGTATGGTTTACTATCGATACCAATGTAGTTACAAATTTAAACTGGATTGTTTATGCTAAAAATAATTTTACCCCATATCTGACAAACTTAAATTCATTTATTGGAAATGGAAGCAACTATATTTCTCTAGTAAAAAGACCAGGCATTTATATTATTCCATCTTCGGTTCTTACTACAAGGCTTTACAATGATTATTCAGTAAGAATTCTCGATAATGGCGAAAATGCTGGTAGACCTGTAAAAAAAGCAAGGATAGGTTTTCCAACTAATTTTACAACTTTTATAAATATAAATAGTGGGATTCCATTTACTACAATCAATACAACAACAATAGATGAAACTAACTTTATTGAACTTACATATTCAAGTGGCATTGGAGTTGGTGGAGATAATGTAACCTTTACTGCCTATGATAATATTGAAGAAGAGACAAATCTTTTCGTATTTGCAGAGGTCGATTATCTTGATGGTGAAGGGTGGAGAAGTACCGGAGTTATTTCAGGATATACCAATGAGGTCAGTTTTGTTAGGCCGCTTGTCTCTGGAGTAACATATGTTTCTCCCAGAAGGGTTTTTGTTGATTTCCCAACAAATGGTTATACATTCTATATCAAAAATACAGGAGAGGAAGGTAACAATATACTGAAAGTGAAAATTATCGCTCCAGCTTATATAACAAATATTACAGGGCTTCAATCTTCAAATGGTGCACCAGTGGAAACTTTAACCGGAGATATAATTACGAATATTATCTATTATACAAATACTTATACACTTTCAAATGATATGTTTGACTATGTTTCTCTTGTTGGATATGACAATGCTGAAAGCCCAACAAATGGGGAATGGATTGTCCTTGTGGACAATACGATGAATGGAAGCGGGGAAAGAACTGCTGATGTACTTGTTGGGCAATCACTTTCAAATATTGTAGAATATCCTCAGTACTTCGCTGAGTTTTCAGTTATATTTACAAACTCAACCACAGGAGGTAATGGAACTAACTTTTACACAATATGGGAAACAAATTACATAAAGTTTACAGTTTATAACCAGAGTGAGTCAGGAACGTTTATAAATGGTTTAAAGATAAAAATACCATCTGCGGGGGAGCTTTTTAATACGAATGATATTTATGTAACCAATCTGTTGAAATCCCAAAAAGTAACAAATTACCTCTCAAATGAATATATTGTTTTTGATTATTCTTCAAATGAGATTAAATCTCTTGAGAGAGATGATATCATTTTAAGGATCAGGGATAACATCAATTTAATAAATACCAACCTTGATTGGTCAATGGAGGCTTCATTTAATACTACTTACGGTAGATTTGCACCAGCAACCGTATATTCAGGTAAAACAGCTACTTCCTATTATATAATGCCTTCGGCGAATGCAAGAGTTTATAGCATACCAAATACTGTATCTGTAGACTTTCCAACAAACAAATTCAGCATATTTGTTTCTAATACAACTTCACTTGAAGGAAATAACCTTTATATTCTAAAAATTATTATTCCTGATGTTATTACAAATATTACAGATATTACTAATCTTAACTCTTCCTATACTCCGACGTATCAGATTGATTCTTCAAACCTTTATATATTTTATACAAATTCGAGCATTCCAAAAGATGGTTATGATATAATTGAATTCGTTGGGTATGACAATCAGGAAAGTGGTAATTCTTACAACAGCTTTGCAGTATGGATTAATAATACTACTAATTTAAATAACTTTACAAGTGCTTCTGTCCTTTCTGGGTACAGTCTTGCATTAAATATTTTACAGTATCCATATCTTTCATATGTTTATTTAGAGGCTACGAATTCAGTTTCTGAATTCCAAAAGAATTATATTTATTCTACTTTGACTACGAATTATATAAAGCTATATCTAACGAATGTAAGTTCTTCAGCGAGTAACAATATTACTTATGTAAAAATTCCATTACTATGGATTGTTGATACATCCACTCTGAGAGTTACAAATCTTGTAAGAGCAATGGGTGAAAATATGGCTTCAAATTACATTGATGGGAATGATATTATACTTGATTACTCAAAAAGCAATATAAATGTAGGTGAATATGATGAGGTTCTTATTTCATTTGTAGATTTTGTTTCCAATATTAACACAAATGTAATCTGGTCTGGAATTCAGGCAGCTTATAATACATCTTACAATATTTATAAAGATGTACAGGTCAAACCAGGTAAATATATTACATTTAACTATGTAAGACCTTCTGCTAAAGCTTATGTATTTTCCAGCCCAAATAATGTCTCGCAGGATTTTCCATTTGTTAAATATTCAATATTTATTTCCAACTATGCTCCTGAACCAGAAAATAATATTCATAGAGTAAGAATCGGGTTACCTTCTGCGATAACCAATGTCGCAAATATTACAAATCTTAATTCTTCTCTTACCCCTGTTTTTGATATAACTTCTTCATATATAGACATTTATTATACAAACAACAATTTTTTGGATAATCTTGGTTCTGGAAAATATGATATAATAGAATTTGATGGATATGATAATAAACAGGGTGGAGACGATAATTATTATTCGGCTTGGAATATGTGGGTTGATAATACATATTCTCTCGATACACTGGATAACTCTTCTCAGATTTCAAATGGTCTTTCTTTAAATATTATTAAGTTTCCTTATGGTGCAAATGGGACAGTTGAAGCTGAAAACTATGTTCCACTTTATGGTAAAAGGACAGTTTATTCTACTGTGGAGACTAATGTTTTATACTTTAATATAACAAATACAGGTGAAGAAAATAATAATATCAATTTTTTAAAATTTACCTTACCTTCGATTGTTGATACAAATACTTTAGTTATTTCAAATCTTATAAGAAGCAACAATGTCTCATTTTATTTCACAAATGATAATGAAGTAATTTTTGACTACTCTTCTTCAAATATCAAGGCGGGTGAATATGACAGAATAATGTTTAAGTTTGTTGATAATATTAGATTTGAAGATGCAACTGCCGTTTGGCAAGTAAAGGCTGCTTATGATTCTACCTATAATCTGTATAAATCCATAAGCGGTAATTATAGTATAAACTACATAATGCCACAGCCTTCCGCTCAAACCTATGTAACCCCAAATGTAGTTTCGGTTGACTTTCCGACGAATAAGTACTCAATATTTATTTCTAACACTTCTACTATTGAGGATAATATTATTTATATTCTGGAAATAAATATTCCAATGGCTATTACAAATCTAACAGACATTACCAATACAAATGCTACTCTTAATCCTGTGTTTGTTTATTCAAATCAAAATAATAAACTTTATGTATATTATACTAATAATCTGAACAACGGTTTAAATACTGGAATGGCTGACAGAATTGAATTTACAGGATATGATAATTTGGAGAGTGGGGAGTACACTGACTACTGGAGTGCCCTTACCAAAAATACTACAAATGGCAGTGCTGGAAAATATGCTTCACCTATTGGGCAGGGGATGGGACTTACTATAACAAGTCTTCCGTTCACTCTTTCTGTAAATCTTACAAAAACAAATGGCTTAAAAACCGTATATTCATTTGAAAAAACGAATAATTTAATTCTTACCCTGGCAAACAATAGTGTAGAAAGTAATCACCTTGTTTACGTTAGAGTTAAAATCCCTTCTGCAGGAAATCTGATTCTTACAAACAATATCGTAATTTCGAATCTAATAAGAACAAGTAAGGTGTCTAATTACCTAAGTAATGATTATATTATCCTTGATTATTCAGAGAGTAATATTCTCACAAATGAATATGATGAGGTCTATTTACAATTCATTGACAATATAGTTGATACATCAACAAATCTTGACTTTACTATTGAAGGAGCTTTTAATACCACTTATCTAAGATTCAGGGAATCTTCTGGCAATACAACCATAAACTATATTCATCCTGATGCAAATTTAATTGCTTCTGCATCTCCTAATACATTCTCTATAGATTACCCTGTCAAGGAAGCATCTATTTTTATTAGCAACATTGCATCAGAAGAAGAAGATGGTAAACCAGTAAAGAACAATTTAAAAAGGGTTATAATTTCTTATCCTTCGGTAATTACAAATATTCAGGTAATTTCAAATTTTAATACTGTATATGTCCCTATTTATCAAATTAATTCTTCAAATCTAATGATATTTTACACAAATTCAGAAGGAATTTCGCAAAAAGACTATGATATCATTTTCTTCAGATTTTATTCCACGAACCAGAATGATATAAACACAAACTGGATAGTCTATGCTGATAATACAGAAACTCTTTCGGGGAGGTGGAACGCTACACCTGTTTCAAATAAAGCCCTGCAACTGGAGTTGAAAAATTATGTAATTAACTCAGAAGCTGATATAGCTTCGATCTACCTTTTTAATGGAAGTTATAGCTATCTGGATTCAACTAAAGACACCAATATTTTGAAACTTACAGTAAGAAACAGATCATATGATAACAACATTACAAATTTAAGAATAGTATTTTCAAATTCAATAAATCTTTATGATACAAATACCCTTGCTGTTTCCAATGCGGGTGAATATATTACTTATTTTAGCAATAACAACTGGATATTAGAGCTTGATTTTTCTGTTAATAAAATTTTACCTTTTACATCAAGAGATATTTACTTAATGGTGGTGGACAGGATAATCAATATTGAAACCAATGTTTTTGTTGGTGTGGATGCTATTTTTGATAAAAATTATCCAGAATACAAGGTATTGTCTTCGAGTAAACCACGTGTGCTTATATATCAGATGCCTGAACCTGATTTTGATTTCTCAAAAGATCTTGTTGAAATTTATGAAAGTGTGACTAATTTTACCATTAGTTTTTTAGTTACAAACAAAGGTGGTGTGGGTAATAATATTGACAGATTAACTTTTACTTTACCGGCTGGAATACAGGCTATTTCTTTAACCAATTCCATACCTATGGCTGTATACAGTATCTCTAATTCTGGCAGTATAGTAGAGATTAATTACAATTCAAATAGCCTGCTCTCAAATGGTGGAATTGACAATATTACAATGGACTTAAAGCATAATTTAGTTTTAATTACAAATGTCACAGCTTCAATTTCAGTTACTGCAAGAAATTTTGTAAAAACCTTTAATGCTGCTGGTGACGGGAATATATATATTTCGTTGAATCCGAGTTATTATTTTACTCCTCAGAACTTTTCAACAACCGCTTCCTCCAATAGTTTAAAAATTGTTGTTGAAAACAGGGCAAGAGTTTTAGATCTTTCAAATGTTATAGTAAGATTACCTTCATTTATTACAAATTATCTTAATACAGGAGAAGGATATACTCTTACTGGTGATTCTACAAATATTTTTGTTGATTTTGGTTCAAATGCTATAAAGCCAGGATATCAGGCAGAAATTAAAATGACAATTTACGATAACATTGAAATAGAGAATTTTCTTGGGAACATTCTTCTTTTCAATTCAAATATTTCAACTTTAATTCCGCTAAGATTAAAGGAAGGCTATACTTCTGAAATTTCTTTCACAATGCCAGAACCAGAAACGTATGCGTTTATTTTACCAGATTCCATTGCCTTTACTTCTACTACAAATATAATAAAAATCATTATTACGAATGTTGCCTCTGATTTTAATCCACTTACCAGAGCTAAAATTTTACTTCCAAAAGGTTTTGATCTTTTAAATATAAATGGCAGTTTAAAAGGTGGAGTGATTTCTCAATCCAATTCTGGAGAGTCAAATTACTTATTGGTTAATTATACTAATTTTGTGGCTTCAGGAGAGAAGGATGAAATTACTTTGTTTATAAGCAACAAATTGGATTTGATTACAAATGTTGTATACAAAGTATGGGTGGCAAATGTTACTAATAATCTGGTTTATTATCCTGTTACAGACTTCAAGGGAAGCTATAATATTTATGTCCAGATTTCAGATCCTGCACTTTCAGTTTATGGTTATTTCTATGGCGAAACTAAAAATCTACTCTATCCTCTTGACTTTTATGGAAAATTAACCTATAGAATTATCAATAGAACTTTGAATTCTGAGCTTACGCAGGCAATTATTGAAATGCCAGATTTTTTATTAAGTGGTTCAAATACTGTTTCTATATATAGTCAGAAGGATAAAGTAACAATTACCTCAAATGGTAATTTATACATTATTAATTACAACCAGAACAGCTTGAAACAGTATGAATATGATGATCTTATAATGGAGTTTAACTATGTATTTCCTCAAAACATATCTACAAATTTAATTGTTAAAACACATACATGGGTAAAGGGTAATACAAATGCTGATTTTTATACTATAAAGCCGGGCGGGGAACTTGATTATATAACCATTACAAATATGGATTGGGGTGCCATTCAGGGTACGGTTTTCCCGGATTTTAAAATAGTAAACGTTGATGTCTATTATCCCGGTTCAAGCTTAAAGGCAACAAATAATTTTGGAGAAACACTTGGCGTCGAAGGAAGAAATGGAAAATATCTGGTAAGAAAGGTTATACCCGGTCAATATGATCTTGTTTTTTCGGCTCCTTATTATAAAACTTTTAAATTGCAGGGAATAAATGTGGAGACAAATAAGTTAACAGTGGTTTCCATAGTTACAATGCAAAATGCAATATTAAATAGTGGAAGTCTTGAGGTTCAGGAAATTGCATGCTTTGAAAACACAAACTCGAGGGTTGTATTTCCTGTAGGTTCAATTGAAGAGGGTTTTTACCTTGATATTAAAAGATATGAATTGACAGAAAAACAGAAGGAAAATGTCCAGAATAATAAAGCTATAAAAAAACCATCCTCTATCGAAAATATGATGGGTTATGCGTTTGAACTTCGTGATCAAAATGAAAATCCAATAGATGGTTCTTTGCTTAAGCTTGATGCTATAGTTTATCTTGGATATGACGAAACTAACGATATAATAAACAGAGGCTGGAATGAGGATGATGTTGCACTTTACTACTGGGATGAAGCAAAGGATTACTCTCGCTGGATAAGGTTAGGAGGTAGTGTTGACAAAGTGAATAACATAATCGTTGCAAAGGTAAGTTACCTGCATAAAAACTATGCCATTATGGCAAAAGAGCTTACTGATAGAGACAATGGCTTTATAAGAAATGTTGTAACAAGACCAAAGGTATTTACTCCAACAAAGAAGGGGAGTGGATATTTTGGGAATGTAAGAATCACATTTGATTTTAAAGAACCTATTGAAAAATATGAAGTTAAGATATACGATTTGAGAGGAAATCTGGTGAGGCAGTATGTGAGAGAAGGTAGCTATACACAGGGAGAAATAGCCTGGGATTCAAAAGACAATGAGGGTTATCCGGTAAAGAGTGGTATTTACATTTACAGAGTTCTTGCTGGAAATGAAAGCTATTCAGGTACTATAGTTGTGGCTCGTTGAGGAGGTTGTTATGAAAAAGGCATTAACTTTATTTTCAATTTTTATACTGACAACCTTAACCTTTGGAAAAACCTACTATCTTTATGAAGATTTTTCCGGTAATACTACCAATAATTCAGGTTTCAGATATAATTTTCAGATGTCAAGGGATATAATAGCCGTTGATACATATGGAGGATATGATAATAACTGGCCTGGTGGTGTAACTTTTAACAATAATCAGATTTACATATATGGGCGGGCGAACAATGGTGATATAATGTGGAACAACTGGTTTGTGGGGGATGGTATAAAATTTGATCCAAAGAGTAATTCTACTTTGGGAACCATTCTGGTTACTGAGGAAGAACCATTTGGTTATACAGTGATAAGATATACCACAAGCATCGATTCACGGTTTGATAACGGTTATACTGGTTCTTATCAGAATGGATATATTGGAATTTGGCTTGTAGAAGATAATGGAGCAACAGCTCAGGGTGACAGATGGAATAATTTTATATATTTTTATGACAAAAGTTCATATACACCTTCCTTAAATGATTTTGGATATTTCTATAATGTTGAGAATGGAATAAGTATGGCTTCTCTTACAACTGATATTGACGGAATAAGTGTTGGAAACCTAACCACAGATTTTAGAAGGACGATGGACGATAACCAGGCTGGATTTAACAATAGTATGACGTATGGAAGTTCTTATTTTAATGCTGTTACTCAGCCGTTAGGTATAAAACTTACTACTGATGGCAAAAAAGCAAGAATATATATAAACCCAAATCCTACAGGTTCTTCCGGTACTCTTTCAAATAGCTGGATACTTATTGCAGAAAAAGATGCTTATCTTGTAAATGACATTGTTGCATATTTATCTGCTGAAACCCCATTTTTTAGAACAGAGGCTATAGAAACACGTTTTGATGACTTTCTTATTCGCTCTGTATCAAGCAATATTACTGCATATATCACACCTCAAAATGTACTTACAAATAGCATAGTTACCTTTACATTGTGGATAACAAACAGGATGGGTAGTACAAATGAAAGCGGAATTGGTGAGATTTTAATAAAAAGGCCAGTGAGTTTTACAAATTCCAACTGGATACTTGACAGTGTTTCAGTTTCAAACCAGTATGGAAATCTTAGTAGAAGTATTGGAAATTTTAATCCAAATGTAAATTATTTTTCTGTTACAAATAAAGGTGTGGAATACCTCTACATCAGGTTCAGAATGACCTCGGCGTCTGATCATCAGATTGTTACAAATAATTTAAGTGTTATAAAGATTACATTTGACATGTGGACACCATCCACTATTAATGCCTCTGGGGAGAGTTTTGAGGTTTATGCTGATTGTTCCAAACATTTTGATACAGGACCAGATTGGGTTGCAAATAAAACGACCGGTATAAAGTACGCTACTACTGGAATGAAAAAAGCCTACCAGGCCTTCAATAATGCCCTTCTTGTGAAGAGTTTTGGTGTACAGAAAGCCTATGCTAAGGTTGAATATTCACCATTGCCTCTTACGATTGCCAATAATGAGGCAGATTTCAGATTAAAGCTTTCTACTATAGGAATTTATAATAATCCAGACATTTCTTATTTGCGTGTAAAGATACCAACAGGCTTTATTGTCTCAAACAACACAGGTGGGTTTACAAATATACTATCTTCAAAGCTTGGAATGGCATTGAGCTATCAGAATATTTCAATCTCTAATGCGGGTAGCGAAAACTGGATAGTAGTAAACTATCTACCACTTGGCTTTTCAGGTACTGGAGACTTTGATACAATAAGTTTTAAGGTGTATGGTACACCTACTGAAATGCCCCCAAATGGTTATTTTACCAACTGGGTATGGCAAACAGAGGTTGATAGCAGTTATTATCTTGGTGGAACGAGCTGGGTCTGGGCAACAAATGGTGGAAATGGAATAGAAGACTTGAAAGTAAGGGTGGTAATTTCAAATGCTCAAACATTATGCCATATAAATCCAAATCAAACTGCTATAGCAACTAATTATGATTTAAATGCTTATACGTTTTATATCACAAATGTTGGGCCTGCTGGAAATAATGTTAAAAGATTTAAGATTAAAGTTCCTGTATTGTTTACAAATGTGATAAATTTAAGTTCCTTGTTGATTGGAAGTGGTGCTAATAAGGTCTGGTATTCGAATGATAATTCAATATATGTAGATTATACTGCAAGTAGTACCAATATTCCCAGTGGTTATGCAGATGTTATTACTTTTACCGGTATACTTTCAAATACCAATGTTAATTCTATTGAAGTTACAAATGTAGATTTTATAGCCTATGCTGATAATGACAACAGCACTGGTTTTCAACAACAATATGAAAACCCTTCAGGAAGCTGGAGAGTTACAATAAAACCACCGAAGGTAGAAGCAGAAAACTCATTTTATCCCTCTTTAATTTATACCAGTAAAGTAACAAACATCGTTACAAATGCTGTTTACAATGTTTCACCGAGGGGTGTGTCAGTAAAGATGGTAAAGATTGAGTTTTCGACCAATTATTTTGGTAACATAATAAGTGTTGAAAATGATTTGCCCGCAACGATCGATATAGTTTCAAATGTAAATAATGGTGTTTTTACAAATGCTAATACAAATTATATTTATATTACATACACTGGTAGCTTAGAGTCAATTGACGACAATCCAGCTGCAAAGGATAGAATAATAATTCAATTTGAGGATAAAATTACTTACAATACATTCCCTTCACTCACTTCTACAAATATTTCTGTAAATACCATTGTTTATAAAGATTCGGTGGAAACAACGGAATATAATGGGTTTGATATTTCATCAGCACATTCATTCGTAAGCAATGGACAGATTTATAATACCACAAATAGACTTGATTATGAAAATCCCCCTTTAAATATACAGTACTCAATTTCTCCAAATACGATCAATGCAACAACAAATGTTACACATATAACTTACTTTGTAACAAATCTTGGTGATGTTGGAAACAGGCTTATAAGCTTTGAAATTCCAATTTCTGTAAATGTTTCAAGAAATATACAGAATCTTACAACAAGCAAATCTGGTATAATAGCCTCTTTTGATGCTGGATTAAATAAGATTGTGGTTACAAATGTTAATTCAATCCTTCCTGTGATTGATGGAAATGAGGCAATAACAATAGAGTTTGATATGTATGATGATGTTACAGAAGATTTGGCTTTTGTTTCCTTCGCACCAAATGCAACAAATGACAGAGCTTACTATAACAATGTAACAAATGTTTACGGAAATGAAACAAATGGTTATATCACATTTTATCTTGAAAAGCCGAAGGGTGGGGGTAGTGTATTTCCAAATGTCTTTTTTATAAACGATAGTGACCTGGGTGGAAATTTAATTCCCCAGACATTTACACTTGAAATTAGCAATGTAGGTATTGGTTCTGATAAATTTTATGGGGTTTTAATAGAGCTTCCGGATCCACTAAAAGGTTTTCCTGCATCAAGTATTACGGTAAGTAATTTGAAAGATGTTCCTATTTCAGATATAAAATTTAATTCAAGTAGTTATGTCAGTAACATAGAGATTGTTTATAGTAATTCTATGAAACATATCACTGCACAGGACAGAGATGTCATCTGGATTAACATAAGAGTAAGTGGACTTTTAACTCTTCCTACAAATGGTGAATGGAAGCTTTACGCAAACAATGGATATAAAAGTGGTGGAGAGAGTTATTTTATTCTTACAAATGTTAATTTTGGAAGCCTTATGGCCTATGGTACAGAAAGACCAAAAATTATACAAATAGGAGGAGATTGTTTAACTACTGATTTGACAAATGATTTTACATACAAGATACAGAATGGTGATAATGCTAATAATATTAAAATATTAAATGTGGTTATATTGAAACCAGAACCTCCATACTGGGTAACAAATCTTACAGATATATATGAATTTATCAATCTTGAAGATGGAACAGCGGAGGTCTCGCTTTCAAATGTTGGAACTTCAAATTTTATATGGGCAAAAGGACTTATCAGTGGTGGTTATACTGAACAACTTGGAATAAAAGCACCAAAAGATATTCTATATCAGGGAACAAATGTAGAGTGGAAGGCTTATATTTATTATGAAAGTAATCAGAACAAGCCAATAGAACTTATAAATGATGGAGTAAGAATAAAACTTATTCAAGCAATTGCACCACCAGAAGCACATTTTTATGCATACGTTTCGCCGAATTCTGTAAGTATGGACTTTGATTATGGTGACTTCCTTTTTGTTATTACAAATGTAGGGGAAGCAGGTAACAATATATATAGTGTTAAGATTATTCCTCCCACAACTAATAGCAACGTAAATCTCGTACTCACAAATATAGTTTTATTCTCCTCGATGCTTGCTGGCTCTCCTGGGGTAGCTTTCTATTATACGAACTGGGTTGAATCCGGTATTACAAATGGGTATATTCTTGTGGATTATTCCGCTGTGGGAACAAATATACCCTATGGTTCTTATGATGCCATTTCAATAAGGGGTTATGACAACCAGACTTCAGAGGGTTTTGGAAGTGATGGTGGCGTTAAATGGAATGTATATGCAAAGAATCTGGATATTACAAATGCTCCTTTTTACGAAAGTTATAATCCTATCCTTATAGGAAAAAGTCTTGCATATAAGATTGCAAGTCCGGAATATAATGCTGATTTTTCTGTTTCTCCTGATGAAGTTTCTACTTTTTTACCTTCTGTAGAGTATACCTTGAATGTATTTAACACAAGTGTGGGAAATTTACAAAGCACCATTTATAATATTACAAATCTTAGAGTATGGATTATTCCACCGCTTAACACAAACGATATTGTTGTAAATAGCTTACTTAAAGGGGGTAATGTAACTCCTACATTTGGAACTCAGAATGGCACAAATTACATATTAATTTCTTACTCTTTAGGAAACTTTCCTCCAAAAACAAACGAAATTCTGACTTTGACAATAAAGGATAATGTAGAATTTGGGAATTCGAATGCTATATTTTTACTTGATGCAATGTATACTGGAATTCCATCTGTTTATTACTCAGTAATTACAAGGAGTGGCTTTACAAATATAGTAAACTTTGTAATGCCAGAGGCTGATTTCTATGCTTATATTCATCCTTCTGACACAAATGTTTATGTAGACTATGACTTTTATGATTACGATGTAATTATTACAAATGTTGGAAATCTCTCAAATAATATCTACAAGGTTAATATAATACCACCAGATTCTAACCTTGTTGTTACAAATGTTGAACTTGTAAGTAACCTGATTAATGCTAACTTTTCTTATGATGGAACAAATATTTTGATTGACTATGGAAGTATGAGCAATTTTATTCCGGTAAATGGTTACGACAGAATTGTTTTAAGGGGATATGACAACAGGACAAATGGAAGCTACTCAGAAAGCTGGCAGATAAAAGTGGCAAATTCAATGTTAACAAATCCTGTAATGGCTGGAAGAAATCCTGTGGAAATAAACATGACCACAACTATCTCTATAAGTGATCCGGGCTACTTTGCTTCTTATTATATTACTCCGGAACTTCTGTCAACAGTTCTTGATAGAAATACAATTTATATACACATAAATAATTCAGGGGCTCCAAACAACAAAATCACAAATGTGAGAGTGTATTTACCATATCCTATAAACACCAATAATCTTATTAATAACATTTCAAATACCCTTGGTATGATATCAAGTAATGTTGGCGTAGAGAATGGAACAAATTATGTTGATGTATTTTATTCAGCAAATAAGTTTGATAGTTTTTCAAATGATACAATTATCCTTTCAATAGCCGATGATTTGGCTTATGGTGAAACCAATGTAACTATTCCTGTAAGTGCCATTTTTAATACCTCTGCGGATAAAAGACGGCCGCTTACTGTTCAGAATGGAGTGAATACGCTGCAATATTTAATGCCTTCTGTGAGGTTTTTTGGTTATATAGGCAGTGGACATACCAATATAAGTATGGATGTTGATTACTGGGACTATGAAATAATAATAACTAACGTGGGAGAACAATCAAATAATATTTTTGCTGTTATGATTCAGCCTCCTGATTGTATTACAAACTTTGAGCTTTTAAGTAGTTTATATGGAGCTTTTAGTTATAAAAATTTCACTAAAGATAAAATATATATAAATTACTTTGTTTCTAATTCAAACTTTATTGCAAATGGTGGTTATGATAGACTGATTATTAGAGGTTATGATAATCAGGAAACGAATGGCTATATTAGCTACTGGCAGATATACGCAACGAATAATCCAGTAGAGGCTGATGCTTCGCTGGTTTTTGCACCTTCTTCGAATGTTAGTTTAATAGGAGAGAGTACGAAACTCGCAATAGTTTCTCCTGGATATGAAGCAGAATATTTTGTAGCAATCACAAATATATCAACTTTAGCTCCTGCTAATTCTATTACTGTATCGATAACTAATAGCGGTAGTGCTGGCAATAATATTTTGGCAATCAGGATATTCTTCCCATCACCCTTTGTTGTTACAAATGTTATAAGGGAGTACACTCTTCTGGGTGGGTCTCTAATTTCGAATGGAGCCAATTTTGTAGAAGTTGGTTATCCTATAAACGCCTTTGCACCAGGTTCCAATGAAATTTTAACATTAAATGTAGAGGATAACTGGCATTCTGGAATAACAAACATCCCGATAACTATGAAAGTTAGATATTCCTCTTCTGGAGAGAAATATAAAGATATAAATTTCCTTGGAGATACCAATCTTGTCTATTTTGTTGTGCCTCCCGTAGAATTTTATGGGTATATTAGACCTGAGGACAATAACATAAGTAAAGATGTAGAATATTGGGATTATCATATATTTATTACCAATGTTGCCGGCTTATCCAATTCTTTGAGTTTATCAAATAATATTTTTAAAGCAAAAATTGAATTACCAGATGGGTTAAGTGTAATTACAAATGCCCTTTTTATTACTAATAGAATCCCTGCTGAAGTTCTTTTTGACGATATAAATGGTGTTATCGTTGTAAGATACCATACAAGCAATAATTATATTGCCCCACTTGACTATGATGAGTTAGTAATAAGAGGGTATGATAATCAAACAGCTGGAGGTTATCAGGGTAATTGGGTAATTAAGGCTATTAATACGATAGATGATAATGAAGTAATCGGATATAACTCCCTGGCTATTGCAAGAAGTAATACTATAAGATTTTACGACGCGGGTTATAAAGCTGAATTTTATGTAAAAAGTACTAACCTATCTACTTTGCCTGATTTTAATGATATAGAAGTTATTGTTATTAACGCAGGTTCAAATACTATATACAATTCAATTGAAAAATTGAGGTTTTATGTTTTATCTCCATTGTTGACAAATGGATTCACTGCTTCTGAAAGTATTACGAATTTTTCCGATTTCACTTTTGGTACAGAAAATTCTACAAATTATATTGAATTTTCGTATCCTTTAGGAACTTTTTCTCCAAATAAAACCAATAATATAACATTAAGATTTTATGATAATATCTCCAATGGAAGCACGAATGTTCCATTAATTTTACAGGCTTATTTTCCTACCTCAGGAAAATTTGTAAATTCCACTATTAAGGGTGGAACCAATCGTATAACCTACAATACCCCATCACCTTTACCAAAGATTTATTTTGTGAGTGGAGAAAGGGTATTTGCCGATGAGGATTATTATGACTATAAGTTTAACATTTCAAATGCGAGTTCTTTAATTCAGTCTCAGTTATCAAACACGCTATTTAAGTTTAAGATTATTCCGCCAAATACAAATCAATTTATTACAAACCTGTCACTTGTTCACTCAGATATGCCAGTAGACTATAGATATTCAAATAATATCATCTATCTTGATTTTTCAGTTTCAAATTCTGGAATTCTTAATGAAGGTAATGTTAACTTGACCTTTAGAGGCTTACATACATACATTCAACCAGTAATTTCTGGAAACTGGGAATTTTATTCAGCAAATACTACTTATGGTGAACCAACAAATAAATATAATGAAATCTTGACGACAGTATATATCTCTCCATCATATGCTTCCACCTTTGAAGTTTCACCAACAGAAGTTTCAACTTCAGAATATTCAAATAACTTTACAATTGTTGTTAGAAATATTGGAGAAACTACAAATTATATTGAATCTATAAGAATTTATTCTACCACTCCATTTTTAACAAATAAATTGCTTTCACGAATTTCAAATGTTCTTGGGGTTGTTTTAAGTAATATTTCGATGATTGGGGAAACAAACATTTTACAGATCGATTATCCCAATGGAAAATTTTTACCATATTCTAATGACAGTATTTATCTGACAATCGAAGATAATATTGATTTAGGGGATACAAATGCAATATTTATGGTTTATGCCAAGTACAATACTTCCTCTCAATACAAACCAGTTACTTTATCACCCAGTTCGACCAACCTGATTAGCTTTATAATGCCCCATCCTGAAGTTAAGTTTGATTTAGTCCCATCTGCTGTTTATAACACACTTTCAAAACCAAGACTTGGTTTCAGGATGATTAATAAGGGAACTGGTAGTAACATTCCCAGACAGATAAAAATAAAGATAGACAATGCCTTAACTAATAATTTACACTTAACCAATCTTATAACAAATCAGGATTCTGGTGGAATTGAATCGATTGACTATTATAATATAATGGGAGAGGCATATTATATTTTAAGTTACACTAATTTTGCAAAGGATGTTACGAATTACATTTATCTTGACGTAACAAACACAAAATATCTTCAGGAAGCAACCTGTTACTTTTCAGTAGATATTACCAATGGAACTTTAAATACAAACTTTATTCCTTCACTGGTAATAGGGAAACCACCAACAATAGAAGTTGTCTCAAATACAGTTTCTGGTGTGGGTTTAAGTAATTATCTTGAATTTAATATTGTAAACTATGCTGCAGGAGATTCTTCAATTTATCAGATTAGATTTGAACTGCCATCTATTTATACAAATGTGGGTAAGATAGATTCGCAAAAGGGTGGGGTGCTATTTAAAAACTCAAACTATTTTGAAATTACTTATACTAATATGATTGTTAAAGGAGATTTTGATAGACTCGGTGTCTGGTTATTTAATAAGTATCCAAAGTTAGAAACTAATTTTAACTGGGTAGTGTATGCAAATAATTTATCCGGCTACGCAATAGCAACAAATGGAAATCTTTATCAAAGTATCATAATCCCACCGGTGAAAGTCTCAAACTATTTACTTACAGAATGGTTCTATGTTGCTTCAACCAATGAAAGGATTGATAGATTTATTGTAATTTTTAGCAATTTTAGTGAGGGAATGAATGGAATATTTTCAAACGAGATCAGTCTTCCCGTAGAAATTTCTAATATTGATACTACCTCCTTTATGAATACTTATCCCAATGCCAAAGTTTTTTACGATGTTACAAAAAATAAAATTTATATCGAATATACTAATTCTGGTGGTCTTATGCCGGGAGATATAAATGAATTTATCTTCAGCTTTACTAATAGGGTTAATAAGGCTATTAATAATTCAAAGATTACTTTTAATTATTATAATGGAAGTAGCCAGATAACATCGAAAACTCATTTTGTAAAGTTTGTTTATCCGAGTGAGCCAACAGAAAGCTATGTGGTTGATGGTAAAATTTTCTATACTATAGATAATACAAATACATTTTCTTTTAAAATAAAGAATGGTATGTACGATATACCAATTAAAAGAGTAAGAATTGATTTTGATCAAAGATTACGTATAGTAAATCTAAGATCGGTATTGTTTATGTCTAATAATATTACTAACATTCCTTTTGTTACAAATCAAAGCAATCTAATTATTGATTACACTATCATAGGTGGTATGCCAGGTAGATTTATGGAAGAACTGGATTTTCTGGTAGTGTATGATATTAAAACAAGCTGGACAAATCAAATGACTACACATGTTTTATTTGAGGGAAGAATGGAAGAAGACCTAACTACTACACCTGTTGGCGAAGTTAGTTTTCTGCCTGTAATTTACGCAGACTTTGGTAGGATTTATGGTCTTGTTTTACCGGCAGAGGCAAAGCCGCTGGTAAAGGTTTATTATGCAGAAAGCGGACAAATTGCTACAAATACAAAGGCAGAAACACCAGCAGAAATTGGAAAACAACTTGTTGTAAGTGCTGATGCAACTGGGAACTACTTTATAAATTTTGTGCCATCAGGTACTTATGATATATCCTTTGAAGCAAAGGGTTATAGAACTGATAACAAAATTAGAGTGGTTATAAATGATTCTCAAATAATTACCAATGAGCCTTTTAAAATGAAGCGAGCACCATTTGACAATATCAATGTTGAGCAGGTTGTTGATTCTGTTGATGATACAAATACCACTGTTATTTTCCCGGCCGGTACTCTCGGAGAATCCTTTGCAATAGATATATGGTTGACAAATTTCACAGTAAGAGACCCGGATATGAAAAATGCTGCTTCTTCTTCCAAAACTATTATACCTCCCGAAATACCTGATAGTGTAAAGGTTTTTGTGATGGATGTAAACGGATATTCTGGTGATTTGCGAGATGAACAGGAACTTAAAAATGACGCTATAATAAAGTTACATTATGAAGATAATGATATTACTTCTCATGGCTGGAGTGAAGATAGAATTGCAGTATACTACTGGAGACCTATGACAAAAGAATGGATAAGAATTGGAGGTCTTGTTAATAAAGAGAACAATCTGGTTACCTTTAAGGCAAGTTATTTGCACAGATTTTATGCCATAATGGGAGAAAAATCATTTAATACTGGGACACCGGGCTTTGTAAATGTAAGGCCTGAACCTAAAGTATTTACACCAAGGGCATCAAACAGAATGTATAAAAATGTAAAAATTACATTCGGGCTTGAAGAGCCAGTAGAAAAAATTGAGGTGAAGATTTATGATCTCAGAGGAAATCTTATAAAATATTTTGAAAGAAGCGGTGAATATATGTCTGGTGAAGTTTACTGGGATGGGAAAGACAGCGAAGGCTATGATGTAAAGAGCGGAATTTATATTTACAGGATCATAGCTGGCAAAAATACTTATAGTGGCACCATAGTTATTGCTCGATAATCAGGAGGAGTTTATGAAGAGGATAATTTTTTATTTATTTGTTAGTGGGATAATTTTCTTAAATAGAGGCTTTTCTGCATTTGATGATCCTATTACCACAACAAGGGGAAAGTCTATGGGAAATGCAATATTTGCAGATTTCGATGGAGTATATTCAATGAATTACAACCCTTCCTGTATAGCATACACAAGAAATGTTGAAAGTTATTTTGCCTGGGATACGCCATATTTGGGTTTAAATGATGGTAGCATGATAAATACCCTGCATTTTAATCTGGTAGTTCCATTCTGGAACAGTTTTACAATTCCTCCGGACATGTTTTTTACAAAAGAAGCTGCACTCGGAATTACTGTAAGGAGATTAAGTCTTTCAGGAAATGACATTGATGATGTTTATAAAGAGTTTTATCATGAAGCTATTTATAGCTTTATCTATGCAAAAAATCTCAATAATTTGTTTAAAGGGGCAAGAATGTCCTTTGGGGCAAGATTTAATGTGTTTGATATAGGTGTTGGAAATGTGATTGATGTTGAAAACAATGAAAATTTTTCGAGGCTTGGTAATATCTCATTTGGACTTGATCTTGGAATGACATATGATTTTAGTGATAATATTCATCTGGGATTTGTATACAAAAATTTAATCTCTCCAAATGTTTCAATTTTAGAGGATGGAACTGATACTTTACCAGCAGAAATGAGATTTGGTGGAAATGTCGATCTGGGTAACCTGTTTGGTTTTTTAAAGAAATCAAAACTTGGTGCTGGTGTTGTGGTTTACGGTAGAGACGCAAATGATAACAGACAGGCCGATATGTCCTGGAATTTTGGATACGAATTTCGTCAGCTTACGGCAGGAGATTTATTCAAAGGAAGTTTGTATAAGGATGAAATGCTGGCATTTAGAATTGGATTTAATTTTGAGTCCAAGAAAGTAGGGGATGAATTTGACCTTGGTTTTACAAAGCTTAAAGGTATAGCTAACTTTTCTGCAGGACTTGGATTTAACTATGTTTTTGGTGTTTCACACTTGATTTCAATAGATTATGCATTTGAAATGGGAATAAATATGAGTGCCTTCAGGCATACAGCCTCTCTCACATATAAATACCTTCTTCCCAATAGTGCATTTGCTTATAGGGAAGAAACGAAAAAGGAACTTGAATTTGAAGAATTAATTCAGAAGAGAATTGAGGCAAAGAAGGAAAAAGAAGAAGCAGAAGAAAAGAAGGAAACACAAAAAACTCCAGTGCAAAAGAAGTAGTTTTTTGATGTATCGAATCAGTTTTAAATTAAATTTTCTTTAACCATCAACTAAATATCAATGTAGCAAATTAATGAAAAGATATTAATAACTTCTGTAAAAAGTTTTTAATAAAGCTGATTTTAAAATCTGACGAGAATTAATAAGAAAGGAGATAGTATGGAAAAAATTTGTCCTTTGACAAAAGAGGTGTGCAATCCATCGGATGAAAGTTTGGCAAACAAAAATTGCACATTTTATGAGGGAGATGTGTTTAAATCAAGTTGTGTATATATTGAAGCAATGAAAAGCCTGCCTTCCATAGTTGAGGCTTTAAAAAGATTTAAAGTGCAGGTCTAGCAGAGCCATATTCCTTTTATAAAGTTGATATTTAAAATTCTTTCCGTAAAACTCTGGTTATATTTTATGTTGTACTTGTGTCCAGATCTTATGATTGTCATATTTTTGTTATTAATGTGAAAAAAAATACTTAAATTTCCTTTCATTTCTGGCAAAAGAGTCCATTGTCTTATTATTTCCAATTCCTTTTTTATTTCATCGGGGGTTGCCTCATTTTCATCAAGATAAATGTGAAATTCGGTAAATTTTTCATTGAGAATTTCTTCCAGGGGTTTTATATCAATTATATCATACTGAGTTTGACCGTTTGTCTTTGTGATTCTACATCTAAACATAACAAACTCTTTTTCTCTTAGTATTTGTTTATACTTCTCGTATTTTTCTGAAAATATCATAAATTTAAATATGTCAGTTCCGTTATCCATGGAAATGATAGCATAGGGCTTTTTGTTAGAAGCTATTTTCAAGGTGAGTTCTGAAATAAATCCCCAGAGTACAACATTTATATTACCAGCTTTTTCAAGATATTCTTTTTTTATTCTGGTAATGATTCCAATCTTATTTTCATAATATTTAAATAATTTCTTGCTTAAGTAAAATCCAAGAACAGATATTTCATTAATAAATTCATCTTTCATAGTAAGAAATGTTTTTTTTCTATTGTGATTGTAAGTATTAACAAGGGTTTCTTCACCAAACAGGTATTGCATTCCTTTTTCAAAAGCTCTATTCATACTTTCATGGTGATCAATTAATGTCTCAAATTTACTTAACCACTCACTTTTAAGAGAAAGGTCATCTGGATTTTCGAGCATTGAATCAAATGCACCAGCTTTTATTAAAACCTCTACGTAGTTTTTTTTGAAGTCACTATGTTTTTGCATCCTTTTTAGAAAATCCTCAAATGAAAGAAATTTTCCACCACGCTCAATTTCTTCATGTATTGCATTCACAAAAGTTTCTCCTAATCCCTTTATTGCACCAAAGCCGAAAATTATATAACTTCCCCTGTGATCTTTAAACTCGGTAAATTCCCATTTACTTAAATTTATATCAGGTGGAAATACCTTTATTCCATTTGCAAAACACTCATCGCAGTATTTTCTTATTGCATCACTATCACTCATATTGCTTGTTAAAAGAGAGGCCATAAATTCAAGTCTATAGTATGTTTTAAGATAGGCAATTTGATATGCAAGAATCGCATAGGCTGCTGAATGAGATTTGTTAAATGCATAGTTTGAAAATGGCACCAGAATATCGAAGAGTTTCTCGGCAAGTTCTCTTGAGTAACCTCTAGAAACAGCTCCTTCTATCCACTCAGGCCTAATTTTTTCAAGCTCCTCTGGTTTCTTTTTGGCCATAATCCTTCTGACCAAATCTGCTTCCCCAAGCGAAAATCCAGCAAGAATTCTAGCAATTTCCATTACCTGTTCCTGATATACTATTATTCCAAAAGTACTTTCAAGAACTGGTCCTAAATCTTCATGATAACAGTCCACCTCTTCTAAACCATGCTTTCTGGAAATATACTTTGGAATATTTTCCATTGGACCAGGTCTATAAAGTGCGTTCATGGCGATTAAATCTTCGATTGTGGTTGGTCGAAGTTTTTTAAGATATTCTGTCATTCCCTCTGATTCAAATTGAAAGATGCCAGCCGTTTCTCCATTCCAGAAAAGTTTAAATACCTCTGGATCATTAAGTTTTATTTTGTTTAAGTCTATCTCTATTTTATGATTTTTCTGAATCCTTCTCAAACAATCTTTAATTATAGTAAGGTTTGATAGCCCGAGAATATCCATTTTTAATAGACCATTCTCTTCAAGATATATGCCTTCAAATTGTGTCATCACGATGCCACTATTCTGGTCTTTATAAAGTGGAACAATTTCAGTCAACTCGACATCTGATATTACTATTCCTGATGCATGAGTGCTGATATTTCTGACAGTTCCATCCAGCCTGATTGAATTTTCTATCCATTCTCTTTCCTCTTTTGTCCCATTTTCCTTTAATATTTTTAATTCTGGTACCTGCTCAATTACATCAATCAGTGGTTCATTTGCGAGCCTGTTGTCAATTAATTTTGTTATCTTGTTTACCTTTTCTAATGGAATATTCATTACTCTTCCTACATCTTTAAGAGAAGCTCTTGCTTTCATTACACCAAAGGTTATAATATCAGCGGTATTATTATATCCATACTTTGTTCTTATATATTCTTTTATTTCGTCCCTTCTATCATCCTGAAAGTCTACATCTATATCGGGCATGCTTATCCTTTCAGGGTTTAAAAATCTTTCAAAAAGAAGTTGATAGTTTATTGGATCAACCTCTGTAATACCTAAAGAAAATGATATCAGCGAACCAGCTGCAGAACCCCTTCCAGGACCAACAAGTATTCCTCTTTCTTTTGCTTCTCTAACAAAGTCTGCAACTATCAAAAAATAATTTGAGAAGCCCATTTTGTCTATAAGATTCAATTCTTTCTCAAGTCTTTCAGAATAATTGGCAGGAATCTTTTCATTTTCAAAGATTTTTTTCAGCCCATCATAACACATTTTTTTCAGGCAGGAAGAGGCATCCTCTCCTGAAGGAAGGGGAAAAACAGGAGAATGCTTTTCATTGAAATTTAATTCGAGGTTACACATTTCTTCAATCAAAATAGTATTTGAAAGTGATGAGGGAATTTCCTTAAAAAGCTCATACATTTCCTCATAAGATTTATAATAAAATTCATCCGTGGGGTATTTTTGTCTCTTAGGATCGTCCAAAGTGCTCTTGTCTCTTATAGCAAACACAATTTCCTGAAGCTTTGCATCTTCCTTTTTTATATAGTGAGAATCATTTGTTGCAACAATCTTTAGATCATATTTCTGAGCAAATTCCAATAAACCTCTTGCTACTATAATCTCCTCTTTTATGTTATGGTTCTGAATTTCAAGAAAAAAATTCTCTTTACCAAAGACATCAATGTACCATTCAATTGATTTCTTTGCCTTCTCCTGTTCATTTGAAAGAATATACGATGGAATTTCACCACCTATGCATCCTGTCAGAACAATCAAACCTTCTGAATATTCCTCCAGTACTTCTCTATCAGTTCTTGGTTTATAATAAAAACCTTCCAAAAATCCTATGGAGGAAATTTTAACTAAATTTTTATAGCCTTTTAAATCTTTAGCAAGCAGTACAAGGTGAAAATACTTTTCATCCTTGTCTTTATCAAACCTGCTTTTTGGTGAAAGATAAACTTCACATCCAATTATTGGCTTTATGTTATTATTTTTGGATGTTTTGTAAAATTCCATTGCACTAAAAAGATTCCCATGTTCTGTTAATGCTACAGCATCGAATCCAAACTCTTTTGTTTTTTCAACAAGTTCTCCAACTTTTGAAACTCCATCAAGCACACTATAATGTGAATGGTTGTGAAGATGAACAAACCTTTTCATTTCAGCCTCAAATATAAGAATTGTTCAAAAAATCCTTTGATTTATACAAAAAAGAAATTAAATTTCTTTCAACTCATTCTGGAAAAGAAAAAATGGCTTCAAAAATGATTACTTAATTCTTACATATTTATTGTAGAATGAAAACAACTAAAACAACTACATTTTATCATAAATTTCTCTTTTTTGCAAAGTATAGCTTTTTGCTAAAATGGACAATAAAAAAATCGCTTGATTTATGTATTTGATATTTTCGGATTCTCTTTTTATAATTAAGTTGTTTTTTTTTATTAACTCTGTTTATTAAATCTAAATTTAAGTAGAAGGTTATGATAGATATATTATTATCCACATATAATGGAGAAAGATTTTTGGTTGATTTATTCAATTCCTTATGTAATCAAACTTTTAGGAATTGGAAATTAATTGTCAGGGATGATGGTTCGGAAGATAAAACTCTTGAGATTATTCTTGAACAAAAGAAAAAGTTGGGGGAAAGGCTATCCATATTATCTGATAATAAAAAAATTGGCTTTCTAAAAAGCTTTGAAATGCTTTGCAGGATTTCAACTAGCAAATATATAATGTTTTGTGATCAGGATGATGTCTGGCTTGAAAATAAGATTGAGTTAACTTTGAACAAAATGAAAGAAATGGAAAATTTATATGGAGAAGGAACACCATTACTTGTATTTACTGATTTAAAAGTAGTAGATGAAGGTCTTAATTTAGTTTCGGATTCATATTTTAAATTTAGAAATTTATCTCCATACATTGCATTCAAAATCAATAGATTGCTAGTTCAAAATGTAATAACTGGTTGTACAATAATGATAAATGATAAGCTTAAAAAGATTATGCTTCCAATTCCTGAAGAAGTAATTTTTCACGATTGGTGGGTCAGTCTAGTTGCACTCATAACTGGAAAAATAGGCTATCTAAATGAAAAAACCATACTTTATAGACAACATTCCTTAAATGCATCGGGAGGAATAGCTAAATTTGGTATTCCTTACATATTCAAAAGGATATTTGAAGGTGGAAATAGAGTTATTAATGACTTGAGAACCTCACAGTTGAGAGCCTTATTTTTACTTGATAGATTTGGAGAAATATTAGATTATAAAGAAAGAAATACTTTACAGGTTTTTTCCAGTTTAAAGGAGCTTAATTTTATAAGGAGAAAGTTTGAAATGTTAAGGCGTGGATTTTTTAAAAGTGGCATTCTAAGAAACATTTTTCTTTTTCTCCTGATCTAAGTTTTATTCTAAGTTGTGTGATAATTATTTTTTATAAAATATAGAGATATACACCAAACTATTATTGATTAAAAAATCGCTCAATTTAGGTGTTAAGATAAAATAATTTTGAGGAATAATATGAAGAGAATAATTTTTATTTATCTAACTTTCGTTTTTTCTTCATGTGTTTCCAATAGTGAAGAGGGAAAAACGTATGATTTTAGAAAAGAAATAAGTAATCTTAAAAAAAGAGAGGTTAAAATATTAGCAAAAATAGAAGAAATAAATGGTATGGAGGTGAATGATTATAATCTTCCAGTTTTTCTGGAAAAAAGTGTTTTGATTAATAAAAATGAAGAATTATATGTTAAAATAAAAGGGTGGGCGTTAGATTCGATTAGCAAGAAAAAAGCAAGTATTGTTTACATAGATGTAAACAATAAACTATTTAAAGCAAAATATGGTGTTGAACGAATTAATGAAACTAACGAAATGATTAAAAAATCAGGGTTTGAGTGTGAAATTCCTCTAAGCGAAATAGGATTTTTTCCCCGACAGATTTCACTGATCGTAGTTGGGTCAGACAAGAAGTCATTTTATGAAGGGAGAAATATTTTATGGTTATCAATATTAGACAAAAACATCAAATCATTTAACAAACTTAAGTTTCTAACAAATACTGACTTTGTTCTTGATAGTATTAATGGAGTACTTGTTTACACGATTACCAATAAAGTATCTTTCAAAATGTCAGAAACTAAATACTTGAACTTCAGTGGCTGGGCCATAGATTCGCTATCCTCAGATTTAGCAGGGGGAGTTTACCTGATTATAGATAATACAAACATATTTCGTGCACTATATGGATTAAAAAGGATTGATGTAGCTGAGTATTTTAAAACTGCACATTATATGTATTCTGGGTTCAATTGCAATATACCGATTGATAAAATCGGAAAGGGGGTTCATAGGTTAAAAATTTATATTTTAAATAGTGAGAATACAGGTTACTATTCATTTGAACAAAAATTTTTTATAGAAATCAATTAATAAGCTCCATTACCTTTCAATATTACCAGAATAGTTTTAATAAGAATAATAAAATCTAACCATATTGACCAGTTTTCTACGTACCAGGCTTCGAGTTCCGCTCTTTCAAGAAATTTCAGGTCATTTCTACCGGAAACCTGCCATAGTCCGGTAATTCCAGGCTTTGCAAGAAGGATTATATTTAAAAATTCTTTTATCTTATTTTTCTCTTTTACAAGATATGGCCTTGGTCCAACCAGACTCATCTCTCCACGGATGACGTTAATAAATTGAGGAAGTTCATCAAGGGAGGTTTTTCTTAAAAACCTCCCTATTTTAGTAACTCTCGGATCATAGTGCTTTAATTTTCTGTATTCTTCCCATTCCTTTCTGGCAAGGTGATTCTGACTTAAGTATTTTTCCAGTATTTCTTCTCCATTCTCATACATTGTTCTAAATTTAAAGCATTTAAATTTTTTTCCTCCTCTCCCTATTCTTTCCTGCTTTATAAAAATCGGCCCTTCTGAAGTAATTTTAACTATAATTGCAATTGCTGAAATAAGAATAAATATTAATGGAGATAATAACAGGACCACTACAATATCAAAAAGAGTTTTAACAATTTGATTTATCACTGATTTGAGATTATTGTTAATTTTTATAAGCAATGTTTTTTCATAAAAGAGATAATGAATTTCTGTATTAAGCTGGGCAATTTCCGATACTAAAGGCTTTATCATTACCACTCTTACAAGCCTTTGTATTTCCTTGGTTAATTTAGTAATTTCTTCTTGAGAATATTCACTAAGTGCTATAATCGCAACATCTATTTTCATTTTTTTTATAATAGTCTTAAAATTTTTTACGCTTCCAAAGACCCTCACATTTTTTTCAAGAATTTTTATACTTTTCTCTTTAATACCATCATCCGTTAAAAATCCGATGACATCGTATCCAACTTCATTTTCTTTAATATAACTCTTTGCAATATTTCGTGCTCTCTCATTTACACCAAGAATCAATACATTTTCTCTCCATATATTTAAAATATATAATAATTTTTTCCCAAAAAACCTG
>FWPU01003036.1_pt1 | contig 43924 bp, 35 predicted proteins | sample 2228361 | NCBI WGS metagenome assembly FWPU01 (sample SAMEA103939777, study PRJEB20133) | metagenome | reverse complement strand
GAGGGCGCGGATCTTTCGGACAGCCTGGTCAGCGTTGAGAGCGTGGGTCAGCTCGATTTCGGGACAGGAAGCCAGCGTATCGGTAAGCTGCCGCACCAAGTCGTCCAGGCGGCTTAAAGTCTCGGTGCGCATCTGTTTGAGCCGCCGCTGAATCTCCTCCCGGTTCGGAGGGACAGAGCTCGGCGTGTTGAGCACGAGACCCGAATGGAGACGCCTCGCCGCAGCCGGCGACGGCTCGACGAGGAGGACGTCGAACATCCTTTTCTCTCCATTCGAAAGGTGACCCGCCCTAGGGCCGGTTCAGCACAGCCTGCAGGCGCGCCGCCATCTCCTTCAGGCCGAGCCTCTCCAGGGTTTCCCGGGTGGGGATGCCGGTGTTCGGGTCGACTCCCCAGAGGTCGCTGTACTCGGCGCCGGCCTTGATGGATCCCTCGAGATCGCTCGCCCAGTACTTGCCCTTGAAATGCCCGTCCGGGCGGGGCGTGAACCAGTGAAATCTCGGGGAAGGGACGATTTCCTCTCCCACAAGCCGCTCGCACATCAGGTAGTAGCAAAGCTCGAGCATTCTCTTTCGGTGGATCACTTCGAGAAGCTTCTCGGGGGTGTACTTTGTGCCGGTGGCGGCGGTGAGCCATTTCGAGAACAGCTCGAGTCCCCCGCGGGTTCCCATGTGGGGCAGCCGCTCGGTCTGGTAGTCGCAATGCCCGGTGATGTCGCAGGCGATGAAATCGCATTCGATCATCTTGAGGAGGGCGGCCTTGCCGTCCACCGCCTCCGGCCGCCAGGCTCCCCGATGGCCCGTGTACCGCTCCGACTGATCGTCGCACCAGGCCTCGAGCGTCTTCCGCATCTCCTCCCTGTCCACGCCCAGTTCTTCTGCCATCCAGGGATACGTCCCGTGGAAATCCACATGGGGAGGGCTCGTCCAGATGTACGGGGGAGCCGACCTCCAGAGCTGAAGCCCTCCGATGCCGGCGATCGTGACCTCCATGGGGGCGCCGCTGGGCGAGGGGAGCTGGTTCAGATCGTGGTGCACCCACTCCAGGCCTTTGCCGCCAGCCATCACTTTGGCGGCCGGGACGAGGCCGTCTGCGAAGAGCGCCCCGAAGCCCTCCCGTTTCGCGATCTTTTCCAGCACGGTCATGGCCGCCTTCTCGCTGCCCCACTCCATGGGGACGCCGTCCGTGTCGGCCGCTGTGAGGATCCCCTTCTCGTACATGAGCATGAGCCAGCCCGTGATGTTCGAAATGTCGATGATGTCGATGCCGTACAGGTTCGCCGCCCGGCTGAGCTTCCACCAGAGTTTCGTGTCGTCGCTCTTGATGAAGAACCGGTAGCTCTCGTACATGATGCAGGTCGCGCCCCCGTTTCCGATGCCCGGGACACGGTAGTTCTGCTGGCACTGGACCGGGCAGAAGGCACACCCGATGGAACCGATCTTGTACTTCCGCAAGAACTCGCCCATCTCGGTTTCGCGGGTCAGGGGCGGGTGGACGTAGGTGTCGAAATATCCCCAGGGATACACGTCCAGATGCTTGCCGAAATCCGCGATCTGCCGCGACCAGCCCTCCCGGTGGAAAAGCCTTGCCCAGAGGGCACCGTGGCCCTGGGTGTAGTATTCCCAGTTGTCCTTCCAGAGGGCGAGGAAGGCTTCCGGGTCGGCCACCCGAAGCCCCTTGGAACCGCGGACCGCAACGGCCTTGAGGTTCTTGGAGCCCATGACGGCCCCGAAGCCCCGCTTGCCGGCCGTGTTCTGAATGTCGTGCAGGATCAAGGCGTAGACGTTCAGATTCTCTCCGGCCGGTCCGATGCAGGCGATCTGGACATCCGGGTCCTTGCATTCGTTCTTGATGCGGACCTGGGTCTCGGCCGTATCCAGGCCCCAGAGGTGCTCGGCGTCCCGGATCTCCACCTCGTCGTCGTTGATGAAGAGGTATACGGGCCGGTCCGCCTTTCCTCCGATGACGATGTTGTCGTAGCCGGCGAACTTCATCTCCGAGGGGAACTGCCCGCCCATGCCGGCGCATCCGATGGGATTGTTCGTCACCTCCGGCGCCCTGGCCATGACCTCGCACTTGTTTCCGAGGAGCGTACCCGTGAGAGGGCCCGCGTTGAAGGTCAGAAGATTCCTCGGATCCAGGGCTGTCGCCTCCGGCGGCACCTCGTCTGTGAGGATCTTCGTCGCGATGGCCGCGCCCCCGATGCAGTCCGGAACGTACAAGGCCGTGGGCACCCGAGCCGCCTCCCGGGTCGTCAGGTCGATCCGCAATATGGTGCCTGCCCGTGACATGCTACAGCGCTCCTCTCTGGAGGATTTCCAAGAACTTGTCGGCCTTCTGCCTCGCTCTGGCCTTGCCCACCCTCTCCGCCGGGACAACCTGGAGGGCTCCGGTGAAGCAGTACTTCACGCAGTTGGGGTCACCGTCGCAGAGCGAGCACTTGATGGCCACTGCCTTGTCCGGGTCCACGGCGATGGCTCCGACGGGACAGGCCACCTCGCACAGCCTGCAGCCGATGCATTTTTCCTCGATCACCACCCGGGCGCCGGCGTCGCTTACGGTGATCGCTCCGGCCGGGCAGACGGCCATACAGTAGGCCTCCTCGCACTGGAGGCAGAAGACCGGCAGACTGCGCAGGATCTGATCCTCCACGGTGCGGACCACCCGGATCCTGGATTTCATCGGATTGAATTCGCCCTTTTCGTTCACGAAGCTGCAGATCGCCTCGCAGGTCCTGCAGCCCGTGCACTTCGTGTAGTCCAGCACGATCCGTTTCATTCGAGCTCCCTCTGGGATCAGACGAGATCTTTGAGCTGCGCCTTGAGAATCTTTCCTCCCGGATTGCGCGGAAGGGGCTGCTGCGTGAACACCACGTAATCCGGAACTTTGTAGTCCGCGATCCGTCCCCGGCAGAATTCCCTCACTTCTTCGGCGGTCAGGGCCTCCCCGGGAATCGGCCAGACGACGGCCTTGATCTTTTCCCCCAGCACACGGTCCGGCACGCCCACGACGCCTGCCTCCATGATCTTGGGGTGCTGGCTGAGCAGATTCTCCAGCTCCACGCAGTACACGTTTTCGCCGCCCCGGCAGATCATGCTCTTGATCCGGTCCACGATGAACGTGTATCCGTCGTCGTCCATGTAGCCGACGTCGCCGGACCGGAACCATCTACGGCCCTCGGCGTCAGAGAAGAAGGCTTCGCGGGTCTCCTGGGGAAGATTCCAGTATCCGGGGCTGATGCCCGGGCTCGAGGCCAGGATTTCTCCGGGCTGGCCCCGGGGGACGTCCCGCAGCTGAGCGTCCACGATTCGCATCCGGCTGTTTCCCAGCGTGCCGCCCACCGATCCGGGCTTGGCGAGCATCTCGTTCCAATCTCCGGCCATGAGGAGAAGCCAGCCGAGGGAGGCTCCCTCCGTGAACCCGTACCCGTTGGCGATCTTCGCGTTCGGAAATTCCTCGGCGAGCTGGGTGCACATCTCCGGGGGCATGGGAGAGCCGCCCTGGCTGATGTAGCGGAGCGCGCCGGTCTTGACGAGTTCCGGGTACCGGGGCTGCAGCTTGAAGAGCCAGTACATGGCCGTGACGATCGGCAGGGAGGCCACGCGCTCCTCGATCATCACGCGAATGGCCTGATCCGCCTTGAAGGTGGTGAGCACGACCGAGGGCGATCCGAGCAGCGTGTTGTTGATGAGCGTGTGAAGGGTGGTCACGTGGAAGAAGGGGGTCACGACGAGCTGCCTGACGTCCTCGGGCCTTTCCCCGGAGCGGTAGACGTCCTCCAGCAGGCGGAGGCAGTGCATCGCATTGTTGGCCACGGCGCGGTGAAGGGTGATCGTGCCCTTGGGCCTGCCCGTGGTGCCCGAGGTGTAGATGAGGCTGCAGACGTCCCGCTCGCTGACATCCACAAGGATTTCCCGCGGGGCCTTCTTCTCCATCAAGGCGGAGAAGGGGAGGGCGCGGCCGCCGCCTTCCTTTCCGGTCACGAACACATGCCGAAGGGCGGGGATCTTGTCCGGAATCGATTTCATCCGCTCCCACAGGGACCCCTCGATGATGGCGGCCGTGCAGCCGGAATCCTCGAGCTGGCGCTCGGCCTCCTCCGCGGCGAGCCGCGCATTGATGATGACCGAGACGGCGCCGATCTGGGAAAGGGCCAGATAGCTCACGAAGGCCTCGGGGATGTTGGTGGCCATCACGGCCACCCGGTCGCCCTTGCGGATCCCGCAGTCCTCGTACAGGCTGTAGGCGACGTTGTTGACGACCTCGTCGAATTGGTTGTAGGTCCACCGGAGCTCGAAGTCGGGGAAATACCACATCTGCCGGTCGCCGAACTTGGCGACTCCCTCCTTGGCGAGTTCCGTCAGGCTCCCGTACCGGCAGGCATAAACGTCCTGCACCTCGTTTTCGTAGCGCACGGTGACGACGCCTGTCTTGGGCCATTCCATCGGCGGTTTGACCCTGCTGCTCATCTGTCTCCCCCCCCCCTTTGTTGGCATGGACAAGGCAGTTCTAGAGCAATTACTCTAACCATCCTATAGAAAGATTCGGCTCCCCTGTCAAGAACAATTTTTCACGCGCCGGGCTCAGGAGGACGCCCGCTCCGTCCGGAGGCGGTCGAGATCGGCTCGGGCCTGAACGCTCAAGTAGGGCCGCATGATCTGGAAAAACAGGTCCATGCTCTCTTGCAGAGTCTTGCGGTTGATGGTTTTGCCCCAGATCTCCATGTACGAAAGCCAGTTCTCCGGGATGAGCCACATGACCGTCAGGAGCGCGGAAAGGGAGGCTTCGCTCTCGGGTTTGCGCAGAACGCCGGAAGCGACCAGGCCCTGCAGGAAGGATGCGCTCTCGGTCATCCTCCGCTTTCGGACGGCCCGGTATCGCGCCCGCAGGACAGGGTCGCGCTTGAGAAGGGCGCCGAGTTCCCGGTTGAGGAAGCGGTAGTCCCACATGAGGAGCAGGGTCCTGTTGGAGAGATCCACGAGATCCTCGAGCCCGGGAAGGCGGCCTTGAGCCCAGAATGCGGCCCACCGGGCGTTCATCTGCTCGAAGATCTCGCGGATGATCTCCTCCTTGTTGCGGAAGTGATAGTAGAGGTTGCCGGGGCTGATCCCCAGGGCCCTGGCGACGTGGTTTGTGGTGACCGATTGCGTGCCGTACCGGTTGAACAGCCGGCGGGCCGTCTCCACGATGCGCTGGCGCGTGTCCCGGGCAGGCATGGCTTTTTCCTGAAGAGCGATCGGCAGGGCTGAAGCTACACGCCGTGGGACGGAAGGTCAACAGGCGGGCCGCGGGCAAGCCGGGCGGACCAGTCAGCTTCCGGAGGCTTCCGGAGGGAGGACCGGTCACTCGGCTTCGAGGACGACCCGTTCCACCTGTTCCAGATCCCGGTTGTAGAAGCGGCTCGCCCCCCAGAAGCAGGCGAAAGCGAGCCCGGCGAGCGCAGGCAGCGTGAACAGGGCGCCGGACAGACCGATGCGGTCGCTCAGAGCGCCCACGAGCCACGGCGACCAGGCGTCGCCGCACAGGTGCTGCACGATCACGCACATGCCGTAGCTGAAGGCCCTCAGCCCCGGGTGCACGAGATCCTGGGTGACGGATACGGCCGGGGCCACATAGCAGGAGGCCACGACGCCGAAGACCGCGAAGATGGCGACCTGAAGCGGGCTCGCCTCAAGAAAGAGGGCCGCCAGCAGGACGCCCCCGGCCGCCAGGGAAGAAATCGCGGGGAAGAGAAGCCGGGCTTCCCTCCGCCTCCGGCGCCATGCGTCCGACAGAAAGCCTCCCAGGGGAGCTCCGATCAGGACCAGGGCGAAGACAGGCAGCGCGTAAAGAGCTCCCCGGCCCTGCTCGGCGAGGCCCGTGCGCTCGAAATAGGTGGGCAGCCAGGTCATGAGGGCCGTGGAGGTCGCCACGTTCATGGCGAAGCCGAGGTACGTGAGCGCCAGAGAGGGCACGCTCAGCACGCGGGCGGCCCTGGCAAAAAACGCCTTCAGATCCCGGAAACCCGCCGCGGATTCCTCGGCATGCACCGTCTTGTAGTCCGGCAGGAACCAGGCGGCGATGGCGAGAGCGAAGCCGGGCAGCGCGACCACGGCGAAGGCTCTGGACCAGCCCCAGGTTTTGGCGATCCACCCGCCTGCCAGAAGCCCCACCAGAACGCCCACAGGAATCGACACGTTCCAGATTCCCATGACCTTGGCCCTCCGCTCTTCCGAATACACGGCGGCGAGCATGGCGGTTCCCCCGGGCGCGTACCCGGCCTCACCGATCCCGAGAAAGGCTCGGGCCACGAGGAGCTGCGTGTAGTTCTTGGCCAGGGCGCATGCCAGGGTGGCCAGGGTCCAGAAAAAGACCATCAGGGAGATCATCTTGCGCCGGCTCCAGCGGTCGATGAGGATCGAGGCGGGTATGGTGAAGACCGTGATGAACAGCAGCACCACGCTCATCAGGGAGCCGGCCTGGGCGTCCGTGATGTGCCAGTCCTGTTTGATGAAATCGATCATGCCCGAGAGGACGTAGCGGACCGCATAATCGGACATGTAGATCAGGAAGAGCACGGCCAGCACGAGATGGGCGCGCAGCCCGACGCCGAGCCCGGAAGAAGGATCGGAACCCTCTCCGGTCGATGGGCGGAATCGATCCATGGGGCGCACTCCGGTCCTTTCTGGGTTCGGTCCTCCCGAGTCGGGGAACCATAGCCTATCTGGTCCGCTCCTGTCCAGCGGTCGGAGGCCCGTGGCCGGAATTTGACGGGCACGCACGGGATGGGCGTCTAACGCCGGGGCAGGCCCTGGAGAAATTCAACAAGAAGTTCGTTTACGGCCTCGGGCCGTTCCTGCTGGACCCAATGGCCGGCTCCGGGAATGAGGACCTTCTTGGTCAGGTGGGGGACGTTCTGCTCCAGGGAGTCATAGGCCTGCCGGTACATCGCGATGACCGCGTCTTCCCGGCCGGCGACGAAAAGGGTGGGCTGAAGAAGCTTGGCGCCGTTCAGGAACCCGCCGAGTTCCCACATGCGATCGATGTTGCGGTACCAGTTGAGTCCGCCACGGAAGCCCGTACGGGCGAACGTCCGGGCGAACACATCGAGGTCCTGCTCGGTCAGCCAGGAAGGAAGCGTCTGGGGATCCGTGGCCGTATCGAGGAACCTCTGGGATTTGGGGAACAAGAACCGCCAGCGCTTGTCGGGCGGCGGGTCCCCGGAGGCGGAGTAGAGAAACATCCGCATCGTCTTGCGCGGATCGGCCTCGAGTTCCGCTTCGGCCTTCCCGGGCTCCTGAAAGTAAAGCTGATAGAATTCGTTCTCGCCCGCCAGCCACTTCATGGCTTCGGTGGGCCGGATGTCGGAGGCGCTGCGGGGGAGAAAGGGAACGCTCAGCAGAACGACAGCCCGGAAGATGTCCGGACGGAGCAGGCCGCAGTGCCATGCCACGGGCGCTCCCCAGTCGTGGCCCGCGACGACGGCCCGCTCCTCCCCCAGAGCCTGAACCAGCCCCACGATGTCTCCGACGAGCCTGAAAATGTCGTACGCCTCGATCGGTTCAGGCCGGTCGGTCTCGCCGTAGCCGCGCTGGTCCGGCGCCACGGCGTGGAAGCCTGCCTGGGCGAGAGCGGGCAGCTGGTGCCGCCAGGAATACCAGAGTTCCGGAAAGCCGTGGCAGAGAATGACGAGAGGCCCGGCGCCCTGCTCGGCGATGTGCATCCGGATGCCGTTGGTCTCCACGAACCGATGGCGGACTTCTTCCACGGCGTCTGTCTCCTTGCGGGAAAAGATCTTTCTCGCCTTGTGCCCCGGTCGCCCCTGTTCACCGGGCGGACGGGTTTCCGCCCGCCCGGGAACCTCGCGTCTTCGGTTGGAAAAAGACTTGCCTGTTCATTCACACGAAAGGGGATCCTGGCAGTCCGTGCATTCGACGTTCTTCCACTTCAGCCCTTTGCCCGGGATCCAGACAGGCTCGTTGAGCATGCCTTGGATCCACTTGAGGAACGAAATGCCGGCCGAATCCTCCTCGTAGAACTTCTTGCTGCCCATGATCGTGTGGTCGTCCCCTGCGCCGATATAGTAACGGTAATTGCGGCGGCTTTCCGCCACGTCGTACACATACCCCAGCATCTGGTCATGCCAGTCGCACCAGACCCCGGAATAATCGTTCCATTCGGCAGGATGGGGCATGCAGTTGTCCGGGAAGGGCCACGTGCTGTATTTGCCGATGACGACCATCACGTTGTAGAAGAACGCCTGGTTCCAGTCCCAGGCCGTCGTGTACTGAGCCACCTTGCTCCAAGGATAGTAGGCCGCGATGCGGCCGTAAACGTCGGCGATCGTCATGTCCGGCGTATATCCGCCCTCGAATCCGGGAATCCAGCTCGGCACCTGGATGTTCCAGTTGTAGATCGAGTTGTTTTGAAAATAGCTGTCAATCACGCCGTTGCCGGCGTCGCCCAAGACGGACACCTGCGAAAAGGGAAAGGCCTCCTGGATGTGCGGAAACCCCATGATCGCCCCGTAGCTGCCCGCGCTCGATCCCGTGACAAAGATCCGGAAGGGCAGGCGGAAGTTGTCGACCATCCACTGCAGGACCACCTGGAAATTCACGAACCCCCGGTGCCGGATCGTCCAGGAGTCCGCGCCCGGGATCGCGTCGAGGCAGTCCGGATAGTCGTGGTCGGCGGCGCCCCAGTGGACATCACCGGTGCAGTAGGGAATGTACACGAAGTACCAGTTCTTGAAGGGGTTCTTCGGATTTTCGGTGTCGAAGATCCCCTTGTCCTTCGTGCTGGCAAACCTCTCGATGGAGGTCGCCTCTCGCGTGTAGGTTGGCGCATAGAGGCAGTTTTTCGAATCCCAGCAGGCGCCCCCTCCCTCGAAGTAGACGACGACGTTGTTGATCTTGCCGCCCTTGACGAAGAACGAGTATTCGGGATCGCAGCCCGGGCAGGCTGCGCAGGACGGGGTGAGGCCCTCGTACTCGAAGTCCGGATAGAGTTGGGCAGGAAACATCTCGGTCCACGTGTCGGGGATGACCGGCAGAAACGGAGGATGGGCCTCTGAGGGCAACGCAATGCCCGACGCCAGAAGGAGACCGATCGAGACAGCGAAAAGGGTCCGCATGGCATGCCTCCTTTTCTACGGGTGGAAAAAAGAAAAACCAATTTGACGCATAAAATTTAAACCCGCATGATCTTTGCTGTCAAGCAAAATCAGAGAGCCCGCTTTTGTGCCTTGACCTCGTAAACGGCGTTCACTATAGTGAACGCCGATCACAGTTCCATCGGTTCGTCTCAAGCAAGGAGGAGCGGCCATGTACGATTTTCTGCTCACGCCCGAAGAAAGGTCTTTGCGGGACGAGGCCAGGCGGTTCGCCCGGGAGGAGGTCTCGAGCGATTTTCTCCGAAAGATGGACCGGGACGAGATCGTCTACCCCCGGGAGTTCGTGGAGCGTCTGGCCCAATACAATCTTCGGGGCATCCGGTTCCCGAAGGCCTATGGCGGACGGGAGATGAGTTGGGTGGCCGAGGTCGCCGCGATCGAGGAGATCGGCTGCCTGGGCATCGCCCTGGGCTGCGCCTTCGTCATGCCGTCCATCGTGGGCGAGGCCCTGAACAAGTTCGGGACCGAGGAGCAGAAGCAGAAATACCTCAAGCCCTACTTGGCCGGAAAGCTCATCGCGGCCGAAGCGCTCACCGAGCCGAGGGGCGGGTCCGATTTTTTCGGCGCCACGACGAGGGCGGTCCTCAAGGGCGACCATTTCGTCCTGAACGGCCAGAAGCGGTTCGTCGTGGGCGCCGAGGGGTCGGACTTCTTCCTGGTCTACTGCCGCACGAACTTCGAACCGGACGCGCACAAGTACAACCGGATCAGCCTCCTCATCGTGGACAAGGGGCCGGGCGTGGAGACCGAGTACCTCTACGGGCTCATGGGATGCAGGGGCGGCGGCACGGGAAGGCTCGTCTTTCGGGACGTGAAGGTTCCCCGGGAGAACCTCATCGGCGAGTTGCACGGCGGTGCCCTGTGTTTCCACCAGATGATGATTCCGGAGCGGCTCACCTCTGCGGCGGGTTCTCTCGGCGTGTGGGGGGCCCTGGACCTGGCCGTGCGGTACTCGGACAAGCGGACCGCCTTCGGGAGCCTGATCCGCAAGTTCCAGGCCATCAACTTCCTCGTGGCCGAATCCATCACCCAGCTCGATGCGGCCCGAGGGCTTACCTACATGGCGGCCCGGGCCGTGGACGAGAACTATCCCAACGTCCGCAGGATCGTGAGCGAGGCCAAGCGGTTCGCCACCGAGGCGGCCTGGAACGTGGTGAACAACGCCATGCAGATCATGGGGGGCATCGGGTACACGGACGTCTACCCGATCGAGCGGGCCCTGCGGGACACGCGCCTCTCCCTGATCTGGACCGGTACGAGCCAGATCATGAACCTGCTCATCCAGCACGAATACTACGACGAGGTCCTGCGCCAGCCTTACGACCGCCGCAAGATGGAGCAGGACGCCATGCGGCCGGACGAGAGCGAGCGGTGTTTCACGGACGAGGACATGTGGAAGGTCCACGAATCCCGCAAAGCCTAGGCGCGCTCCGGGGCGGATCCTGCTCCTGGCCCGAGAAAGCCGGCAAAGCGCCGGAGATCGCACGACGGAGGCGTTATGAACTCGCAAGGTGAAGGCGCACGATCTCAGGCCTGGTCTCCCGGCAGGCTCAGAGAATTTCTCCTCCGGAACGGGATGACCCACGATGCGCTGTGGTATGGGGAGGCGGCGGCTCGCTTCGGCATGGCCGAGGCCAGTCCCATGAATGTTCAAGCCTGAGCCGCTGTTTGAAGCACCGCGGCCAGGCGTGCGTTGTGACGTTCGAGTTCGCGTTCGTCTGACAAGAGGGTGGCCCTGCATGGTGTCTGTCAGGTGGCAGGAGCAGAGGGAAAGGGAACGGGAGGCGCGCAGGGAGCTCATTCTGGCCACGGCTCGGAGGCTTTTCGCCGAACGGGACTTTCGCAGCGTCACGGTGAGGGAGATCGCGCGGGCCGCCGGGATCAGCCCGGGTGCGATCTACCGGTATTATGCGACACTCGACGACCTTTTCCTGGACGTCTTTTTCGCCGGCGCCAGGGACATCACGAACCTCGTGGACGCGGAAATTCGAAGACGGGGACGGTGCTCGGTCCGGAAGTTCTGCGAACTCTATGTTCTTTTTCTCAACGAGAACATGAGCTTCTATCAGATGATGGGGCACTTCATGCTGGGAGGCAATCTCTCGGCCGAGGCCACGGCGAAGCTCAACCCTATTATGCGCGCCCTGATGGATCGGATCGAGCAGGTCGTGCGCGGCGAGGGCCTCGGCGGCCGGAGCCGGCTGACCGCGCATGCGCTCTTTTCGGCTTTGAACGGCATCATGATCAGCTATGCGCGGTATCCTGGCAGAAGCCTCGAGGAGATTCGCCGCCACACGGTAAGGCTGGCGGGGGTCGTGGCCGCGCACTTCGCCCCCGGGAAAGGGGCCGCGGCCCGCTGCTGAACCCCCGGGCCCGGCGTCTCGGACCGGGCTGTTTCAGCCGGTTCCCGGTAGAGGCCGGACCTGAGGGATCCGAACGAGGAAGCGGCTCCCCTTTCCCGGCGCGGAGTCCACGGAGATCTTTCCGCCGTGCTGGACGGCGATCTTGTTCGCCACAAAGAGACCCAGGCCGGTCCCTTCGGCCCCTTTGGAAGAGAAGAAGAGGCAGAAGAGCTTTTCCTTCGTTTCCTGATCCATCCCGATCCCGTTGTCCCGGACTTCAAAGAGAACGTGGTCCGGCGTCTGCCAGGCCCCGAAGTGGACAGCGTGTCCGGTCTTGGTCCTGTCGATCCGGCAGGCGTCGAAGGCGTTCTCCAGCAGATTGACCAGCATGGAATGCAGGGCCTTGGCGTCGCCCTCGAAGGGCCGCATGCCCTCTTCGAAGGCTGTGTGAAAGGCCACGCCGAGCTTCTCGGAGCGGGTCTCGAAGATCTTGGCCACGCTTGCGGCCAGCTCGACCGGATCCACGTTTTCCCACTCGGGCTCCCGCTCCTTTGCGTAATACAGAACGTCGAGGACCAGGCTGCGGATCTTGCGGATGTTCCGCTCCATGATGGCCCAGCCCTTCCGGACCCGTTCCATCTCGTCCCGTTCCAGGCCGCTCTTGAGGAAATAGGCTCCGCCGTCCAGGCCGGTCAGGAGGCCCTTGATCCCGTGGGAGATCGATCCCACCAGAATCCCCAGCGATTCGAGCTGCGATTGGAGACGGCGGATTTCCGTGATGTTCGTCGACATCTCCATGACGTGGGAGATCGCTCCGCTCCTGTCCCGGATCGGGGCCGTTGAGACGAGCACGTGGATGGACTCGCCGCTCTTCGACGTGACGACCTCCTCGCTGGTGTGAACCCGGCCGTCGGCAAAGGTGGCGGCGACCGGGCAGTTCAGGCATTCCTCGTCTCGGTGTTTGTAGACCGAGTAGCAGTAGTCGCCGATCCCGTCGCCGAAGTCCTCCTTGAACTTGCGGTTGGCCCGGACGATCCGGAAGTTGCGATCCTGGATGGAGATGTAGCAGGGGACCTCCTCGAACAGATAGGCGAGCCGCTCCTCGCTCTCCTTGAGTCTGCGCTGAAGGGACTTGACCGCGGTGATGTCCGTGGACATCTCCATGACGGCCACGATTTCGCCCTGCTCGTCGCAGATGGGCGTGGTGTACACGATGACCTCGACGACGCTTCCGTCCTGGCAGATCCAGGTTTCCTCGCTGCGGTGGCTCTGGCCGTCGCGGAAGGTCTTTTCTACGACGCATACCGGGCACTTCTCCTGCCGGTTCTTGTAGACTTCGTAGCAGTGCGTTCCTGTCTTGTTCTGGAAAGTCTCGCGGAAGCGCCGGTTTGTCTTGAGAATCCGATAGGACCTGTCCTGGACGGAGATGTAGCAGGGGACTTCTTCGAAAAGGATGCCGTAGGGAAGGGAAACGGATCCGAGCGGGACACCCCGGGCACAGGATTCAGCCATGATGCGCCCTCCCGTCGGTCAGCCGAAGGGGAACTCCGGGCCCGGACGGCTCTCTCTGCGAGACTTCCCCTCCGAACCGCGGCGGCATCGATCCCTTGACGGCGATGGGGATTTGCCGATATGTTACCAACCTGAACGGTAGACAAAGGGGTCTGGAGGCCCCGCCAACCCGGTCGCACCCGACGAACCCCCCGCCAATGGAGGAGGATCCGCTGTGGCAGAAAAGAAGATTCTCGTGATCGAGGACGAAGAGGACATTCAGAGTTACATGAGGACCTTTTTCGAAGATCATGGATTCAAGACACTGGGTGCGGTCAACGGCGAGGAAGGTTTCGAGATCGCAAAACGGGAGGTGCCGGACCTGATCACCCTGGACATCTCCATGCCGGAAAAATCCGGCCTCAAGACCCTGCGGGACCTGCAGCAGGACCCCAGGACCTCGAAGATTCCGGTCGTGATTGTCACCGGCGTATCGGAAGAGCTCAAGGCCTATATCGATCACCGCAAACAGGTGAAACCTCCTGCCGGATACGTCTTCAAGCCGATCAACACGGACGAGCTGCTGGAAACGGTCAAGAGGCTCATCGCCTGATCCCATGTCGTGAGTCCCTCACTGGCTCTGCGCCCTGGGCGCGCTCCCGGCCCGATCCTGCGCTGACCGCGGGGCGCACAGGGGCAGGCTCGCCCGAAAGGTTGTGCCGCCGGCCGGATGGGAGTCGATCTCCAGAACGCCTCCGTGTGCCCTAAAGATCTTGTTCGCCACGAACAAGCCGAGAGCCGTATCCTCCATCTTGGCGAGCAAAAGGGGGCTCAGAATCCTTTCTCTTGTCTCGGGGTCAAGGCTCCTGGCCGGCGCTTCCACGGTAAAGACCATCCCGCCTGCCGTGCGGCACACCTTGAGCCGGACGGCTCCGGACGCTGAAGCCGCAGTCTGCCCGGCGGCGGGCGCGGCCTCCAGGGCATAGGCCAGCAGGTTCAGGAGCGCGGAGAAGAGCGCTTTCCGGTCGGCCTCGAGTTCGCCGGAGTCAGGGGCGATGTCCTGCTCGAACGTGACGCCGGAAGACTGCTGGCGCTTTTCCACCGCTTCAGCCAGCTCTGCGGCAATCGCCTCCGGGGACACGGGCTCCCAGGCGGGCTCTCGGTCCCGGGCGTAGAAGAGGATATGGGTGACCGTGTGCCTGAGCCTGTCCAGGTTCCGCTGCAGCATGGCAAGCCCCTTCTCCACCCTGGCGCCGTCGCCCCGCGTGCGGCCGGACTGGAGAAGGTAGAGGCCTCCGTCTACCCCCGTGAGGTGCCCTCTGAGGGAATGGGCGAGGGCGCCGACAAGCAGATGGAGAGACGAGAGGGCGGCCTGGGCCGTCTCCTCTTCGGCGGCTCCGGCCGGAAGGGACTGCTCCTTGCGGCAGGCGCCCTGCAGTTCCTCCATCTGCGTCTCCTCCTGAACCCCTCGTCGGCCCCGGCCCCGGGACCGAAGAAGGGGGACGGGGCTGTCACGCGGTCTGTTGCTCCCTGCGGCCCACTTCGAGGATCTTGCGCACGTTCTTCAGGAACGTCTCCTCCGAGACCGGCTTGTCGAGGTATCCCTCGGGCGGGCGGTGGGGCTTGTCGTAGATGAGGCGCCTGAGCTCAGGCCGGCCCGTCACGATGCAGATCGGGATCCCCGCCGTCTCGGGATCTTCTCGGAGTCGCACGAAGACCTCCCCGCCGTCGAGCCCGGGCATGGACAGATCCAGCGTGATGAGGTCCGGCTTCTCCTTTCGAGCGAGTTCGATGCCTCTCACACCGTCGCCGGCCTGCAGGGTCGTGGCTTCGGCGTCCTCGAGAACCGTGGAGAGATACGTGCGCGTGTCGGGCTCGTCGTCCACGATGAGGATGCGGAAGCCTTTGAGCGAGTGCACGGGCCTGGGCGCGGCCGCCAGCTCGATTCTCGCCGGGATCACGAGAGCGCTGGCCACGAGATTGACGAGCTGCTTGACCTCCATGCCGAGGTTGTAGTGCCGGATGAGATCGCTCAGCCCGTCCATTCAGTTGGGGCAGGAGGTGACCACGATCTTCGCTCCCGTTGCCCGAAGCTGGTCGGCCTTGATCTTGCCGGACTTGAGGCGGCGCGGGGTGTACTCCGACATGGACATGGCGCCCCCGCCTCCGGTGCAGCAGTAGTTCTCCGCCCGGTTGGGGTACATTTCGCGGAATTCGGTGCAGACGAGCCCCAGAAGCTCCCGGGGCTCCTCGTAGAGTCCGCAGCTGCGGGCGTTGTTGCACGAATCGTGGAAGGTGACCGGCAGGCTGTTCCGGCTCTTGTCCACCCGGATCCTGCCTTCCCGGATGTACCGGAGCATGGTGAGGACCGAGCTTTCCATTTCGAAACCGATGTCCTTGCCGGCCCAGTTCGGCCCTTCGCAGCGGGTCGAGCGGTACCCGTGGCCGCACTCGGAGATGACGACCTTCTGCACCCCGAGTTCCTCGGCCTTGTCGTAGACCCGTTTGGCCACCGTGCCTCCCAGATCGTCGTCGCCCGAAAAGAGCCCGAAGTTCGTCATGTCCCATCCCTCGCTCGGCATGGTCCAGTCCTCGCCGGCCAGGGTGAAGATCTTGGCCGCGTCGGCGATGGTGCGGGGATCGTACTTCACCTCCCGGGGGTTGATGGTGTACATGACCCGCGCGCCCTTCTTGTCGATCGGGATGAGACTGCGGGAGACTCCGAGTTCTTCCTGGAGCTCTTCGTCCATCCACTGGAGCGTATCCAGGTACTCTTCCTTGAGGACCCCCATCTGGTTGCCGACTTCCCACTGGTCTTTGCTGACAACGGCCACGCCTTCGGGCATGATCCCGACAGAGACGAGAAGGCCTCGGGTCATGCGGTTCACGGTGGCGAAATCCACTCCCATCGGGCAGTTGATGGTGCAGCGGCGGCAGTTCGTGCACTTGCCGAAGGCGATGTCCTTGAGCTCCTCGAGCTCCTCGTCCGTGAACACGCTCTTGGCCTTCACCCACCACGGGAACACGCGGCCGGTCCAGTCGACGTGGCGCTTGAAGATCTTGCGGATCTGGTCGGCCTTGTAGGCCGGCGCATAGGTCGGATCCCCGGGATTGGCGAGGACGTAATGGCAGGAATTCGTGCAGAGGCCGCAGTGGACGCAGCCCGCCAGGGAGAGCGCCATCTGCCGATTGAGCTTCTTGTGCAGTCTCTCGATGACCTTCTGAGCTTTGTGCGATCTGGTTTGGACGCCTGGGTTCATCTTCGTCTCCGTGATGGTCTTCTTGGGATACGGCTGGTCCCGGTCGTGGCGGCGCGGGGGCCGTTCATCCTTGATGGGGCAGGACCGAGCGCCGGATGGGGTAGACCCCCCGATGCCCCAGGGACCTGCCGAGGTAGAACCGCATGAAGGGGTAGTAGAGGTAATGGGAAATCTTGCTGAAGGGTACGTAAATCAGGAAGAAGGCGGTCAGAAAGAAAAAGGCGAGCAGAGGCCCTTCTCCCGAAGAGGGGTCGTTGGGAGCCGCCAGCCCCGCAAAGAAGAACCAAACGGTGAGCAAGGCCAGGGAGAAGTAGTCGTCCGGCGTGCTGATGGCCCGCATGTAAGGATTGAGCACCCTGCGCCCCATGCGGTAGCAGCCCACGAGGAACGCCGCGCCGATGAAGATCTGGAAGATCCAGACGACCACGGGATGCTCGAGCGTCTCGGGTGCATAGGGGATCAGAAAAGAGAGGGTGATGGCCGCCGTGACACCGAGGTGAAACAGGGCGAACTGGATCCAGTAGAAAAGGTTGGTCCTCGTGCTTTCCATGGCCCACGGCATGGCGATGTTGGCCAGCGAATAGGCCGCGCCCTTGAGGGGGCCCGTGTTCAGGCTGCCTGTGCGGGGCTGCCGGTCCCGTGCGGCCTTGAAGCGCATGAGCCAGTAGAGCCGGACAGCGTACACGGCGGCCATGAAGGCCAGCGAAACCTCCTGGAGCCTGTGGGAAGCGAAGTGCAACAGTGCGCTCTCCTGCATGACGTCCTCCCTGTACGACGCTTGGGGGCCCGCGGCGGGCGGTTTTGCAGGGCCCGCGGCCCGGCCGCTCTAAAGCTGCTCGATTTGTTTGGCGAAGGGTGCGATCTCTCGTGAATCGCGGACACAGATGATGACTTCTTCGAGCTTCGTCGAGTTTCCGTTCAGGTGCTCCCGAAGAGCCTTGACCATGACGCGGGCGCACAGGTCCACGGGGATGCCGTAGAACCCGGTTCCCATGGGCGGCAACGCGAGCCGCCGGATTCCTTTTGCCTCGGCCTCGCGCAGGACCGCTTGGACGGTCCTGAGGAGCTTTTCCTCCTCATCGGGCTCCTGAAATTTGGGGCCCACGGCGTGAATGATGTACTTTGCCTTGAGGTTCCCTGCTCCGGTCACGACGGCCTCCCCGACCCGGACCGGCGCCAGCTTCCGGCATTCCTCCTGGATCGAGGGGCCGCCTCTGACCGAGATGGCGGTGCCGTACCCCGACCCCAGGACGAGGTCCTCGGTCGCGTAAAAGGCAAACCCCTCCACGTCCAGGTCCGTGATGTCGCCCTTGACCAGACGAATCGCTCTGCCGTTGACGTTCTTTGCGGTCATCTCCTCCCCCTGAACCATGGAAATCTTCAGGCCGGTCGATCCTCCCCGAGCGGTGCGGGGCCGTCCCCGTGCCTTCCTTTGGCTCCAACGGCCCTCAGTTCCTCCAGCATTCTCTCGACTCCGGACGGGCCGGCGAGGTCCTGCAGGGAGTACGAAGCAAGCAGGGCCTCGATGCGCCGGCTGAGAAGCAACCAGAGAATTCTGCAGGCGCAGGACGCCGACCGCTTGCACGATTCGGGATCCTGGACGCACTCGACCAGCTGGATCGGGCCAATCGTGGCTTCAAAGATCTCCAGGATCGTGGTCTTCTCGGCCGGCTTGGCGAGCCGGTAGCCCCCGCTCCGGCCGCCGGTGCTTCTCAGGAGCCTGGCGTTCTTGAGCGAGACAACGAGCTGCTCCAGATATCCCTTGGAAAGGTGGTTCCGAAGGGCGACCTCGCGCAGGTGAACGGGCCGTTCTTCGAGGCCGTGGCGAAAAACGTCCAGCATGAGATGCAGAGCGTATCGGGGCCGCGTGGAGATTTTCACGATAAGCATACCGGCAAAGTAGGGTTAATGGCATACTAGAAAAATAGGAATAGTATGTCAAGTATTTTTTCGAGCCCGTCCTCCCCAAGCCGATTCAAGCCATCGGGGAGACGGGAGAAGCGCGAGAGCCGGGAATCGAGGAAAAGAGCGAAAGGGGCCGGGGAGACGAGAAAAAACGTCACGGACCCGGGTGCGGAGACGCCGGCAGAAGGAAGCTGAAGGAGGAGGCGCCTCGGGTCTTGCGGGTCAGGGGGCTTTTTCTTCGCCGAGCGTGCCTGCCGCCCAGCGGAGGTGGACCCAGGCCACCAGGTAGTCCCGTCTCGCTTGGGCGAGGCTGCCTCTGGCCGAGGTGAGGTTGAGCTGGGCGTCCAGCACGTCGAGGTGGGTTTTCACGCCGGCTTCATAGCCGATTTCGGCCATTCCCAGGAGCCGCTCGGCCTGATAGACCGTGTTGGTCAGGGCCTTGACGATTTCCCCCGCCTCCCGGACGGCGTCCGCGGCATTCCGGACTTCCAGGACGATGGCGTCCCGCATTCGGGCTTCTTCGAGTTCCGCCGAGCGGAAGTCGCTCTTGGCCTGGGCCACTCTTCCGCGGGTGCGGAACCCGTCGAACACGGGAAACGTGAGATAGAGCCCTGCCTGCCAGGCCGTGCCGTCCGATTCCATCCCCTCGACGTTGTAACCCCTCCATCCGTAGCCGGCCTGGATATCGAGTCTGGGCTTGTCGCCCGCCCGGGCGACCTTGACCAGCTCGCCGGCCACGCCCCGGCGGTGGCGGATCTCCCGGAGTTCGGGGCGGTGGAGGAGAGCCTGCTCGACCCACTCGGAACTGTCCGGATAGGGTGCGACGGGCGCTTCCAGGGATCCCGACACCTCGAACGCGCCTCCCTGCCGGCCGAGCAGATAGTTGAGGGCGTCCTTGGCGGTGCGGAGCCGGTTTTCGGCGCTGATCTGCCCGGGCCTGGCGTTTTCGACGGCCACCGAGGCCGCCAGCACGTCGTAGTCGGTTGCGGTTCCGGCGGAGAATTTCCGGCGGGCCGCCTCGAGATGCCGCTCTTTCTGCTCCAGGTTTTCCCTCGCCACGGCGACAAGTTCCCGGGCCAGAAGGACGTCATAGAAGCCTGTCGAAACATCCCGGGCCACGGCCTGGCGGAAGAGCCGGAGCTGCTCCTCCCCCATCGCGAGGCCGATCCGGGCCGCCCGGATGGCCGCGCCCACCTGTCCCCAGGTGAAGACGGCCTGGGACAAAGCGAAATCCGCGGTTGCCGCGTCCCGTTCGAAGGAGAAGATACCGCCGAACTGGCTCGGGATGCCCTTGAAGAAGGCACGCTGGCTTTCATCGTACTGGCGGCCCATGCTGCCCGTGATCCGGAGATTCGGCAGGGCAGCGGCCCTTTCCTCCACGTACTTTGCACGGAGCCAGTTCTGGTACTCGACGGCTTTTTGGATGTCGCGGTTCTGCTCGGCCGCGATGGCCAGCGCCTGTTCGAGCGTGAGAATCTCGGTCCCATCGTCCCCCGAGGCGCAAGCGGAGCGAGGCAGGGCCGCGCAAGAGAACAGGACGGCCAGGGCCGTGAGGAGCAGAGCGGCCGGCGAAGGGCACTTGCCTGCGGGAGCCGCGCTCCGGCTGTCAGGCCTTCCCCTTCGGCCGCGCAGCCTGCGAACCGCGTCGTCCAGGAGCGAGTACACGACCGGAACGACCAACAGCGTGAGCAAGGTGGACGTGACAAGACCGCCGACGATCGCCCGCGCCATGGGCGCCCGGACCTCGCCTGCGGAGCCCAATCCCAGGGCAAGGGGCAGCATCCCGAAGATCATGGCCGAGGTGGTCATGAGAATGGGCCTCAGCCGCAGCCGGCCCGCTTCGACGATGGCCTGCCGCTTCTCCATGCCCCTGGCTTGCAGGACCTTGGCGAAGTCCACGAGCAGGATGGCGTTCTTGGTCACCAGGCCCATGAGCATGATGAGTCCGATCAGGCTCATGATGTTGATGGTGTCTCCGGTCAAGAGCAGCATGATGGCCATGCCCACAATGGACAGGGGAAGGGAGAGCATGATCGCCAGGGGGTCGACAAATGATTCGAACTGGGCGGCCAGAATGAGATAGACGAAAATGACGGCCAGGACCAGCGCCTCCCCCAGATACCCGAAGGACTCCTCCATCTCCTCTGTCTGGCCGAACAGGACCGTCTCGTACCCGGGCGGGAGGTCGAGGCGCCCGGCCGCTTTCTGCACTTCCTGGACCGCGGTTCCCAGAGGCAGTCCGTCCAGGTTGGCGGAGATGGTCACCTCCCGCCGGAGGTCCCGCCGGGTGATTTCGGAAGGCGTGGCGCCCCTCTCCGACGTCACAAGATCCCCCAGGCGAACGAGAGCGGCCCCGCTTGTCGGTCTGGAAACCGGGAGCCGGAGATCTGCCACCTGGCCGATATCGCCCCGCTGCCCCTCGGGAAGTCGCACGCGGACATCCACGGCGTCGCCGTCCTCGTCCTCGTAGGTCGTGACCGCCAGTCCGCCCACCAGAGCGCTCACGGTGCGCACGATGGCATCCGTGTCCACGCCCGCGTCTCGGGCTCGGGCCCGGTCCACCACGAGCCGGACCTCGGGCTGGTCGTACTCCAGGCTGGCCTCGATATCCACGATGCCGGGGATTCGGTACATCTCGTCCTTGAGCCGCAGGGCATAGCGCTTGAGGAGGTCGAGATCCTCGCCCCGTATGCCTACCAGAAGCGGCTTCCGGTCGTCGAGTTCGTCTCCTTCCATGATCGAAGGCACGATGCCCGGGATGCGGGCGAGCTGGGACCGTACGTGTTTCATGATTTCCTTCTGGGTGCGGTCCCTCTTGCCGCGGTCGACGAGCCGGACGTAGACGGCGGCATCGCGCACCGTATCGGACTGCCGGGCCCCGATGGTCGCGTAGGTCCGCTCGATTTCGGGGATCTTCTCCAGGGCGTTCAGAACGGCCCGCAGGCGGTCTTCTGTCTCCTGAATCGAGGCGTCGGGCGCAGCCTTGAACTGCACCTGGAACTCGGAGCGGTCGAAGGGCGTCATGAACTCGCCCTCGAGGACGCCGAGGACCGCCAGACCGCCCGCAAAGGCCGCGGCCGCTATGGCCAGGACCGTCTTCCTGTGGTCCAGGGCCCAGCCGATCAAGCCGCGGTAGCGGTCTGCGGAGCGGTCGAAGGCGGCGTTGAAGCGGTCCAAGAGCCGGGCCAGACCGTGGCGCCTGCCTTCGCGGCGGATGTCCGGGTCGAACCAGCGGGAGGAGAGCATGGGGTCGAGGGTAAAGGCTACGAGCAGGGAGACGAGCACGGCGAAGGCCACGGTGATGCCGAACTGGAAGAAGAACCGGCCGACGACGCCTTTCATGAAGGCGACGGGCACGAATACCGCCACGATCGAGAAGGTCGTTGCCATGACGGCAAGGCCGATTTCACTCGTGCCGTTGCGCGCGGCGCTCAGGTGGTCCTCGCCCCGCTCCAGGTGCCTGACGATGTTTTCCCGCACGACGATGGCATCGTCGATGAGAAGGCCGATCGCGAGGGACAGCGCCATGAGGGTCAGCATGTTCAGCGTCATGCCGCCGAAATGCATCACGATGAACGAGGACGCCACCGAAATGGGCAGCGTGAGGCCCGTGATCACCGTGGAGCGCCAGGAGTTGAGGAAGCAGAAGACGATGAGGACGGTCAGGAGCCCGCCCAGGAGGAGCGTCTCCTGCACGTCCCGGACCGCATCCCGGATCGCGACCGAGCTGTCCCGGACCACTTCGATGAAAGTCCCGGGCGGGAGCTCGGCCTGGAGCCGCTTCGCTTCCCTGCGCACCGCATCCACCACCGCCACCGTGTTCGCCCCGGACTGTTTCAGCACGTCCAAAGCCACAGCCGGCGTGCCGTTCACGAGCGCCAGAGACCGCCGTTCTTCGACCCCGTCCCGGATCGCGGCCACCTCGCCCAGACGGATGGGCCTCCCCTGTCGAGAGGCGATCACCATCTCCTCGAACGCCTCGACGCCCTCCGGCTTGCCCCGGATTCTGAGGGGCATTTCCATGCCTCCTCGGGTCAGCCTGCCCAGCGGAGTGTTCACGTTTTCAGACCGAAGCCCTGCGATCACTTCGTCCGCCGCCATGCCGAGAGCTTCCATGCGCGAGGCGTCGAGATCCACGTTCACCTGCCGGGCGGCCGACCCGATGAGATTCACCCTGCCCACGCCGCCGAGATTCTGGAGACGCCGCTGCACCTTCTTCTCGACGAGGGTTGTCAGATCCCGGACCGAGAGGCTTTCGGACCGCACGGCGATCGAAATGACCGGCAGGGCCGAGAAATCGAGCTTCTCGATGACGGGCTCTTCGATCTCCCGGGGCAGATCGCCCCGGATGGCCGAGATCTTGGCTCGGGCCTCTTGCGAGGCCTCGTTGATCTTCACCCCGAGATCGAACTCGACCCAGACCTGGGACACGCCCTCCCGGGAGATGGAGCCCACGTGTTTGACTCCGGAGATCGGGTTCACCGCTTCCTCGATGATCTTGCTGACTTCCCGCTCCACGCTTTCCGGTGCCGCCCCGGGGAAGAGAGTCACGATGGACAGGACCGGGATCTCCACGTTCGGGTACATGTCGATCGCCAGCCTGCGGTAGGAAAAAATCCCGAGGGTGACCAAGGCGATCATCATCACGGTCGCGAACACGGGCCGCTTGATGGAAAGGTCCGAAAGAAACATGGGCGGCGGTCCTCTTGAGAATTCCCGTCGGCAAGTTCGGAAAGAACGACAGAAGCGTTTTGCCCGGGCCCGCGCGGCCCGAAACAATCAGGATCCGGGGGGCTTCCCCGGCAAAGGGGGAACAAGCACGCGGTCTCCGCTGCGCAGCGTGAAGGCGCCTCGGGTCACAACCCGTTCCCCGGGCTGTAATCCTTGGGTCACCTCGACGGCGTCCGCAGTCGACGGTCCGGTCCGGACGGTCCTTCTTTCTGCCCTGTCGCCGTTGACGACGAACACATCGGCCTGCCCCTGCACCGGATCCCAGTCCACGAGAGAGGCCTTGGGAATCTGCAGGACGTTCCTTCGAAGACCCGTGAGGATGCGGCCCTTGACGAAGAGGCCGCCGCGCAGGGCCTCGTCCTCGTTCGGAACGAGGGCCACGACCCTGACCGACCGGCTGACCGGGTCCGCGGCAGGATTGATGAACTGAACCTTCCCGCGAAACGTTCTGCCCGGGACGGCGTCGGTCGTGAACTCCAGGGGCTGGCCGATCCCCAGGGAGGAAAGGGCCGTCGACGGCACGTTTACCGTGAGCTCCAGGAGCCGGTTGTCCACGATCCGAAAGAGAGGCTCTCCGCCCATGTTCTCGACTCGGTCCCCGGGGTTCACGCCGCGGTAGGCAACCTTCCCGTCGAAGGGCGCCCTGAGAACGGCCTTGGCCAGGCGGGTCTCGGCAGCCTGCAACTGGGCCCGGGCGGCGGCTGTGGCCGCCCGAGACGCTTCCAGAGCCGTTTGTGCGTCGTCCAGGTTCTGCTGGGTGACAAGCCCTGCCTCGCGAAGCCTCAAGGCCCTCTCCAGCTCGCGCGAAGCCCGGGTCTCGGCGACCTCGGCCTGAAGAAGCCCGGCCCGGGCGGCCTGGAGGGCCGCTTCGGCTTCCCGGGTGTCGAGCTTCGCCAGGGGCATGCCTTTTCGCACCCAGACCCATTCGGTCACGTAGACATCCTCGACGACGGCCGTGAATTCGCTCTTGATGTCCGCAGAGAACTTCGGCTCGAGAGAACCCACAACGGCGATGGATTCTTCGAGATCCGCCTCCACGGCAGGTGCCACCTCCACGGCCACGGCAGGTCTTCCGGAAGAAGGAGCCTTTTCCATGCTGCTCTCCCCTTGGGAGGAGCATGCCCCGGCCGCAAGGACAGCAAGACACAACGCCAGGAGCACATTCGATCCGACAGGTTTCATGGTTCCGACTCCCTGCTCCGGGCCCCCCGAACGGCGATTCCTTCGAAGACGACGTCGAGAACCTCCCGGATTCTGCGCGCGTTCCATCCGGCCTCTCCGTGCAGGAGAGCGCTCTCCATGCAGGCGCCCAGGGCTCCGTGCAAAGCGGTGGCCATGGCGCTCGGCTTGCCGGTGCGAAATTCCCCGGCCCGGATGCCCTGCTGCACGAGCCGCTCAAGGGTGTCCTGCAAGGTGTGATGAAAGGCGTCAAAGGGGAAGGGAGGCGCGCCCTGGGGGGGTCCGTAGGAGACCGCCAGCACCAGCCTGACCACCTCGAGATTCCTCTGGAAGAGCCGGAAGATCTCCTCGGCCAGCGTGAGAACCCTCTGCCGGATTGCTCCGGGGCTTTTTCGGGCGGCGTCCAGGCAGTCGAGAAAGGCCCGGTGGGATTCTTCCAGCAGGGCGAGATAGAGGCCTTCCTTGCTTCCAAAATAGTAATAGAGGACCGGTTTGGTGACGCCGGCTGCTTCGACGATCTCCCGCACCGTGGTCGCGGCATAGCCGCGGCGGTTGAACCGCTCCCCGGCCGCCCGCAGGAGTCGGTTCCGCACGTGGTCGTTCGGCGCCGGCTGGACGCTGGGCCTGGACAAGAGGGGGTCTCCTTGTGGGCAAGAAAAAAGCCCGTCCCTCGCCCGAAGGGGAAAGGACAGGCAGGGATCTACCTACCGGTAAGTATATTCGAAGGGCTCTCCGATGGCAAGCGGGAGGGGAAGCGGCGGGCGGGCTCGGGCTCCTCGTCCCGGTCTCCCGCGCTCAGCTTCCCTGCAGGAACCGTTCGGCGATCTTTCGGGCGATGAGGGGTGCGTTGCCGCCTGCCCGGTTGTTGACGACCACATGGATCCGGACACCGGATTCCGCTGCGTGTCGCATGAGGGAGACCGTGTCGTCGATCATCGGGGGATCCAGCATGCCATCGACGAGCCTGTCGAAGGGATGGGCCCGTGCGTACGCCTCTTCGTAACGGACGCCCCGGGGGGTCATCAGACGCACCACGGCGGCGCCGGAGGCGTTGAAGAACGTGCGGCCCGCGAGGCTGAACTGTCGTGCCAGGGGCGGAAGCCAGGTCCAGTGGGAGAGAACCTGGCCGATGCCGTGCCTGCGGAGCACCTTGAAGACGGGGTCGCAAAGGAGGGTTTCGGTCCGAAGCTCCACATGGTACCGGTCGTCCCGGGGAAGGGCGCCGAAAAACCCTTCGAGAGCCTCGGCCATCTCGGCAGGCGGCGTTCGGTCCTGGCTGCGCTGGTATTCCTGCTCGAAGACGATGCCGGCCAGCAGGTCCCCCAGGATCTCGACCGCGGGCTCGAAGAAACGGCGCGTGAAGCTGTCGGCGTTGAGATACTGGTCGTTTTCCACATACATTCCTTCCCGCCACCATCGGCGGGCGAAGTACGCCTGGGGAGCCTTGAGGATCAGGCTGTCGCCCTCTTTCATGTGCCGCCTGTATGCCTGAAGGGCCCGGTAGTTTGCGGTCGGTTTGCCCGACTCGTCCAGCAGAGGCCGGTAGAAAGTGAAATCCAGCTCCAGAACCGGAAAGTGGTCGAAATACTCGGCGACCGACTCGACGGGGAGCACTTCCTCGACGAAGGACTTCTCCCCCAGGGTCTTGGTCCTGCGGGTGATCCGATCCTCGTACCGGCCGGGCGAATAGATCTGGCCGATCCAGCCGGCGTACCGGTCGCTGGCCGTGCCGAGGGAGACGGACGGGTGGAGTCCCCGGAAGTGAAACGTCGCCAGATCCACGGCTTGGCCGCACCCCCTCTCAGGGATACGTGTAGACCGAGGCCTGCTCGGGGCCCTCGAGCAGGCCGGCAACCTCCTGCTCGATGGCCCTTCGCTCAGGATGATTTTCCCAGGCCTTCCAGTCCGCGAGCTTGTTCCAGGTGCTGATCACGATGATTTCGCTCGGGTTGTCCACATTTCGCAGGGTCTCGCCCGAAATGTAACCCTCCTGCCCCATGGCCTTGGCCCGCAGCCGGAGGAGAGCCTCGTGAAGCTTGGGTTCGGAATTCGGCCGGATTTTCCGCCGGATGAGAACTCGGACCGCCATGGCGACCTCCTTCCCCGCAGGGTTGGGCGCCGCAGCTCGGGACCCACGGCTCTTCCGGGTCCGGGATCAGTGGAGGAGTTCCCGGGCCACGATGAGCCGGCGGATTTCCGAGGTGCCGGCGCCGATCTCGTAGAGCTTGGCGTCCCTCCAGAGCTTCTGGATCGGGTACTCCAGGCAGTAACCATAGCCTCCATGGATTTGGACGCCTTCCACGCAGATCCGGGTTGCAGCCTCGGCCGCAAAAAGAATCGCCGAGGCCGCCAGCTTGTCCAGTTCGGTCCCCTTGCCGCCCCGCTTCCCTTCCGGGCTGTCCGCAAACGTGGCCGCCCGGTAGACAAGCAGCCTCGCCGCCTCGCACAGGCAGTACATGTCGGCCAGTTTCTGCTGGATCATCTGGAACGAGGCGATGGGCTGCCCGAACTGGACGCGCTGCTTGGCGTACTGGACGGAGTACTCCAGGGCCTGCTGGGCCATGCCCACCGAACCGCCGGCCAGCACGATCCGTTCATAGGCCAGGCCCGAGGTCATGACATGAACGCCCTTGTTCTTTTCGTAGACGAGGTTCTCCTTGGGCACCCGCATGTCCTCGAAAATCAGCTCGGCCGTGGGGGAGCCCCGCATGCCGCATTTCTTGATCTTCTTGGAAACCGAAAAGCCCGGGAACGTGTTTTCCACGATGAAGGCGCTGATCCCCTTGGCTTTCTTGTCCGGATCGGTCTTGGCGTACACGAGGAGCGTGTTGGCGATGTTTCCGTTCGTGATGAACATCTTGGTGCCGTTCAGGATGAAACAGTCGCCCTGTTCGCGGGCCGTGGTTCTCAGGCCCATGGCGTCCGAGCCGGCCTCGGGCTCGGTCAGTCCCAGGGCGCCGACCTTGACGCCGGCGACCAGATCGGGCAGGTACTTGCTCTTCTGTTCCCTGGAGCCGTTCTTGTTGATGTTGTTCGCACACAGATTCGAGTGGGCCGCATAGCTCATGGCCAGGGCGGGCGAAATCCTGGACATGGATTCAATGGCCAGGGCCTGCATGAGGATCCCCTGGGCCGAACCGCCGTATTCCTCGTCGATCGTGATGCCGAGAATGCCCAGGTCCCCGAGCTTTCGGAAGAAGTCCGGGGGCATCCAGTCTTCCTCGTCGATTTTCTCCTGCAGGGGGCCCAGTTCCTTGAGAGACCACTCGTAGACCATATCTCTGAGCATCCGCTGTTCCATGGTGAGTTCGAAGTCCATGTCTCGCTTCCTCCTCGTGTGGCGCTGCCGGCCTCTGGCTGCTTCTTTTCTAGAATGACACGGACAGCCATGGGCTCTCAAGCCCCCGCCCGGCCTGGACGGTTTGCAGGCCTTGGCCTCAGGCAGGGCGCTGAACGATGCCTTTGTCGCAGAGTTGGCGGATCTTCTCGTCCCGGTAACCGAGAAGGGTTTTGAGAATCGCCTCGGTATCCTGGCCGATCGCCGGCGCGCCCCGCCAGACCCGGCCGGGCGTGGCGGCGAACTTGGGAACGATCCCCAGGGCGCGGATCTTGCGGCCCAGGGTCTGGTCCTCGTATTCCACGAAGTTCCCGCGGCTCTGCCAGTGAGGGCTATCGAAGGCGTCCCGGGCGTCCGCCACGATGGAGCAGGGCACCCGGTGCCTGGCCATGTGCTCCTCGACCTCGCGGGCGGTCCTTTCCGCGATCCAGGCCCGGGTGATGCGGTCGAGTTCCTGTCCCTTTTCCGAGCCCACGGCCTCGATCGATCCGGCGCAATCTTTCCAGTTATAGCGCTCGGGATCCAGCGCCAGGGCCTTGATGAAGCGTTCATAGACGGCCGGGCCGAAGGCGCCGAGGGCCACCCAGCGGTCCTTGGCTCTGAAAACGTCGTAGGGCTGAAAAGCCGGAGGCCTGTTTCCGGACCGCTGTCTGAGGAGCCCGGCCTCGAGATACGAGACGAATGTGTCCGACAGGACCCGGGCGTTCGCTTCGAACTGGGAGACGTCGATCGACTGGCCCCGGCCTGTCTTCTGTGCATGGATGTATCCGGCCAGGGCGGCAAAGAGAGCGGTCAGGGCGGAAAAATAGTCGCTGCTCCAAGGCTTGACCAGGGAGGGCGGAGAGGGCTCCGGGAAGCCGACCAGGTTGAGCCAGCCGCTTGCCGCCTGGCCGATCATGTCGAAGGAACCCCGTTCGCAGACCTCCGGCACGCCCCCGAACTCGGGCCTGCCGAATCCGCTCACATGCACGATGACGAGCCGGGGATTGGCCTTCAGGCACATTTCGTCTCGGATGCCGAATTTGTCGAGCCAGACGAGGTTTTCGAACCAGATGTCGCTGTTGTGGATGAGGCCGAGAAAAATCTCCTTCGATTCCGGCACGTTCATGTCGAGTTCCAGGCCGAGGCTCAACCGGTTTCGGGCGTCTTGGGCCCAGCTCGCCCCCACGGATTTTCCCTCCTCGCCCCGGACAAACGGCGCCAGGGTCCGGTAGGTGTCTCCGTACAAGGGCCTCTCCACATGGATCACCTCGGCCCCGAAGTCCGCCATCATGTTTGCGGCGTGGGGCATGGCGATGATGCTGCCGGTGGAGAGGACCCGGATTCCCTGGAGGGGTCCGAAAGCCGGCACAAGGGCCGGTGCAGGCACCCGGGCCGGGCCGCTCATGGAGAGGTCTTTCCTGGGAGTTTTCCTCGTCTTCTTTTTCATTGGGCGGTCTCCTCGTTTTGTCCTCTTTCCGGGCGGAGGGGGGGAGCTCTCCGGCCGTGCTCCGGCGCGGGCTGAGACTCCGGAAGAGAGCGAGCAAGACGTATACCACGGGGTTCGGACGTTTGCTATTCCAGGGGCAGAACCATGGATCGGCCTGGAATGGAAAGGGATTTGGGCAGGCGACCCCGGCCTCCCTCACCAAGACCGCCGCGCTCGGAATGGATCAGCCTTGAAACAAGGATGATTCAGCGAAAAGAACATCCTGTTGGGGCAAACCTAGGACAGGGGACGATTGCCGGACCGAATGGCCTGGAAGGCGATCTTGTGGGCGAGCTCTTTCTTCGAGTCAAAGAACCGCGCGTTCGCCCTCCGGCTTTCCCGGGCCGCCTCGAGAAAATAGGCGAGGAAGCGAATGGATTTCTCGATCGGTCGGCCTGCCTCTTTGTCGGCCTGGATTCGGGCGAGGGAGGCCAGCAGGGCAAAAGCATGAAGGCTGAGAAGCGTGATCCGCCGCAGAAGAAATTCCTTTTCGGGCATCCTGGAACCATGACGGAGCAGGCCTGCCAGGAGCATGAGGCGAACCCGGCGGAGGTTTGCCCTGGCGAGCCGCAGGGCTTTTCTCATGGTCGGGTCCGAAAGCGAAATCCCCCACCTGTGCCGCCGAAGAACAAGACCGGCCAGAGCGAAGGCTCCCTGGAGGGGCCCTCGTTTCTTGAAGACTTCCGATAGTCCGCGCAGGGCGAACAGGGCCGGGTAAATCGAATGAATCTCGGTCGTTCCTTCGAACACCGTCGTCACCCGGAAATCCCGCATCCGTTTTCCGTACGGCTGTGTCGAGATGTATCCGGAACCGCCGGCAACCTGAAGGGCGTCGTACAGGGCCTGCCAGGCCCGGGTGGTTCCGAACAGCTTGCAGTGGGAGCTTTCCAGAGCCACGTTTGCCGTCGGTTCCTTCCTGAGGATGGAGGCCGTGAAATCCACCATGGCCGAGGTGACGAATGCCTGTACGCTGGCCTCGACGATCTTTTCTTGAATGAGTTCGAAATGGTCGATGGTCACCCCGAACTGCTTCCGGGTGGAAGCTCTGCGGCTCATGTCCGCGGCCGCTTGCTTCATCACGCCGGCAGAAGCTGCGGCCAGGGCGAGCCTGCCGTAGTTCAGGATCGTCATGGCGATCCTGAAGCCGTCGCCCGGGCGACCCAGGAGATTCCCGGCAGGGACACGGACATTCCGAAAGCGGACGGCGGCGGTGGAACTTGCCGCGAGGCCGAGCTTCGGCATGTCCCGGCCGACCTGCACCCCCTCCCAGCCGCGCTCCACCACGAATGCGCCCATGAAGCCGGGCCGGGCCGGGTCGAGCTGGGCGAAGACCGTGAAGGCGCCGGCATAATTGGCGTTTGTAATGTAGGTCTTGTGGCCGTTGAGGACATAGAAGGCCTCATCCCTGGAGAGGTCGGCCCGAGTCTGGATATTCCTGGCGTCCGAGCCGGTTTCGGGCTCAGTCAGGGCATAGGCGAAGACCATGGCGCCCGAAGCTGCGGCGGGAAGGTACTTCTGTTTCTGCTCGGGGTTTCCATAGAGGAGCAGCCCCTTGAGCCCGATCGACAGATGGGCGAGGGCGACCAGGGCAGGCGCCAGGTCGATCCGAGCCATCTCCTCAACGATCCAGAGATATTGAGAGAGACCGAGCCCCAGGCCGCCGTACGGCTCAGGTACGGTGAGCCCGAAGAGGCCGATCTGTCCGAATGCGGCGAGCAGTTCGGGCGGAACTCTCTTTTCTTCTTCCAGCTTCTCGGGCGGCCACTGGCGGATAACCTCCCTGTAACGTTCCAGGATTTCACGAGCCTTCTGGCCGGGCTCTTCGTAAGGGGAGGCGGCGAACGCGGCGGTGTCCAGGCGGCCCAGATACAGGTCCGCCAGGAAATTGCCGAATTTCAACCCCGTTTCCCTCGTCAAGTGCGGCTCCCCTTGGCGTCAAAGATCTTCTTCTTCGTGCGGCCGATCGCCTTGCGCACGTCGATCTCCTTGGGACACACCTCGGTGCATTTTCCGTGGCTCCTGCAGCCTCCAGCGCCGTTGGGGCCGTCGAGAAAAGCCATCCGTTCCCGCGTGGCACCGTCCCGCGAGTCGAACAGGTACCGGAAGGCCCTCAAGAGGGCCGCCGGACCGACAAAGGCGGCGTTCTGCGAAGTGATCGGGCAGGCGGCCGTGCAGCAGGCGCAAAGAATGCAGCGGATTGCCTCGTCGAAGACCGCTCTTTCCCGGGGGCTCTGAATTCTTTCGAGGTCGGGGGGCTCACCGGCTGGAAGGAGGAACGGTTTGACGGACCTGTACTTTTCAAAAAAGGGATCCAGATCCACGATGAGGTCCTTGACCACCCGGAAGTTCGGCAGGGGCTCGACCAGGATCGGGTCCTTTTCGTAGTCCCGCACCAGGCGCTGGCAGGCCAGGGCGCACACCCCGTCGATCCGCATGCCGTCGGAGCCGCAGACCCCGTGGGCGCAGCTCATCCGGTAGGACAGGGTGGGGTCTTGCTCCCACCGGATTCGGTTCAGACAGTCGAGGATTCGTTCGGTCGGAGCCGCTTCAACCCGATACTCTTGATATCGGGGGGCCGGGTCCTTGGCAGGGTCGAACCGGTAGATGCGGAACAGGCGCTCCATGAGTTGCCCCTCTTCAGTATTTGCGCTCCACAGGCTGGAAGCGGGTGATCCGAACGGGCTTTCTTTCGAGCCGGAACGAGCCGTCGTTCTCGAGAAAGGCGAGCGTGTGGGCGAGGAAATTCTCGTCGTCCCTCTCGGGGAAGTCCTCCCGGTAGGGAAAGCGCGCTTTCCGCGATGGCCCGGGCCAGGCGAAGCATGTGCCCGCACTCGATCGCCTCGACCAGTTCGGAGTTGAGTCTTCTGTCCTTCACGGTGAGGCCGATCCGCTTGTACCGTTCTTCGAGATCCCCGAGGCCGGCCAGCACCAGGCGAAGCCCCTTCTCGTCCCGGAAGACCGATGCGTGCTGCATCATGAGTTCCTGCATCTCGGCACGGATCCGGGGAACCCTTTCCGGACCGTCCGCCGCCAGGAGCTCGCGGATTCTTTCCTTTGCCTCGCGATCGTCCTTCGCCGGCCCGGGGCGATCTTTCCCCTCGGCCTCGAGCCATGCGCCGATGGCCTTGCCCGCCCTCCGGCCGAAGACCACGAGATCCAGGAGAGAATTGCAGCCCAGCCGGTTGGCGCCGTGGACCGAAACGCAGGCGCATTCGCCCGCCGCGAAGAGGCCCGGGACAGGAGTGCCGGCCGCATCCCTGAGCACCCTTCCGTCCGCGTCCGTGGGGATCCCCCCCATCATGTAGTGGCAGGTAGGCTGCACCGGGATGGGCTCGCGCACCGGGTCCACGCCGGCGTATATCCTTGCGAACGACGCGATCTCCCAAAGCTTCTCGGTGATGACCTTTTCCCCAAGGTGCGTGAGGTCCAGCAGCACGTAGTCCTTGCCGTCGATCCCCCGGCCCTCCTGAACCTCCCGGAGGATGGAGCGGGAGACGATGTCACGGGGGGCCAGGTCCTTGATGACCGGAGCATACCGCTCCATGAACCGCTCGCCGGTACGGTTCCTGAGGATGCCGCCCTCCCCCCGTGCGGCCTCGCTGATGAGGATGCCAAGCCCCACGATTCCCGTGGGGTGAAACTGGACGAACTCCATGTCCTGCAGGGGGAGCCCTTTGTCCAGGACCAGGGAAAGAGCGTCGCCGGTATTCGCGAAGCAGTTCGATGTCGTCTTGTACACCTTTCCGAAGCCGCCTGTTGCCAACATCAGGGCGTTGCAGCGGATCGTGTGGAGCGCGCCGCTGGCGAGCTCCAGGAGGACCAGACCTGCGACTCGATTCGACTCGAGAAGGAAATCCACGAGGATCCACTCGGAGTAGAACCGCACACCCGCCTTGAGGCACTGCTCGTAAAGGGTGTCGAGCACCACTCTGCCGGTGCGGTCCGAGGCGTAGCAGGCCCGCTTGACCGGTGCCTTGCCGAAATCCCGTGTGTGGCCGCCGAAGGCGCGCTGGGCGATCTTGCCGGCCTCGTTCCGGCTGAAAGGAACGCCCATGTGCTCGAGCTCGATAATGGCCCTGGGAGCGTCTCGGACCATGATCTCGATGGCGTCCTGGTCTCCGAGGAAATCGCTTCCTTTGACCGTGTCGAACATGTGCCATTCCCAACGGTCCTCCCCCTCGTTCCCCAGAGGGGCCCCGATGCCCCCCTGAGCCGCGCCGGAATGGGACCGCGTGGGAAAGACCTTGCTCACCACGGCGATATCGGCTTTGCCGGCCAGCTCGACCGCGGCCCGGAGTCCGGCCAGGCCCGCTCCCACAATGACTGCGTCGTGTCGAAGTTCCAAGAGAAATTCTCCTGCCTTCGGGTTGGTGGATCTCGTTCGGATCGGATCGGCCGCACGACAGCCTTCTCGGGCCGGATGCAAGGCGTGGCCCGAGCTGGTTTCCGCGGTTTTGTCTGCCGTTTTCCCATCCGATGCAGCGGCCGGGAAGGATGTTTCGGGATGCGGCTCAGAGCCATGGTGCGCCGGCCTGCGCCTCCGGTTTTCTCCTTTGCCCCCGTGGCCCGGGACAGGTTGAAACCGGAGAGACCGACACCGGTTTGACCCCGTTCTTTTCTTCCTTCTATACTCGTCAAGCGGCCGTGACGGAAATCCTCCCCCGGGAAAAGGAGAATCTTCCCCATGATCAATGCCATGCAGCACATCGGTTTGGGTGTGTGGGACGTGGACAAGACTTACGGCTTCTACAAGAGGTTCTTCGGGTACAAGGTCAAGCTCAATGATTTGACTGTGGCATCCAAAGAGATGGAACCCGTGGTAGGCAGCGTCGAAACCATGCGCATGATGATGGCCGCAAACCCCAAGGGAGGAGGCATCATCGAACTCATCGAGCACAAGTCGAGCCCGATAAGACCCTTCCCTGAAGACGGCCGGTACGGCTTTTACGGCGTACTGGAGGCGGGTTACGGTGTGAGGCAGATCGACCGCGTGGTGGCGGACATGAAGGCCGCTGGCGTGCCCTTCCTGACCCCGGTGTGCGAACAGGATCTGGGAGGCGGCAGGAGGTGGCGCTTCGCCTATCTGCAGGACCCGGACGGGCTTCCCCTGCAGCTCACCGAGGAAGCAGGCTCGGGCGCAGGGGCCCGGAACGGCCAAGAGCCCGCGGTGACGGGGCTCTGCCACATCGGGCTGGGCGTGTCGGATCTCGAGCGTTCCAAGGCTTTCTATCGGAACGCCCTGGGCTTTGATCGGGTTCTTTTTCAGTTCGAGGGCGAGATGCCGGAGATGGAGCCCGTAGCGGGCGGGAAGCTGCGGGCCAAGGTGGCGATCCTGGAAAGATCCCAGCCTGCCTCGGGGCCGCTGGGAGGCCTGCTTCCGCGGGGCGTTCTGAAGCTCTTCGAGGTCAAGGACTCCAGAGGCCGCCATTCCTACAAGGGGCGCCGTTGGGGGGACATTGGCTGCATGGAGTTCTGCATGGACGTGACCGACCTGCCCGCCGTGGTGAGCGACATGAAAGCCAAAGGCATTTCGATCTATCTGCCCCCCGTTGAGATCGACATGGGCAGCGGCTCCAAGGGCATGGTGGCGTACGTGCGCGATCCGGACGGCTCGATCGTGGAATTCGTGGAGGCCAAGAGCATCGCCTGGCTCGGACCGCGCCTGTTCATGACCCTGGCCATGCCTCTGCTCAGGCTCTACGACCGGCTGAGCGGCGGCTGAGCTTCACTGGTCTTTGATCCTTGGCTGGTGCGCGGCCCCCTGGGGTTGCGGAACCCGCGCGCCAGCCATTCTGCAGGGGCGTCTTGATGAGCGTGGACGTGAGCATCCGCATCGGCGGACAGGCCGGCCAGGGCATGCAGGCTGTCAGCGGGACCCTGGGGAAGATTTTCGCCCGGCGGGGCTGCCATGTCTTCATCCACCAGGACTTCGAATCGAGGATTCGCGGCGGCCACAACTTCGCCCAGATCCGGATTCGAAACGTGCCTGTCCGGGCGCCCGGGGACCGCGTGAGCCTGCTCGTGGCCCTGGACCGAGAAACGATCGACAGAGACTTGCCGGCCTTGGGCGAGGGAGGAATTCTCCTTTACGACGGAGAGAAGTCCGGTTTCCGGTCTTCGAGCCCGCGGCATGTATCTGTACCCCTGGAACGGCTGGCCCGAGAAGCGGGCGGCTCGCCGGTCATGATGAATTCCGTGGCGACAGGCGCAGCCCTGGCTCTGATGGGGCAGGATCTGGATCCTCTGCTCGATCATTTGGAAGAAGAATTCGGGGCCAAAGGGAAGGACGTCGTGGAGAAGAACCGGGCGAGCGCCCGGGCGGGATACCAGGAGGCAGGCCGTTCGTGCCGTCTCGAGGAGGCCTGCAGGATCTGCCTCGAAAAACCCTCGAGGAGGCGCCTGCTCCTGACCGGAAGCCAGGCCATGGCCCTGGGCGCCATTGCGGCCGGGCTTCGCTTTTACGCGGGCTATCCCATGTCTCCTTCCACGCCCATCATGGAGTACATCGCCTCCAAGCAGGAGGAATTCGGAATCGTCGTGGAGCCGGCCGAGGACGAGATCGCCGCAGTCAACATGGCGATCGGCGCTTCCTTTGCGGGCGTGCGTGCCATGACCGCAACCTCCGGGGGCGGGTTTTCCCTCATGGTGGAGGCCCTGGGTCTTGCCGGAATGACCGAAACGCCCCTCGTGGTCGTGGTCGCCCAGCGGGGAGGACCGTCCACCGGGCTTCCGACCCGCACAGAGCAGGCCGATCTGAAATTCGTGATGCACGCCTCCCAGGGAGAATTTCCCAGGGTGGTTCTGGCTCCCGGGGACGCCGAACAGGCCTTTTACTCCATGCTCAAAGCCTTCAACCTGGCCGACCGGTACCAGGTTCCGGTCATTGTCCTCGGGGACCAGCTTCTCAACGACTCGTCCTTCAGCGTGGACGTCCTCGATCCGGCCGGGATCCCGATCGATCGGGGGGAGATGGTCGCGCAGGACCTGCCCGGCACGCCGGAAACCCACAGAAGGTATGCCCTCACGGCATCCGGCGTGTCTCCTAGGATCGTGCCCGGCTTGTGCCGGTCCGTTCAATATGCCTGCAGCGACGAGCACAACGAGGAGGGGCACATCACGGAAGACATCGCGATCCGCCGGGCCATGTTCGAGAAAAGAATGCGCAAGCTCGACGGCATCCGGCAGGAGATCGCGCAGCCCGCCGGGGGAGAGAGCCGGCCCTGCGAGATTCTTCTTCTGGGCTGGGGATCCACGCTCGGCGTCCTGGAGGAGGCTGCGGACAGGGTCCGGCGGGAGGGGCTCTCCTGCGGTTTCCTCCATTTCTCCGAGGTGTTTCCTTTCCCCGCCCTCCATTCCCTTGCGGCCGCAGGCCCGCCCACGAAAATCTTCGCCGTGGAAAACAATTTCTCGGGGCAGTTCGCCGACATTTTTCGCGGCGAAACCGGCCTGCCCGTCTTCGGCAAGATTCTCAAGTACGACGGAAGGCCTTTTACGCCGGGCGAGGTCGCCAGCCGGGTTCTTGAAAACCTGTGAAGGGAGCCGAGAGATGGTCTCGCTCGACGATTATCGGAGTCCGGATCCCATCGCCTGGTGCCCGGGTTGCGGCAATTTTTCTATTCTGACGGCCCTGAAAAAGGCCCTGGTCTCTCTGGGCCTGCCGCCGCACCGGGTCTGCATCGTGAGCGGGATCGGCCAGGCGGCCAAGCTCGTTCACTACCTCCGGTGCAACGGGTTCAACGGCCTGCACGGAAGAACCCTGCCGATCGCCCAGGCCGTGAAGCTCGCCAATCACGAGCTCACGGTCATTGCCGAGGGAGGCGACGGCGACGGGTATGCCGAGGGCGGAAACCACTTCATTCACGCCATGCGCCGGAACATCGACCTCACGTATCTCGTGCACAACAACCAGGTCTACGGGCTCACCAAGGGCCAGACCTCGCCCACGAGCGAACTCGGCTATGTGTCCCGGACCACTCCCGGAGGCAGCCTTTCGCCGCCCGAGAATCCCCTTCTGCTGGCGATCGCGTCGGACTGCGGGTTCGTGGCTCGCGGGTTCACGGGCGACAACGAGCATCTGGCCGGACTCATCCGCCAGGCGGTCCTTCACAAGGGGTTCGCCCTCGTGGACATCCTCCAGCCTTGCGTCTCCTTCAACCGGATCAACACGCTCCAGTGGTACAAGGAGCGGGTATACAAGATCGATGAGGAGCCGGGATTCGACCCCGAGAACCGGCTGGCGGCCTTCGAGCGGGCGGCAGAATGGGGGGAGAGAATCCCGATCGGGGTCCTGTATCGAAGCCAGAGGCCCTCGCTCGAAACCAAAATCCCGGCTCTCCAGAAAGGCCCTCTTGTCGTCAGGCCTCCGGCCGACCCGCGCCATATCGGGAGCCTCCTCGAAGAATTCCGGTAAAGGGGTCAGTCCTTCCTTTTCCGGATCACTCCGGCCGAGAACCGGATGGCGCTCACCGAGAAGATCGCCCGCAGATCGACTGTCCGGCTTGGATGGACGCCGTCCTCCTCAGTTGGGGATCTCGCGGCCTTGCTGGAGGAAATCGAGCAGGCGGGGCGAAAGGCGCTGGAGAAGGTGGACCAGTTTGCCCAGGGGCGTGAGCACTGTCTCGCGCTTGCGGCGTTCGATGAGCCTGGCCAGGGCCCGCGCCACGCCCTCCGGGGTGTCGTGGGGAGGCCGGTGGATCGGCCTCGGCGAGCCGTTTCCCCTCATGACGGTCTTTTTCGGATCGCTGGTGGTGAAGCCGGGCGAGAGCACGCCCACGTGAACGCCGTAAGGCTTGAGCTCGAGGCGAATCGCCTCGGCCAGGCTGCGCAGCGCGGCCTTGGAGGAGGCATAAAGACTCCCGCTCGGCATGGCCCGTATGCCCGAGACGCTCGCCACGAAAATGATGTGGCCTTTGGAAGCCCGGATGGCGGGGAGCGCCGCCAGGGTCATGAAAACCTGGCCCAAGAGGTTGACCTCATAAAGCTTGCGCGCGGTGTCGGGCGTGCAGTTCTCGAAAGGGTCCACTACGCTGACGCCGGCGTTGTTCACGAGGATGTCGATCCTGCCGAACCGATCGAGCGCAGCCTGAACCAGGGACCGGCAGTCTTCGGGCCTGGTGATGTCGGAGCGCAGGGCCAGGGCTTCGACCCCTGCGGCTTCGAGAGACCTTGCGGCCTCCTGCAGAGCGTCCTCCAAAACGTCAGACACCACGACCCTGGCTCCCCGCCCTCCGAGCTTCAGGGCGCTGGCGAACCCGATCCCGCGTGCGCCTCCGGTGACGATCACGACCTTGCCGTCAAAAAAGTCCATTTTCGGTCCCCTTTTCGGGCAGAGCAGGGTGCCTCCGGAGAGGTCTTTTTTCTTTCCGGCAAGACGGTCTCGGCCGGAGGGCGGGAGCACCTGAGAGGAACAAGCACCTGCCGGATCGAGCTGCCCGTGTCTGCACCCAGGCCTCTCTGGCGCCGGAGTCGGCAGGGCGCGATGCGTGCTGCCGAGCCACGGGCGCTGCCGCAGGATGTCACGGCGCGGGCGCTTTCGCCTTGGCGATTCTGCGGAGCATCTTTTTCCAGGAGCCGGTCAGGAGGAAGCTCTCGTCCATGTCCTCGACCATCTCACGGAATTTGTCGATCGGCGCGGCAAAGGAGAGAATCCCTTCCTTGACGTGCGGCCGCGCCGATACGTCGAACATGCCGACGATGGCCCGAGGGGTCTCCTTGGCCCGCTCGGCCAGCGGGTAGCTGATGATGCTTCCGCAGCCGGAGCAGAACGGGGCGATAACGGCCTGGGGCTCCCGAGCGCGGAAGTTTGCCAGCGTGAACAGGCCCGAGAGGACATCGGGCGTTGCGAAAAAAACCACTGCCAGCGGTTCGTCGCCCTCCGCCAGCCTGTCCCAGCGCTTGAACACGATGTACTTGCCTTCCGCCCGGGGGACGGGCATGTCCCGGACGTACCGCTCGACGAGTTCGGGCGTCTTCTTGTAGCGCTCGCCCTCGAGTTCTCCGGGGATGCCGCACGAAAGGAAGAACTTGAATCCGGGGAACTCAGGTGCCGGGAAGCCTGCGTAGCGAACCCCGCCGAAGCAGCCGATGGTCCCGCCGGTAAACGCAACCGTCCTGCCTTTCAGGACGGGGGCAAGTTGTCCGATCATGCACACATGCCCTCTTGCGGGCCGCACCAGGTTCTGGGTAAACCCGTCGTCGTCCGAGAAGAAGAAAGCGAAGGGCAGATCAGCGCCCTTGAAATACTTGTCCCATCGCTGCAGGAATGCGTTTTTCAGATTCTTGTCCATGGCGCTGCGCCTCCTAACCCGAAGCCGTCAGCCTTTCACCACCTCTTCCAGGTCGAAGTCGGCCAGCCGCTGCCCGCCCGCCTTCTCGAAGGCTTCGATCCACTTCAAGACCCGCTCTTTTCCGTACGTTTCGTACCAGGCTTCCAGAATCCGTTCGACAGGAACGTCCGCAAAGGTTCCGTGATACGCGAGGTATTCCATGTATCTTCTGTTCCGTCTGTCGTACTCCTGGAACAGACAGTCCCGGTAGCCGTCGAATTCCAGGGGCGCCACGTTGTGGCGCTGGCAGAGCTCCTTGTTGAAGGCGGGCGTTGCCTTGACCCATCTATCCCCGAGCCGGAACTCGGTATAGCCGTGATACACGAACAGGTTCGTGCCCAGGTACTCGATGAGGTTCGTGGTCGCCAGATGGCTCCTCACCGTGGCGAATCCGATCCGGGAGGGAATGCCGGCCGCCCGGCCCACCGCGCAAAGAAGGGCGGCCTTGCACACGCAGTAGCCCCGCCCCTTCTGCAACACCCGGCTCGCCTGGTAGTGTGCCGGCAGATAGAAGGGGGAGTAGGGGTCGTACCGGATGCCGTCCCGGACCGCATAGAAAAGCCTCACGGCCTTGTCTCTCGGGTCCGTGGCGTCTGCAATCGCCGCGGACGCAAAGCGGGCCACCAGCGGGTGATCGCAGTCCAGTATCGGCGTGGGCGTCAGGTATATCGCATCGTTCGCACTCGCCATGGAGTCTGGCCCCCCGACCACAAAATGGAATGGATTCCGCCGCAAGACGAGGCTGACCTCAGATTTCCTCCCCGGGGCCGCTCATCGGGACCCACAGGCTCTTTTCCGTGCGGATGACCGTGCTGTAAGAGTGAAGCATGCCAAAATTGGCGCACTGGATCGCATACCACTGGATCTCTGGCCTTCTGGCCAGATCAGCCTTGATTTCATCGGTCATCACGACGCTCGTCTTCTTCTGCTCATGGACCGTTTTGATGATGGCGACTTGATCCGCCTCCGTCAAAAAAGAATATACGGGCGAGATGGCATGAGCATCCACGATGTCCACGAGATCCTCTGGTACGATGTCGTCCTCTGATGCGATCTCGATGACCACTACGCTGAGTTGCCCAAAGAGTCCCCCGGGTTTGTCCACATCCGAAATCGGGTAGGTTGTGATCGCCGGCACCTCGATCCTGAACTGAATGCGAGGCTCCTGGGCTGAGGTTGCCTTGGCTGAATAGGAGCAGCGGTACCGGACCAGGCACTTTTCCTTGGAGACGGGCGTAACCTTTTCGATGAAGAAAGGATAACGGAAAGTCGCGCTCACGCTTGTCGCTTTCAGATGATCCAGAGTGGCCAAGACATGGGCACGTAACGCCTTGAAGCCCAGTTGTTCCCGGCGAGCGTGAAGGATCTGAATGAAGCGGTCGATCCATCGTGCCTCGAACTCCTGCATGATGCGCGCGCAGATCGAAATCTCCGCAATCGTAGATTGTCCGTCCGGGCTCGTCCTGGAGATCGCCCGGATCGGAAACGGCAGATCCCGAAGCCCCACGTCCATCAGAAATCGTTTGTCATCGGTCATGAACAGGCCCTCCGAATGGCCACAGGACGGATCTCTCCATGAACCGCCCAACAGCCGCTCGAAACTGTGGAAACCCCGCGCGAGCCCGGGCAATCGTTCTGTCGGGGCGACGGTCTTCAAGGCCGATCCAGGGACGATATCCGTTTTGGGATCATACCAGATTCGGGTTCGTGTCTCGACAAGACGAGAGTTCAAGAGCAGGGACCTGCGGGACCGGCCAGAGGAGAGAAGGGGATCCTTTCCGGGGCACCCTGGAGACGGGCATGTCGTGGGGTTGCTTCTCTCGCGCGAAAATATCGATGAGAGAACGGCTTTAGCCGAAGAGCCAGGCAAAGCCCACGGCCGGCAGGAGCAGGACGCGCACGATCCTTCTGAGCCACGGCCGCTTGAGGACAGCGTCCGCCACGGGCGGGCTGTACTTGTAGTAAGCGCTCACGAACCAGCGGCCGGCTGCGCTTTTCTGCAGCCACCGGTCCCGGAACTTGCGGAGAAGGGCCGTCCTGCCGGCCTGCTCACGGCCGAAGGCCGCGGTGGCGATGAAGCAAGAGGACGGAGGAGGGGACGGCGGGTATGTCAGATCCAACACCGACTCCGCTGTCGCCTCGATCTCGGCCCGGTCGAAGGACATGGGCTTGTATTCGAAGCGGGCCCACATCAGAGCCTGGTCGTTGATGTGCGGGCTCGGCCTGAGGAGGGGATCGATGAACCGGCTCTGGCCGCCGCTCGGGATGACGGTTTCCATGCGGGTGGCCTCGGGTCCCAGCTCGAGGAACTGGGTATAGTCCGCCGCCCCGGAATGAGGCACGGGCTTGACGAAGCCCAGAAGAGCGGCAGCTCCCATCATGGGATCTTCCGTAAAATCCCTCCAGAAGATCGGGTGCTTCCATGCGGTCATATCGGGGGTGCCGTACTCGGCTTCGAGCTCCTCGATAGCCGTCCTCACGGTTTCGCGAATGACCTCGTTGCGGTCTTGCCCATTGAAGAAATCCCATTTCGTGGGAAAGGCGGAATGAGGGCCTTCGAAGGCCCGGAGCAGAAGGGCCTGCTCATAACCGTACTGAATGCTCCTTTCCCCGAGTTCGTCACCGAGGATTCTCGCTACGGCCAGGGGCATCCACTTTCTGTACAGGGTCAGGCCGACGCTGTCATAGAACCGGTCGCCGTCGGCGTCCTCATAGGCGCCGTTCCACTGCTGCATGTGGGAGACCGCCTCCGCCACCCGGGGGTCGTCGCCCTCCAGGGCCGCCGCAAGGAGGTGGGGCACATAGAAGTCCTTGTTTGTAGCCCCATCCTCCACGTGCCCCCATGACCGGGCGATCTGCTTGTGGATCTCGTGCAGCTCCTCCCACGAAATCGAGGAGTCGGCTTCCACGAGCTCGACCGGCTTGTACACGTGGAAGGTCTTTCCCCACCGGCCGTAGTCGCCTGCCTCCCAGTCCCGCGTGGGCTGGTTGTTCCAGCTCACCAGATAGCCTTGGGCCGGATTGAGGCAGTGAGGGAGGTCCTCGGGGGGGATGTACCCGAGCCACTCGTCCTCACCCGTGCCCGACGCAGGGAAACGGCTGTCCACGTGGGCCGGCCGCACCGGGTGGAGGCCCGGGAACCAGTACGCGATGTTGCCCCGGTCGTCGCCGTAGACGACGTTCACGTTGAACTCCATGGTCCGCACGGCACGGTCGAAGTCTTCATAGGTTTCCGCGCGGTGCATGTCAAAAAGGGTCCTTACGATCGACAGGCCCCGCTCCGAGCCTGCGTGCCTCTGAGAGTACGCAGCATTGTTCTCCAGATCCCACCCGATCACCGGCCCGTGGACGGTCCGGCACGCTTCCAGGTCCACGGGCGCCGCACCGCGCACCCGGATCGTCTCTGTTCTGCACTCCATGCTCCGCCAGCTTCCCTGGAACTCGTACTGATACCGGTTCTCCGGATTGAGCTTCTCCACGTAGGTGTCGATCATGTCGCTGAAGCCCACTGTGGTCTCCCAGCCATAGTGCCTGCCGCGACCGGCCGAGAGCGCCGGATTGCCGGGAAAGGTGTAGCCGGACACGTCGAATCCGGCGCCGTTCAGGTGCACCTCCGCGCCGTCGGCTGTAGAGAGCGTCATGAGCACGTTCCCGCTGGCGGATTTTTCGGGCGCGATGGCGATGGCGCAACTGGCGTGCCGCACGAACTGCTCGCGCGTTTTTGCGAACCCATGGACGCGGCTGGCAAGGTTCCGTGCGATGTCCGGCCGAACCGCGGGCAGCCGGGAGACCCTTGGGGGACGGCCGCCCGGACTCTTGGCCTGCGAAGGGCTTTCCGGGAGGGAAGCGTAAGCTTCAGGGTCGTTCTGGGGCAGAACGTCTTCGAGGAGCCGTCCGGCTGCTTCCTCCCCGTATTTCCGGACCCACTCCTCATACAGGGCGAGGTTCTCCAGTTCGAGGCCGCCCTTGGTTCCCCAGCGGTCGGCCAGGAAAAGGCCGATTTTGAACAAGTCGGTCGTGGTGAAAGGCTCCAGGTCGATCTGCATCAGCAGGCATTCGAAAGGCATCTTGAGAGGATCCTGCTTGGCCTGTTCGATGTAAAAGTTGATGCCCTCTGCGTAAGCCTGGTACATGAGCCGGTATTCGGGCTCGAGGGCTCGGAAACTCTCCTCGAACCAGGAGTCCGGTGGAAGATACGTTCGCGCGTCCTGATCGTACTGGACGTAATCGGGCCCGAGAACTTCGGCCAGGGTGCCTGCTCCGACTCGCCTGGTGAACTCCATCTGGAACAGGCGATCCTCGGCCATGGCGTAGCCGAAGGCAAAGAAGAGCGCGCCGAGGGTGTCTGCGAAAATGTGAGGGACTCCGAAAGAATCCCTGTAGATCGCTGCCTGGCCGATTTCTTGTTCGGCTCCGGGGCTGCTCTGATCCGAGTCGGAGCACGAAGATGCGGTCAGCACAACGATGAGGAAGAGAGACAGAAGAGCGCCTGCGCGGCGTTGGGCCATGACGGTTCTCCTTTGGCGGCATCCTTACGTGCCTTCTATCGCACAAAAGCGAGACGGGAGCAAGTTCGGGCCTGAAGGAACCCACAGAAATCAGGCAAGGAGCATGAAGAACCGGCAGGGTCGAAAGTCCGGAACATGCCCCGGGGCTCGGAATCGGCCGGAAAGAGCTTCCGGGCAGTCTCCGGCCCGCTTTTCTCCTGCTGGGGCCGCGAGTAGAATCAGTCGTGT
>FWPU01003035.1_pt1 | contig 43953 bp, 30 predicted proteins | sample 2228361 | NCBI WGS metagenome assembly FWPU01 (sample SAMEA103939777, study PRJEB20133) | metagenome | reverse complement strand
CGGCCGTAGCGGAGGAAGGTCTTCCGCCGTGGCTGGAGGAGGCGGCTCCTGCGGTTCCGGTGGAGGAGGTGTCGGCTGTAGCGGAGGAAGGTCTTCCGCCGTGGCTGGAGGAGGCGGTTCCGGCCGTGCCTATCGAGGCGGCACCGGAGGAGGAACTCTACGCCCTCCCGGTGACTCCGGAGGAAGAGGCGGTTCTCCCGGAATGGGCCCGGGCACTCAAGCCGGTGGAGGAAGAAGCGGCTCCGCCGCCGTTCCTGGAAGGGGTGGAGTTGCCCGAATGGCTGCGGGCAGAGGAGCGGCCGGCGGAAGAGGCCGTCGAGGTCCCGACGCCGGAACTGGCCTGGTTGGAGCGACTGGCTGGCGAGGAGGTGGAAGAGGAGGTTCCCGCGCTCGCCGCCGTCGAACGCTTGCCGCGGCCGCCTTTGCCTCCGCTATCCCCTGCCCGCCGCCGGGCAGCAGAACTTTTCGCTGCTCTGGTGGCCGCCCCGGAGCCTGAAAAACGGCCGATGGTGGAGCAGGCCCTTTCTTTTCCCCGGCGGCTATTCCACTGGCTGGCACAGCGCTGGCCCATGCTGGCCCTGGCGCTCCTCATGATCGTGATGCTCACGGCCAATATCTCTCTACCTGGTGTGCGGGTGCCGGTTTCGGAGGCGGAGCATGCCTTTGCTGCCGTGGAAAAGGCCATCGCCTGGTCCGAAGAGGTTGGAGAAACTCCCCGACCGGTGCTGGTGGCTTTCGACTGGGAACTCCACCGGGTGGGGGAGATGCGACCGCTGGCCCTGATGGTAGTCCGCCATCTTCTGAAGTGGAAATCCCCTCTGATCGCGGTCAGCACAACCTTCCAGGGAAGCCAGTTGGCCCAAGAGGTGCTGGAGATGGCGCTCCTGGAGATTCTGCCCAGAGGGAACGATTATGGCGAACCGGGAACCGGGCAGGTTTTTCAGGCCGTGGAGCAATTGGTGGACCAGGGCTACGGGGACTTTCGGAACTATACCTATGGCGATCACTTTGTCAACCTGGGGCTGCGCACCGGAGCGGAGAGTGCCCTGCGTCTGCTGGCCGACCAGCCGCTGGCCTGGACTTTTCCGCGAGATTTTCTTTACGGTCTTCCCTCGGCCGATTATCCATTGCTCCAGCAGGTTCCATCGTTGGAGGAAGTTTCCCTTCTGGTGGTTATGGTAGGAGAAGAAGACCGGGCTTTGGGCTGGTTGGAGCAGGTGATCAGCCGGTATCCGAACAAGCCCTGCCTGCTGGTCATTCCCACTGAACTGGGGCCGCTGGTGCAGCCGTACCGCCAGGCCCGGGCCGGGGCACCTGCCCTCCTTCGTGGGGTAGCTGCCGCCGCTCAGTATGAGGTTTTGCTGCGGGAGAGGGGACAGGTCTCCCTGAGTCCAGAACTTTCGGTGGAACGGCGTCTGAGTCTGCTTACGGTGGCCCAATGCGGGCTGGTTGTCTTGATCCTGGTGGGGAACCTGGCACATCTGGGACACTGGTTAGGTCGCTTGCGGAAAGGGCCGCCTCAGGCATAGAAAGGTGGCAAGGATGGAACAGGTTCTTGGTCTCTGGGTAGCAGCCCTTCTGACGTTGATGGTCTTCAGTTTCCTGATCGCCGACAACCCCCTTTTCCGTCTGGCCGAACATCTGCTGGTGGGAACGGCGCTTGGATATGCTGCGCTGTTGGTCCTGGAACGGGTGCTTCTGCCGAGTCTGGGGATGGCGCTGGCCGGCTCCGCGGTTGCGGATCCTCTGACCCGTCTGATGACCGCGCTGGGCGTCGTATGGGGTATCTTGCTCTGGTTTTGGCTGGCGCGGCCGGTACGCTGGCTCGCCTCCTGGCCTTTGGCCATCGTCTTTGGGGTGGGTTCCGCCCTGGCCATCGGTGGAATTCTGATGGGCACGCTGCTCCCCCAGGTGCGGGCGAGCATGCTGCCCTTGAGTGGACCCGGTCTCCTGGATAACCTCGTCATCGTGGTGGTCGTGCTGGCCGGCCTGACCTACTTCTTCTTCGCCGTTCGTCCGGATCGCCCGGTGGGGCGACTGATCGGACGGGTGGTCCCACGGGGCCGGTGGTTCCTGTTGGTCACTCTGGGCTCGTTCCTCGGCACCCGGTCCCTTTCGCTTCTGAACGCCCTGGCCGAGCGTTTCGAGTTCCTGGCCCGCTGGTTACGAACTTTCCTGCCCTGAGGAGGCTCCTGAATGGATGTCGGCACCGATGTTCGAGCCGTTCTGGCGGTAGACTGCGGAATCGAGCGCACCCGCGTCTCCCTGGTAGATGTTGTCGAGGAAAACGAGTTCCGCCTGGTGGCCCAATGTGAACTTCCCTCGACGGTGGATCCCCCCTTGGCCGATGTGACCATCGCCGTTCGACAGGCCATTGCCGAACTGGAGGGCTGTACCGGGCGACGGCTTCTGGAGGACGGCCGGCTGCGTATCCCCCAGGGACGGGATGGGCAGGGGGTAGATGCCCTCGTGTCTACCTGTAGTGCCGGCGGCCCTTTGCCGATTCTGGTGCTGGCGGTTACCGCCGATATCTCTGCCCACAGCGCTGTACGCGCCTTGGAGGGGATTTTTGCCGTACCCATCCGGGTCGTGACGATGGACGAGGTCCTCCAGAACGATCCGCTGGCCGAGCCACCCCAGGGAGATGAGGTCTGGTGGGAGGTCATCGAGAGACTCTACCCGGGCGGTGTACTCCTGGTAGGCGGGGTGGACGGTGGAAACATCGCCCCGGTTCGGGCGTTGGCCCGTCTTCTGGCCGAAGCCCTGTCCCCACGCCCGACGCGGCTGGAACATGAGGTTCCCCTTCCCCTATTGCCCGTGATCTATGCCGGAAACCGGCGGGCGCAGGAGGCGGTGCAACGTTACCTGGCCGGGCAGGTAGACCTGCGTTTGACCGAGAACGTCCGTCCACGGATACGCGAGGAAAACCTGCTGCCTGCCCGCCAGGAAATTACACGGCTGTATGAAGAGCAGATCCTCCACCATCTGCCAGGCTATGAAGAGTTGGCCTCCTGGTCTCAGGGTTCGGTGCAGATGCCCTACCTGGGCCTGCAGTTGGTGGCTCGTTTTCTGGCCGGCCATTACCGGCGCCGTGTTCTAGCGCTGGACCTGGGGAGTGCCTCCACGGCGATGGTATGGGCTGCCGGGGAAGAATGCGGCCGGGTCGTGTTAGGGCAATTCGGCCTGGGGTACGGATTGGCCCGCCTGCTGGCGCGTCGTGGGGCCGGCCGTATCCGACGATGGCTGCCTTTTCCCATCTTGGAGGAGGAAGTGCGGACGCGGGTGCTGAACCGTTATTTGCGACCCCGCACCTTGCCCACAACGGTGGAAGACATCCTCCTGCAACAGGCCTTGGCCCGGGAGGCATTGGCCGAGGCCTGGGCCAGAGTGCAGGAGGAGGCCGGCCAGCCGGAGATCGTGGTGGCAAGTGGGGGAGGTCTCGCTCGAATGCCGCGTCCTATCCAGGCTGCGCTGGTCCTGCTGGATGTGCTTACCCCCACCGGCGAAAACCCAACCGGGCTGGTGGACCTGTACCTGGACCGTTCCTGCCTTCTCCCCTCGGTCGGGGCTCTTGCCATGCTCAATCCCGACGCGGCGGCCTGTGTGCTCCTGAGGGATGCCCTGTGGCATCTGGGGCCATGCCTAATTCCTTTGGGGCGGGGAAAACCGGGAACCCCGGCGCTTTCGCTGGAATTGGAATATGCCGGCGGGATGCGGCAACAGATCGAGGTCCGCTGGGGAGATATTGGCCTGATCCGCTTCCGGATGGGCGAGGAGGCACACCTGACGGTACGGCCGGCCCGAGGCGTCCACGTGGGACAGGGTCGGTCGGGAGAGCAACTCACCACGCGGGGGGGAGAAATGGTCCGCGGCGGCGCCCTGGGGTTGATCGTGGACGCTCGTGGGCGTCCGTTTCTTTTGCCCGAAGCCGAGGAGCAACGTCGGGCGTTGTTGCAGAATTGGCTGAGGCAGTGTAAGGCCTGTACAGAAGAGGAACTGGCCGAACTGCGGCGTGAGCCGGTCGAGGAGGTGTCGCCGAACGTCGCAACGGTGGCATAGGGGCGCAATGGCTGTGCCCGCGCTGGCCGCATCCACAAGGAGTTTGGAGTGACAGTTTATTATCCAACTTTCAAGCCTGTGGTCAACCCGCTGACGCTGATCACCCGGGTGCGGGAACTTCCTTATGCCGGCGAGGTGCTCGTGCGGGTGGGCAACCGGGTGGAGCCGGATGAGGTGGTGGCCCGGACGCTCCTTCCATCTCGTGGACGGAGGTTTCCGGTAGCCCGGCTCCTGGGAATCGCGGAAAAAGACCTCCCCGGGGCTGTCCTCCTGGAAGACGGTGCCGATGTCGAGTCCGGAGACATCCTGGGGCGGGTGGGACGGGTACGGCCGCGGGTCTTTCGCAGCCCACTTTCCGGTACCCTTTCCATGGCCGAGGCCGACCGGGGCTATCTGATCATTACCCCGCCGGCCCAGACCTTTGAACTCCGGGCCGTCCTCAAAGGTTTTGTCCTGGCCGTGGAGCCGTACCGTTCGGTGACCATCCAGACCCCGGCGGCGGTCGTGCAGGGTGTCTTCGGCCTGGGCGTGGAACGGCACGGCGTTTTGCGTGTGGCGGTAACTTCGGCCGGCGATGAACTCTTGCCCGAGATGATTGACGAGCGCTCGGCCCTGTCCATCCTCCTGGGGGGTGGGCCGGTCGGCGCAGCGGCGCTGGAGCGGGCCATATCCTACCGGGTGCGGGGGCTGGTGGTGGGCAGCATTCCGGTCGAAGAACTCGAGGCCTTCTTGGGCTATCGAAGCGAGGCCGACTGGGAGCGGGACGGCTGGTCATTTCCTCCCGGCACAACGGGGCGCGATTTTCCCCTGACCCTGGTGGTGACCGAGGGGCTGGGGTGCCGGCCGATGTCCTCGCGGGCCTTTGAACTGCTGGCCTCGTACGACGGTCGGGAGGCGCTGATCGAGGGCCGGACCTGGCTGCATGGAGCGGGACTGTACCGGCCGCAGGTCGTGGTGCCCCTTTTCCGGTCCGATCCGGCCGAGATTCCCCCAGAGGAGGAGGCAGAACATCTGGTCGTAGGCACGGAGGTCCGGCTGTTGAGTGAGAATTTCCTGGGGCAGATCGGCACAGTGGTGGCTTTTCCCCGCGGCCTTCGGGAGATGGCCTGCGGGGCGCGCTATCGAGTAGTGGAGGTCCGTCTGGAAACAGGTTCGGTGGTGGCCGTGCCACGGGAGAACCTGGAGGTGCTCGGGCCGGGAAAAGCCAAAAGGGCTGCCCGGTAGGGCCGTTGCTTGTTTGGGGTTATGGGTCACCGGTCGCACGGGAGGGCTGCAGAGCGCGGATCATCCGGACAAAGGTGCGGACGAGTTCAGGATGAAAGGCTTTTCCGGCCTGCTGGAGCAGAAAGGAACATGCTTCGTCAATGCTCAGCCCCCGGTGATAGGGCCGTTCGGTGGTCAGCGCGTCGAAGGTATCGGCGATGGCGAGGATCTGGGCCCCCAGTGGGAAGCGAGGGTCGCCGTAGCGCAGACCATCGGGGTAACCGGTTCCGTCGTAACGTTCGTGATGGCGGAGGATCAGAGGAATCAGCCCTTCCAGGTACGGGATACCGGCCAGGATGGAGGCCCCTACCACGGGATGGGCTTCCACGATGGCCCGCTCCTGGGGCGTAAGCGGGCCGGGTTTGAAAAGGATGGCCTCGCCGATGCCGATTTTGCCGATGTCGTGCAGGATGGCCGCGTAGCGGACGGTGTTCACTTCCTTTTCGCTCAGACCCAACGCTTCGGCCAGGGCTACAGATAGTTCGGTGACGGCCTGGGAATGCCGGTGGGTGGTGGGGTCGCGAGCATCAATGGCCGAGGCCAGGGCGCGGATGGTGTTGGTGTAACTCTCGGAGACGATCCGGTCCAACAGTCGGTTCTCGATGGCGATACGGAGATAGTGATGAAGCAGCCGGAGCGCCTGAAGTGGTTCCTGGGTCGGTGTTTGGTTGTAAAACACGGTCAGAGCAGCCCGGAGGCCGGGTTTCAGACCCAGGATTTGCCCTTCGTAGACCAGGGTCGTCCAGGCAATGGTCGGTCCGGGCTCCGGAAGGGGAAAATCGAGGCGAAAGATGGACGGGGTGGAGGGGTTTATCTCTTCGGCTGGCGAGGAAAATTCTTGCAGCCGGGGCAGAAGGATGGGGCCCAGGGGCAGAACCTCGGCGGAGCCGTAGTATTCCGGAGGTTGGGATGGGGGGAGGTAGGTGAGGAGGCTGCCATGGGTAGCACAGCACTTTTCGGCCGCTTGGGCAATCGCCCGAAAGATCTCGGCCAGCGGTGCTCTGCCGAGGATCATCTCCCCGATGCGGTCGAGGCAGGAGAGCAGATGATTCTCAAGTTTATCGGATCCGGACATCTCTTTTTCAGGCCCGGTGCGCCGGAAAAGTTCCTTCGACAGGGCTCAGGACAAGCCTTTTGACTCCGCTCAGGACAAGCCCTTGTCCAGGGCCATGCCTATTATACCACAGGTCTCGTTGGGAAGAAAGATGGGTTGAAGATGCGGGTATGGATCGTCTTCTCCCGGGACAAGCCTTTGCGCTTCCTTTCGCACCTGGACATGATACGGCTGTGGGAGCGGGCCCTGCGGCGGGCCGGCCTGCCCCTGCGCTATTCGCAGGGCTACCATCCCCATCCTCGCCTTTCCCTGGCCCTCCCTCTGGCCGTTGGCATGACGGCGGAGGCCGAGCATCTGGAGGTCGAGTTTCTTCCGCATGTCTCGGCGGAGGTGATCCGGGAGCGGTTGACACCCCAGTTGCCGGCCGGCCTCTCTCTGCGATACGTCCTGGAGGCACCTCCCGGTATGCCTTCGCCGGCTGCCCGGGTGCGAGGAAGCGAGATCGAAGCCGAGATCCTGCATCCCCCTCCGTACGAGGAGGTTCAGGAGCGAGTGCACCGGTTTCTGGGGGCCGAAGCCGTTCCGGTAGAGGTCGCCAGGGCCGGACGGAAAGGGCGGCCGCAGGTATTGGATCTGCGCAAGACGGTGGAGGCGATCGAAATCGGCCCCTGGAACGCGGATCGGGGGACATTACGCTTTCGCATCAGCGTGGCAGGCCGGCCTGCCCTCCTTCTGCAGGTTCTGGGCCTGGGTGGAGAGGTCGGAGGCAGCCGGTATCTTCTCCATCGTCGGCAGTTGTTTTTTGCAGGGTATACCGATTAAGGAACGAACGGGCGGAGGTTCCTTTCGCGATGGTTGCTGAAAGTCGGTCTCTTTCGAGCGAAGCGGCCCATATCCTGGTACTGGATGACGAGGTGGCTATCTGCGAACTCTGCTCACGCACCTTGCAGAGGTACGGCTATCGCGTATCCGTGACCACCAGTTTCCTTCAGGCCATCGAAATCCTTCGCCGGGAACCGTTTGACCTGCTGCTCCTGGACATTCGGATGCCCGAACTCGATGGCTTAGAGGTGATGCGCCGGGTACGGGAGGTTTTCCCAGATATCGCCATCGTGGTGATGACCGGCTATGCCTCGGTGGAGGTGGCCATCGAGGCCGTTCGCCAGGGCGCATCCGATTTCCTCCAGAAGCCGTTTCGGCTGGAAGACCTGCGCCTGGCCGTGGTCAAGGCGTTGGACAGACGCGACCTGAACCGAGAACAGGCCCGCTCGCGAGCCCTGATGCGCCTGGTGCGGGTGAGTGAGGAGATGGCTTCCCTGTGGGAAGAAGATCGCCTGGTAGAGGTGGCCCTGCGGGCGGCAATGGAGGAGACCGGGGCTTGGCGGGGTTCGGTGATGCTCCACCAACCGGGTCGGGAAGTGCTCTATGTGTCGAGAGCGGTGGGCCTGCCGCCGGAGGTGGTGCCGGGCTATGTGGTCCAGTTAGACGAAGGGGTGGCCGGCCTGGTTTTCCAGAGCGAGGAAGCACTCCTGGTAGAGGATGTGCGTACCGACCCCCGCCTGGCCGGGCTTACCCTGCCCCATCAGGAGCGTTACCGGAACCCCTCTTTTCTCTCCGTGCCGATTCGGGGTAGCGAGCGCGTTCTGGGTGTGCTCAATTTGAGCGAGAAAAGTGGGGGGGCCCCTTTTCGTCCCAGCGATCTGGAGGTGGCCGGCCTCCTGTGCAGCCAGTTGGCCATTGCCCTGGACAAGGCGCGCCTCTTCACCGAAATTCAGGAGTCGTACCGTCGGCTGCGGGAGGTGGATCGGCTGAAGAGCGAATTCCTCAACATCGCTGCCCATGAATTGCGCACCCCGCTGTCCATCATCCTTGGCTACGCAATGATGCTGAAGGACGAACTCCAGGGGCGGGCGCAGGACTACCTGGAAGCGGTTCTGGATAGTGCCAACCAGTTGGTCCGCCTGGTCGACAATATGACCAACCTGCGTTACCTAGAAGCCCGTGAGGTCGGTCTTGTGGCCGTTTCGCTCCGCCTACAGGACTTTGTGCCGGACATCCTCGAGCATTTCCGCCGACCGACGCATGAGAAGCGGCAGGAACTCGTTTTGGATTTCCCTGACGACCTGCCTCCGGTTTGGGGCGATAGGGAGAAAGTCGGTGTGATTCTGAGCAACCTTCTGAGCAATGCCGTCGCCTTTACCCCGGCCGGCGGACAGATCTGTGTGCGGGCAGAAACGCAGGAGGACAAGGTGATGGTAGCCGTAGAAGATACAGGCTGCGGCATCCGGCGGGATGAGTGGGAGCGCATCTTCGAACCGTTCTACCAGGTGGGCGATTCTCTCCGGCGTCAGCATAGCGGTATGGGATTGGGGCTGACGATTGCCCGTGAACTTGTTGCGCTTCACGGCGGCTCGATTTGGGTGAAAAGCGAGGTCGGGCAGGGCAGTATCTTTTACTTTACCCTGCCCCGGGCGGATCTCGGTCCTGGCAAAATCACCTGAATGAGGAGGAAGTCATGGCCAGGCGTGTGCTGATCGTCGCCGGTCGAGAGGGCTATGCCCCGGCCCTTCAGGCCCAGATCGAACTATGGGGGGGCAGCCTGGACTTTGTTCTGGCCGCCTCCGGCAACGAGGCCCTCTGGGAAATCCGGGGTTCGCCCTACGACCTGGTCCTGGCTCCGGCTCAGTTGCCCGAGATGGCCGGGATGGAGTTTGCCGAGGTGGTCCAGGCCTTGTCCCCGGCGACCAAGGTCGTCCTGGTGGGGGCCAAGATTACGCCGGCCCTGCAATCCCAGGCCGAGGCCCTTCGCCTTTTCGCCCTCCTGCCGGAGCTCTCTGTCCAGGAGGTAGCCACCGTGATCGGTCGTGCCCTGGGCCTGCCCGTTCCCCGACCCAAGCCGCCTCCCCCACCTCCGCCGAAGGAGGCCCCGGTTCCGACGCCGCCGAAGGCTTCGCCTCCCCGTAAGCCGGCTGCGCCGCCTCCCTCCGCCCCTCCTGTCCCCGAGGTCGCCTTGACCCCGGCCCGGCAGGAAGCCGTGCGCCGGGCACTGCGGGACCTGGTGGTCTCCATCGGCCCGCAGCTGGCCCTCCTGGTCAGTATTGCGGGGGAGACGCTCCTAGCCGAAGGCTCGGCCGGCGATATCCCCATTTCAACCCTGGCCGCCCGGATGGCCTCTGGCCTGGCCGGAGCCGGAGAACTGGCCCGCCTCCTGAAGGATGAAAAGTTCCTGGGTCTCAGCCTCTTTTCGGGCTCCCGTTACGACCTTTACGCCTTTACCGTCACCCCCACCATCGTCCTCCTTCTGGTTTTTGATAAAATGGTGGTGGAAAGCAAACTGGGTTCGGTCTGGCTATATACCCGGCGCGTTGTGGAAGAGTTGCGGGCCGCCCTAGAGGAAACAAGATGACCCGATGGCAAACGTATGCCAAGATCAACCTGTGCCTGGAGGTGTTGGGCCGCCGGCGGGACGGCTACCACGACGTGCTCACCATCTTGCAGACCATAGACCTCGCCGACATCCTCTCCTTTGAGCCGGCCGAGGGCCTCTCTTTCACCTGTAACATCCCCGACCTGGTCGGTGAGGATAACCTGATCCTGCGGGCGGCGCGTCTGCTGCAGCGGGCCACCGGCCGGAAGGATGGGGCGGCCATCCACCTGGAGAAACGGATTCCGATCGGGGCCGGCCTGGGTGGGGGCAGCAGCGATGCCGCAACCACCCTGGTGGCCCTCAGCCGGATGTGGGGACTCCATATGACCGAGGCCAACCTGAACAACCTGGCTTCGGCCCTGGGGAGCGATGTGCCCTTTTTCCTCCTCGGCGGCACGGCCCTGGCCGAAGGGCGCGGGGAGGTCCTCACCCCGCTACCACCGTTGCCGGAACACTGGCTCGTTCTGATTCTCCCGCCACTGGAGATTCCGGAAAAGACGTCCCTGATGTACGCCAGCCTGACCCCTCGAGAGTATACCTCCGGCTCCGTCACCCGCCATATGGTTCGATCCCTTCAGGCCGGCCGGCCGCTGGAGCCCGGCCTGATCTTTAACACCTTTGAATGGGTGGCCTTCCGCCGCTTTGAACTGGTGGATGCCATTCGCCAGCGGGTCGTGGAAGCCGGCGCCGATCACGTCCGCCTTTGCGGGGCCGGGCCGGCCCTCTACGCCATCTATGCCCAGGAAGCCCCGGCACGAGACCTCTACGACCGCCTCCGTTCGGAGGGGCTGGACGTGTTTCTGACCCGTACCATCCAGGCCCGCCCCACCTGTCTCGAGGAGGTGGAGGGCAAGGGGGACTCTCCCCCGGCTTCCGTCGAAGAGCCCGGCAAGGAACATCGGATAGGCGATGCGACGCTGGAACGGTTGGGGCGATGATACAGTAACCTACCCGCTGTCCGACGGGGCCGTCCGTTTCCTGGCCAAACGGCTGGGGCCGGGCTTACCGCCCCAAGATACGGAACTGGTCACCGTGCTGGCTTCCGTTCCACCTTCCCGGTTGCCTCCTCACCCGCTCGTCTCTACCGATCCTCTCCTGCGCCTTCGCCACGCTCGCGGCCAGAGCCTGCCCGACTGGGTGGCCTTGCGCAGCGGACGGTTGGAGGCCTTCCCCGATGGAGTGGCCTGCCCGGAGACGGATTCCGAGGTGCGGGAGGTGTTGCACTATGCCGCCCAGGTGGGAGCGGGGGTCATTCCCTACGGTGGCGGGACCAGCGTGGTGGGACATGTCAACCCGCTGCCGGAGGTTCCGACGGTGACGGTGGATATGGGACGGATGAACCGCCTGCTTCGCTTCGACGAGCGCAGCCATCTGGCAACCTTCGGGGCAGGGGTCTGTGGGCCGGACCTGGAGGCGTCCCTGCGGGCGCGAGGCTACACGCTGGGCCATTTTCCACAGTCGTTCGAATATTCCACCCTGGGCGGCTGGATTGCTACCCGTTCCAGTGGACAACAGTCGCTTTTCTACGGGCGCATCGAACGTCTCTTTGCCGGAGGGAAACTGGAATCGCCGGCCGGTACGCTGGTCCTTCCGCCCTTTCCGGCCTCGGCGGCCGGCCCGGACCTCCGCGAAATCGTTTTGGGCGCGGAGGGACGGCTGGGCATCCTCACCGAGGCCACGGTGCGGGTGACGCCGTTGCCGGAGTGTGAGGAGTTCCCGGCCGTCTTTTTCCCCTCCTTCGAACAGGGGCGAGAAGCCGTCCGGCGGATCGTACAGGCCCGGTTGCCCCTCTCGATGTTACGCCTCAGCACCGTTGCCGAAACAGAGACCACCCTGGCCCTGGCCGGCCATGAGCGCCTCATCGCCGCTCTGGAGCGCCTGCTGGCCCTTCGGGGGGTGGGGGAAGGCAAATGTATGCTCCTCCTCGGCCTCAGCGGTGGAGGGGGACGGGTGCGAGCGGCCCGTCGCGAGGCGCTGGAGATCACCCGCCGTCATGGGGGCGTGTGCGTGGGGCGAATCTTCGGACGGCAGTGGTCCAAAAGCCGTTTCCGCACCCCCTACCTGCGCAACACCCTCTGGGAGATGGGCTATGCCGTGGATACGTTGGAGACCGCCTGCGATTGGACAACCCTCCCGACGTTGCTCGGGGCCGTCGAGGAGGCGCTGCGCCGGGCGATGGAAAAGTACGATGAACGGGTGCACGTCTTCAGCCACCTTTCCCATCTCTATCCTTCCGGCTCCAGCATCTACACTACCTATATCTTTCGCCTGTCCGCCGATCCGGAAGAGACCCTTCGCCGCTGGCGGGAAATGAAGGGGGCGGCCAGCCGGGTCATCGTGACCCACGGGGGGACGATCAGCCACCAGCACGGCGTCGGGTTGGACCATCGGCCCTACCTGCCGGCGGAAAAGGGGGAGTTGGCGATCAAGGTGCTGCGGGAAGTGTGTCGGGTATTAGATCCGATGGGAATCATGAATCCGGGGAAAATGGTATGAGTGGTGTGTGGAGGATTCCTATGGGACACCCCAACGACCGCCCCGCCATTTGGGCCCAGATCGCCGGCCCCTGGGACATTCTGGTGATCGGCGGGGGCATCACGGGGGCCGGCATATTTCGGGAGTCCGTCCGGTTGGGGCTACGCACCCTCCTGGTGGAGCAGCGCGACTTTGCCTGGGGAACATCCAGCCGTTCCTCCAAGATGGTGCATGGGGGGTTACGCTACCTTAAGGATGGACACTTTCGTCTGACCTGGGCCTCGGTGCGCGAGCGACAACGTCTCCTGGCGGAAGGGGCCGGCCTGATCGAGCCGATGGGCTTTTTGATCGCCACCTATCAGGGAGACCACCCCAGCCGCTGGGCTTACCGCGCCGGCCTCTCCATCTATGACCTCCTGGCGCTCCAGTGGAGCCATCGCTACTACAGCGCCGAAGACTTTCAACTTCTGGCCCCCCACCTCTCCGCCAAGGGGTTGCAGGGGGGCTATCGCTACGGCGATGCCCGGACCGACGATGCCCGGCTGGTCCTGCGTGTCCTGCGCGAAGCGGTGGCCACCGGCGGCGTGGCGTTGAACTATGCCCAGGCGGAGTCGCTCCTTTTCGGGGAGGAGGGGACGCCCTTTGCCGGCCAGGTGGTCGGGGTGCGGTTGCGGGATGTCCTGAGCGGACGCGTCTCCGAGGTACGGGCGCGGGTAGTCGTCAATGCCACCGGTGCTTGGGCCGACCGCCTGCGGGCCGAACTGGGCCGGCCGGCCCGCATCCGCCCTTTGCGCGGCAGCCACCTCATCTTCCCCGGCTGGAGACTTCCAACCACCCAGGCCCTTACTTTCCTCCATCCCCTTGACGGACGCCCCGTCTTTATCTTCCCCTGGGAGGGCGTTGCCCTGGTGGGCACCACCGACCTGGACCATGACCGGCCGCTGGACGAGGAGCCGGCCATCAGCCCCGAAGAGGTGGCCTATCTGATGGCCGGCGTGGAGGCGCAGTGCCCCCGTCTGAACCTCTCTCTGGAGGATGTCCTTTCCACCTTTTCCGGCGTTCGCCCCGTTATCGGTACCTGGCGGAGCAAGCCCTCCCGCGAATCCCGCGACCACGTCGTCTGGGAAGAAAACGGCCTCCTCACCGTGACCGGTGGGAAACTCACCACCTTCCGCCTCATCGCCCGCGATGCCCTCCGGGCCGTGCGGAGCCGCTTTCCGACTATACCCCCCTTCGACGAGCAGGCCCCGGTGCTGAATCCGGTAGATGAACCCCTTGAGGTTCCCGGCCTGGATGCCCAGGCCTGCCGGCGCCTCCTGGGCCGTTACGGGGCCGAAGCCCCGGCCCTCCTGGAAGCGGCCGGGGAAGGGGAACGGGAGACCATTCCCGGCACCTCGTTCCTCTGGGCAGAAGTGCGCTGGGCCGCCCGGGCCGAAGGGGTGGTCCATCTGGACGACTTGCTCCTGCGCCGGGTTCGGGTGGGGTTGCTCCTGCCCCAGGGGGGGGCTGCGCTTCTTCCCCGAATACGGGCCATCTGCCAGGAAGAACTCGGCTGGAGCGATGCCCGATGGGAGGAAGAGGAAACAGCCTACCGTGCCCTCTGGAAGAACTGCTACAGCCTTCCGGAACGATCGGCCATCCCGGACTGGCGGAGTCGAACGTTCCAGATCGGCGGGGAGATGCCCCGACCGTCTCCCCCGATGCCGCTTCTTCCCCGCCGGCCTTTCCTGCGGACCTGGGCCCCACGGTTCCGCTCCCCCTTCCGTTCCGGCTTCGCCCTGAAGCGGCTGAACCGGCGGATGGTAGCACGCCTCTGGGAGCGTTTCCGTCTTCCCCGGAGCCGGACTTCCCAGGAGCAGGACCGTTGAACCGGTCCGGCAGAAAGGAGAATTCTGTGAAACGCGACCTCATCCTGGCCCTCGATGGCGGCACCCAGAGTGTGCGGGCGCTCCTTTTCGATCGCCGGGGAAACCTCTTGGCCAAAGCCCGGGTGCTGTTGGAGCCGTACTTTTCTCCACAGCCGGGCTGGGCCGAACAACACCCGGAGTACTACTGGGATTGCCTGATCCGGGCCTGCCGGCAGTTGTGGCAGGAGAACGATGCCCGCGACCGGCTGGCCGGCGTAGCCCTGACCTGTCAGCGGGCCACCGTGGTCAATATGGACAGGGAAGGCCGGCCGTTGCGCCCGGCCATCCTCTGGCTCGACCGGCGCCGCACCCACGGACTGAAGCCGGTGGGGGGCTGGTGGGGACTGGCCTTCCGGTTGGCCGGCGTGAGCGGGACGGTGGCCTACCTCCAGGCCGAGGCCGAGGCCAACTGGATTCGCACCCATCAACCCGAAATTTGGGAACGCACCCACAAGTACCTCCTCCTCTCCGGCTACCTGACCTACCGGCTGACCGGTCGGTTTGTGGACTCGGTAGGCTGTCAGGTGGGGTACATTCCCTTCGATTACAAAAGGCTGGGTTGGGCGCCCCACTGGGATTGGAAATGGCAGGCTGTGCCGCTGGATCCGGCCCGTCTACCTGAACTTGTGCCGCCGGCCAGCCTTTTGGGCGAGATCGCTCCCGGGGCCGCCGAGGCAACCGGTATTCCGGCCGGCCTGCCCCTTATGGCCGCCGCCGCCGACAAGGCCTGCGAGGTCATCGGGTCTGGCTGCCTTTCTCCCCAGATCGGCTGTCTTTCCTACGGCACGACGGCGACGATCAACGTGACCCACCCGCGCTACATCGAGGTCATCCCGCTTATTCCCCCCTATCCGGCGGCGGTGCCCGGGGCCTATAGCCTGGAGGTGCAGGTCTTTCGCGGCTACTGGATGGTCTCCTGGTTCAAGCAGGAGTTCGGCCATCCTGAATGCCGCCGGGCCGAGGAGCAGGGATGTGAGCCGGAAACACTTTTCGATGATCTGGTCGAAAAGGTGCCTCCCGGCTCGATGGGGCTGGTCCTTCAGCCGTACTGGTCACCGGGACTGAAGGTGCCGGGGCCAGAGGCCAAGGGGGCGGTCATCGGCTTCGGCGATGTGCACACCCGGGCCCATCTCTATCGGGCCATCCTGGAGGGCGTAGCCTATGCCCTGCGTGAGGGGATGGAACGCATCGAGCGCCGCAGCGGCATCCCCATCCGGGAACTGCGCGTCTCCGGAGGCGGCTCCCAGAGCGAAGCGGCCATGCAGATCACCGCCGACGTCTTCGGTCTGCCGGCCGCCCGTCCCCATGTCTATGAGACGGCCGGCCTGGGCGCGGCCATAGATGCCGCCGTCGGGCTGGGCTTTTACCCCGATTTCGCCTCGGCCGTGGAGGCGATGACCCGCATCGGTCGGGTCTTCTCGCCCAACCCCCAGGCCCATGCCCTTTATGAGGGGCTTTACCGCCGGGTCTATCGGCGAATGTACCGCCGGATGCGTCCCCTCTACGAGGAGATTCGGTCGATTACCGGCTATCCGGCGCGGCTGTAATCCTGGCATGGAATCTTATCAAAGGAAGTGGCAGGAAGAAGCAAAGAAACGGGAGGAAGCGGCGCAGAAATACCTGGCCCGGGGAATGCCCGACGAAACGACGAGGCGTTTCCGGAGATGGCGCAACACGCTGGCCTGGCTTTTTCCCTTCCTGCTGGCGATGCTGGTGCTCTGCCTGGTGGTTTCCCTCCTCCTGGGCGGGCCGCAGAGTTTCATTGGCCAGTGGTGGATGAAGCCGCCGCGCTATCCCAACGCTCGGGAGCTGGACTACCGGGTGGGGGAAATTTGCTCGATGCCGGCACCGGCCGTGTACTGTTACGAATGGTGGTACTGGACGACCGATTCGCTGGAGGAGGTCAAGGCCTACTACGAGGACCTGGAGTGGTGGGGACACCCCAAAATCTCCTTTGAGTGGAAGCGCAGCCACCGCTACGGTCCTGCCTGGACGGCCGATTCCTGCGTTTCCGTAATCAGCCCCGTCTCCTGCTATCAGATCATCCTGCTTCCCCAGGAGGTCGGCACAACGGTCTACGTCCTGGAAGCCGGTTCGATGGGGGGAAATCCGCTGAAGTAAAAATATGGAGCAGCCCGTAGGCCAGCCAGAAGGTAGCGGCCCAGTCGGGGGCGAAGAAGAGGCCGTCCAGCAGGCCGTGGAACAGGGCGTAGGCAACGCTCCCCAGCAGGCCCAGGGAAAGGATCCGGCCGGCCGGCTCTGCGTTGCGCCGGTAAGTGCGAAAGGCCCGGACCCAGAAGGCGCCGTACAGCCATATCCCCACGGCCAGTCCCAGGAGTCCCAGACGCGTCCAGAACTCCAGGACACCGTTGTTGGGATTCCCATAGGCCTCCTTTTCCCCAAAGAGGGCCCGGTAATGGCTGTAGAAGGCATCCAGCCCCAGTCCCACCCAGGGGCTCTGTTCTACCAGCACCCAGGCCCTGCGCCATAACTCCAGCCGGTTGAGCACCGTATCCACTGCCAAGAGCCGGCCCAGTCCCCCCGTAAGCCAGGCGAAAAGTCCCACCGCCGCTCCGACCCCCACCTCGACCCCGAGCATCACCCGGCTATGCACCAGGCCGTAAAGGAGCACGACCAGCGCAATGGCGATGTAGCCGGCCCGCGAGTAGGTCAGGATAAAGGCCGATGCGATCGGCAACAGGGCCAATCCGTAGAGCAACCGCCGGCGTCCCCAGGGGAGGAAAAATGCCGCCGCCACGGCCAGGGCCAGCACCCGCCCCAGGAAAAGGGCCAGGGCATTGGCCGAAAAGGTCCCGTAGACCGAAGTGGCCCGGCGCACCCCGTCGGCTACCTCGGCATGCATCCAGGGGGTGAGGACCTGCACGATGCCTCCCAGCCCCACCAGCGCTCCGCTCAGCACCAGAGCATCCACCGGCCACCAGGCCCGATCCTTCCGGCCGCGATAGGCCAGCAGGAGAAGTGGGCCAAGAAGCAGCGGCTCTAGGACCGTTACCCGATACTCCCGTAACGAAAGGCGGAGCAGACCGACCCCTTCGACCGTCGGGAAGGTGGGGTCGGTGCTCCAGAGGAGCGAGCCGGTGCAGACCAGAAAAAAGGCCAGGGCCGGGAGGATCGTTCCCCAGGGTCGCTGCCTGCTGGGATGCAGGACCCTCGGGTGACGAAGGAGATGTATCCCTCCTGCAACAGCGCAGGCCAGGAGGGTTATTTCCAGGAGGGAAAAGCGTCTCCCTGCCAGGGTGGCCGGCTGGGCGTACAGAGGAATAACGAAAACGGCCCCCAGGAGGGTCAGATCCAGCCGCAGGAAGGCCAAGAGCACCAGGACGACCAGGGCCAACAGAGCGAAAGGGAGTGGCAACGGGCGATAGATGGTGGCCAAGGCCAGGGCCATTCCGCCCAGGACGATCAGCCGCTGCCGGCGTTCGGGCAGGCTTTGGAAACGTTCCACCCGACACCACAGCCAGGCCCAGAAGGCCTCAAACCCGGCCGGCAGGCGCAAGAGGAGCAGGACGAGCGTCGTCACCAGTCCCAGGGAGAGGGCGGCCGTGAGCGTAGGAAAGAGCCATGGGTAGGGATCCGCCCGCACCACGTAGCAGCCGCGTAGCGCCCCGGCCGGCCCTTCGACGACGAAGGTGTGCCGCCCATCGGCCAGGCCCTCGGCGGCGATGTAGCGGGCTTCCACCCCCTCGTTTCGCCAGAACTTGAGGGAACGCGGCTGCCCATCCACTTCAACCCAGATGGCCGAAGGGCTGACCCCGCTCGGCAGAAGCAGGTCCAGCCGTGTGCCCCAAAAGGCCTGTTCTACCCGTCCGATGGCTTCCAGCGTGTGATAACCCACGCCCAGGGGAATGCCCTTTTCCGCCCAGGCACGCACCATCTCATAGGCCGGAAGGGGGGTAAAGTCGTAGCCGACCAGGGCGAAGAACTGGGTGGGGTCTTCCGCCTTTGGAGGAGTCCCCCCCCAGCGCAGAAACCAGAGGTTTCGCACTCCCATCCAGGGCCACTCGCGCAGAGAGCGTTCCAGGGCTTCCACGATGTATTGCCCCTTGACTTCCTCGCTGACCGATGCCCCCCACGGGCTGGGCCGGCCGCTCCATCCCGGCGGCGTGGCATTCCACCCCAGTTCGCCCACCCAGACGGCCTTTTTCCCATCGCCGAAGCGCTCCATCACCTCACGCAAGAGCACCACCCGCGAAACATCGGTGCGGGTGACCGGACGCCATTTCTCCCGGTCGAATCCCAGGGGGGAATGTTCGGTGGGAGGTTGCCCCAGGCCGTAGAGCTGGGCGGACATGACATCGAAGCAGTCTCTTCCGCCGGCCTCGTAGACCGCCTCCAGAAAGGCCAAGTCGCTCATATGGCGTGGGTCCAGGCCGTCGTTGGGGGCCAGGCTGGGGAAGAGCACGGTAACCGAGGGGTCGGCCTCTTTGGCCCGTCGGTATCCCCGGCAGAGGAGTTCGACAAAGCGTTGGGGGTCAATCGGGGCCCAGTTCCACTCGTTGGCCAAGTTGGGCTCGTTCCAGATTTGAATATAGTGGATTTTCCCCCGGTATCGGGAGACAACCGCATAGACAAAGTCTCCATAGTCGTCCAGGCGGTCCGGCGGTCCGGTGATGTCCCGGTCGGGGTCCTCGGCCAGGGCGGAGCGAAGGCGTTCCGAAGCCAGAGCTTTCTTCCGGGCCCAAACCGGCGGCCGGTCCAGGCGGACGATGAGTTCCAGCCCGTACTCCTGGGCCAGGGCGACGATGCGGTCATAATGTTCCCATGTGCTGTGGTTGTAACGCTCGTCCCAGAAGTCCCCTTTGGCGTCCGGCTCGATCTGGTCCCAGGGGAACTGTTGCTTGCCCCATCGGGCGCCCATCCGCGCGGCCATCTCCAGGGTTTGGCGGATGACCGCCTCATCCGGCTCGCGATCCAGGAAGAGGTTGACGCCCAGGGGCGGGACGTCGGCCTGGGGGATGCGGGGAAGATCGGCTCCCCAGGTTACCCCGCGCTGGGAGGCGTTATCCAGCCAGAGGACCAGGCCCAGGCCGGCCGTAGACAGGGTCAGGAAAAGAAAAAGTACCCAGATTTGACAAAATTTGAATTTTGTGGTATACTGGTTTTTTGAAGTTTCGCTCAAATCGGGCCTGTACTGATACGGTGGGGCATCCATTGGTCGTTCCGATTACCAGGAGATGGGCAACCGAATCAAAGGCGCCTGTTCTCCTGTTTCTTTGGTTTTTGGACTGGCCGGCCGGTTCGATTCTGGCAATGGGCAAGGGCGAAAGGTTCCGACATGCTTCGTTGCTCGACTTGAAAGTTCGCCTCTATCAAGCGGAAGGCATTATACCCGATAACCGGCTTTTTCGTCCAGCAGGCAGGGGATGATCCTCCCCTCGTGATGTCCCACATTCGTGAAAGGTGCCCGCCTGATCGGTATATGACGAGAAGGTGGCGCAGGCGGTTGGGCTGCGCCGAGGAGTAGAGGATGGCGATCGCAATAGGACTTTCGGAGCAGGAGATTCAGGAGGATATTCTTCCGGGGCCGCGGCACCCGATCCGGGAAGTAGGCCGATCTCCCCGTCGCTCCTTCTCCCGTATTCCCGAGGCCCTGCCCATGCCCTTTTTGATCCAGACGCAACTGGATTCCTTTCGCTGGTTCGTGGAAGAGGGGCTGCGCGAACTGTTCGACGACATCTCACCGATTCAGGACTTTACCGGCCGGAAGATGGAACTCTACTTCACCGGTTATCACTTTGGTGAACCGCGCTATAGCGAGCAGGAAGCCCGCGAACGGGATGCCACCTACGCCCGCCCTCTGCGGGTCCAGGGCCGGCTTCTGATGAAAGAGACCGGTGAGGTCCGCGAGCAGGAGATCTTTTTCGGCGATTTCCCCTGGATGACCGACAAGGGCACCTTTATCATCAACGGGGCCGAGCGGGTGGTTGTCTCGCAACTGGTCCGTTCTCCCGGGGTCTACTTCCAGTACAAGGAGGAGACGGCCGAGGGCCGGCCGCTCTTTGTCGCCAAGTTGATTCCTGCACGGGGGGCCTGGCTGGATTTCGAGACCAACCGCCGTAACGTCATCTCGGTCAAGATGGACCGCCGGCGCAAGGTTCCGGTCACCATCCTCCTGCGGGCTTTGGGCTATGGCACGGAAGGCGAACAGCGGGCCCTTTTCCAGCATGTGGATACCTCCCGGGAGAATTCCTACATCGAGGCCACCCTCTCCCGTGACCCTACGACCAATCAGGAGGAGGCGCTGCTGGAGATCTACCGCCGTCTGCGCCCGGGCGACCCGCCTACCCTGGAGAACGCTCGAAACCTTTTGCAGGCTATGCTCTTTGACGAACGCCGCTACAACCTGGCCCGGGTCGGCCGCTACAAGTTGAACCGTCGCCTTTGGGAAAATTACCACCTGGAACCCGACCTCAAGGAGGGTCTGGAACGCCGTCGGAGCTGGCTGGACCTCTGGAGACAGGCCCGGAAAAAGGGCTTGAACGAGGAAATCTTCGAACGGATGCTCCAGGAGCGGCTCTGGTGGATCACGCGCACCCGAAGCGGAGAGCCGCTTTCCTCCGCACAACAGGGTGCCCTGCGGGAACAGACCCGTTCCATCGTCGAACTGGCCCTGCAGGGAGAGACGGTATCCTGCTGGCGCGATGAGGCCCACCAGATCGACTCGACACGGGTGGACCTCTGCCCGGAGTGCGGCTGGTATATCTGTCCTCAGTGCGAGATGTGCCAGGAGGGACAGGACCTCTACATCGGGCCGGACGAATACGGCTTTGAGCACCTCTGCAGCCGCTTCTACGTGCGGGTGGTGACCAGTTACGTTGAGCCTCCCTCCCTGGATCGGCGCACGCTGACGTCGGCGGACATCGTGCGCATCGTCGAGGAACTGATTCGCCTGAACAACGGCTGGGGTGGGCCCGACGATATCGATCACCTGGGCAACCGCCGGGTGCGCACGGTGGGCGAACTTGTGCAGAACCAGTTTCGCATCGGCCTGCTGCGCGTCGAGCGTATTATCCGCGAGCGGATGACCCTGCACGAGCCCGAAACGGTCACGCCGGGCAACCTCATTAACATCCGCCCGCTGGTAGCCGCGATCCGGGAGTTTTTCGGAGCCAGCCAGCTTTCCCAGTTTATGGACCAGACCAACCCGTTGGCCGAGTTGACCCACAAACGGAGGCTTTCTGCCCTGGGGCCGGGGGGCCTATCGCGGGAACGGGCCGGTTTTGAGGTGCGCGACGTCCACCACTCCCACTATGGGCGTATCTGCCCGGTGGAGACGCCGGAAGGCCCTAACATCGGCCTGATTGCCAGTTTGTCCACCTACGCCCGGGTCAACGAGATGGGCTTTATCGAAACGCCTTATCGGCGGGTCATCCGCGAGGTCGAAAACCGGCCCGAGGCGCTGGTCGGCCACATCTTGCGGGAGGACGTCGCCGATCCCCGGAGCGGGGAAGTGGTTGCCCCTGCCGGCACCCGGGTGGATGAGGAACTGGCCCGGCGCATCGCCGCCCTGCCCCCGAGGCGCATCGCTGTTCGCCCTCGGGTGAGCAACGAGGTCGTCTACCTCTCTGCCGACGAGGAGGAGCGCTCCGTGATCGCCCAGGCCAACGCGGCGCTGGATGAAGATGGGCACTTTGTTGAAGAGCGGGTCACCGCTCGGTACGGTTCGCGTTTTGTCATCGAACGCACCGACCGCGTGGACTTTATGGATGTTTCCCCGAAGCAAGTGGTCTCGGTCTCTACCGCCCTTATTCCTTTCCTGGAGCATGACGATGCCAACCGGGCCCTGATGGGCTCGAACATGCAACGTCAGGCCGTGCCTTTGCTCCAACCGGAGGCTCCGATCGTGGGGACGGGGATGGAATACCAGGCGGCGCGGGATTCCGGCCTGGTGGTCATCGCTGTAAAGGATGGGGAAGTCGTTCGGGCGGTGAGCGACGAGATCGTGGTGCGGGAGGACGACGGGACGGAGCGCCACTATCCCCTGATCAATTTCCGGCGTTCCAACCAGGACACCTGCATCCACCAGCGGCCGATCGTCTGTACCGGGGAGCGGGTCCAGGCCGGCCAGGTCATCGCCGACGGGCCGGCCACCGACCACGGCGAACTGGCCTTGGGGCGCAACGTTCTGGTGGCCTTTCTCCCGTGGGAAGGCGGCAACTTTGAGGATGCCGTCCTGGTGAGCGAACGGCTGGTGCGGGAGGACATCTTCACCTCCATCCACATCGAAAAGTACGAATGTGAGGCCCGCGACACCAAGTTGGGGCCGGAGGAAATCACCCGGGACATCCCGAATGTGGGGCAGGACCTCCTGGCCAACCTTTCCGAGGAGGGCATCGTCTACATCGGGGCCGAAGTGGGGCCGGGAGACATCCTGGTGGGCAAGATTACCCCCAAGGGAGAGACCGACCTCACCGCCGAGGAGCGCCTTCTGCGGGCCATCTTCGGGGAAAAAGCCCGCGAGGTCAAGGACTCTTCCCTGCGGGTGCCGCACGGGGTTTCCGGCCGGGTGATTGACGTGCGCATCTTTTCCCGAGATCAGGGGGACGAACTGCCGGTGGGGGTGCACACGATGGTACGGGTGCTCATCGCCCAGCGGCGCAAGATCGCGGCCGGGGACAAGATGGCCGGCCGGCACGGCAATAAAGGGGTGATCTCCCGTATCCTGCCGGTAGAGGACATGCCTTTCCTGCCGGACGGCACGCCGGTGGACATTATCCTCAACCCGCTGGGAGTGCCCTCGCGGATGAACATCGGCCAACTTCTGGAGACCCATCTGGGGTGGGCGGCCAGCAGGCTGGGCATCCGGGTGGCTTCCCCCGTCTTTGACGGAGCGACCGAGGAAGAGGTAGGCGCTCTGCTCGCCCAGGCCGGCCTGCCCGAAAGCGGCAAGATCATCCTCTACGACGGTCGCACCGGCTTGCCCTTTGAGAACCCCATCACGGTCGGCCAGATTTATATGATGAAACTGGTCCACCTGGTTGAGGACAAAATCCATGCCCGCTCCACCGGGCCGTACTCTCTGGTCACCCAGCAACCGCTGGGCGGCAAAGCCCAGTTTGGCGGCCAGCGTTTCGGCGAAATGGAGGTGTGGGCACTGGAGGCCTATGGAGCCGCCTATACCCTCCAGGAGATGCTCACCATCAAATCCGACGACATCATGGGCCGTAGCAAGACCTACGAGGCCATCGTCAAGGGCGAGCCCATCGAGGAGGTCGGCCTTCCCGAAGCCTTCAAGGTGCTGGTCAAGGAGTTGCAGAGCCTGGCCCTCTCGGTCGAGATCTTTGGCGAGGACGAGAGCCCGGTGGACATTGACGATGCTGCCCGGTCGTCCGAGCCGCTGTTGAGGTTGGAAGGCATCCACCTCTCCGGTATCGAGAAGGGCTAAAGGAACAGTAGGTCCTGGGTAGGATGGAGTGGATAGATGACTCGGATCAATGAGATCACGGCCATTCGGCTGGGCCTGGCCTCACCGGAAGAGATTCGCCGCTGGTCGCGCGGGGAAGTGACCAAGCCGGAAACCATTAACTACCGTACGCTGCGGCCGGAGCGCGACGGCCTCTTCTGTGAGCGTATCTTTGGCCCGCAAAAGGACTGGGAATGCGCCTGTGGGAAATACAAGCGGGTGCGTCATCACGGCATCATCTGCGATAAATGTGGGGTGGAGGTTACCCGTTCGCGGGTGCGCCGGGAGCGGATGGGCCACATCGAACTGGCAGCCCCCGTGAGCCATATCTGGTTCGTCAAGGGGACGCCCAGTCGGTTGGGCTTGCTCCTGGACATTACCCCCCGCAACCTGGCACGGGTGATCTACTTTGCCGCCTACATTGTTACCGAGGTGGACGCGGAGCGGCGGGATCACCTGGTCGAGCGGCTCCAGCGGGAAATGCTCGAGGAATTGTCCCCGGTGGAAGCCCGGGGGCAGGAGGAAATCTCCCGCATTCGGGAGCGGCTGGCCGGCGAACTGGAACTCCTGGAGCGGGCCCGAGAGGCCACCCTGCAGCGCTTTGAAGACGAATTGATCGCCCAGACGGAGCGTTTCGTTCAGGTGGCCCGCGAAATCGAATCCCGGTTGCACACCTGGGAGGGCAAACCGTCCCCCCAGGATATCGTCTTCGAGCCGACCGGCATGCTCGTCGCCCAGGCCGGCGAGGTTATCTCCGGGGAAGTGCTGTCCCGTCTGAGCGAGGTGGTCCAGGCGGCCATCGAGGCGGCGGAACCGGCTATCCGGGAACAGCAGGCCCTGGCCAGTTTCCAAACCCAGAGCGAGCAGGACCAGCGCCTCTACGTCGCCGAGCAGGAAATCGCCCGCATCGAGGAAGCGGTCCGTGAGCAACAGGAGGCGATTCGCCTGCGGTACGAAAACCGCCTGCGGATGATTCGGGAACTTCACCGGGGCATGCTGATGACCGAGGCCCAGTACCACGAGTACCGCGAGCAGTGCGGAGCCATCTTCCGGGCCGATATGGGAGCCGGTGCCATCCGCGAACTCCTCAGCCGGATGGATTTGGACCGTATGCAGGCCGAACTCAAGGAGGAGATGGAAAACAGTCCCTCGGCCCAGCGCCGGAAAAAGGCCGGCAAGCGCCTGCGGGTGGTGGAGGCCTTCCGGAAGTCGGGCAACCGCCCCGAGTGGATGATCCTGACCGTCCTTCCGGTCCTGCCGCCGGACCTGCGGCCGATGGTGCAACTCGACGGCGGCCGCTTTGCTACCTCTGACCTGAACGACCTCTACCGACGGGTGATCAACCGGAACAACCGGCTGCGCCGTTTGTTGGAACTCAAAGCACCCGAGATCATCATACGCAACGAAAAGCGCATGCTTCAGGAGGCGGTGGATGCCCTCATTGACAACGGCCGGCGCGGACGGGCTGTTTCGGGTCGGGGAAAGCATCGTCTGAAGTCCCTGTCCGATATGCTCAAGGGCAAGCAGGGCCGCTTCCGTCAGAACCTCCTGGGCAAACGGGTGGACTATTCCGGCCGTTCGGTGATCGTGGTAGGTCCGGAACTGAAACTGCACCAGTGCGGCCTGCCCAAGCGCATGGCCTTGGAACTCTTCAAGCCGTTCGTCATGCGCGGTCTGGTGGCCCGGGGCTATGCCCACAACATCAAAAGTGCCAAACGCAGCGTCGAACGGGCGCGGCCGGAAGTCTGGGATGTCCTGGAGGAGGTGATCCAGAACTACCTGGTGCTCCTGAACCGGGCCCCCTCTCTGCATCGCCTTTCCATCCAGGCCTTTGAGCCGGTGTTGATCGAGGGCAGCGCCATTCAACTCCACCCCCTGGTCTGCACGGCCTTCGGGGCCGACTTCGACGGCGACCAGATGGCCGTCCATGTCCCCCTTTCGGAAAAGGCCCAGGAAGAGGCCCGCCAGCGGATGCTCTCCACCCTCAATTTGCTTTCCCCGGCTACAGGGGACCCCATCATCACCCCAACCCAGGAGATGGTTCTGGGTTGTTACTATATGACCCTGATTCGTCCTGGAGCGCGGGGGGAGGGCAAATCCTTTGCCAGCATCGAGGAAGCCCTGATGGCGTATGAGGCGGGGGCCATTACCCTGCAGGCGCGCATTCGTATTCTCCTGCCCGGGGACTTTCGAGCCGGAGATACGCCGGTAGAGACCTGCCTGGGGCGGGTCATCTTCAACGAGGTCCTTCCCTCGGACCTGCGCTTCCGGAATGAAGTGGTGGACAAAAAGGCCCTCAAGCAGATCATCGCCGATTGTTATCGCCTGCACGGTCCGGAAGAGACGGCGGCAATGGCCGACCGCATCAAGCGCCTGGGCTTCCAGTATGCCACCCGGGCCGGGCTGACGATCGGCATAGATGATGTCCAGATTCCGGCCCGCAAGGCGGAAATCCTGGCCCAGGCCGATGCCGAGGTAGAGAATCTGGAGCGCCAGTTCCGCCGGGGACTCATCACCGAGGGGGAACGCTACCGGGGCACGGTGGAGATCTGGACCGAGGCCACCCAAAAGATTACCGCCGAGGTTGCCCAGACGCTGGACCGCTTCGGCCCGGTGTATATGATGGCCACCTCCGGGGCCCGAGGCAACATCGAACAGATTCGCCAGATGGCCGGCATGCGGGGTCTGATGACCGACCCGGCCGGCCGGATCATCGACTTACCGATCCGGTCCAACTTCCGGGAGGGACTTTCGGTTCTGGAGTACTTTGTCTCCACCCATGGTGGGCGCAAGGGCCTGGCCGACACCGCCCTGCGCACGGCCGAGGCCGGTTACCTCACCCGACGTCTGGTGGACGTGGCCCAGGATGTGACCATTACGCAGGTGGATTGCGGCACCGAATCCGGCATCTGGATTCGCGAGTCCGACAACAATATCGAGGATATGCGGGCCCGCCTGGTCGGCCGCATGATGGCTGCCCCCGTGGTGGACCCCCGTACCGGCGAGGTGCTGGTCGAACGCAACCGGGAGTTTGACGAAAGCGTCTGGGAGCGCGTCTCGGCCATCAACCGGGGGGCATGGCGGCGGGTGGCCGAACTTGTGCGCGAGCCGCTGGCCTTTTTCCGTGACGACCGACGCAAGGCCATCCTTCGGGGCGAAGAACAGGTCCCCGCGGAAGTGCGTAAGGTGGTGGAGGAGGAAGCCATCACTTCCTTCTACGTCCGTTCCCCGCTTTCTTGCCAGTCGCCATGGGGCGTCTGTGCTTTGTGTTACGGGCGGAACCTGGCCACCGGCCGGCTGGTCGAGCCGGGTGAGGCCGTGGGGATCATCGCTGCCCAGTCCATCGGGGAGCCGGGTACCCAGTTGACGCTGCGCACCTTTCACACCGGCGGCGTCAAGACGGAACTGGACATCACCAAGGGCCTGCCCCGCGTGCAGGAAGTCTTTGAGGCCCGGTTGCCCAAGGGCAAGGCCGAGATCGCCGAGATCGACGGGTTGGTGGAGATCATCCGCGACGGCGAATATCGGGTGATTCGGGTCGTGCACAGCGAACCATATAGCGATGTCTATGAGATACCTGAGGGCTATACCGTCCGCGTGCGCGAGGGGGATTTCGTGGAGGCGGGCGAGATGCTGGCCGAAGCGGAGGATGACCGCGCTCCCATCGTGGCCGGCGTGGCTGGCGAAGTCCTGGTGGAGGACGGTCAGGTGATCGTGGGGGGAAGCGAAGAGGAAGTGCGCGAGTACCGTGTGCCGGTCACCGTCCGGCTGAAGGTGCGCGATGGCCAGTGGGTCGAGGCCGGGTATCAACTCACCGAAGGCTCCATTGACCCCCGAGCGCTGCTCCAGATCGCCGGCCGGGAGGCCGTCCAATCCTACCTGGTCAACGAGGCCCAGAACGTCTATTGCTCCCAAGGCGTAAGCATCAACGACAAACACATCGAGCTCATCGTTCGGCAGATGCTCCGTCGCGTCCAGGTAGATGACCCCGGCGATACCGATTTCCTCCCCGGCGACCTGGTGGACCGCTTCTTCTACCAGCAGGAAAACGCCCGCGTGATCGCAGCCGGCGGAGAACCGGCCACGGCCCACCTGGTCCTGCTGGGCATCACCAAGGCAGCCCTGAACACCGATTCCTGGCTGGCGGCGGCCTCTTTTCAGGAGACCACGCGGGTCCTGACCGAAGCGGCAGTAACGGGCAAGGTGGACTGTTTGCGCGGGCTGAAGGAAAACGTGATCATCGGTCGGCTGATCCCGGCCGGCACCGGGATGGAGACCCGTCGCCGCCGGGCCGAAGAACGGGCCCGGCTGGCCCGTCTGGCGCTGGAGGAGGAAGAAGCCCGAGCCCGGGAGATGGAACAGGCCCGACGTTTCCTCCTGGGCGAGGAAGAAGCGCCTCCGGAAGGACTATACGAGGGCTTTTTCCCCGAGGGGAGCCCGCCCTCCCCTTAGAGCCTGTCCGAAGCCTCCGCGGCACGGCCTTATTGAAATCCATGTGGCAAAAGGAACATCCGGACTGGAAATGTGGCAAAACTTGCGCACAATTTTTGACATGATGTTACATTCAATCCGGGAAGTCCAATAGGGATAGGCTATCGGGATGGGGGGAGGAAAGGAGGGGCGTCGGCGTGGCTCAGGAGGGAAAAGGTGTCTAAGTGGGCTGCGGGGTGAACGTAGGACATCGCCATGGCCTTTTGCCGATGACCACCTGCACCTGGAAAACAGCCCCTATACCCCCGCGTGGCTGGAGGCATTTGGGGTGTCTGCCGTGCCGATCGTCATCTCTTCCGACACCTATCGGCCGGAGGAAGTGGGCCGCGACCGGGGGGCCGTGGCCCTGGTCCGACGTTGCGGCTACGGCCGTGTCTGCCGCTTTGTGCGGCGGGAACGAGAGGAGATCGGGCTGTAGATGTATGCCCTGGTGATCGCCGAAGACCCCGATGAAACGGCCGTCCTGACGCTGGTCCTGCAGCGGGCCGGCCTGGCCTCCACCGTTTCCGGCAGCCTGGAGCAGGCGATGCGCACCTGGGGCGGCCGGCCGGCCGACATCATCCTCTGCGCCGTAAGCGAACCCGGCCTGATGGAGCAGGTCCAGTGCATCCGTGCTCTGACCGGTGTGCCGCTTATCCTGATTGCCAACCCGATTGACGAGCGCCTCCATTGCCAGTTGCTCGAAGAAGGGGCCGATCGGGTGGTGATGCGCCCCTACAGCGCCCGCCTGATGATCGCCCGCGTCCGGGCGCTCCTCCGCCGGGCCGGTGGACTCCCCGTCTTCAGCCTCCCCACCTTGAGCATCGCCGGCCTTACCCTGAACCCGGCCACCCGCACCGTGGAGGTGGCCGGCCGGCCGCCCCGCCGTCTGACTCACCTGGAGTTCCGCCTCCTGCACCTCCTGATGATCCATCGCGGCCAGGTGCTCCCGACCGAACGCATCGTCCGTATGGTCTGGGGATACAAGGCCGCAACCGACCCCGAACTGGTGCGTGGCCTGGTCAGTCGCCTGCGCGGCAAAGTCGAGGCCGACCCCCGCAACCCTCGTTATATCCTGACCGTGGCCGGCGTGGGGTATCGCTTCGGGGAAGATGGATAGGGGAACGGCATGGCCGTTCCCTTTCAGGCAGCTTGTTGCGGCGTCCAGTCCGGACAGTCGTTTCGGACGATGGAAGCGGCCGGGCCGCGGATGCCCATCCGTTCCTTGCAGGCCGTTTCCCGCCGGTAGACGCAGTTTTCGCAGCAGTGGACCACGGCGTGGCAGTTCCAGCAGAAATCGGCCACGTCGTAGACTTCGGCTCCGCAGGAGTAGCAACGCAGGACGTATCCCTCTTCTTCCTCCCGGGGGGCGGCGACGCGGGGGGCGACAGGGGGTTCCTCTTCCGGCTTCAGGAGATCACCGTAGCGCCGGCGTAAAAAGTCCATCCCCTTACGGGCCGCTTCATTCCCGGGGTTGATCGTCAGGACGTTGGCCAGGGCCACCTGCATATCCCGGGGGTCGTCCACCACACCGCTGAGCCACAGCCAGGCTTGCTCGTTATAGGGCTCGCGCTCGACGATCTGGAGGAGTAACTGCCGGGCTTCCTCGCGCCGTTTCTCACGGGCTGCCTGGATGGCTTGTTTCAGCAGTTCCCCGGTAGATCTCTCGCCCATTTCCTTCTCCTGGGCCGTCATCCGGCCAGTGCCAGCAGGCCTTCCAGGAGCATCCTTTCCTGCTCTGGGAGCACGGTGCGAGCATCCAGGAGCAGGCGGTCCCCCTCGATGCGCGGGATGATGGGGGGCTCCCGCCGGCGCAGCCGCCCGGCCGCTTCTTCAGCCGAGGGCAGCCCCGAAATCTCCAGTGCCCAGGAGGGCAGGGTCTGTCCCGGAAGCGAACCCCCACCCACTGCCGTTTCTGTGCGCGCCACCTGCACGGTCATTCCCCGTTCGGCCAGGTAGCGTCGCCAGCGCCGTGCCCGCCGGCCCACTTCCTCCAGCGGCTGGGAGATCATCCGCCAGACAGGAATCTCCCGCAGCGCCTCTCCCCGCAGATAGTGGAGCAACGTGGCCTCCAGGGCGGCCAGGGTCATCTTATCCAAACGGACGGCCCGGGCCAGCGGGTGACGCTCCAGCCGGGCGATGAGGTCGGCCCGACCGACGATCAGGCCGGCCTGCGGCCCGCCCAGGAGTTTGTCGCCGCTGAAGCAAACCAGGTCGGCTCCGGCTTGGACGCTTTCCTGCACCATCGGCTCGTGGGCCAGCCCGAAGGCGCTCGTGTCCAGAAAAGTGCCGCTCCCCAGGTCGTCCATCACGTAAAGGTTGTGGCGGTGGCCCAGTTCCACCAGTTCCGGAAGGGGGACGTCGTGGGTGAACCCGACCAGGGCAAAGTTGCTGCGGTGGACCCGCAGGAGCATAGCCGTTTCCATGCCGATGGCCCTGGCATAGTCGCTTGTATAAGTGCGGTTCGTCGTCCCCACCTCGATCAGGACGGCGCCGCTCTGGGCCATTACCTCGGGGATGCGGAAGCCGCCGCCGATCTCCACCGCCTGGCTGCGGGAGACGATGATCTGCCGGCCGCGGGCCAGGGCGGAGAGGGCTAGAAGGATGGCAGCGGCGTTATTGTTCACCGCCAGGGCCGACTCTGCTCCGCTGAGGCGGCAGAGGAGGCGGCGGGCGTGTTCGTGGCGGGAGCCCCGCCGGCCGGCCTCCAGGTCGAACTCCAGGTTGCAGTACCCCTGGCCGACCCGGCGCACGGCCTCCAGCGCCGCCTGGCTCAAGGGTGCTCGGCCCAGGTTGGTGTGCAGGATGACGCCGCTGGCGTTCACAGCCGGCAGGAGCGTCGGCCGGAGCCATTCCTGAAGCTGCTCCAGGGAACGGGCAGAGATTTCGGCCAGATCCGGAGGCGTTGCGCCGCCGGCGATCTTCCAACGGGCTTCCTCCAGGACACCGCGCACGGCCTCTACCAGGAGGCCGTGCGGCCAGGTTGCGCCCGGCCGGCCGGAACGAATTTCCTGGAGCACCCGCTCCACGCTCGGCAGTGCCCGATAAGCCGACTCGACCTCGTCCACCGGCTATGCCTCCTTTTCGAAGAAACAAGGGGTTTCTACGGAAGTAACCTGTCCATCCAGGAGATGGACGATACAGGAAGCCGCCTCGGCCAGATGGGGGTCGTGGGTAGCCAGGAGGACGGTTTTCCCTCGCCGATGGGCTGCCTGGAGGAGGGAAAGGACCTGCCGTCCGGAGGCGCTATCCAGGTTTCCGGTGGGCTCGTCGGCGGCGAGGAGGAGGGGGTCGTGGACCAGGGCGCGGGCCAGGGCCACCCGTTGCTGCTCTCCACCGGAGAGCTGGGCCGGCAGGTGGTGGGCGCGGGCAGCCAACCCTACCTCCTCGAGGGCCTGCCAAGCCCGTCGGCGTCTTTCGCCGGGTGGCAGGGTGGGGACGAGTTCCAGGGGCAACTGTACGTTCTCCAGCGCGGTCAGGGTGGGGAAGAGCTGGAAGAATTGGAAGACGATGCCCACATACTGCCCGCGCCAGCGGGCCAGGGCCTCCTCGGAGAGGCGGTCGAGACGCCAGTCGCCGACCCAGACTTCCCCGTCCGTCGGGCGGTCCACGCCGGTGATCAGGTTGAGCAGGGTGGTCTTGCCACTGCCCGAAGGTCCGACGATGGCGATCAGGGCCTGTTGAGGGAGATCGAGGTTGACCTCCCGCAGGGCTGTGCAGAAGGTATCGCCCTGGGAGAAGACTTTGGACACATGGGCCAGGCGAATCCAGCCGTGTTCCACTGCGGCCTCCACCGGTCGTGTTGCTGGAATTATAGGGCAAGGGGAGGGCGGCGTCAACTCGATTTGACGAAATAGGGAAATGCTGGTATAATACATTTTAGAATTCCCGGTAGCTCAATCGGCAGAGCGGCTGACTGTTAATCAGTAGGTTGGTGGTTCGAGTCCACCCCGGGAAGCAGGGGGCCGGCTTGAAAAGGGTATGGAGGGCGCTTCGGTGGGTTTCTAGAGTCCATATTGGGAGGGAGTTATCAGGCTCCCATAGAATCCTCTCCGGGACGATCAGAGGCGATTTCCGTACAGTGGTAGTAATGCGCCTTTCGAACAGGAGGAACGATGGCTGGCCGAACGATCGTAAGCACGCCGGACGCGCCGGCGGCCGTAGGCCCCTACGCACAGGGGGTTGTCGCCGGCGGCTTTCTTTTTACCGCGATGCAGATTCCCCTGGACCCGTCGAGCGGAGCCCTGATTTTCCCCGATGACATCTCCGCCCAGACCCGTCGGGTGTTGGAAAACCTGCGGGCCATTGTGGAAGCAGCCGGTTCTTCCCTGGGGCAGGTGGTCAAGGTGAACGTCTACCTCCAGGATATGGCCGACTTTGCCGCGATGAACGCCGTCTACGGCGAATTCTTTTCCCAGAAGCCTCCGGCCCGCACCGCCGTCGCCGTATCCGCCCTGCCGCGGGGGGCGCGGGTAGCGATGGAAGCGGTGGCCCTGGTGTCGTAAGGAGGAGAAACCGATGGCCCTTCTCCTCACCCGTCAGGATGTCGAGGCTCTTCTGCCGATGTCGGAAGCGATGGCCGCCGTCGAGGAGGCTTTTCGCCAGCACGCCCTGGGCAACGTGCTTATGCCGCTGCGTACAACCATCCGTGTCTATGGCGGCGTCCATCTGGGCATGCCGGCCTATATCGGCGGAGAGATGGATGCTCTGGGGCTCAAAGTCGTCTCCGTTTGCCCCCATAACCGTTCCCGCAACCTCCCCACCGTTATCGCCACCGTCCTCCTGAACGATGCCCACACCGGAGCCCTCCTGGCCGTGATGGACGGCACCTGGCTCACCGCTATGCGCACCGGCGCGGCCGGCGGTGTGGCTACCCGCTACCTGGCCCGGAAGGCGGCCTCCATCGCGACCATCGTGGGAGCCGGCGTCCAGGGCCGTACCCAGCTGATGGCCCTCTGCCAGGCCCGTCCGATTCGCCAGGCCTATGTGTACGACCTGGACCTGGAGCGCAGCCGGGCTTATGCTGCCGAGATGTCTCCCCAACTGGGCATCGAGGTCATCCCCACCACCGACCTGCAGGCGGCCATCGCCGATTCCGATGTTCTCTCCCTGGCCACCAACGCCCACGAGCCGGTTTTCCCAGGCGAGTGGCTGCATCCGGGCCTGCACATCAACGGCATCGGCTCCCACAGCCCCGACGCCCGTGAACTGGACAGCGAGACGGTACGCCGTTCCCTGCTCGTGGTGGATGAGCGCCGGGCCTGCCTGGCCGAGGCCGGCGATATCCTCATTCCCATCCAGGAAGGCGTTATCACCGAGGAGCACATTCACGGGGAACTGGGACAGGTCATCGCCGGCCGGGTAGCCGGCCGCACCTCGGATGAGCAGATCACCCTCTTCAAGTCGGTAGGGCTGGCCCTGCAGGATGTCGCCACCGTTGCCCGGGTCTATAGCCGGGCGGTGGAGAGAGGCGCAGGGATGCCGTTGCCCCTTTAGGCCGACCCGGAAGCCCACCATGTCCTTTTCATTTGTCGCCAGGACGCTATGGGTTTACCTGGGCCTACTTTCCCGTTCCATCGGCAACCAGTTCTCCTGGGGGGGCGGGTCGGGAACCCACTTCTACCGGTTGGCCGTGCATTGCTTCACCCGTGGCCTCCGCTATGATCCGGGCAATCCCAGCCTCTATTACTGGCGCGGCACCCTCTACTGGCGGGAACTGGGCGATTACCGTCGGGCGGAAGCCGACCTGAGCCGGGCCATCACCCTTGCCCCCCGGATGGCCCGTGCTTACCTCAACCGCGCCTTTGCCCGCTGGTATGCTTCTCCACCGGACCGGGCCGGCGCCGCCGAGGATTTTCGCGCTTACCTGGAGCGGGCACAGGACCCCTACTGGCGGCAGGTCGCCCTGGAACACCTCCAGAAGTGGGAAATGGAAGGGTGGCACGGTTCCTAGGGTTGAGCGGCTTCGGAGCGTGGGCGGCGGCGCAGCCGGCGCCTTCGCCCCGGTGCCTTCTGGGCCGGGGCTTCGGCCGATCCCTGGGGTTGTTCCCGGGGCGGTGGAGGGGTTGGCGGGGTAACAGCCTTTCCGGCGGTTGCCTCGGCTCCCTCAGGTCGCTTGCGTTTCCTCCGACGGCGGCGTTTCTTTGGCTCCTGGGCTGGCCCTTCTTCCACCACAACGGTTACCCATTCCCCTTCTTCCTCCGGCAGTTCGACCGACCCTTCTTCTGCCCCCAGAGGTTCGCACACCGGCTGGGGAGGTGGCACCCTTTCGCCTGGCCGAAAGGAGAGGAGATTCCGGGCCGGCACCTTCACAGTGATGCCCGGCCGCAGTTCTACCGACACCGCTTCTTGGGGCACGTTGATCGCCGTGACCACACCCCGGCCCTGCGGGGTTACGACCTCCTCGCCGACCGCGGGCAGTCGTGCCTTGATTTCCCGGTACTGCTCCCATTCGTAACTCAGGCAGCAGAGGAGCCGGCCGCAGACTCCGGAAATCTTCATCGGGTTCAGCGGCAGGTCCTGATCCTTGGCCATACGCACCGAAATGCGCAGGGCATCGTGCAGGAAGGTGGCGCAGCAGAGCGGCCGGCCGCAGATGCCGATGCCTCCCAGCAAGCGTGCCTCATCCCGCGCCCCGATCTGGCGCAGTTCGATGTGAGTGCGGAACTTTCGCGCCAGGTCTTTGACCAGTTCCCGAAAGTCCACCCGTTTCTCCGCCGTGAAGTAGATGGTCAGGAAACGTCCGTCGCAACTGTACTCGGCCGTCACCAGGCGCATCGGCAGGCCATGTTCCTCCACAAGGGATCGGGTCCGTTCCAGGACCTCAGCCTCTTTCTCATAGAAGCGTTCGGCCCGGCGGAAGTCGTCCTCTTCGGCTGGCCGAAGCACCGGTTTCAGTTCTTCCGGCAGCTCCTCTTCGGGAACCTCGGCCGGGGGCAGCACCACCTGGCCCAGGTCGCGGCCTCGGGCTGTCTCGACGATCACCCAATCCCCCGGCGAAAGGTCCAGCTCCCTGGCCTCAAAGTGGTACAGCCGGCCGGGATGACGCAAACGTATCAGCACAACGCGGGGCAAAACGTCCTCCTTCGGATTCTACCGAAACCGTTATACGACCACCGGAAGTTGCAAGAGCAGTTCCTCCAGGGCCAGGCGGGGGTTGACCTGCTCCTGTAACCGTTCCTGAGCAGCCCGTAGGGCTCGGAGGAAAGCCAGGGCCGCTTGCGGAGATACCTGCCGGCCGGCGTTCTGCAGGGCCTCCAGTTGATCCTGGTTGACAAGCAGGTCCGCACACCCCACGGATAGCAGGAAGAGGTCGCGCCACCACCCCTGCCACTCCTGCAGCGTCTCCAGGACGGAGGCGGCCTGGCCATGTCTCCATAGCCGTTCCTGGGCTTCGGCGAAGGCGAAACGCTCCAGCAGGCCGGCACTCAGCAGACGGTTGAGCGCCGCCAGGTTCCCTTGGCGCTTTCGAAGCACCTGGGGATCGTTCAGGGCCTGGACGGCCCATCCCAGCCGGCCCTGGCTCAGGGAAGAGAGGAGACCGGCCCGGTCCTCCGAGACACCCCAGTGTTCTATCAGAGTCCGGCGCACCTCCTGCCGGGATAGCGGCCGTAACGGCAGAACCTGGCAGCGCGAGACGATCGTCGGCAGGAGGAGATGGTCGGAGAGCGCCACCAGGAGCAATACGACAAAGGGAGGCGGCTCCTCCAGCGTCTTGAGCAAGGCGTTCTCCGCCTCCACGGTCATGCACTCGGCGTCTTCGATCAGGTAGACCTTACGCCGGCCATAGAAGGGCCTTTCGGCGATGCCCGACCGCATCTCCCGCACGGCCTCGATGCCCAAGGTACGTCGGCTGCCCACCTGGTCCAGATGGAGCCGATGGAGGTCTGGATGAATCTCCCTGGCCACCCGCTGACAGGCCGGACAGCGGCCACACGGGGGTGAGGCATCTTCTTCTTCGCAGAGCAAAGCCTGGGCCAGCCAGCGGGCCAGTGTCCCCCGGCCTACCTGGGAAGGGCCGGTGAAGAGGTAGGCGTGGGCCACTTTCCCCTGGACGATTTGCCTTCGGAGCAGTTCTACGGCCCAGCGATGCCCGTACACCGGGATGGTGCTGAGTATGTGCTTTCGAGAAAGGGTTTCTACTTCTATGGCCACCGGCTTCCGTCTTTTTGTCCGCAGTATACCCCCCTACCGGCCGGCTGTCAACTTCCTATGAGGATGTGGAGTTGGCTTCTTCGTACATGCGGTGGTCGAGTTGGTCGTCGGTTTCGGTACGGCCGGCTGTGGCCCGGGCCGGGCAAATCTACGCGGCGGGGGTCTTGCCCTCCCGTCTCCCGGCCCCTCGATTTCCTTGTCTCCCTGTCTTTGTCCCCCCTGCTGAATCCCCGCGTCCTGGGCCAGGCCCTGTGCCCTACCCTGGCACCAGTTCCCCTAGCCCGACTCGTACCCGGACCGCCGAGACCAGGCCCAACGCCCCGACCACCATCATATCGCCGTAGGGAGCTGCCCGATGGTAGCCCAGCGGACGGGCCAGTTCCCGCCGCGGCCCGGTGACCACGACGAAGCAGAAGCGGCCGGTTTCCTTCGGGTAGGGCGGGGCTACGCAGGCTCCGTGTCCGTTTTCGGCGTAGACGGCCTCGCCGGAGATGGTGCCGGCCTGGAGTTCTTCTACCCAGCGGGCCATGCCGGCCGTATCCAGCACGGCCGTGTGGTGCTCGAAAATCCCCCAGATACGCTGCCCCTGCACCAGTACTCCCAGGGTGTGCTGATTGCCCACGTTGACCACAACCAGCCCTTCCTCCCGGTGCGCGGCGGCCTCTTCGTCGCAGAGCGCTCCCCATACAGCCGCCGCCCCGGTATCCATCAGGAACGCCCCGGGAAGGGCTTGCCGCACGGCCTCCATGCGGGTAAGGTGAGGCGGAGGTTGCTCATAGAGAAGGGCAGACAGGTTCCCGCCGGCCGCAAGAAAGGCCTCCCACTGGCGGAAACGGAAACGTCGCTGGCTTTCCCCAGCCGATTCCCCATGGTCCTGCACGGCGACGGCGAAGGAGGGGGGCCACTCCAGGTCAAAGGCCCCCAGGGCGGTCCGCAGGGCCGGCTCTAGGATGTCCCCTGTCTCCAGAGGAAGGGCATCACCGGGAGGGGAGGGGACGAGCTCTACACCCATAGCCCGTACCTCCGCCAGGTTGTCCCGCATGGTACGGGCTGCCTCTGGGGTCGCATAGGCCCGGAGGCCGGCCCGAAGGTGGCGCTTGAGGGCCGAGACGCAGGGGCCACCTCCCATACGGAGGCCGTAGAGGAAGATGGCGCGGCCAGCCGCCGTGGCCCGGGCGATACGTCGGGCCAGGAGAACGGTTGGGGAGGGCAGGATCATCTTGACGCAGTTTTCCAAGGGCTGCGTCGGGTCGTAGAGGAGGAGGTCCTGTGTCCCCGATCCGATGTCCAACGCCAGGAGAGGCCAGTGCACTTTTTCCCTCAGGGGCGAGGCGTGTTGCCGGCAGCCAGTACCACCCCCAACGCCATCGAGACCAGTTTGACCTCGTGCAAATCGGCCCGTGAACTGATGACCAGGGGGACTTTGGCTCCTACCACCACGCCGGCCATGCGGCCGTGCACAAAGAAGGTGATCACCTTGGCCACCATGTTGCCGGTGTCCACATCGGGGACGACCAGGATGTCGGCATGGCCGGCCACCGGTCCTTTGGCCCCGGCGATCTCTGCCGCCTTGGGTGAGACGGCCGTATCCAGCGCCAGCGGGCCGTCCACCAGGGCTCCTTCTACCCAGCCCTGCTCGGCCATCTTGGTGAGCGCCAGGGCATCCAGCGAAGCCGGGATATGGGGGCTCAGGAGTTCCGAGGCCGCCAGGAGGGCTACCTTGGGCTCCTTCAAGCCCAGGCGGTGGGCTACCTGCACCGCATTGTAGATGATCTCCAGTTTTTGATCTACGGTGGGAGAGATATTGACTCCGCCGTCGGTGATAAAGATGAAGCGGTCGTATCCGGGTACTTCAAAGACGCCAACGTGGGAAAGGAGCCGGCCGGTGCGCAGGCCGATCTCCCGGTTCAGTACCATGCTCAGGAGTTTCCCCGTGCTCACCGAACCCTTCATAATCACATCGGCCTCGCCTTCGGCGGCCAGGAGGACGGTGCGTCGAATGGTATGGCGGGTATCCGGCTCGTCCAGAAGGCTCATTCCATAGAGGCTGATGCCGTGTTCCTGAGCGGTCTGGTAGATTTTCTCCACCTGGCCTATCAGGATACACCGGGCAAAGCCCTGCCGGGTGGCATCATGGGCGGCCAGGAGTACCTCGTGCTCCTCGGCCCCGGCGATGGCAATCCGCTTGGGTCCAACCCGGCGAGCCTCGGCCAGGAGATCATCGAAGTTGGTGATGGTCATCGAACCTCCTTGTCCTCCGGAAACGATGCATTTTCCAGCGAATTCGTGCAAACCTATTCTACCACCGCGGTAGGAATTCGCAAAAATGGGTTGACCCGTGGCGAGATGCCGATAACGTTTCTCCCTATGGAGCGGAATTCGAGGTCCCATTGTATGGGAAATACAAGCCGCCTGGACCGGGAAATATTTCCTTTGTCCCAGTGCTCATTGGGGTCTACTTTCTCCATCTGGTCAGGAGGTCGTTCAGGTAAGACTGGGCCGCTCCCAGCCAATTCAGCCTTCTCCGCAGAGGGATGTCCAGTTCGCTCTTTTCACATAGCGTAGAAATGCTCAGGGAATCGATCTCCGGCTTGAGGGCACAGATGGCTTCCAAGTCCCCTCTTTGCCACAGGTCGGTCACCCGAGCCACCATCTCCTCGGCCCGGTCGATCCGTTCGGCGATCTTGCGGGCCTTCTCGGAGGTGATCAGTCCGTCCTGCTCTTTCAATCGGTTCAGTCGCCGACCGGCCTCATATGTTACGGCGACGATCTCTTCCCGGGTCATCCAGCGCGTCTCGTAGTTGAGCGTCTGCAGCCAGGTTGGCCCCAGGAGTGCCCGACGGTGTTCTTCCAGGGTGCGGTAGAAGAAGCGGTAGCCGTAGCGCTCTGGATCCTCAAAGGCTCGGCTACCGGGGTCTACAAAGGGTGCCAGAGGGGAGATAAAGGGGTGCAGCCGCCCATCCCGGCCGTAGCGCGCCAGAAGTTCCCCACAGTAGGCGATGGTGTCCAGCACCGATCCGACATCTTGCTCCGGAAGCCCGATCATGAAAAAGACGTCCAGCCGACGACAACCGGCCCGAAGCGCCGCTTCTATGGTAGCCTCTACCTCCTCGTCCTTGTAGGATTTACCAAAGGCCCGGCGCACCCGGGGGTCATGCGACTCCAGGGAAATCTCCAGGACGAAGCCGGGGAAGGTTTCACCCAACCGCTTCAGATAATCGGCGGAAGCCGGCCAGAAGAGTTCGGTGATGATCTCTCCGATCCGCCGGCCCTGGGCCGCCCCCAGGAAGCGGTAGGTGTACTCCTCTCCGGCCTGACGGAGGTCGCCCAGGATGAAGATGGGGCCGTGGTTGAAACGGCGAATCGCCGCCAGGTCCTGGGCCAGCACCTCTGGGGGGCGGTAAGCCGGACGAAGGCGGTTGCAAAGGAGGCGGTAGGCCGAGTCTGAGCCGCCGCAGGTCAGGCACTGCTGAGTACAACCGCGCACACTCAGGGCAGCGGTGATCGGATAGTCCATCCAGCGGTCAAAGGGGATGGCGCTGCGCAGGTCCATATAGCGGGGCACGGCCCGCAGGAGTTGCCGGTAATCCAGGGCTACCCCGTCGAGCGCCTCCGGTACCCAGGAAAGGGGATTGGCCCGCACCATCCCGCCATCGCGCCAGGTCAGGTTGGGGATGAGGGAAAGGTCGCTGCCCTTGCCGAGAGCCGCCAGAAGTTGCCGCAGCGGCTCCTCGGTCGAATCTCCGCGCACGACATAATCCACCCAGGGAAAATCGAGCAGTTCGCGGTGGTAGTAGGAGGAGGAAAGGCCGCCGAAGATGACCGGAGTATCGGGGTGTAGCGTTTTGAGGATTTGGGCTACGGCCAGGCTGCCGTGGGCATGGGGAAGCCAGTGCAGGTCAATGCCGAAGGCGGTTGGGTGCAGGCGGGAGAGGAAGGCCGGCACATCAAAATGGGCGTCCTGGAGCATCCGGACGGCCAGATTGACGATGCGTACACAGAAACCATGCCGTTCCAGGTATTCGGCGATGGTGGTGAAGCCGATCGGGTACATCTCAAAGATCGGGCCGGAGGGGATAAGGTCGCTCACCGGCCCGTAGAGGATCGCCTCCCGGCGAAAGTCGTAAATACTGGGGGCGTGTAAGAGGATCAAATCCGTTCGGGCCATTCCGTTTCCTCCAGGATCGTTGCCCGGACCAGAAAAACCGTACGGCATCGGTTTCCGGCACAGTATACCACAGGCGCCCGATCCCGGCAAAAGCGGTAGGCCGTTGGTTGTCCCCCAAGAACACACGTGGAAGCCGGCCGGCCTCTGCAGCGGAGTCCTCCCCCTGTGCCTCCGCCGTCGTCGGAGGCCGGTCTCTTTGAGGGGGGGCTCTGCCCCCTGCACCCCCGTCGGGGGGCATGGCTTGCTCCCCGCGCCCCACCGCTGCCGGCAGGTTGCCGGGATACCGGTTGGAATGGGTGTCGGCACCCGCGGGCGTCCGATTGCACCCATTTGTCTTGCGGGTGATCACCGCTGGCTGCACCCGTGGCCGCCGAAATCTGCTCCGGGCGGTGCGACCGCACCTGCCGTTGGCGGTGCGTGCAACGGCCGCTCTCCGTCACGTAGCAGGTGATCACCTGGTTCGAGGGGGAGAATGCCCACCACATACTGATACTGCTCGTGTCGCTTGCGCGCGCCGACGGGGCCGAAATCCAGACTCAAGGGCGTGACCCATAGGGTGTGCTTCGGCAAGATTCTTGCGTAAGGCACGTCGGGGGCTCCCTGCCCGGAAAATAGGACGGTTACCCGGTGCCCAGGAGGCATCCCTCTGCCGCCAGGAGGCTCTCGGCGGCAGCGGCCACCAGAACCCGGTCGCCGGCCTGTAAGACGGTATCCCCATGGGGGATGACATCGTGGCCCTCCCGGATCAGGCCGATCACCAGGCAGTCCCGGGGCAGCCCCAGGTCAGCGATCCGCTTGCCAACGGCCGGTGCCTCGGCGGGCAGCACATACTCCCTGTGGCGAGCAGCATGCCCCCGTGGCAGCCCTTGCCCATCGAGCAGGAGTGCTCGCACTTGCTCCGCCGTCTCCGGGCGGTCCACCATCAGGGTCAGTTTGTCGCCTACTTGCAGGGCCGTATCGCCGCGCGGGATGAACGCTCGCCCGTCCCGTTCAACGGTAACGATGATCGTGCCCGGGGGTAGGCCCAGGTCGCGAACCTGGTAGCCCAGGGCGGCAGCGTCCGCGGGGATCTCGATTGCGGCCAATTCCCCGCCGCGGTGGCTGGTCAGACGCATCTGCCGGACCTGGCGTTCCACCGCGGCCCGGCGGGCCAGCCCCTTGTTATAGGCCCGCACAAAGTCGTAGCGCCGCAGCAGGCCGACAATGCGCCGGGGGTCCTCCCGTGAGACCACCGGGAGCCGGCCAACATCGCGCGCGGACAACAGGTACATGGCGTCGTGCAGGCTCTGATCGGGAAAAACGGTCTGCGGGTCACGGGTGCAAATATCGGCCACGGTCGCCTCCCGCCCTTCCTCCAGTGCCCGGCGGTAGTCCGAAAGCGTGACAACGCCCCGCAGCAAACCGGCCTCGTCCACGACCGGGAAGCCATGGTGTGGGCTCTGTTCCAGGATGCGTCCCAGCTCCGCCAGCGACATCTCCGGGGGTATGGTCTCGAAATCGCGGCTCATCGCTTCCTCGACCGTGACCATCTCCAGCACGTTGAGGTCTCGGCCTAGGTGCAGGTGAATCCCGCGCCGGAACAGTCGCTCCGTGTAGACCGAACCCTTGCTCAACCCCTGCGCGGCAAGGGTGCCGACCGCGGCGCAGAGCATGATCGGCAAGATGATGCGATAGTCGCCGGTTATCTCGAACAGGAGCAGGATGGCCGTAATGGGACAATGGACCGCGCCGGCCAAGACCGCCCCCATCCCCACCAGCGCGTAGGCGGGCGCCGGGGCGACCGCGCCGGGGAAAAGGTGGTTCACGGCCCGGCCAAAGGCCCCGCCGAGCATGCTGCCGATAAAAAGCGAAGGCGCAAAGACGCCGCCGGATCCGCCGGCTGCCAGGGTCGTCGAGGTCAGCAGCGGCTTGAGCAGCATCAATGCCAGCAGCAGTCCTGTCGCCACTTGCTCCCCTTGGAGCAGGCCGTCCATCGTCTCGTAGCCCACCCCGAAGAGTTGCGGAAAGGCCAAGCCCGCCGCACCGACGACCGATCCGCCCACGGCAGCTTTGAGAAGGAAATGTGCCCGCCAGCGTCGAAACAGCTCCTCGAGGCTCAGGAGTCCACGGACGTAGCTGGCCGAGATGAGCGCGGCCAGCAGCCCTAAACCCAGGTATAGGAAGAGCTCCCAGGGGGAGTGCAGGCTGTACTCGGGGATGCGAAAGGCCGGGCTTTCGCCACGCAGCACCCGGCTGATCACCGAGGAGCTCACCGCCGCGAGCACGACCATACCAAAGGCTCCGGTGGTGAACTCGCCCAGAATGATCTCCTGGGCGAAAAAGACCCCGGCGATCGGCGCGTTAAAGGCCGCAGCGATCCCGCTGGCCGCGCCACAGGCCACCAGTGTCTGCACCCGCTCGTCGGACAGCCTCAGGCGCTGACCGAGCCAGGAGCCGATGACGGAGCCGATCTGCACGTTGGGGTCCTCGGGCCCGACCGAACCGCCCGAGGCAATCGTCACGATGGAGGCGACGACGCGGGCAACGGCCGGCCGTACCTGCATCCGCCCGCCCCGCAGGGCTACCGCTTCCATCACCCCCGCCACCCCGTGGCCGTGCTCACCGCCGGAGAGCAAGCGCACCAGGCCGGCCGCCAGTACCAGCCCCAGCATCGGCAGGGCCAGCACCAGCAGATAGCCCCACCAGTTGACCGGCGTCTCTTGCAGCGGCACGATCCATTCCGCCCCGCCGACCAGGCGCAACACCACCTGCCCTCCACGGCCGATCATCCCGTTCTCGATGCTCAGGTGAAAGGTGTAGGCCACCAGCGCGGTGACCAAGCCCACGAAGGCGGCAATGCTCCCCAAGAAGGCCATTTCGGAGTGCACTGCCCGCCGCAGCGCGCTTTGCCGCATTGGAGGATCCGGAAGTGGTCGCTCGATCATATGCCTCAGCCTGCACAATTCCAGGTATGGTCCTGGGACGACACGGGCTAGCATACTCCCATTCGCCGCTGCTGTCAAGAATATCCGGCAAGGACCAGGGCCGCGTCATATTCGCTCACTTGACCATCTACTGCCCGCTGCCACCTTGGCCCTGGGACGTCCCCAGCCCGCTGTGGCCTGAGCGGAGGTCGTTCCAGCCGAAAAGCGGTTGGAACGACCGAAAGCCGGCCTGCCGGCATAGCGGCCTTTGACTCCGCCGCTCGCTGTGCTCGCGGCTCCGCTCAGGCCGCAGCAAGTCAGGTAGGAGGCATACTGAAGCACTTGGACGCGGCCCTGAGCAAGGACCGAGACGCCGGTAGCAGCCGCCCACCCCTAGGAACTTGACCCGCGAAGGGTGGCCGGACAAAGGGCTACCTATACCTGTGTTGCATCGAATGCGGGTTTGTGATAGTATCATGGTAGCCATCGGGTTCCCAGGGGATTCTGCCGGACACAAAACAAATTTGCACTTCTCAAGCGACGGCCCCAGGAGATCGCCTGTCCCGACGGAGGCTGGGATGCCCGCAGAGCCATCCGGCGACGCAGAGTTGGCCATCTATCTTTTGGGACACCCGGAGTTTCGGCATGG
>FWPU01003034.1_pt1 | contig 43959 bp, 24 predicted proteins | sample 2228361 | NCBI WGS metagenome assembly FWPU01 (sample SAMEA103939777, study PRJEB20133) | metagenome | reverse complement strand
AGCTTCGCATACCTCACCACCGCCCTGCAGGCCCACTTCGCCGGCCAACCCGCGCCCTCGCTCCTACCCGACGTGTGAACGGTTACCGGATGGTCAAGTCTCTGCACGCGGCCGGCCTGGAGGTGATCCTCGACGTGGTTTACAACCACACCGCTGAGGGGAACCACCTGGGGCCCACGCTCAGCTTCCGCGGCATCGATAACGCCAGCTACTACCGACAGGTGCCTAACGATTGCCGGTACTACATGGACTTCACCGGCTGCGGCAATACGCTCAACATGTGTTGCCCGCACGTCTTGCAACTCATCATGGACAGCCTCCGCTACTGGGTGTTGGAAATGCACGTGGACGGCTTCCGCTTCGATCTGGCCAGCGCGTTGGCCCGCGAGCTATACGAGGTCGACAGGCTGGGGGCTTTCTTCGACATCGTCCATCAGGATCCCGTTCTCAGTCAGGTGAAGCTGATTGCGGAGCCGTGGGATCTCGGTCCGGGGGGGTACCAGGTGGGTAATTTCCCCGTGGGTTGGGCCGAGTGGAATGGCAAGTACCGCGACTGCGTGCGGAAGTTCTGGAAGGGAGACGGCGGCACGGCCAGCGAGTTCGCCACGCGCCTGTGCGGTTCGAGCGACTTGTACGAGCACAGCGGGCGGCGCCCGTACGCGTCGATCAATTTTGTCACGTGCCACGACGGGTTCACGCTCCGCGACCTGGTGAGCTACAACCAGAAGCACAACGAAGCCAACGGCGAGGGGAATCGAGATGGCGCCGACCACAACGAAAGTTGGAACTGCGGCCACGAGGGGCCCACTCAAGATCCTCAGATCAATGAGTTGCGTGCCCGCCAGCAGCGGAATTTTTTGGCCACGCTGATCCTTTCTCAAGGCGTGTGCATGTTGCTGGCGGGAGACGAAATCGGCCATACGCAGCAGGGGAACAACAACACATATTGCCAGGACAACCCCTTGACCTGGTTGAATTGGGAGCTGGACGAAGAGCGGCGTACGTTGCTGAGCTTTGTGCAGAAGCTGACCGATCTGCACCGCACGCAGGCGGTGTTGCGGCGGCGCACTTTTTTTCAAGGCGTCAAATTGCGCGGCTCTGACGTCGATGTGACCTGGTTCGAACCGTCGGGCCGGGAAATGGGAGACGAGGCCTGGAATGCCGGCTTCGTCCGCTGCTTGGGGGTGCGCTGGCCTGGCGACGCCATCGATGCTGTGGACGAACGTGGCGAGCGTCTCAGGGGAGATACGCTGCTGCTGCTATTCAATGCGCACCACGAGGGTATTCCGTTTAGGCTTCCGCCGCACGGCTCGAGCAAAGAGTGGCAGCTCGTGCTGGATACGGCCGTTCCCGAGGCAGAACCGGCAGCGTTTGCCTGTGGCGAGGCTTATCCGCTGCAAGGTCGCTCGCTGGCGGTGTTGCGCATCGCGGCACAGGAGTGAGATTGTGCATGCGATCTGCAAGCCTCCTATAGCTTTGCAAAGAGTCAGCAGTGGCCAAGCCTGCTGAAGCTACGTTTTAAAGGCTCGCCGTCTCGTGAGAAGTTGCGTGCCTTGCAAGTTTTGTTTCCGGAAGGGGCACCAAGTCGATTTCGCAAGGAGCTTCCTGGCGTGACGTGGCAACCCAAGCTTGGGGCGTTTCCGGTTGCGGGCGGTTTTTGCTTTCAGGTTTGGGCGCCGCAGGTGCAAACGCTCGAGGTGGTTGTGGAGCGCTCAGCGGAGAATGGCCCTTCGTGCACGGCATCGTCCGGGGGAGAGGATCGTGGGAGGCTTGTACTTCCCATGGAACGGGCGCACGGGGGCTACTTCAGATTGGTTACGGCCAGCGTGCGCGCTGGCGACCGTTACCGCTACCGGATTGACGGCGGAGATTGCATTCCCGATCCGGCCTCGCGGTTTCAACCGGAGGGCGTACATGGTCCGTCGGAGATCGTGGACCCGAACACCTATCGCTGGTCGGATGCCGATTGGGGCGGGCTGCCGCTCGAAGACGCCGTGTTCTACGAACTGCACGTGGGTACGTTCTCGCCGCAGGGCACGTTCGCGGGGGTGATCGAGCGCCTGCCGACGCTCGCCGCGCTGGGCGTCACGGCCATGGAGCTGATGCCCCTGGCAGACTTCGCCGGGCGGCGCAACTGGGGGTACGACGGCGTGGCTCTGTTTGCCCCGGCACGCTGCTATGGCCGACCCGATGAGCTGAGACGGCTTGTGGACGAGGCGCATCGCCTCGGCCTGGCCGTGATTCTGGACGTGGTGTACAACCACCTGGGGCCGGACGGCAATTATCTGGCTGCGTATAGCCCTTACTATTTTCTGCAAGGCGGCCATACAGCGTGGGGCGCCGGCCCGAATTTCGACGGCCCGCAGTGCGCGGCGGTGCGCGAGTTCTTCATCGAAAACGCGCTGTACTGGCTGCACGAGTACCATGTGGACGGCCTGCGCCTGGACGCCACACACGCTATCTCAGATCAAAGCAGCGTGCCGATCCTGGCCGAGTTGGCGGAGCGCGTACGCGCGGCGATCTCCCATCGCCGCGTATTGCTGATCGCAGAGGACAACCGCAACCTGGCTTGCATGCTGCGGCCGCGCCATGCGGGGGGCTGGGGCTTCGACGCCGTGTGGGCTGACGATCTGCACCATCAGATGCGCCGCCTGTTGGCTGGGGACCACGAGAGCTATTACCGAGACTACACGGGCACGGCCGAAGATCTAGCAACGACCATCCGCCAGGGCTGGTTTTACACCGGGCAGTATTCGCAGCATTGGGGGGGGCCGCGCGGTACGGACCCGGCGGGGCTGGCGCCCGCGCAGTTTGTGGTGTGCATCCAGAACCACGATCAGGTGGGGAATCGTGCGCTGGGCGAACGATTGCACCACCAGATCGACCTTGCGGCCTGGCGTGCTGCCTCGGCTCTCTTGTTATGCCTGCCGCAGACGCCGTTGTTGTTCATGGGGCAGGAATGGGCGGCGAGTTCGCCCTTTCTGTTTTTCACAGATCATCATGACGAGTTGGGGCGGCAAGTCACAGAGGGGCGCCGGCGCGAGTTCCGGCATTTCTCGGCCTTTGCCGATCCCGCCGCACGCCAGCGCATTCCCGATCCGCAGGCTGAGACGACGTTTCTCGCCAGCATGCTCGATTGGGCGGAACTACAGCGCGAGCCCCATGCCTCCGTATGGCGGCTCTACCAGGCGCTCTTGTCTTTGCGCAAGCGCGAAGCAGCACTCAGGTCGGCCCAGGTGGCAGAGCATCAAGTGCGCGCGGTGGGAGCAGACTCGATCGTGCTGCGCCGCCCCAGCACCGCCGGCGATTGGCTGCTCGTCGCGCGGCTCCACGGCACCGGCATGCTCGATCTGCGCACGCTGGCCATCGCGCAGCCTAGAGCTGGCCGGTGCTGGGAGGTATGTTTGACTTCTGAAGACGCCGCATTCAGCCCCGAGCCAAACCCTCCGCAGATCGAGACCTCTGCCCAGGGACTCACGCTCCATTTCGCCGTGCCAGCCGCGGTACTCTTGCGGGAACGCAGCGCATGAACCCGGAGCACGAACACCCGCCCCACACCCAAGGTGCCAGCCAGGGGCCGCTGGATTCCGCGGCGCTCCTCAGCCGCTTTGAAGCCCTGCCCTGGGTGCCCTCCAGCACCTACCGCGTGCAACTTGGCCCGGCTTTCGGCTTTCGCCAGGCGGCCCAACTCGTCCCCTACCTGGCGCGCCTGGGCATCGGCGCTGCTTACTGTTCCCCCTATTTGCAGGCCCGCCCGGGCAGCCCCCACGGCTACGACATCTGCGATCACCAGCGCCTCAACGAAGAGCTGGGAACGGGCGATGAGTACGAGGCGTTCATCAAAGCGCTTCAGGCACACGGCCTCGGTCAGGTGCTCGACATCGTGCCCAATCACATGGCCGCCGATCCCGTGGCCAATCCCTGGTGGCGCGACGTGCTGGAAAACGGCCAGGCGTCGGCCTATGCCCATTTCTTCGATATCGACTGGACGCCCGTCAAGGCCGAATTGCACGGCCAGGTGCTGCTGCCGATCCTGGGCGACCACTACGGCCACGTACTCGATCGCGGAGAACTGCAACTCGCTTTCCTCGATGCGGCACTAGTGGTCTGCTACGGCGGGCAGACTCTGCCCGTCGATCCGCGGCAATGGCCATTCGTGCTGCGCCACGGCCTCGATGAGCTGCAAGCCCGCTGCGACGAAGCCGATCCCGACCTGCAAGAGTTCCTCAGCATCCTCTCAGCACTCGACCACCTGCCACCCGCCACCGCTACCGACGCGCAAAGCATCTCCGAACGCAGACGCGAAAAAGAAGTAGCACGCAATCGCCTCCGCAAATTAGTCGAGTCTGCGCCGCTCATCCAGGCGCACATCGATGCCTGTGTGGCCGAGTTCAATGGCCGCGTGGGCAAACCCGAATCGTTCGACCGCCTGCACGAACTGCTGGAGCGGCTACCCTACAGGCTTTCGTACTGGAAGACGGCCTCGCACGAGATCAACTACCGTAGGTTCTTCGACATCAACGAACTAGCCGGGCTGCGCGTGGAGGATCCGGAGGTGTTTGCCGCCTGCCATGGACTGGTGCTGCGGCTGGTGCGGGAGGGCAAGGTTTCCGGTCTGCGGTTGGACCACCCCGACGGGCTGTTTGATCCAGGCGCATATGCGGAGATGTTGCAGCAGGCCATATTCCTGGGATGGGCGGTGGAGGTTTCGGGGAAAGAGGCTGAGCAGGCACTGATGGAGTGGCGGCGCACTCGGGAGGAGCCTGGCGTTCGTTGTCCGGTCTACGTGGTGGCAGAAAAGATCCTCGAAGGGCGCGAGCCGCTGCCGGGAGACTGGCCGCTGCACGGCACCAGCGGATACGACTTTCTCAACAGCCTCACGCGCCTGTTCGTCGATCCGGCGGGCTGGAAGCCGCTGCGACACATCTACGAGCAGATCGCCGGCCGCCAGATGCGGTATGCGGACCTGGTCTACGAGGGCAAGAAGCTGATTACGGCCACGGCCCTCTCCAGCGAGCTGAACGTGCTGGCACACGCCCTCAACCGGCTCTCGGAGGCGGACCGCCATACCCGCGACTTCACGCTGGAAAGCCTGCGCGAGGCGCTGCGAGAAGTGGTCGCTTGCTTCCCCGTCTACCGCAGCTATGTGAGCCGCCGCGGCGTGAGCGACGAAGACCGCCGCAACATCGAGATCGCCGTGGCCCGCGCCAAGCGGCGCAATCCAGCCATGGAACCCTCGATTTTCGGATTCGTGCGAGACGTGCTGCTATCGGGGCCAGAGGGAGATCCCGCTCGCCTGGCGTTTGCCATGAAGTTCCAGCAGTACACCGGGCCTGTGCACGCCAAGGGGGTCGAAGACACGGTGTTTTACCGCTACAATCTGCTCCTCTCTCTCAATGAGGTGGGGGGCGATCCCCAGCATTTCGGCAGTCTTCCGGCGCAGTTTCACGACGCCAATCGCCGCCGCCTCCAGCGCTGGCCCTATGCCATGTTGGCCACCGCGACCCATGACCACAAACGCGGCGAGGACGCGCGCGCAAGACTGAATGTGCTCTCCGAGCTGCCCCTGGAGTGGGGCGAACACGTGCAACGCTGGATGGCCATGTGCCACCCGCATCGCGCGGTCTTGGACGACGAGCCCGCTCCAGATCCGAACGACGAGTACCTCTTCTATCAGACGCTGCTGGCTGTTTGTCCGCCTGATACGACCCGCGACAAACTCGCAGCCGCGCCTCCCGAACTCGTTGAGCGGCTGCGACGCTACATGACCAAGGCCATCAAAGAGGCCAAGGTCCATACAAGCTGGATCCATCCCAACGATGACTACGACCAGGCCATCGACCAGTTTGTGCGACAGGTGCTTGCCGGCCCGACTGCGTCCGCGTTTCTCGACGACTTCCTTCCCTTCGCGCGCCGCGTGGCTCGCCTGGGCATGGTCAATAGCCTGGCCCAGGTAGTCCTCAAGATTGTTTCGCCGGGGGTGCCCGACTTCTACCAGGGATGTGAATTGTGGGACCTCTCCCTCGTCGATCCTGACAACCGCCGTCCGGTCGATTATTCCCTGCGCGCGCAGATGCTCGCCGCCCTGGAGCCGCTCGTCGAGGCGGCCTGGCAACAGCCGCCCGCCGCGCGCGCAAAGGCTGTCTCCGAACTGCTGGACAACTGGGAGGATGGACGCATCAAAATGTATGTCACAACGGTCGGCCTGCGCCTCCGCCGCCGCGTTCCCAACTTGTTCCTTGCCGGAGAGTACCTGCCGCTCGAAGCCGATGGCCACCGCGCCTCGCACGTCGTCGCTCTTGCCCGCCGCCTCACGGATCACCGGATAGTGGCCATTGTTCCGCGCCTTGTAGCCGGCTTGACCGCACCTGAGCACGGCCTCCCTGTCGGCGCTGCCTGGGCAGAAACCACGTTGCGACTACCGCCCGAGTTGTCCGCCCCCCGTTTCCACAACCTGTTCACGGGCGAGACGGTGTATCCGGCGGCTGCTGCCGATGCCTGCAACCTGCCCCTGGCCGACGTGCTCTGCACCTGCCCTGTAGCCCTACTCGTACCGGGTGCCGCAGAAACTCCCGCCCATTGACCGCGGAACCAATTATCCGGCTCACCAGCTCCCATCGGCTGATGCAAGGCGGATCGCAATTGGTTGCAAAAAAAAAAACGCCGCCCACAACCCGCCATCTATAGGCGTGCCAGCCCCAGCGATGACCGCTTGTGCGCAAAAAAAACGACCCGGCATCCCAGCCGGGGGAAGGGACAGCAGGCCCACCACCACAGCCCTTGCCCAAACATCCGCCCTAAAGCCCCACCAAGGGGTTTTTAGGCGAACTTTGAAACGCGGGCAGGGTGCAGCCCATACGCCCTCCACTTGAGGCGGCATCGGCTGCCGTCGGCAAGCCGCCTGCTCGGCTGACCATCCACGGCAGGTGTCGGCTGCTACAACAGTCAGGGGCTTCGGGCGTATTTGCCACCCCTTCCACTTATTTATACGCGTGCCGGGGCCGTCGGGTTCTACTCGCCTCGTGCCATCGAGGATGTCTGAGGCAAATATGCTGCGCAGGCTACAGGCAACGCGAACCGTGTCGGCCACGCGGCGCCGTAAGCGCTCTGGGCCTAGCCCATGTTCGACATTTCCGGGCCGGTCTTGCAGCCGTACGGGGGGCTCGATCGCGGTTTTTCTCGGCGTTTGCCCGTATCCAGGCATTCGTGCGCCGAAAAAGCGTAGTAACATGTACGACAGGCCAAAAATGGCATTTTACCTCACGAATTCCCAGGCTCTCGTGCTCATAATCATGGCATGTTCGTGCGAACGGTCAAAGTTCCCTCAGGCACGCACGCTGCTCCATGCCGCCATGGCGTCAGCAGCGGCGTGTGCGGGTTGACTTCAGACAACTGCGGCGTTGGTATCGCACGCTACAACGAGCTGAAGGAGGTCGCGCGCAGCCTTCGGAGCCTCAGGGACGTGTTGGGGATCCGTCCGATCGCCCAACCGTGCGAACAACGGGTGCGGTGACACATTTCGGTGACGGCCCCCACGGTGCTGCTACCTGGTGGTGCGAGACTTCGCCTGCGTCGGTACTCTGGACGCATTTTTGTGACGGCTCCGGCGTTGCTAGTACAGCGGATGCCGGAGCGGCGGCTTTCGGAGGCCAAGTGCGGCCTTTCTGCGGCAGACGCACTTCTGGCGTTGGAGACTGTACGGCTGGTGGAGTTTTGAAATCGCTGGCCAGGAGCGTCGCGCCGCGACCACGGGTAGCTGTCAAGCTGGCCAGGTACTGCACGAATGCGGCATCCTCCCAGCTAAGCGCAGCCAGGTGATGACGGGCAGCTCTCAAGCCCGCAAGGTACTGAGTGCTCCGGGGATCACAAAACTCGACCCGCCCGAGCTGCCCGCCGGGCCGGCCGAAACCGTGTAGTGACTAATCTCATTTTGGGGCCTTACGCCACAAGGACTTACGACCCGTTTGTGTAACATGGGCTGGCGGCGCAAGTGGACCTCCCACGGGACGAAGAACGCAGGCTTTTCCAAGCTGGCCCGAGGTTTCCGAATCGGACCGCTCGAGCGTCGCTTGCGTCGGGCTGCAAAGCCATTCGTGGGAACGGGCGCCATCGAATGAATAGACGGGCTGAGCGGCACGTGGGAGGCGCACGGCAGGCCCACGCACATCTCGGGTCGGCGCGATCGATCCAGCTCGGAGATGCGGGCACGCGCCGCGGCCATTCAGCCGGTGTGCGGCTTCGCGCGCCAGGTGGGCGATTTCAGGCAGTTGCATGGCCCGATTTGTTCGCTGGCGCCCGTTTACGCACATGTATTTGCACTGCTGCGGCCGTATCGCGCATTTGCCGCAATTGGACCCCAAGTCCTGGCAGCCGGTCGCGGCCGGCGTGGAGAAGCCTCGCCTTGGCGCCACAGCATTTTGCGAGACGCTGCACCGCCGGAGCCATGCACCGCCGGAGCCATGCACTGTGGGAGCCGTTGGCCGCCAGAACCCTGCGTTCCTCGAGTGCCGCAGCCCTTGGAGCCTCTTGCCACGGCGGTGCTGGGTATCAAGACCTGTGGCACCGCGTTTGCTTGTATGGTTGCTCGCAGTGCTTGAAGCGTTTGCTGGTCGTACCGGACAGTCGTTCATCTTTGTAGCTGTTTCAAAGTCCGAGGCATTGGCAGGAGGGTTAGAGGTGATGCCTTCATGGGATGCGGCGTTTCTCGACCTGGAGCGGCAGATTGATCAGATATTCGAGGAGCTGATCTACCGTCGTTGGGCGGTAGCAGGTCGGCGGGTATGGCGGCCGCCGGTCGACGTACATCAGACGGCCGAGGCGTACATTGTGGACATTGCCCTGGCCGGAGTCGCACCGGCCGCCATCCAGTTGCTGGTAACGCAGAGAGATCTCACGGTCATGGGCGAGCGTACGGTGTCGGCGCCTGGCGGAGTGCTGTGTCAGCATTGCGAATGTCCTCAGGGACCGTTCCAGCGAACGGTGAGATTCGCCCAGCCAGTGGATCCGCAAGCGGCACGTGCCGAATATCTCCATGGCGTCTGCCGTGTTCATTTGCCGCTTGCGCGTGCAGGTCCCTTGCCGCCGTCGCGAGGGGAGGCAGACGTGCAGCGGTCGCAATGGGTCATCCGGGTGAGCGTGGAGCAGGTAGCAGGCGAGTCATGAGTTCATCGTCGTTGCGAGGAGCGTTTGCGGAGGGCCCGGCCGAGAGGCGTTGGGCGTTGCGGCCCGAGGAGCTTGAGCCGCAGATCGACGTGGCCGCGCTTGGTTTTCGCACCACGGATGAGCTGGAGCCGCTCGACGAGGTCGTCGGGCAGGAGCGTGCCATGCGGGCCTTGGAGTTTGGCTTGGGCGTGCGTCATCGAGGCTACAACGTGTATGTCTCGGGCATGACGGGGGCCGGCAAGAAGCAGCTTATCAAGCGTTTGTTGGAGGAGCGTGCACGCGGGGAGCCTACGCCTCCAGATTGGGTGTACGTGCACAATTTTGACGAGCCCGATCGACCTTTGGCCCTTTCGTTGCCAAGCGGTCAAGGGGCAAAGCTGCGGGACGCGGTCGAGGAGGTGGTCGAGCGCCTGCGGCGCGACCTGCCGGCGGCACTCAAGGCCAAAGATTTCGACGCTGAGCGCGATCGGCTGGCCGCCGCTTTTGGCGAGCGTGCCGAGGCATTGTTCCAGGAGCTAGCAAGCCGTGCCCGCGAGCTGCAAATGGCCATCCGCCGCCTGCCCAACGGCGTGTTGGTGTTTGTCCCTATACGGGAGGGCAAGCCCCTGGAGCCGCGAGAAATCGAACAGTTGAGCGACGAGGAACGCGCAGAGATCGAGCGCCGCCAGATGGAGCTGGGCGAGCTGGCTGCGGAGCTGATGGCGCGGCAGCACGAGTTGACGCACGAAATGCGGCTGGCCATCCAAGCGATCGTGCGAGACTTCGCGCGGCGAATCGTCGAACCGCTGATCCAGCGGGTCAAGAGCGAGCTGCCGGGACCACAGCTCTCTGCCTGGCTCGATCGGGTGCAGGAGCACATGCTGAATCACCTGGAACGCCTGAGCGAAGAGAGACAGCAGCGGGAGGAGCCCAGCGACCTGCCCTCTGCGGTGCGTGCAGCGCTGGCCCACGAGGACCCCTGGCTGGAGTACCGCGTGAACGTGGTGGCAGACCATGCACATGCGCGGGGAGCGCCCGTGGTGGTGGAGATCTCGCCCACGTACAAGAACCTTTTCGGGACCATCGAACACGACGTCAACCTGTTCGGGCGGCTGAGCACGAATTTTACCCGCATCAAGCCCGGCAGCCTGCTGCGCGCCAGCGGCGGCTACTTGGTCTTCGACCTGGAAGACGCCCTCACTGAGCCGCTGGTGTGGAAGCAGCTCAAGCGGACGCTCAAGAGCAGCCGGCTGCTCACCGACGTGTACGAGCCGCTAGGCCTGCTGGCCACCACGGCGCTCAAGCCCGAGCCGATTCCCATCGATACCAAGGTGGTGGCGCTCGGTTCTGCGGAGCTGTACTACCTGCTTCAATTTCTGGACGACGATTTTCGCGAGCTGTTCAAGGTGCGGGCCGATTTTGGACCGGAGACGCTGCGAGACGCCGAAGGGCAGCGGGCCTACGCGCGGTTCATCGCGCGGCAAGCCCGCGCCGAAGGGCTCCCCTCCTTCGACGCTGCCGCCGTGGCCGAGGTGATCCGCTTTGGTGCGCGGGAGGCCGCACACCAGCACAAACTCTCCGTCGGCTTTGCCGCCGTGGCGGACGTGGTACGGGAGGCGGCGCACTGGACGCGTGCCGCCGGCGCCGCAACCGTGAGCGCAGCACACGTCCAGCGCGCGCTGCACGAGAGGGTGTATCGCAGCGATCGCATTGCCGCCAAGATCCGGGAGCTGATCGAAGAGGAGACGCTGCGCATCTCGGTCTCGGGCGCTAAGGCCGGGCAGGTGAACGGTCTTTCCGTGTGGGATCTGGGAGACTACCGCTTCGGCCGCCCCAGCCGGGTCACGGCTTCGGTGGGTGTCGGGCAGGAGGGGCTGGTGAATATCGAACGCGAGAGCGATCTGAGCGGCAGCACGCACGACAAGGGCGTGCTGATCCTCGAGGGGTACCTGCGCAATCGGTATGCCGCCAGGCACCCGCTGGCACTTTCGGCCAGCCTGACCTTTGAGCAGTCTTACGGTTGGGTGGAGGGAGACAGCGCCTCGGCTGCCGAGCTGTACTGCCTGCTGAGCGCGTTGGCCGGCCTGCCGCTGCGCCAGGACATTGCCGTGACCGGCTCGATCAACCAGCACGGCGAGGTGCAGGCGGTGGGTGCGGTGAACGAGAAGATCGAGGGTTTTTACGACGTGTGCCGCACCAAGGGGTTGACCGGCACCCAGGGCGTGTGCATCCCTCGGGCGAATATCAGGCACCTGGTGCTGCGGCGAGATGTGATCGATGCGGTGGCCGCGGGCCGCTTCCACATATGGGCGGTCGATACCAACGACCAGGGGATCGAGCTGCTCACGGGCGTGAGCGCGGGAGACGTAGACCAACCAGGGAGCGTACACTATCTGGTAGACCAGCGCCTGCGAGAGATCCTCGAGGCCTTGCAAGAACAGCCGGCGGCCGCGGCAGGCGCCCGCGTGCGGCTGGCAGCGGCAGCCGCTCGCAAGCCCGGCACGCCGCCCTTGCCCGGCGAACCAGACTGAAGTTGGTCCTTTATGGGCCTTGCCCTGACCGAAAACGCCCTCCGCGTGCTCGAGGCACGCTACCTGCGCCGTGACGCCGCCGGCAACATCGCCGAGTCTCCCGAAGAGATGTTCCGTCGCGTCGCCCGCCATCTGGCAGGGGCCGAAGCTGCCTTCGGAGGTCATGCCCAGGAGTGGGAAGAGCAGTTCTTCCAGGCGATGGCCTCGCTCGACCTGCTGCCCAACAGCCCCTGCTTAATGAATGCCGGCACCCCCCTGGGGATGCTCAGCGCCTGCTTCGTCTTGCCTGTTGAAGATTGCATGAAGGGGATCTTCGACGCCCTCAAGCTGATGGCCCTGATCCAACAGGCCGGAGGCGGCGTGGGCTTCTCCTTCTCGCGGCTACGGCCCGAGGGGGACCAGGTGAGTTCCACGGGTGGAGCCGCATCTGGCCCCGTCTCTTTCATGCGCATTTTCGATTGTGCCACGGAGAACATCAAGCAGGGGGGCAGGCGCCGCGGCGCGAACATGGGCGTGCTCTCCATCGAGCACCCAGACATCGAGGCATTCGTCGACGCCAAGCGAGACGGCACCAGCTTCCGCAATTTCAACCTCTCGGTCGCAGTGAGCGACGCCTTCATGCAGGCCGTCGCCGCCGGCGCCCCGTGGACGCTACGCAACCCTCGCACAGGAGAGCCGGTGCGCTGCATCCCGGCCGCCGCCTTATGGGAGCGCATCGCCAAAGCCGCATGGGAAACGGGCGATCCAGGCCTGTTGTTTCTCGATGCCATCAACCGTAGCCAGCCCACACCGGCACTGGGCCGCATCGAGGCCACGAACCCCTGCGGCGAGGTGCCCCTGCTCCCCTACGAGTCGTGCAATCTCGCCTCTATCAACCTCAGCCACATGGTTTGTCACGGCGCACAAGGGTGTGCGATCGACTGGCAAAAACTGGACCGCACGGTGCGGCTCGGCATACGGCTGCTGGACAACATGATCGAGGCCGGCCGCTGGCCCTCGCCCCAAATCGAGCACGCTACCCGTGCCAACCGCAAAATCGGCCTGGGTGTGATGGGCTTCGCGGAACTGTTATTGCTGCTGGGAATCCCCTATGCATCGTCCGAAGCCGAGACGCTCGCCGAAGAGATCATGCGCGTCATCGGCACCGAGGCGCTCGCTGCCTCGCAAGCTTTGGCCCACGAGCGCGGCGTCTTCCCCAATTGGAAGCATAGCGTCTATGCAGAGCAAAATCTGCCGCTGCGGCATGCATCGCGGACGGCCATCGCCCCTACCGGCACACTGAGCATCATTGCAGGCACATCTGCCGGCATCGAACCGTTGTTCGCACTCGCCTATCGCAGACAAGCCCTGGGCGGACAAACCCTGCTGGAGCTGAACCCGCTTTTCGTGCGCCACGCCCAGCAGCAGGGCTTCTATACGCAGCAGCTCGTGCGGCACCTGGCCGCGCACGGTACGCTGGCGGGATTCGAGGGCATTCCTCCGCCTCTCCGGGCACTCTATCGAACCGCGCTGGAGATCGCGCCCCAAGACCACCTCAGCATCCAGGCTGCCTTCCAGCAGCATACAGACAGTTCTGTGTCCAAGACCGTAAATCTTCCCAATGCCGCCACCCCAGACGAAATTGCCTCCGTCTACCGCCGCGCCTGGGAACTGGGCCTCAAGGGAGTCACCGTGTTTCGCTACGGCAGCAAGCAAGAGCAGGTACTAACTCTAGGCACGGACGAAATCCCACTGGAGCGCGAGCACTACGCACGTTGCGACCCGCACGCATGCAAGCTGTAAGTCTGCCAAGATGAGTGGCTTAGCAGCATAGTAGCGCCCAGTGCCCCCCGGGGCCGGGCGGTCTGCGCCGGGCCTTGATACGCATAGTCGAAACGCCAGAGTGGGGCCGTCTTTCAACGGTTCTGAGTCGTACCGACAGCACTTCTAAGGCGAATGGACCAGCTCGACGCGGCCCCAGTAGCCGTATTCCCATGACCAGCCATTGGCCTGGTTGCGGAGAGCCACGTCGATCGTCTGTCCCGCATACCGGCTCAGGTCGACCAGCACGCTCGCCCAGCCGTCCGTGGTGGTATCTGGGCCAACCACCTGCTCGTGCACCTGCTCTCCGTTAATCGCGACGACGAGCAGCCAATCTCCCTTGGGGTCATAAGACACGTCGAGCACCAGCCGCGATGTGCCGCCGGAAGGGACATCGAACCTGCCGCTGAGTACACAGGGCAGATCGCGCGAGACGGGGTGGGTGCGCAGCACGCCGGTCCGCCCAAAGTGTTCGGCCAAGATTGCCACTCCCCCCTCCCCCGATGAAGCCGTGGTGAAGCCGGGCGCAACTTCAGCCACCAACGTACCGAAATGTGCCGGATCCTGGGCCTCACGAGGCTCGGGTGTCTTGAAGCCCGGCAACAAGCGGGCACGAGGATCGCCCGGCGGCCGATCCAACAGCAAGAAGGCGAACAGGTCGGCAAGCTCCTGCGGGGCAAGCTGCCGTTCCAGGTCTTCTGGCATGAGCGAGAGCTGGCTGGCAGCGTACTCTTCCACGTCTGCACGGGCGATCGCCTCGAGCTTTCCCCCCTGGACCTTGAGCACGATTCGCTGGTCGCTCTCCTCAACCAGCAGCCCGGTCAGCACACGGCCATCTGTGGTAAGGACCGTGCGAGCCTGGTAGGCGGCACCAATCACCAAGCTCGGGTCGAACACGTTCGAAAGAAGCTGCTCGAACGAACTGCGTCCGTTGGTGGTGATGTCCGGCCCTACCTCCTGGCCCTCGCCGTAGATCTTGTGGCACTGCCCGCAGAGCCGGCGGAATACGGCCGCGCCCCGGTGCGGATCGCCAGACGCGTGCCGGAGAAAACGGCGCATCTGTGCAATCACCCGCTCGCGTTCAGGATTGCGCTCCGACCGCACGGTGCCCCACACCTCAGCAACCAGGCGGCGCAGCTCGTCGTCTCCGGTCGCCAACAGTTTGCGCACCTGGTTGAGATTGAGCGCCGCGGGAGCGATCTCCCCCCGGCCCACAGCCGCGAGCAGCCTGTGCGCCCAGGGAATACGCCCCGTTAGCAGTTCGATGGCCTGCGGCTGCACGTCTGGCTCCAGGGTAGGCCACGCCGCCAACACTACGTCTGCCACCCGCGGGTCGTCCAGCCGGCCCAACGCCGCCAACCCCTGGCGGCGCAGCTCTGGCGGATAGTCCTCCGGCCGCGTCAGCATGGCAGCCGCTGCGTCCAACACGCCAGGATCTCTGGCGGCAATCAGCGACTCCAACGCGGCCAGCCTCAGGTCGATCCCAGCACCCTTGGTCGCAAACAACTGCCGCACCGCCTCCAGCCCCGCGGCATCTCCCAGGCTCGTGGCCAACAACGCAGCATCGAGATAAAGCACTCGGTCGGCGGGACCTTGCAACACGCCGCTGAGCAGCGGCTCTAACTCCTTCTCTAGCGCACTGCGATCTCGGTCCGCGATTTCTCCAGATTGCACCCGGGCCGCCAGCAACCGCAGGCATTCGCCAGCCAGCCCATCGGCCGCCGGGCCCGCTTCCAGCAGTATCGCCAATGGGGCCACGGCCAAGCGGGCATCAAATGGCCGGCGGGCCAGCAACCGATCACACACCCGCGGCAATAGCGCACCGACCGCGCCGCATCTCCCCGGATCCGCCGCACGCGCAGCACGCAAGAACTCTTCTCCCTGCCTCTCCAACAGAGGATGCAAATTCTGCCACACAATGTGCGGGATCAGCGGATCTCCCTCAGAATGGCGCAGCACCTCCACCAGTACGGCAATAGCATCCAGGCCCCTGATCTTGCGTGCAGCAATCGCCACTTGCAGGCGAACGTCGGGCGACGGGTCCGCCGCACACTGCACCACGTGCACGTCAACCGCGTCCGCAATCTCTCCTGCGTTACCGGCGGCCCTCACGGCCCAGGCACGCAGGGCAGCATCGTGGTGAGCCAGCAGCCGCAAGTGGAAATCGACCTCCAGCCGCCCGCAGCCCACAAGCGCCCACAGTGCGTGCATGCGAGCCTTGAAAGGGGCATGATCCGCCAGCACCAGGGCTTGCAGCTTCTGGCGGGTCTCGGGGTTATCTCGCTCCCACAGCAGGCGTTGGGCCGTGTCGCGAAAGTAGACGTTGGGGCTGTGCAGGTATTCGATAAGCTGTGCGTCGCTCGCCTGGCGCAGGTCGAACTTCGCTGCGCGCGGGGAGTTGCCGTAGCGGACGCGGTAAAGGCGGCCGCGGCGGCGGTCGATGCCTTGCGGATCGCGGTTGGCGTCTTGGTAGCAATGGTAGCGGTCGTACCAGTCGAGGATGTATAGGCAGCCGTCGGGGCCGGTCTTTTGCACGACGGGCATGAACCACGGGTCATTGGCGTGGAGGAAATCGAGCTGCGGCTCGCCGCGGTAGGTGGAGCCGTTTCGCACGAGCACGTCGCAGTTGATGCAGTTGCCGTGGATGTTGCCCATGTAGAGTCGCTCGCGGTATGCAGGCGGGTAGGCGTCCGAATCGAAGTAGTGGATGCCGCAGTAAGCGGCCTTCTGGTGTTTGTGGCCGACGATCGATTCGATCTTCCAGGTGAACGGCGGATAGGGCCCGCCCTGCCGGTGGTAGTAGCCGGTTTCGGTCAAATGCCAGAGATGGTCGATGACACATGCGCTAACAAAGGCGCTGCCAAGCCTGTCGAAGGCCACGCCCCAGGGGTTGCTCGTGCCTTCGGCAAAGAGTTCGAAGCGGCGGCTGCGCGGATGGATGCGAAACAGGGCGCATGTGAATTCATAGACGCGGCCGTCCTGCTCCACGCGGCTGGGGTTGAAAACGCCGTTGAGACCGTAGAGCCAGCCATCCGGACCCCAGGTCAGAGAGTTCGGCAGTTCGTGCGTGTCGTCCCGACCAAAGCCTGTAACAACCACCTCGCTGCGGTCTGCGCGGTCGTCTCCGTCTTCATCGACCATGAATAGAATGTCGGGCGCGTTCGCCACCCACACGCCGCCAGCCCCAATGGCGATACCAGAAGGAATGTTCAGGCCGTCAGCAAAGGTGGTGAACTTGTCGGCCCGGCCGTCCCCGTCTGTATCTTCGAGAATTCGTACACGATCTCGCCCCGGGCCAGCCTCCCGGCGCGGATACTCCAGGCTCTCGGTCACCCAGATGCGTCCCCGCTCGTCAAAGGTCATGGCCACTGGGTTGACCAAATCGGGCTCGCAAGCCACGAGTTCGACCTGAAACCCAGGAGGCACGGTCATGCGACGCAGCGCCTCTTCTGGCTCGAGCGCCGGGCCGGGCGGCCGGTCTTGCCCATGCGGAACCGGCTCCTCTCCCCACACGGCCAAGCGAGAGGCCAATGAACAGGCTAGTACCAGAATGGCCAAAAGATACGGTTTCTTCATAGCTGTTTCTCAACCAGCCCGTTGAGGGCAGTGGGCGCACGTCGCGGTAGTATGAGGGTGCAAGCGCGCTACTCACGCGCCAGCCGATTGGAGGCTGATGGCACTTGCCGTGGACTGATTATGTTTCGCATGGCGGGGAGAAACAACGTGCTTGCAGGCAAGCGACTGCCAGGCATAGTCTTTCTGGCGGCCGCCGGCTTTATGCCACGAGCCGCCGGCTTTATCCCGGCGGGGCTTGCAGGCCGGCCCAATGTGCCATGGCGACCGCGGCGGGGGCATGCAGCGTGTTTGGTGTATCGCCGAGCCGGCGGGGTGAAACCCCGCCGCTCGTAGCCGGTCGTATGAGCCGCCGGCTTTACGCCACGAGCCGCCGGCTTTACGCAACGAGCCGCCGGCTTTACGCAACGAGCCGCCGGCTTTATGCCGGCGGGGCTTGCAGGCCGGCCCAATGTGCCATGGCGAGCCCGGCGGGGGTATGCAGCGTGTTTGGTGTATCGGCGAGCCCGGCGGGGGTGAAACCCCGCCGCTTGGGCGAGCCGCGTTGGTGCCGCCCTCGTTGCAAACGCCGCCAGAAGACCGCCCGGTTGGAGTTGCAAGATTCAGGCCAATTGCTACATTATAAAACTTGAGTTGTGTTGAAACATGGTTCGGAGGAGTCTCGGCAAGGCGTGCCTTTGCAGGCCGCTGCGAGCATGTGGCGTAAGTCATAAGGTGGGAAACACGGTTGGCGATGGCGATCACCAAAGAGCGTAAGCAGGCAATCATTGGCGACTTTCGGCGGGCCGAAAACGACACCGGCTCGCCGGAGGTGCAAATCGCCATCCTCACAAGCAGGATTGGCGAGCTGACCGAGCACCTGCAAACCCACAAGAAAGACTATGCCAGCCGGCGTGGGCTGTTGATGATGGTGAGTCGGCGTCGCCGCCTGCTCGATTACCTCAAGCGCACAAGCCCGCAACGCTACCTGGAGATCATCCGCCGCCTGGAGATCAGGAAGTAACTCATTGACCGGCAGCAAGTTACGTTACTTGCCTCGACGGCAGCTTCTCTCCACCGCAGCGGATGGCGCGCAAGTAGCTCAAGCTTACCCGCAAGGCCGATGCCTACCGACCGGCAGACCGCAGCCGCGAGGCATCTCGGGTAGACGAGCGCGGCTCGATTGTCGGCCCGCAGGGCACGATGCTGAGGCCAGGATACAGAACAGGATTGAGCCTTGAAAGTTCGCGTCGAGAAGCAGATCGGGGCAAACACGTTTTCGATTGAGACGGGCCATCTTGCCAAACAGGCAGCCGGTAGCTGCCTCGTGAGATATGCCGACACGGTTGTGTTGGCAGCGGCCGTGAGCGGGCCGGCTCGACCGGGCGTCGATTTCTTCCCGCTCACGTGCGACTATCGTGAGCGTACTGCTGCGGCCGGCAAGTTCCCCGGCGGTTTCATCAAGCGAGAGGGCCGCCCCACCATGAAGGAGGTACTCACTAGCCGCCTCATGGACCGGCCCATTCGCCCATTGTTCCCAGATTGGTTTCGAGACGAAGTGCAGATCCAGGCCTTCGTCCTCGCCAGCGATCGGCAGAATGACGCCGATGTGCTGGCCATGAACGGCGCCAGCGCCAGCCTCTGTCTTTCTCCCCTGCCCTTTGACGGGCCTGTTGGCTCGGTGCGGCTGGGGCTGATCGACGGCGAGTACGTACCATTTCCCACCCAAGACCAGCTCGAGGTGAGCGATCTTGACCTGGTCGTCTCCGGCAACCGAGACTCGCTGTTGATGATTGAAGGCTTTGCACGCGAGCTGCCCGAAGACCGCATGCTCGAGGCGCTGGCAGTCGCGCATGGCATCGTCCGCGAGTTGTGCGCCCTGCAAGAAGACCTGTGCGCCCAGTTCGGGGTGCAGAAGGCAGCCTACGAGATTCCGGCCGACGACGGCACTTACGAGCGGCTCAGGGAGGCGTACTACGAGCGTTTTCGTGCCGCCAAGCAGACGCCGGGCAAGCAGGCGCGGGCCGACGCCGTGGCTGCCCTCAAAGAGCAGGCATTGGCGGAGTTCATTCCCGACCCCGAAGCCGAGGGGGCGCTCGACCCGCTAGTGTTCGAAAAGGCGTGGCACGATCTGGAGCGGCGCGTAGTCAGAGACTTGATCCTGGATGGCACCCGCCCGGATGGCCGCGACCACCGCAGCCTGCGGCCCATCGAGTGCCAGGTGGACGTGCTGCCGCGTGTGCACGGGTCGGCCCTCTTCCAGCGCGGCGAAACGCAGGCGCTGATCACCGTGACGCTGGGCACCACGCGGGACGAGCAGCGCGTGGATGGCGTGATGGAAGAGTACTCCAAGAAGTTCATGCTCGATTATTATTTTCCGCCCTTTTCGGTGGGAGAGTGCCGCCCCATTCGTGGGCCGGGCCGCCGGGAGATCGGCCATGGCGCCCTGGCAGAGCGGAGCGTCAAGCCGGTGTTGCCGGACCCGGAGGAGTTTCCCTACACCATTCGGGTCATCTCAGACATTCTCGAGTCGAACGGCTCCAGCTCGATGGCCACCGTGTGCGGGGCGACGCTTGGGCTGATGGCTGCGGGGGTACCCATCTCGAACCCGGTGGCGGGCATTTCCATCGGGCTGGTGAAGGAGGCCGAAGATCGTTGGGTGCTGCTTACCGACATCATCGGGGACGAAGACCATTTCGGCGATATGGACTTCAAGATTGCGGGCACACAGAATGGGATCACGGGCATCCAGCTTGACCTCAAGATCCGCGGGATCAGCAGCGAGATCGTGCGGGCCACGTTCGAGCAGTCGCGCGAGGCGCGGATTCAGATCCTGCGTGCCATGCTGAGCACGATTCCGCGCCCGTACGAGGAGATCTCGCAATGGGCGCCCCGACTGCTGCGGACCACGATCCACCCGGACAAGATCGGCCTGCTGATCGGCCCGGGGGGCAAGACGATTCGCAGCATCCAGGAGGCGACCGGTGCGCTCATCGAGGTGGAGGACGATGGTACGGTGACGGTGGCCTGCAATACGATGGAGGGTGCTCAGGCGGCCATGCGGCGCATCGAGGCGCTTACCGAGACCGTGCAGGTGGGCAAGATCTACGACGGCCGCGTGATCAGCATCAAGGATTTTGGCGCATTTGTCGAGATTTTGCCGGGCAAGGACGGCCTGTGCCACATCAGCGAGCTGGCCGAGGGTTACGTGAGCAGCGTGAGCGACGTGTGCAAGGTGGGAGACGAGATGACGGTCAAGGTGATCGCCATCGACGACCAGGATCGCGTTAAGCTCAGCCGCCGCATGGCGCTGCGTGAGCTGGCCGAACAGAAGTCTAAGACCTAGCAGGTGTGCGCAGGCGCGCAGCGAGGCCGATGGGTGCCGGCATTGGCAGCCTTCCACACCCTCTTGCACCGATAGATAGAAGGCGGCCGCCCCGCCGTGACGATGAGTGCTGCGCAGCCCGATCCCTTGGCCGAGTTACAGCAACGCCTAGTCGACCGGTACACGGAGATCGCGCGTCTGGCGGGCGGGCTGGCGCATGAAATCAAGAACCCCCTTTCCACCATCCGCCTCAACATGGAACTCTTGGCGGAAGACTTTGCTGGGGACGATTCTCCTCGAGCGCGCCGCACCCTGGCCAGGATCGGCCTTGTGCAGAGAGAGTGCCAGCGACTGCAAGACTTGCTGGATGACTTCTTGAACTTTGCCAAGGTTCGGCGGCTGCGTTTGGAACCCTCCGATCTCAACGAAGAGGTTCGGCAGGCGCTCGACTTCTTTCGCCCCCAGGCCCGAGAAGCCGGCATCGAGATTGCCGCCTACCTGCAAAGCGATCTGCCGGCCGTCTTGCTCGATCGAGAGCATTTTCGTAGCGCCCTGTTGAACCTGCTGCTCAACGCCCAGCAGGCCATGCCCAATGGCGGGACCCTAACCGTCTCTACCGAGGCCATCCCGGGCGGCGTGGTCTTGCACCTCATCGACACCGGCTGTGGCATGGACGAACACGTGCGCGCCCACGCCTTCGACGCCTTCTATAGCACAAAAAGCGGCGGCACGGGCCTAGGTCTGGCCACCACCCGCAAGATCGTCGAAGGGCACGACGGCCGCATTCATGTGGAAAGCGAGGTCGGCCGCGGCACGCACTTCATCATCGAGCTGCCCGTCCCCCCACGACTGCCCGCCGCTCCTCAGGAACCGCACGCCTAAACGCCGCACGATCGCCCCCGCATGTTGGGCGAACGTCTGCCGCCAACGAACTGCCACACCACTCGCACGAGCCGCCGGCTTTACGCTACGAGCCGCCGGCTTTACGCTACGAGCCGCCGGCTTTATGCCGGCGGGGCTTGCAGGCCGGCCCAATGTGCCATGGGGAGCCCGGCGGGGTGTATGCAGCGTGTGTGGTGTATCGGCGAGCCCGGCGGGGTGAAACCCCGCCGCTCGTGGCCACTCGCATGAGCCGCCGGCTTTACGCTACGAGCCGCCGGCTTTATGCCGGCGGGGCTTGCAGGCCGGCCCAATGTGCCATGGCGTCCCCGGCGGGGTGTATGCAGCGTGTGTGGTGTATCGGCGAGCCCGGCAGGGTGAAACCCCGCCGCTCGTAGCCGCTCGTGGCCGCTCGTAGCCGCTCGTAGCACGGCCAATGGGGACCTCTTGACACGCATCACTCTTGCCTCAAGCTACTGATCCTACAGGACCGGGTCGTACGCTTGCCTTCCCACCTCGGCTCAGATTGCGCAATCGCCGCCGGATCCGCAGCGCTTCGGTCGCCCTCCAAAGGCTGACGTACATTTAGGCACTGTAGAGCCAGTTTCTCCGGAGCATTCGCCATGCGTCTTTGCCGCTACGAAGATCGGGGTCGAGCCTATGCAGCCTTCTACCATGACGAGCTGCTGGTTCCCCTTGCGGCCGCCGCTGACCTGTTTCAACAAGAGTCGGGGCAGTCGCTCGAGCTGCCGCACACCGACGACCTGCTTGCCTTCCTCCCCCCAGACGGGCCGGCGCACACAAGCTGCCGCATGCTGGGCGAATGGATCGCCCAGCGGCTACACCGGCTGCCTGCCTCCGTTGTGCTCCCCGCAGGGCATGCCCGCTTGCTGGTGCCCATACCTCGCCCGAATAAGCTATTCCTGCTAGCGGGGAATTATGCTGAACATATTCGAGAAGGAGGCGGCATGGCCGTCGAGCGTGCGGAGACCTTCCCCTACGTGTTCATGAAGCCCCCATCCACCACGCTCGTACACCCCGGAGATCCTGTGCGCCTGCCCGGCATCTCGCCCGCTGCCATCGATTGGGAGCTGGAGCTGGCCGTGATTATCGGCCGCCGGGCGAAGGGGGTAACGGAGGCTCAGGCGCTCGGTGTGGTGGCGGGCTACACCATCGTCAACGATATTTCGGACCGCCAGTTTCGACCCAATCCGCAGCGGCGGCCACGAGAACGCGACTCGTTCTTCGACTGGATGCACGGCAAGTGGCACGATGGGTTCTGCCCCTGCGGGCCATGTGTGCTCGCTGCCGACGACCTGCCCGATCCGCAGAATTTGCGGCTAGAGTTGCGCGTCAATGGCCAGGTCCGCCAGCAAGCCAGCACCGCGCAGCAGATCTTCCCGGTGGCGGCGGTGATCGAGTTCATATCGAGCTTTGTCACCTTAGAGCCGGGCGATATCATTTCGACGGGGACGCCGTCGGGCGTGGGTGCGGCCTCGGGCACGTTTCTCAGGCCAGCAGATCGGTTGGAAGCGAGCATCGAGCAGATTGGCACGCTTGTTTCTCCCGTGGTGGCAGAGTAAGCCGCCAGAGCCGGTTCGGCCGGCACGGCGGGTGTGCCGACGGGCAAGCTAGCGCAACTTCAATTGGCCGTTACGTTGCACCAAAGGTGATTCGCTCTGAATGTGCTGGGGATCGCGAACCACAGGGAGGGGTTCCGCTCCCTTTGTTGATTACGGGGGTAGCGGGCGTGGCGGGCTACAATGCCCTGCCATATTTTCAGGCCCGCTACCCCGGTCAGGTGTTTGGGCTGCGGCAGCGAGACAACTATCGGCTCACCGGGCCGGGCATTTTGCCGTGCGACGCGGAAGATGCTGACGGGCTGGCGCGGCTCTTCGATCGCTATCGTTTTCGCAGCGTGCTCGACTGCGCGGGCAATTGCGCCCTGCGCGCCTGCGAACTCGATCCCTCCCTGGCCTGGCGGATCAACGTACTAGGGGTGCAGAACCTGCTGCGTGCCATTGGTTCTGCAGAGGTGCGGCTTGTGCATCTCTCGATCGACCTTGTCTTTTCTGGCAACGGGCAGGGCGGCCATGTCGAAGAGGATCCCACGGATCCGGTCACCGTGTATGGCAAAACGATGGTCGAGGCGGAGCAGTTTCTGCTTTCGGAGGCGCCAAGGTGCTGCATCCTGCGGATCAGCCTGCCGATGGGCATCAGCTTCAACGGGCATGCGGGTGCGATCGATTGGATCCAATCTCGGTTCAAGAAGGACCGGCCTGCCACTTTGTTTTTCGACGAGATCCGCACGCCCACCTATACCGACTGCCTGAACCGCCTGTGCGAGACCATGCTTGCCAGGCAAGAGTGCGGCCTGCTGCACGCCGGCGGTCCTCGGCGGCTGAGCTTGTACCAGATTGCACAGATCGTCAACCGCGTGGGCGGCTACGACCCTCGCCTGCTGATGGGCAAGCCCCGTCGCGAGGCCGGGCCGATTCCCCCCCGTGCCGGCAACGTCTCGCTCGATTCTAGCCGGCTCGCTCGGTTGCTCGGCTACCAGCCGTTCGATCCTTGGCCGGTGGACGAGCGCTGGGTCCCCACACACGACCGTTGGCACTTCGAACGCACGGCAGACGAGCCCGGCTCTCGCGACCTCTTGGCCCAGGTCCTCTATCGCAACCCACGGCTCCCTCCACCATTTCGGCCAGCGCCGCGTTACAATGGCAGCGCCTACCACACCTAGTCAAAGCCGCCTGGCCTTGGTTCGAGCCGCACACCATGCCTTGAGCAGGCCCACGCATGCCCCCCGAGCACCTTTGCCCATGCCCTGTGCCGTCCAGGCCACAGCCCACACGGCGTTGGCAGTGGCCAGACGCCCCCGGTCACGGCAGAGGCCGGCATGGCCGCCGGCCAAACGTGGCCATGGCCGAAACACCAAGGGCTCAGCCCGATAACGCAACACAAGGAATGCGAGGCCGTACCGGTGCCTATCAAGACTGCCCGGTCCCGATCAGAGGTATACCTTAGATGAGCATTCTCGATCAGTTCAGACTAGATGGCCGGCGGGCCGTGGTCACGGGCGGCAGCCGCGGCCTGGGCCTAGAAATGGCGCGTGCGTTCGCCGAGGCAGGCGCAGAGGTGATTATCGCCAGCCGAGACGCGGCCCATCTGGCAGAAGCTAAAGCAGAGTTGGGCGGTGCGGGAACTCGCGTCACCACCCTGACAGCCGACCTGGCCACACCGGCAGGGGCCGAGGCATTCTGCCACGACGTGCTCACCCGCTACTCGCCCATCGACATCCTGGTGAACAACGTTGGCGGCAGGCGGATCAACGTGCCTACAGAAGAGCTGGAACTGGCCGACTGGCAGCGGATCATCGACCTGAACCTGACCCAGGCCTTTCTTTGCACCAAGCTCATTGGCGGTGCCATGCTGGCGCGGCGGCGCGGGCGAGTGATCAACGTGGCGAGCATCTCGGGGTTTCTGCCCGGCAAGCCCATGCGCGGCCGCACCTACGAGACGGCGAAGGCCGCATTGGCCATGTTCACCAAGGCCGTGGCGGCAGACTGGGCCCCATACGGAGTTACCGTCAACGCCATCGCTCCCGGCACGTTTCTCACGGATGCCAATCGCCGCTGGTTCAGCATGAAGCCGGAGTTGAAGGCCGAGATCGAATCGGCCATTCCTATGGGCCGTTTGGGGGATCCGAGAGAGATTGCCGGATTGGCCCTCTACCTGGCTAGCGATGCCTCGAGTTACATGACTGGCAGCGTGATCGTCATCGACGGCGGCCGCCTGCTCTGGTAAGTTCGCCCCCTGACCGCCGCCTTCCGGCCGGCACACAGCACCACCAACAGCACGTGACGCACCGCACGAACGCCACGCTTCGCATTCCTGGGCTCGACTGCCCCGCTGAACTGGGCCTGGTGCAAAAGGCACTGAAAGACGTGCAGGGGATCTACAAGTTGGAGCCAGACTACCTGGCCCACAGCCTCCACGTGGAGTTCGACCCAAGTCGGGCCGACTTGGCTTCCATCTTGGCACGCTTGCGGCGAGTAGGGTTTTCTCCCCTGGATCTGCCCGCGCCGCCGCCCGGCTCGCGCGTGCAAGTTGCCTCAGCACCGTCCTACGCAGCTCCTTCGACTCTGGGCGCCGCCGCTGGCGAGCCTTGGTGGCACCTGGCTTGGGGGCCTTGGGGGTTAGCCGGCGCAGTGCTGGTTGCGGCCGGTGCCTGTGCAGCCGCCGGCTGGAGCACCGCTGCGCGCGGGTCTGCGATTGCTGCCACGCTCTTGGCTGGTTGGCCTGTAGCTCGTGCGGCCTGGCGGGCCGTACGCCTGCGCACATGGGACATGAATGCCCTGATGACTCTGGCCGCGGCGGGCGCCCTGGTGACGGGCGAGTTCTTCGAGGCCGCCACGGCCATGTGGTTGTTCGGCCTGGCCTTGGCACTGGAGAGGCTCAGCCTGCGGCGGGCACAACGGGCGATCGGCTCGCTGGCGGCGCTAGCGCCGCAGACCGCTCACCTGCTGGAGGAAGACCGGGAGCGGGACGTGCCGCCCGATGAGCTGCGGCCGGGCCACCGCGTGCTGGTTAAGCCCGGAGAACGCATCCCCAGCGACGGGCGCGTGGCCAGCGGCTTTTCCTCGGTACAGCAGGCCGCCATCACCGGCGAAAGCCTTCCAGTAGAAAAGGGGCCGGGAGACGACGTGTTTGCCGGATCGATCAACGGAGAGGGCGCGCTGGTGCTCGAGGTCACGCGGCCCCCGTCTGATAGTACGCTGGCTCACATCGCCCAACTCATCGAGCAAGCCCGCCGGACCCGCTCACGCAGCGAACGGTTTGTCGACGCCTTCGCACGCCGGTATACCCCAGCGGTGATCCTGTTGGCCGTAGCCGTGGCTGCCCTGCCCCCGCTGGCCGCTCGCCTTGGAGCCGAGTGGGCCGCGGCTTTGCCGGCATTCGAATGGCTGCATCGCGGCCTGGTGCTGCTGGTGATCGCTTGCCCATGCGCCCTGGTGATCGCCACCCCCCTTACGATTGTCTGTGCCCTGCATGGAGCAGCACGGCGTGGATTGCTGGTCAAGGGCGGCGAGCATCTCGAAAACGCCGGCCGCGTGACCGCAGTTGCCTTCGACAAGACCGGCACGCTTACCGCGGGTCGGCCCGCCGTGGCCGCCGTGCTGCCTGCACCAGGCGAACACGCAGAACACGTGCTGCGCGTGGCGGCGGCCCTGGAGAGCCACAGCGAACATCCGCTGGCTCGCGCCATAGTCGAACACGCGCGCCGGCTGGGATTGGCATGGGATGGGGTTTCGGGCGTACAGGCCCTGCCTGGACTGGGTGTAGAGGGGAACTGGGAAGGAATCGACTACCTAGTCGGCTCGCCGCGCTTGCTTGCAGAGCGGGGCGTGGCCACAGACAGTCTCGACGCCACACTGCCCGATCGCCAGAAACACAGCATGCACGCCGCGTTCACTCCGGTGCTTATCGGCACAAAAGACCGCCTGCTGGGCAAGGTGCTCTTGGCAGACCCGCTGCGCCCAGACGCCGCGCAAGCCCTGGCGAGGTTGCGCAGGCAGGGCATCACCAGGCTGGTGATGCTTTCTGGAGACCTGCCCCAAGTGGCGCAGCAGGTTGCGGCGGAACTGGGCATCGAAGACGTGCGTGCCGGCCTGCTTCCGGAGCAGAAGGTCGAGGTGGTCGAGCAACTCCGCACCGAGGCCGCATGCCTAGCCATGGTGGGAGACGGCGTGAACGATGCCCCGGCCATGGCGGCAGCAACCGTGGGCATCGCCCTGGGACCTCATGCCAGCGACACGGCACTGGAAACCGCCGACGTGGCTGTGCTGGTGCCCCGCGTTGCGCGGGTACCCGAGTTGATCGAGATTGGCCGCAGGTTGCAGCGAATACTGCGAGAGAACATCGTACTCGCTTTGGGGATCAAGGCTGCCGTACTCATTTTGACCCTGGCCGGCCCGCCGCAGCTTGCCCGCCTGTGGCTCGCAGTCGCCGCCGACGTAGGGGCGAGTCTATTGGTGATCGCCAACGGCATGCGCATGCTCCGCACCAGCACTGACTAGGCAATGCTGTTGCCGCCCGGCCACGGCCTCCTGCCAACAGGGCTTAGGCGTGGAGAGGCACTGCGGGCACGCAATCTAGATGGCGGCAGGCGCATCCGCTCCCAGTTCCCGGATGCCGGCCCGGCAGTCAGCGGCCGCGCCTTCCGCCCTAACCTCGCTGAGGACAGCACGACTGTAGCAAGCAACCTATGCACATCGACTGCCCGTCGCACACTCAAGTGGTGCGACGCATGCATTCCGATCGTATCTCCCAATTTTGCCGCATGCTAGCAGGAGTGTCCTGGTTGGGCATGACCGCTCACAGCTCTCTGCGGAGCGCTGCTGCACGTAAAGTGGTACTTACCCCACAGCAGCGGGCAAATACCCTGAACCACATGGTTTGGCGCACGGCGTCCTGAATCAACAAACGAGCAAAACGCTCAAACCGCCTCGTGGCGTTCTAAGACAAAGTGTGCCCGCCATCTCGTCACTCTCCTACCCAGTGAGGTGGCGCAGATCAAGAACCGCCACTTCGCCATCCCCACGTTCGTGTACAGAACCAGCCGTGGCTGAGAGTCATGCGTCAAGCTTGAACGCATGGCTTGAGTCCCAGCGCTAGGTTGTTCGTATGGGACGTTCTAAGGCTCCTGTCACTACCGCAGATGGGTTCGTTTTTGAGCCGTTTTCGGACCAGTCCGCAGAGCCTCTTAAGAGGCCATCAGTATTTCGGGATGACGCCCGAATCCAGCGAACCGGGATTTGAAATGTGAGATCTCAGATCCGCCTCACTCTGCCAAAACCCCGGAGTGCGCCTGTTGTTCACAGTTTATCGGAGCCGTTGGCAGAGCTTATTATGGAAATTGGAGAACGGAGGTTCGCTCCGTAGGAGGTTACGGGGCAATTGCCAGCGGAAGCGAGGTGACGTCGAGCAGGGCCTCGGGCGCAAACTGCGGGTGCTGAGCGATGCTTGATCGCTGTAGGGTAAGTTCCGGCACGCGCGACTGCACATACGTCACGGTCTCTGACAACGAAACGAGCCGGTCGGCCGAGGTGTCTGCGTGGCCTTCTGCGATCGCCTCCAGGAGCGCCTTGGTGAACGCGCCGTGTCCCCAGCTTTCATGTTCCAGCGAGGGCTTGTTGTCCGCCGCTGCCGTAAGGGTGAGCACCATATCTTCTTGCAGGGTGCGGATGCCGGGCAGGATCATGCCGCTTTCGCAGGCGTCGACCATGGCGAGTTTGCGGCAGGTGAGGTCAGCCAGTGCATGCAGGTCGCTCCAGGGGATGCACTTCTCGAAACGGCCGGCGGCCAGGTCGTTGCGCGTGACATCGCAGGCCACGAGGTAGAATCGCTGCGTGCTCTCGTCGTAGAAACCATGACCAGCAAGGAACACCACGACTAGGTCATTGGGGCCGAGTTCAGCGGCCCGCAGTTCGCCCACGAACTTGTGAAACACTTGCTGCCAATTCTCGCGCGTCACATCAGCGTCGGCGAGTATGACGGCGGGCTGCATCTGGTACAGCCCTGCGCAGCGCAGAGCTAGTGCCTCTGACACGGCGTGAGCGTCGTCTACGGGAAACTCTAATTCCAGCTCTGGGTCCTGGTAGCGCGAGACGCCGACGGCGAACAGGAAGAGGCGGCCCGGTACAGGCTGCTGCTGGGGGCCGCGTTCCAGGCGGATGACGTCGAGCCCGGTAGGACCGTCGAGGGTGGGTACTGAGGCGTGCAGCAGCGCAGCACGGTCGGGAGGCAGGGCGGCATCCCACTCGAGGATCAGCTCTTCGCCTTCGGGCGTTTGGGCGCGGGAGACTTGGCGCGGGCTAGTGGCGGCAACGCCATTGGCAAAGAGCCGCGGCTGATCGAGGCGCATGCCGGGCGGAACGAGGACGCGTGCCTGGACGCGCAGCGAGTCGCCGGCAACGAGGCTGCCGGCAGTGGGTTGCGTGATCTGCACCCTGGGCACCCGGGTCACAAGCTGGCCGACGATCTGTTGAGGCTCGCCTCCCTGAGCAGCCTGAGGATGCGCCGCGAGGGCAGCGTGCAGGCTGCCGAGCGCCAGGAGATCCTGCATGACGGCGGGGCGTTCGAGCTGTCGGCGGAACTGGTCGGCCCTGAAGAATTCAGGCAGCGACTCTAGGCCGCGATTGACCTGCCAGCCAAAGAGGGTGTGGCCGTTGAGGCTGGCGGCGTAGTAGCCTTCTGGGGTAAAGAATGCCCATTCGCCGGTGCGGGTTGGGAAGAGGGTGGCCAGGGGCTGCCATGCCGGCAGCAACTGGAATTCAGGTCGGGCTTCGCCTGCACGCTCGAAGAAGAACGTCACCTGGCCGCGCTGCCAGGAGATTTCTTGCAGCGTGCGAAGGATCTCTGCGGGCTGTGTTTGGTGTCGAACCTGTTCTTGTGCGTCCAAGAAGCCGATGCGCACGAGCACATCGTCGGCCCGTACTCCCATGCGGAACAGTGGTCCGGCCGGGTCGAGCTCGGTGACGGCGAGGCGGCCCTCTCGGGCCGCGAGCGTGGCTCCCCAGCGGGTTCGTGCGCCCTGTTGCAGGCCCGAAAGGCTCCAGAAGCGGATCGTCCCGTCGGCAGAGCCGCTGGCGAGGTATTTGCGATCGCGTGACACGCAAACAGAGGTAACCCAGTCGTTGTGGCCGCGGAAAGAGCGTACCAGCGTGGGACCAGCCTCCCGCAGGGCATAGACATAGATGGCATTTTGCTTATCGGTCCCCACGGCCAGCGCCACAGGGTCGGGGCCATCTCCGGGGATCCAGCAATAACATCGCACTCGCCCGTCGATGCCAGGATCGAGCGGGACTGCGCCCCGTAGGCGGCCCTGGTGGTACAACCGCAGGGTGCTGGGCTGATCGGGAGCAGGAGGCTCGAGTCGGGCCTCCCAGGGGCCTGCGCCGGCCTCTGGATCGATCCACACTCCCCGTGCTTCGCCCAAGGCAAGTGCCGCGGGATCGAACGCCTCGGAAAGCTCGCCATAACGATTGAACGCCGCCTCAGCCCCAAGATGGTTGATGGCAAATGCCACGCGGTTGCTAGCGGGATCGTCTGCGAAGGCTACGCGCCAGATCTGGCTGCCCACCCCGCGCAACGGCACGGGGCGCTGAAGATCTTGCACGTCGAACAGCAATATGCCGTGGTTCTCGCCGCCCGTACAGGCGACGCGGCGGCCCCCGCCGTCCACGGCCAAGGCCGCCACATGGTCGGGTCCAATTTCGCGGTTAGCCAGCTCTGCATGCGTGGCGGTATCGTACACCAGCAGCCGGCCGGATTTGTTACGCGCCGCCTGCGTACCAACAAGCAGCCGAGCCCCGTCGGGCGTAAGTGCCAGGGCAGCTACCGGCCGGCCTGGCTCAATCTGCTGGGGTTCGCCAGAAAGGCCGTCTCGCCAAAGGAGAATGCGACCGGCGGCGTCTGCCACGGCCACCGTTCGACCGTCGGTGCTTGCCGCAAGGGCGAGCACCTGTCCCACGAGTTCAGTGGGCAGCGTCTCATGGTTACGAAAGTCATCGATGCTTACGCGTTGCAGGTGCCAAATAAGCGGGCGGCCTTGCCGCACGCGCCTGGTATTTGCGACCGGCAGCAGGATCGAGTCGCTCCCCAGGACGAGGACGGGTCGAACTGCGGGCAGTGCCCTGATGCGTTCTGCGAGGGCCGCGCCGTACGCACGGTTCTGCTGATCGGGGGGGTAGAGCTGGCGGGACTGCCATTGCTCGCCATCGCGCTGCCACACGAGGGTGCGGCCATCGGCGTCTGAAGTGGCGAGCGTGGCGCCATCGCCCGCAAAGGCCATGCTGACCACCGCTTGAGTGTGGCCCTGGAGTACGGCGCGCAACTCGCCCGTAACAGGGTCGACGAGCAAGATCTCGCCGGTGCCGCCCATGGTGCCGTAGCCTGCCAGGGCCAGCAGGCGTTCGCGGGGAGAGGCGGCAAGTGCGAACACGCTGCCGCGTGGTCCTCGCCCTACCTGCCAGCGTAGCGTGCGTTCGTGTAAGAGCGCCCCGGCACGCAGGGGTGCAACGGCAATATCGCGAGCCTTGGCTAGGTTCCACACATGGACGAGCTTGTCCAGACCGCCCGAACAGAGGAATTGCGCTTCGCTTTGCGAATCGGATGCAAAGGCCAGCGCCTTTACGGTGGCCGTATGGCCGGGGAGACTGAGTTGCAAGAAGGGCCGGCGGGGATCTTCGACTCCCTGTGCCAGCGCACCGGGCGGGCAACAGCAAGGGAAGAACAGCAGGAGCGTTACGCTTGCCGCCCGTCTGGCGAGGGGTGCCCGCAGCGCGGTACACAGCACAAGGAGTGCTCGCGTCAGCTTGCAACCTAAGGCACGTGGGCTGCTTAGAGGCAGGAGCGAGATCATGAGGCTTCCCCAAGCCTTTGTGCGAGCAAAGCCGATGTGCAGGTGGCACAATTTCCCAACGCGGTGCGAACGGCGATGCCGGGAGTCATTCTGCCGGGCGAACTTGAACCTGATGCACGTGGGCGCACACGGCTTGCCATTATGGCACAATCGGCGTCCGCCGGCTGCCTGGCGTGTAGCGTTCCGGCCGCAGGCGGCGCGAACGTGGAGGGATTCGTTGGGCTGGCGTTATTGGTGATCGCCGGTCTTGAGTTCGAGCACGGCTACAAAGCGGGCCGGGCCATCGCTATCGATGGCCACACCGAGCGTGCCGCCGTCGGGCAGGGCCTCGCGGAGGACGACCTGCTTGGGCGCCTTGATGCCGCGCGCACGCGCGGCCTTGGCCGCGAACTTCTCTACGTTGGGCTGCGAGAGTTCGCCGACAAAGCTCGGCAGGCTCGCCTGCCGATCTTCCAGCGACTTGAGCACCGACACACCCTCGGAAACGATCTTCTTCTTCAATTCCTTCTGCTCAGGTGTCAGCAGCGCCTCATCTTGCTGGCAAACGGCGCTGGCCAGGGCGTCTAGGTCGGACACAGGTTCTGCTGTGGCGACCACGTAGAACTTCTCATCGCCCGCGGGCTCCTGGAATTCGAACGCATCGTTCCCGCCGGGAAACACCTTTTTCTGGCCGCGCTCCAGTTTGGGGGGCTGGCCCTCGCGGTCGGGCAACAGACAAGTGATGGTCCCGGTGGGGCCCTGGTTGATCACGTAGATGTAGCAGGTGGTTTGCGCCTGCACGGTAAGCAGGAACTGGTCTCCGATTCTGAATCGCTGGCCGGAGAGTTCTGCTTCGGTGAGCGGCACGTAGTCGCCGTTGCGGAGCAGGTGCACGGTGTATTCGACCAGCACTGCGCCTCCTTCCTGGATGTGGGTCCATTCGCGCACGGTTTGCAGGATTTCGGGATCCTTGATCTTGGTCTTAACGATGTTCCGCAGCCTGGCGGCGCCGTCTGCTTGCGAGGCCGAGTCTTGCTTTGGATCGGCCTGAGAAGCGGCGAGCCCCGGCGAGCCGGCCCACATTGCGGCGCCTGCCAACAACAACCCATACAGTTTGATTTGCCAGCTCATGGCGATCTCCTTCTAAATAGGCCCTCTACTATTCCTAGCGGAATCTGCGGGGGGATGCGTCAGGCCGCACGCCGCCAGCAGCTTGCCGGCGTCTTTAGTGGCGGTGTTCGGCCGTTACAGGCCGCACAACCGGCACCTTGGGCCTTTGGTGGGCAGTTCGTGCTCCTTGGGGCTGCGTCGCGGTCGTTTATTTTCGCGGCGGCCTGCCGCCGGCGTGGCTGGGCCAAGCCGCCCCCCAACAGGGGGTGCAAAGGCACAGCGCATCAATTGCCAAGCGGCCGCTTTCGCTCTTTCCAGGGGAAATTACGCTCTGACAGACGCTTGCGAATGAAATTGGCGATGCGGTCTTCCAGTTTGAGTGTCGGTTCTTCCAGCAATTTGGTGCCTTGGAGGTTGGTATCCATGTCGAGATTCAGCACCAGGTCCCGATCCTCGGGCTTCTCCGGCTTGGGGTGGTAGCGTTCGAGCGCCTTATACAGCCGTTCGGCATCGCGGCGGGCCTTCGTATCGGCCTTGCCGACCACGATGTACACGGAGAGCTTGCTGCGGATATTGGGGTCTTCGATGGCGCGGGTAATCTTCAGTCCCTTGAAGTTGTAAACGGGCGAAAGCAGCACCAGGCCCTTCACGTCTTGCCCCTGCTTGCCGGTGGCCAGCACGGGCCAGCTCCAATCGAGTTCGCTCCACGCCAGGGCGACCGTGGCGCCCATCTCGGCGCCCACCACGCACAGGGCATCGATGTTGAGCAAGCCTTCGTTGTGGCGTTCCAGCAGGAAAGACTTTATCGCTTCCACGTCTCCGCCCACGCTGGCCATTGCAATGAAGTCGGCTGCCTTGAAGGACGTGTAGTCGAGCTTCTCGGTGGCCCCTTCGCGCTGGGTGCTGTCGCCGTGGCCGCGCAGGTCGGGTACGATCACCGCGTGACCCTCGGCCTGGAGCCGGGCGGCCAGCGACGCATAGTCCTGCCGCGAGCCGCCGTACATGTGGAGCATGATCACCGGCACGGTTTGCTTGTTGTTAGCGCCCGGATAATAGTCGGCTTTCAGCACCACCTTGTCGCGCGTTACCAGGCTCAGCTCTTCGACGACGGGGCCCTCTTCGCCCTCCTCCTGCGCCCTGGCAGCAGGAACCGCGTAAGGCCGCAGCAGCGCACAGAGGCACAGCATGGCCAGCGAGGTAATACGGGCTGCCATTGGCAGAGGTCCGCATCGAGTTGGGCGCGTGGTAACGCTTGCCATTGCTACACGTCCATAGGCAAAACGAGGCGACCCTGGAGAGGGGCTGGGGCGCTTGCCCACCGCTCTTCTAACGTCATGCTAGATAGCCGGAACCAAGCAGTCAATTCACTTGCGCAGGCTAACCTCGTCGGCCGAGGGAAAGTCGGGCGGCAGCTCGGTTTGCGTGACCCGGCCGCTGGCTGCCCATTCGGCCCCGCGTACGTAGGTCACCAAAAAGCCCACGCAGCGCATGGCCTCCGGGCTATGGCCCAGGGTCGTGTGGAAGACCCGGCCATCGCCATATGCAATGGTCATGAGCATAGGCTCGTGTTCCCCGGTGCCGCCCGTGGCTGGGTCGGACCAGGCGGTGGCCAGCACGGTCAGCTCTTCTGCTGGCCCGCGCAGTCGATCGTAAAGTTCGTCACGGGCGTGCATCCAGGCCCGCGGCAAGCCAGCAGTGACGGGGTGGTCCGGCTCGCGGATCACCACCTGGAAAGCATGCTGGGCTCCGTGGCTGCCGCCGCGGCCTGGCGAGGCGTCTCGCACCACAACGCCGTCGCGCACGCGGACGTACGGGCCGGATCGCTCATCTCGCCCTCCCCAGCCGCCCAGTCCGATCATGCGGTTGTATTCAGGCCACTCGGGGAAGGCATTGTTCGCGGCGTGTACGACGACCAGTCCGCCTCCGCCTCGCACGTATGCTTCGAACTCTCGCCGTGTCTCCTCGGGCCACAATGCACCATTGTAGTTGGAAACAACTACATGATAGTCAGACCACATAGGCCGAAAGCCGCCAAGATCCTCGCCGGCAGGGGGCGTTGTGGCCACATCGACGCGGAACAGCCCGCTGCGCTCGAGATGCTCTCTCAGAATGGGAGTCGTCGCCTGCCAGTCGTGGTTGTTCTGCCCGTCAACGATCAAGGCACGGTACGGCGGGTCCGCACAGGCAGTTGCGAACGACCACAATGCTGCGAACAGCGCTAGAGTGCCGGCCAGTTTCATGTGCTACTCTCCTGTGAGGGTGCCCGCTCGATGTATGCGGCTGGCCTGCCGCGGCCGAGCGCTGGCTGCGATGCCCGCCCGGGCACGAGCACCAGCGCGTGCGATCGCTTCCGGGCGGGTGATTTGCAGCAGGTGCCCATGATCTGCGGTCACGATGACCGCGGTCTTGTCCCAGGCACCGCGGTCCTCGGCCCACTCTACCACGGCACGAAACGCCTCGTCGCCGCTGAGCACGGCGCCGATGGAGTTGTCGAGATTGTTGTCGTGGTTGGCCCAATCGACGTCGCCGGCCTCCACAAGCAGCCAAAATCCTTCGCCCCGCTGCTCTAGTACGCTTAGTGCCGCACGGGTCATATCGGCCAGGGTGGGATTTTCTTCGAGGTCGGCCCCGGTGTAGGTCTCGCTCGTGCCACCTGCTCCAACGGTGGGATCGTGGCCGCCATCTGCCGTGGCAAAAGGCAGATGGCTGTAAGCCGTGCCAAACATTCCGCACAACCGCAAGCGAGACTTTGCTGCCTGGGCCGCCGCCTCAAAAAGCACCGCCCGCCCCGAGCGGCCGGCCGTGCGCTCCGCAAAGAGGTACTTGCCTCCAAACGCTGCATCAATGGCCCGGCGGTCTTGGGCCGTCAAGTATCGGTTGCCCGGCACAAAGTTGTCTCCTTGTGCCGAGTCCTCGGCGACGGTCTCGCCCCAACCGGTGCCTAGCAGCACGTCGACTCCTGGCAGGGGATGCTGGGGATGGGAGATCGAGGGCAGCCCCAGCAGGTCTCGTGTGAGATCCTGGTAGTCGTCGCGCGAGACATTATTGGCGTAAGCGCATGCCGGCGTGGCATGGCTGATCGTCACGCTGGTGACGATGCCCACGGCAAAGCCGCACTCTTGCAGCTCGTGGGCGATGGTACGAACCTGCCGGCCGACGACATCGACGTTGATCGCGTCGTTGTAGGTCTTAACACCGGCTGCGAGTGCTGTGGCAGTGGCTGCGGAATCGGGATACGCGTGTGGCGCGCCCGGTCCTGAGGCGATCAAGTACGCTGCGTCCGTTGGAGGCTCCCACGGGCTATGACCGCCCCGCCATGGGTCATATCCCCCGCCCAATGTGCCCCCCGGTGTGAGCACCGTCTGGCTGTTCACATCGGCCTTGGTGCCGCTGTTGTGCGGCGATACAACGCACCAGCCGAAGTCGCTCTGCGTGCCCTGGTAGTCTTGAAAGTACAGCCCGGTGCCCCGGCCTGTGCGGTAGCCTACGCGTCCAGAAGAGAAGAGGGCTGCCGCCCAGGTCGTCTGCCAGTCCATACCATCGAAGACAACCAGCACAATATACTTCTTGCCTTCCTTTACCGCCGCCTGCTGGAGCTGGTACAGGGCGGTCTGATCGAAGTAGTCCGCCTGGAGATTGAGAGCCCCCTGCGGCAGCCGGCCGTAAAGGCGGCGCAGACTCTCTTCGCTGCGGTACGCGCTGGCAGTTCCGGAGACCGCATCTAGCCCGATTCCGAACGTATAGACCGGAATCAGCCGGTTGGAATGGGTCGTCCACCCGCTGTAAACGTCGGGGTCTGTGCCCCAATAGCCCCAGTCGGCACGTCCCTGGGCAATGGCCGTCTCTTGCATCGTGCGCAGCTCGTCGGCACGGCCGAGGCTGTGCAGTGCATGGATGATGTGTAGGCAGGCTGCAGCGACGCATGCGAGCACGCGCTGCTCGAGCTTTGCAGCGAGTTGGCTCCGCGGCATATCAAGCCCCACGCAATGCCCGCCGTAGGACGTTGTGAGTGATTTGCTGCACCCGCGGGTCAGGTCCGTGCGGGCGGACCCAGTGAGACCAGGGCAGCATGTGCCCTGGCGGCGAAGAGAGCCCTTGGGCCCACCAGATGGTGCTGGCGTTGAAGACCACGTTGCCATGCGGGCCGGGATAGACCGTGGCAGTCCAGTGTGCCGGTTCGGTACCGCCGGAGAGTGCGATACCCTCGGCCACAACCTCCAGGCCCGGAAGGTCTGCCGGGTCGCCGTGGAACTCCCAACCGACCAGCCCGGGGATGGCATCGCCTTTCTGAACACCCGTGCCGGCAAAGATCCAATGGTCGGGCCGTGCGATGACCCAGTCTCCCCCGCCGTTGAACGGGGTAATGGTGCGTGCCCCGATCAACAGGTTCTCGTTTGGCCCCTGTGTGGGGAACGGTCCCATGTACTTCTTCTCGGCCTCCGTGACACCTCCGTAGCGGCCTGCACGCGTGATAATGCGGTACGGCCGCCCGTCGCTTGCCGGTGAGAAGGGGCTGACGAAGCAAACCGCGTTACCGCTCAGGAACAGGGCACTCACGCCCTGCTCGATGGCGGCCTTCACGCTGTGGTACTGCCGCAGATCCCAGTATTCATCATGCCCGACGCTGATAAACGCGCGGGCGCGCAGTGCCTGTTGCGGCTCCACCAGGTCGCAGTTGGAGCAATAGGTCACGTCGTACCCGTGCTGCTCCAACCAGTAGCAGAGGGGGTACTCCCAAAGCAGGAACTCGCCTGAGCCGACAGACAGGGGATGCTCATAGATCTGACAGTACTTTCCGTACGGCCGATCGAAGCTCACGTCCACGCCGGCCACCAGCGGCCCGTCGGGGCTGGTGTACAGAGAGTAGTTATCTGGCCAGCGATTGTAAGCCTGCCAGGTGTTGTCGCTGCATTGGAAGAGGATGTCCGCAGCACGGCTGTCGCGGACGATGAACACCACGTAACTCTGCCAGGCGTGTTCGTGCTTCGATGCTGGGATACGCGTCAGCCGTCCCAGGTACACGCCACTGGGCCAATCGCCAGGGATCTCCAGCTCCACGCACGGTTCCCAACGGCACTCGCGCAGCCGGTTAGCCCCCTCGTCTGGCAGGGGTTGCGGCCGACCGCGCAACGGCCCAAGCGTCGTCATCAGGCGGGCGCCCGCGCCGCCGTAATACCCCATGCGAAAGATCTCGATGGCAAAGTCGCAAGCCGGCTGCACGCTGACCATGATGGCCAGCTTTTCCCCTGCTGCCACGCTCTGGCGCGAGCAATAGCCTTCGATGGCCGGCGAGCGATAGCCGCCCGCGGGATCGAGCCGGACGCGCGTGAGCTGCCAGTCGCGCATACCATCTCGGCGGTTCTCGCGACCGATGAGTTGCGGGTCAGGCGGCACAGCAATGTTGCCAGCCGGGCCTTGCCCAGAGCCGTGCGATCGCTCGTCGAGCGGCTGGGATGCCTCGCCCGCAGCGGCGTGCGGGCCGATAGCCCCCAGCGAGGCGGCCATGGCCGTCTTCAGCCACGCACGGCGGACTGGGTCGAGAGGCAGGTCTGACATTGGCAATCGAGTCTCTGCCGGCACATGGGCGGCATCGATAGCCCTACTTTACCCCGCGAGCCCAAACTGCTCCAGCCCCCCAACCGTCCGTCCTGCGCGTGGATCCCGCGAAGCTAGCCGCCACATTGCGCCAGCGCGACCACAACCCTCCCGATGCGCGTGGATCCCGCGCAAACTTCCGGCGGCGGCGCATGTCAATCTTGCTGTTCCCGACGTGCACTGATGGCACGAATGCGCTCTTCGCGCAGCCGAGCGGCAGTTTGGTGCTAGCCTGCGTTGCCGCTTGCCCGCGAGCGCGGGCCGGAGCTTTGCTAAGCGCCATCAACCGCTCCCGATGCGATGCCCGGTCGGCCGCAAGCTCTTCGCGCGGCACATCGAGCGTTAGGCCTCAACCAATACGCTCAGGTCTAGGCGCCCCGCCTCGACCTGCGTCCTTGCGGTCTCGATGAGGCCTAGCGGTGCAAGTTCTGCGGGATAGCTGCACATTGGAATCGCACCATAGGTATGGCTTCCAACCGGTTCATCACCTTGGCGGAAAACCGATCCCATACGCCTTCAACCCCGCCGCGCTGGATGAATCACCGCGCGCACGAGCGGAAGCTGGAGAGCGTCTTGCGCAGGAGACAGGCCAGAAAAGAAATCGTCTTCCAGCGATGCGAAGACCGTATCAATGGCTTTCAGCGCCGCGCTCGCGTCCCGCGGCGCTGTGTACACGACGGCGTCATGGTGCGCAGGCGCGGCGGCCGCGGGACCGTGTCGAAAGACCGGCGGGAGGTTAACGGCGCCGCTGCTCCGCTCGCGCTGCCCGTGGGCACGCTGTGTGCGCGCGCTCGTGGCAGTGGCGATTGCCTCGAGCACAGTGGCGGCTGGCAAGTGCCGGGCCAGTAGCAGCTCCCCGCCCGCCGTGGCAGTTTTTGTTGCCGGGGCGCGCTCGCTTCCCACCGTGCCAGCCTGCGTTGGGGCGGGGTCCGAGAGAGCGCCGACGATGGCCGTCGTATGCACGTCCGATGCGCTCGCAACCCTTGCAGAGCCACGCCCTGCTTGGGCAACACGGTCCCCCTCGGCCGCCGCGGCCTGCGAGGTGCCGCTGGCTGCGGCAGCCCCTCCCACGCCACGACCGAATTCGGCGTTGAACAGGCCCAGGTCCGCCAGATTAATGCGGCCGTCTCCATTGATGTCCGCTGTCGGATCCCAGTCAGCATCGCCGGCTTTGCGGCCGAACCTGGAGTTCAAGATGCCCAGCTCGGCAAAATTCACCTTCCCGTCGTAGGTGATGTCGCTATTGTACGTCGACCGGCCGCGCAGAGCGATCTCCAGGCGCGGCGCGTTTTCGGCATTGCTGAGGATCACCAGCCCGTCGGTCAGGTCGAAATCCTGCCGCGTGGGATCGGCGGCCGTGGGCACGCTTGGCGCGTAGCGCAGCACGAAGCGCTGTATCTGACCTGGCAGTAAGACCACATCGTCCGACGGATCGCCCGTCAGCGATGGCGTGACAGACACATCCGGCGCGTTGACCAGGATTTCGCTGATCGTGAGCGGCGACTCGCCGCTGTTGGCGACGTCGACATACTGCCGATCGTCCGGATAGTTGGGACGCACGAGCGGGCTGTCGCTTACCCGCGGGCGATACTGAGAGAGCGGCGTCTGAAACGCAATCCGCTGGTCTGCTGGGTCGCCCGAGCTGTCTTGCACTTCGAGCCGCGGCGCTTCCAGAATGGTCAGCACCAGAGGCTCGATTCCCAGCAGAAACTCTGTCTCACCGTCTGCGAGCGCCACCCCGCCGTTGCCCAACAGCACGGAAAGCGGCATCCCATCGGAGACCGCCAGTGCCTGAAAGTGCAGCACGCTGAACACCTCGGGCGCGCCCACTCCCAGTGCCGCGCCCTCTCCCGCCTCGGGGAGGCTAGCCCCTTGCAGTTCGTCAACGCTGCCTGCGGCGGCATCGAGTGTGCCGCCGCGGAACAGCGGGAAGCTGGGCGTGACCAGACGGCTGCCTGGGTCCGCCGGATCGAAGGGATCGTCGATCTCGACCAGCAGGGCTGCGTCCCATGCCATGTCGATGGCCAAGGCGATCAATCCAGCCGGTGTGGCGCGCAGGTCCGCTGCGCTGATGACAACAAAGAACTGCTGGCCAACGTATACGGTATCGTCATCCAGGCGCGCACCCGGATTGCCGCCCGCGTCGGTGTAGATGTCCACGAACAACTGCACGTCGGCCGCCACCGTCCAGGATTCATCGGCCCCTTGCGGCAGCGGGTTGCCCGCCAGATCTGTGATTTCCCCAGTTGCCGAGAGCGTGAGCAGATAGGTCCCGGCGTCGCGGGTCAGGTCCGCGATCGCGGATAGGGTCCAAGTGATGGCATCGGCGGTGGCTAGCGTCTCAGCGCCGGTAAGGAGATTGGGCCCGCCATCCCGCGTGAGGGCGAGGTGATGGAGCGACAGGCCCGCCACGGGCTCGGAGAATACGATGTCGATGGCGTCCACCGGCGTGCCGCGGGGATCTGGGCTGACGTCGCTGATGTCGGCCGAGGGGGAAGTCGTATCAACACTCACCACCAACTCGTCCGAAGGCTGGCTCATATTGCCGGCCAGGTCGGTGGCCGTGACTTGTAGGGACCACGTCCCTTCAGCGAGGTCCACGTCGAGCGAGTAGGCGCCGGCTGCGTCCGCGGCGGTTTCGCCTATTGCACCGCCATTGGCCAGCATCACCACGCGGCTGCGAGGTTCAGCCAAACCCGTGAAGGTCAACGTGGTCAGGCGGGTCACGTTGTCTGTGCTGGAGCCGCCGGTGTCGCTCGCGTCGGCCAGATCGGGTGGAGGGGGCGCATCGGGCGGCGTGACATCGACCACCACGAAGAACACGCGATAGTCTCCGCCCGGTATGCCATCTCCCGAAGGGGAGAAAGACCAGGGGCCGTGCGCATTCGTTCCCCGAATGCTGCCGGCGAGAAACTCTCCGTCCAGCGGCACGCCCCAGGGCGTGCGCACGCCGCTTGGCCCTGAACGCACCTCCAACAGGTAGTAGCCCGGATCGAGTTGCTGCGCCGGCCGGAACACGGCCTCATAGCCCGAGGCGTCCCAAGCGATGGCGTCTGCGGCCGCTGCTACGAGCAAGTCGTTATCGTCGAAGAAGCGCGTGTCAGGCGACCAGCGCAGCAGCATGGTCTCTGTCGTCAGAGAGGCGGGGTCAATCGCACCGCTGAAGCGCACGCGCAGCTCCTCTGGTGCTTGCAACAAAGGACCGTTGGGCTGGAAGCTAAGCTCCACAATTGCAGGCGGCATGCGGGCTTCTCTCGGGCGGCTCCCTGCCCCACCGTGGCCAGTGTAGTCCCACAGGAGCGACAAGGCATTACCACCGCCGCCTTCTTCGTATTGGATTCGAACTGCATATGTTCCAGCCGCCAATGGTGGGCTGGCCGGCCCCGTGGTGGGGCTTTGGGCACCTCCCCAGTTGTTGTTCACAAGTTCCGGCGGTGCGTCGCCGAATGTGCCGTCTCCGTCGAGATCGATCCACATGCGGCTGCCGTCGTCGCTGCGGGTGTACAGCCGCACGCCGTCTGTGGGAATAGTCACATAGCCGTCCCACTGCACCGAGAAATCCTGCCAATCGGCGTCTGTGCCCTTGGTCAAACCAACGGTGGCGCGGCTGCCCCACCCGTTCTGGGGGAAGTGCAGCACGCGGTCCACTCGCGTGCCGGCTATGGCTTGAGTGGTGCGCCAGTCGTCCTGATCCGGGCGGCCTCGCAGGCTCTGGTCCACGAAACTGGCCACGAGGCCTGGCGGTCCGTTGGGAGCTTGATGCAGGAACCCTTCGGGCACGATGCCCAGCGCGCGAGACACGGTGAGGGCGGGTACATCCAAGGCATGGCCGGCCGCGTCCAGCAGGCTGCCCTCCAGTGTATAGCCGCCCGGATCCAGCGCCCGGCGGCTATACAACCAGACGACCCGTTCGCCTACCGAGGCGAGGCTGTCATAGTGCCAATCGACCGGAAGCCGCGTGTCGTCGCTGGTGCCGAATGCACCGTCCGGCCCAGCACCGCGCAGGCGCAAGTCTGCCTCACTCACGGCGCGCACGTCGAGGTCGTCGTTCCATAGCTGTGCGATTCGAGAGCGGTTGAAGAAAAAGTCGCTGGACCAGAAAAGGGTAAATGCCGACGCAGGCTGCGTGTCGGCCTGGTCGATGGTGAGTGCCGTTACAAAGTCTCCTCCCGGCGAGCCGTCTCCAGAGACCTCGGGCCATTGCATGACGCCGTCCGTCTCGCCGTCCAGCAGCGCGCCGCGCAGGTTGCGGATTCCCCCCGGGCCTCCGCGGAGGATCACCGTATAGTCGTCCGGCGGTAGCGGCTCATCCGCGCGCCAAACCAGACGAACGTCCAGCGGATCGAACCATGCGCTGCCGGGACGGACGCCGCCGGTCTGCCCGCGCACAACGATATTTTCGGAGGTCAGCGTCTCGGGATCGACCTGGTCGTCGAACCAAAAGACAAGCTGGCGAGTGCCATCGGCGATCGTCCCGCCATCCGGCAAGCTGGCAAGCACGCGCGGGCCGCGTGGAGGGAATGCCCGCTCGGGGACGACCTTCAGGCGGTAATTCCCAAACGTGCGGCGCTCGGCCGAAACCTCGACGTAGTAAGTCCCGGCAGCAGCGAAGGTCGCGCGCAGCAATGGATCGGCCGAGGACAGGCCCGAGTCCCAGTCACGCGCGTCCAGGGAGACGAAGAGTTCGCTGCCCGAGGCGTCCAGCAGGCGCACGCGGGCGTCCAGCGGAGACTGAAACTCTGCCGCGTCCACGTCGAACACCCAGGTCTCGCCGGCTGCGGCGGTGAACCGATACACGTCCAGGTCCGTGTGCGCAGTCACACGTCCTACGATCACGGCGCGATCGTTGCGCGCCTGGCCGTCGCCCGCCATGGCGGCCAGCAAGGCATCGAGATCCTGGGACGTCTGCGGGGCCTCGTTGGGCTCAACTTCCGCAGCCACCCGGCCGGCTTGGTTCGACCAGTCGAGCACGTCCCGCTCGTTGCGTATTTGCGTGCTGATCCAGGTTCCCTGCCCGAAAAAGGCGTTTCCCCAGTAGCTCTCTCCCAGTGGGCTCAAGGCGGCCGTCGCGCTGAAGCTCGTGCTTGCCAAAGGATGGAGGGCCAGGCCGCCGAAAATATCTGTGTGTACGCGGCGCATGTTTCCCAGTGCCGTGCTCATGTCTCGCAGATCGGCCCAGCCGGCGCCGGTCTCCTCGTGGAGCAGGGAGCCAGTGGGTCTGCGGTTGCCGCGCCAGCCGCTGGCGGCCAAGGGAAAACCAGCCGAAAACTGGCCCATGCCGTAGCTCACGTACTCCCCGCCGCCAGGACGGAGCAGCGTGACGTCCACATCGTACGGAGACCATCCCGCGCGAAAGGTGCCGACGAGCAAGGGGACGAGTTCCGGCCGCGGGAATTCGGGGGCCGGGCCGCGCCCGAAGTGCGCCTCCTGGCCGGTGTAGTCGTGAAAGTAGACCCCCTAGATGCATAACGCAGCCCGTTTTTGGGGCGGTCAGGGGCACTTTTCCAGGCGAATTCGGGCTTTTTGGCAGCGCGCAGCGCCTGCGCCTAAACCTCACATTGAGTGACGTTTAGCGGCACACTTGTCCGGCCCAAGTGACGCAGAGACATTTTGGACACCTG
>FWPU01003033.1_pt1 | contig 43975 bp, 41 predicted proteins | sample 2228361 | NCBI WGS metagenome assembly FWPU01 (sample SAMEA103939777, study PRJEB20133) | metagenome | reverse complement strand
CCTCAGTTTAGGGGAACCGACCGGGACGGCTCCCCCGACGGCTCAGGGACGGTGGTTGGAGCGAAAGCGGGCCCGCCGGTTGGAGCGTTGAGTCCGGTGGATCACCTCGAACTCCTCCAGGCTCTTACCGGAGCCCACGGCCACGCAGGTGAGCGGGGAGTCGGCCACGTGCACCGGCATCTGGGTCTCGTGGCGGAGGCGCTCGTCCAAGCCGGTGAGAAGGGCGCCGCCGCCGGCCAGCATCACGCCCCGATCCATGATGTCGGCGGCCAGCTCGGGAGGCGTCTTGTCCAGCGTCTGCTTGATGGCGTCGATGATCTGGCCCACCGGCTCGTCGAGGGCGTGACGGATCTCCTCCGAGGAGATGATGACCGTCTTGGGGAGCCCGGTGAGGAGGTCGCGCCCGCGCACCTCCGCCTGGAGCTCCTCCTTCATCGGGTAGGCCGACCCGATCTCCAACTTGATCTCCTCCGCCGTCTGCTGACCGATGAGGAGCTTGTACTCCTTCTTCACGTGGTTGATGATGGCCTCGTCCATCTCGTCGCCTCCCACCCGCAGGCTCTGGGAGACGACGATGCCCCCCAAGGAGATGACGGCCACCTCGCTGGTGCCGCCGCCGATGTCCACGATCATGTTGCCGGCCGGCTCGGCGATGGGCAGGCCGGCCCCGATGGCGGCCGCCATCGGCTCCTCGATGAGGTAGGCCTGGCGGGCGCCGGCCGACAGGGTCGCCTCCTCCACCGCCCGCCGCTCCACCCCCGTCACCCCCGACGGCACGCACACCACCACCCGCGGGTGGGCGAACCGGTGCTGGTGAACCTTCTGGATGAAGTGGCGCAGCATCTGCTCGGTGACGTCGAAGTCGGCGATGACGCCGTCCTTGAGCGGCCGGATGGCTTGGATGGTGCCCGGAGTGCGGCCGAGCATCCGCTTCGCCTCCACCCCCACGGCGTGCACCTCGCCGCTGCGAGTGTCGATGGCCACCACCGACGGCTCCGACAGCACGATGCCGCGGCCGCGCACGTAGACGAGGGTGTTGGCCGTCCCGAGATCGACAGCCATGTCACGGCTGCCGAACCCGGTCAGGGTGTCGAAGAGGCCCATGGGCGTGTCGAGTTTAGCCGGTCGCGTCCGGCGCCCCACGGATCGCCGCCCCAGGCTGGGGAGAGGCGCCGGGCGAGCAGGCGGAGGAGTGCCTGGCCGGGCAGACCGACGACGTTCAGGTAGTCCCCGTCGATCCGCTCCACCAGCGACGATCCCCGCCCCTGGACGGCATAGCCGCCCGCCCGTCCCCGCCACTCACCGGTCGCCAGGTAGCGGCGGATGTCGTTGCCTGACAAGGGACGGAAGAGGACGCGGGTCACGGCATGCTCCACCGCCTCCTCATCCCCGGTGACGAGACAGACGGCGGAGACCACCTCGTGCCAGCGGCCGCTCAGGAGCCGCAGCATCGCCTCCGCCTGTCCGGCATGGCCGGGCTTGCCCAGCACCCTTCGCCCGCAGACGACGGCCGTGTCCGCGCCCAGCACGGGCCGGCCGGCCGCCTCCGCCAGCACCGATCGCGCCTTGCCCCGCGCGTGCCTGCGCGCCAGCTCCACCGCCGGCACCTCGGCCTCGTCTTCCTCTCCGTACCGGGGAGGCACGACCTGGAAGGGAATCCCGAGCTGCTCCAGGATGGCCCGGCGCTGAGGGGAGGTGGAAGCAAGCAGGATGACCGGCGCGGCCGCGGCTGGGGCCACCTCCCGGCCCGAGGGCAGGCGGGCCTCGATCCCCACGTCGGCGCCGGGGTCAGAGGAGCTCATCGGCGGAGAACCAGAGGGCGATCTCGCGCTCGGCCGACTCCGGCGAGTCGGAGCCGTGGACGAGGTTGTCGGGCATGCTCAGGGCCAGGTCGCCCCGGATCGTGCCCGGCGCCGCCTGGGCCGGGTTGGTCGCCCCCATGGTCGTGCGCACCACCGACACGGCCGACTCCCCCTCCACCACCAACGCCATGGTGGGAGCCGAGGTGATGAACTCGACCAGCTCCCCGAAGAACGGCTTGTCGGCGTGCTCGGCGTAGTGCTGCTGCGCCAAGGCTCGATCCACCTGCACGAGCTTGGCCGCCCGCAGGCCGAGGCCGCGGGCCTCCAGCCGCCGCAGGATCTCTCCGGCCAGGCCCCGCCTGAGAGCATCCGGCTTGATGAGCACGAGGGTCCGCTCCACCGCCATGGAGGGGACACTCTACTCCGGCCGGCCCCGCCGGCCCCGACCTCGCCCCGGGGGAGGGGAGGAAGCCTCGCCCACGGCATCTGCATAGCCGGGGGGCGGGCGCCGCACGACGGGCGTCTCGCAGTACGGGCACACCTGCCACAGGCGCTCGAGGGGCGACTGGCAGCTCACGCAGGCCTCCCGCAGGCGGGTGGTGCACACCGGGCAGACGAGGAACGAGGCTTCCACCGGGGAACGACAGACGGGGCAGCGCTCGTCGGGGCCGCGGAGATGCTGGAGCGCCCGCATCTCCAGCTCCCGCTCCCGCACCTCGTCCAGGTATTCGGGGGGGCGGAAGAGCATGTAGATGAGAGCTCCCAGGAACGGGGGCACCAGCCCAAGCAGGGTGGCCGCCGCCACCAACCAGCCCCGCTGGATGCGGCGGCGGGCATCCTTGAACGTCCAGTAGCCGACGGCCAGCCAGAAGACGCCGACGAGGAGGAGAAGGAGGGTCCGGGCAAGAGCCCAGCCCTGCCCGTCGAGAACGGCCCCCAGGGCGGCGCTTCTCATACGAGCAAGTTTGCCGATCGCCGGCGCGGCCGCAAATCGCCGCCTGCGACCGCTCCCTGCCCCGGCGGCGACCGTCAGCCCCTGGGCCCCCGGGGCGGCCCAGGGCGCTCCCGGCGGTACAGGTCGGCAAGCAGGTAGAGGGAGCCCGTGACCAGCACCGGCCCTCCCCGCCGGCGAGCTCGGCCGAGCGCCGACACCGGATCGTCCTCCGCTTCCACCCACGAGAAGCGACCCCGCCCCAGCTCGGCCAGAGAAGCGGCGGGAAGGGCGCGGGGGCTGGACGAGCAGGTGGCCACGAGGGCAGACCCCGCCCGCGCCAGCCGATCGAGCATGGCGCCGGCGTCCTTGTCGGCAAGGATGGAGCAGACCACCGTCCAGTCCCGCCGCGGCAGCCGGCGGAGAAGCCAGTCCACCCCGGCCGGGTTGTGAGCTCCGTCCCACAGCTCGTTCGGCGACCGCCAGTCGAGGCGGCCGGGTAGAGCCACCTCGACCTCCCCCGGGAGGGGGCGGCCGAGGAAGGCCTCGGCCGCCTGCCGGGCCCCCCCGACACGCACCTCGCACCGGGGTACGAGGGAGGCCCACTCCGGCTCGCCGAGGACGACCACCGATCCTGGTGTCGCCACCGCCAGCTTCTCCCGGGCGATGGCCTCCCGGGTGCGGCCGAGCACGTCCGTGTGGTCGAGGGCTACGTTGGTGAGGTGGACGACGGGGGCGGCGACCACGTTAGTGGCGTCGTAGCGCCCGCCCAGGCCGGCCTCGATGACCGCGACATCGACGCCCTGGGCGGCGAACTCGGCCAGAGCGGCGGCGGTGAGGGCCTCGAACTGCGTCGCCCCTACCGCCTCCGCCGCCGGGCGAATGCGGGCCACGGCGGCGGCGAAGGTGTCGGCATCGGTGTCCAGGCGCTCCTCCCAGGCGAGTACGTGGGGGGACGTGTACGCCCCCACCCGCAGGCCTTGGCCCCGCAGGAGGGCGGCGATGAGGCGGGTAGCGGTGGACTTGCCGTTCGTCCCCACCACGTGAATGGACGGGTAGCGGCGCTGGGGATGGCCGACGGCGGCCAAGAGGGCCCGCATTCGGTCGAGCCCGAACTCCGCCGGCCAGGGGGTGAGGGACTCCAGCCACGCCACCGGGTCGGACAGGGCCGGGGCCGGCAGGGCCCCTCTAGCCATGGCCGGCCGAGCCCGAGCCGGCGCAGCCGAGGGCGGCCAGCTCGCTGCGGTAGCGGGCCAGCTTGGCCCGCTCCGCCTCCACCACCTGCGACGGCGCCTTCCGCAGGAACCCCTCGTTGGCGAGCAACCGCTCGCAGCGCTCGATCTCGGCCCGCAGGCGCTCGCACTCGGCCTCCACCCGGCCGTCGGCCCGGACCCGCTCCGGCCGCACCACCGCCTGGAAGATCCGCAGCTCCTCCCCCGACAGGGGCACGCGGACGCCGCTGCGGCGGAAGATGGCGGCTGCCTGCTGCACCCGCTCCAAGGCGTCGGCGTCGGCGTCGAACCGCCCATCCCGCTCCGGCCAGGGGGCCACGATCAGCCGCCCCCGGCGGGCAGGAAGGTGCGACCACAGCTCCTCGGTCACGTGGGGCAGGAACGGGTGGAGCAGAGCCAGCAGCCGTTCTAGCGCCGCCAAGGCCGTGGCCCGGGCGTCCCCGTCGCCGGCATACAGCCGGGGCTTGACGGCCTCTGCGTACCAGTCGCAGAAGTCGTCGAAGGTGAGGTGGTAGAGGGTGCCCGTGGCCCGGGCCAGCTCGAACCTGGCCAGCGCCTCCTCCACCTCCGCCTGGGCCCGGTCGAGTCGGGCCAGGATCCAGCGCTCCTCCACCGCCCTAGGTCTCGCCTCGGGCGCCTCGTCGCCGGCGTGGGTGAGGATCAGCCGGGACACGTTCCACAGCTTGTTGGCCAAGCGCCGTCCCTCCTCGATGGCCCCCACCGAGAAGCGCACGTCCTGGGCCGACGACATCTTCAAGAGTCCGTACCGGGTGGCGTCGGCGCCGTGCCGCTGCACCAGCTCCACGGGGTCGATGCCGGTACCCAGGCTCTTGGACATGCGGCGCCCGTCGGAGGCGAGCACGGTGGAGTGGATGATGACGTGGCGGAAGGGGACCTCGCCGCGGAGCTCCAGGCCGGCCATGATCATCCGCGCCTCCCACAGGAAGATGATCTCGCGGGCGGTGGAGTTGATGTCCCCGGGGTAGAAGTAGGCGAGATCCTCGGTCTCCTCCGGCCACCCCAGGGTGGCGATGGGCCACAGAGCCGACGAGAACCAGGTGTCGAGCACGTCCTCGTCCCGACGGAGCTCGGGGTCCCCGCAGGCCCGGCAGCGGTCGGGCTCCGCCTCGGACACCACCTCCGCCCCACACCGGCAGTACCAGACCGGGATCCGGTGACCCCACCAGAGCTGGCGGGAGATGCACCAGGGCCGGATGTTCTCCAGCCAGTCGAGACAGACGCGGGCGAACCGCTCCGGCCAGAAGCGGACGCGACCCTGGCGGATGGCCTCGATCGCCGGCCGGGCCAGCTCCTCCATGTCTACCCACCACTGGAGGGTGACGAGCGGCTCGATCCTCGTCCCGCACCGCTCGCAGTGGCCCACCCCGTGCCGGTAAGGCTGGGCCTCTAGGAGGAGACCCAGCCGCTCGAGCTCGGTCGCCAGCCTCGTCCCCGCCTCCTCCTGGGTAAGCCCGGCGAAGGGCCGACCGGCCCCCTCGCTCATGCGGCCGTCGAGGCCGATGACAGTCAGCTCGGGCAGCCCGTGCTCGCGGCCGATCTCGAAGTCGCGCGGATCATGGCCGGGGGTGATCTTCACCGCCCCCGTCCCGAAGGCCTGGTCGACCCGCCGGTCGGCGATGACCGGCACCCGCCGGCCGGCCACCGGCACGATCGCCTCCCGCCCCACCAGAGCCCGGTAGCGCCCATCCTGCGGGTGGACGGCCACGGCCACGTCGCCCAGCATGGTCGGCAGCCGGGCGGTGGCCACCGCCACGTGGCCGGAGCCGTCGGCCAGCGGATAGCGGACCGTGTACAGGGTGTCCTCCACCTCCCGGTACTCCACCTCCAGGTCGGAGATGGCGCTGGCACAGCGCGGGCACCAGTTGACGATGCGGTTGTCCCGGTACACGAGACCCCGCCGGTAGAGGTGGACGAAGAAGCGCATCACCGCCCGCACGTACCCCTCGTCCATGGTGAAGCGCTCGCGGCGGTAGTCGAGGGAAAAGCCCAGACGGCGGAACTGGTGCATGATCACCCGCCCGTAGGTCTCCAGCCACTGCCACACCCGCCGCTCGAAGGCCTCCCGACCCAGGTCGTGGCGGGTCTTTCCCTCGCGGGCCAGCTCCTTCTCCACCACGTTCTGGGTGGCGATGCCGGCATGGTCGTACCCGGGCTGCCACAGACAGTTGAAGCCGCGCATGCGGTGCCAGCGGATGAGCACGTCTTGGAGGGTCCCGTTCAGGGCATGCCCCATGTGCAGCTCCCCAGTGACGTTGGGGGGCGGCAGGGCGATGACGTAGGGCGGTCGGGCCGGATCGGGGTCGGCGGCGTAGTGGCCCTCCTCCTCCCAGACGCGCTGCCAGCGCTCCTCCACGCCGTCGGGCTTGTACAGGGGGTCCACCGGAGGGATTGTACGGGCGAGGATTGGATCCACTCGATCTGACATTTGGATCCAAAGTAGCCATCGTTACACGATTGACGGCCAGAAGTAGGCAATCTAGGATCCGAGCGGACAACGACCGTACCCAAGGAGAGGCGATATGAGCACGGACGGACGCGGCGGGGAGATCGTCAGGCCGTACACGGCCGAGGATGTGGAGCGGCTGCGGGGCTCGGTCAGGGTCGAGCACACCCTGGCCCGGCTGGGGGCCGAGCGGCTGCGCCGGCTGCTCCGCGACGAGCCCTACGTGGCCGCCCTGGGAGCCCTGACGGGAAGCCAGGCCGTGCAGATGGTGAAGGCGGGCCTCAAGGCCATCTACCTGTCCGGCTGGCAAGTAGCCGCCGACGCCAACCTGGCCGGCCACACCTACCCCGACCAGAGCCTCTACCCGGTCAACTCGGCCCCGGCCCTGGTGCGGCGCATCAACAACGCTCTCCTGCGGGCCGACCAGATCCACTGGGCAGACGGCGACCGCTCCATCGACTGGCTGGCGCCCATCGTCGCCGACGCCGAGGCCGGCTTCGGGGGCCCCCTGAACGCGTTCGAGCTGACCAAGGCCCTCATCGAGGCCGGGGCGGCCGGCGTCCACCTGGAGGACCAGCTTGCCTCCGAGAAGAAGTGCGGCCATCTGGGCGGCAAGGTGCTCGTTCCCACCAGCCAGTTCATCCGCACCCTGGTGGCGGCTCGGCTGGCGGCCGACGTCTTGGACGTGCCCACGGTGATCGTGGCCCGCACCGACGCCCTGTCCGCCGCCTTCCTGACGAGCGACGTCGATCCGGCCGACCGGGAGTTCATGACCGGCGAGCGCACCGCCGAGGGCTACTTTCGGGTGCGGCCGGGCTTGGAGGCGGCCATCGCCCGCTCCCTGGCCTACGCCCCCTACGCCGACCTCCTCTGGTTCGAGACCTCCCGGCCCGACCTGGAGGAGGCGCGCCGCTTCGCCGAGGCCGTCCACGACGCCCACCCAGGCAAGCTCCTGGCCTACAACTGCTCGCCCTCGTTCAACTGGCGCCGCCACCTGTCGGAGGAGGAGATCCGGTCGTTCCAGGACGAGCTGGCAAGGCTGGGCTACAAGTTCCAGTTCGTCACCCTGGCCGGCTTCCACGCCGTGTGCGCGTCCATGTTCGAGCTGGCCCGGGAGTACGCCGAGGAGGGAATGGGCGCCTACGTGCGGCTCCAAGAGCGGGAGCTGAAGCTGGAGACCCTCGGATACACCGCCGCCCGCCACCAACGCGAGGTCGGGGCCGGCTACTTCGACCGCGTCCTCGACACCATCTCCGAGGGCCGGGCTTCCACGCTGGCCCTCAAGGGCTCCACCGAGGAGGAGCAATTCCACGACACGGAGGTGGCAGCAGCATGACCATCGCAGTGGAGCTGACCAGGCCCTGCGACGGGCCGGACGTGTGCCGGGCTCTCGCTGCCCGGGGACTGGCGGCCGAGATGGGGGCCGGTAATGGTCACCTCGTCGTTCGCTGCGACGACCTCGGCCGGGTCGAGCGCGCCCTCGATGCCTGGACGGCGGAGCGGGGCCTGCCCTTCGTGCCCGTCCATCTCGACCGGCGCACCGTCGTCCTCGCCCCGCCCCCGGCGTAGGCTTGCCGCACCGCGTACACTGACCGTGTGACCACGGTCGGCACCAAGGCCGACGACATCGCGCTGGCGCTGGAGGAGGCCATCGTCTCGGGCGAGCTCCCGCCCGGCACCGTCCTCCGCCAGGAGCAGCTGTCCGAGCGTTTCTCGGTCAGCCGCACCCCCGTGCGGGAGGCTCTGCGACGGCTGGCAGCCCTGGGGCTCGTCTCCTTCGTCCCCAACCGGGGGGTGCGGGTGCGGACGGTGTCGCGGGAGGAGCTGCGGCAGGCCTTCCTCGTGCGGGCCGAGCTGGAGAGCTTGGCCACCGAGCTGGCCACCCCCCGCATGACCGCGCACGACCTGGCCGCGCTGGAGCGAGCGGAGCGGCAATTCAGCAAGCTGACGCTGACCCTGCGCGAGAAGACCCGAGCCGGCAGCGTGGACACGGAGCTCATGTCGGCGTGGGTGCGGGCCAACCACGGCTTCCACGACATCATCTACGCCGCCTCCGGCGCTCCCCTCGTCGAGCAGATCGCCAAGAGTGCCCGGCGCACCTTCTTCAGCCAGGTCCTGTGGGGGGCGAGCCCCGAGCTGGATGAGCTCTACCGGCAGAACTACCTCCAGCACCGGGCCATCCGGGCGGCCATCGCCGCCCGCAACGCCCAGGGCGCCCGGGTCCTCGCCCGGGAGCACGTCCTCCACTCCGGGCGGCTGCTGGAGGCCATCCTCGACCACGTGCAGTCCCGGCCGCCCGAGCTCCGCTCCGCCTGAGACCAGCCGAGCGGCTCAGGCCGACTCTTCGGCCAGCGCGTCCAGGTCGGCGGCGATGGTGCCGCCGCGGGTGACCAGGGTGGGTCGAAGCCCCTTAGAGATGGTCTCCCTGGTGATGACGCACTTGGACACGTCCTTGCGGGAGGGGAGCTCGAACATGACGTCGAGGAGCGCTCCCTCGATGATCGAGCGCAGCCCCCTCGCCCCCGTCTCCCGTTCCAGGGCCCGGTCGGCGATCTCCCACAGGGCGTCCTCGGTGAACACGAGCTCGATGGAGTCGTAGGCGAAGAACCGCTGGTACTGCTTGACCAGCGCGTTCTTGGGCTCGGTCAGGATCTTCACCAGATCCTCCCGCTGGAGCTGGTGCACGTGGGAGATGACGGGGAGGCGGCCGATGAACTCGGGTATGAGCCCGTAGGCGAGGAGGTCCTCGGGCATCACCTGGGACAGAAGCTCCGACGTCTCCAGGGCGTTGCGGGAGTGGATCTTGGCCCCAAACCCGACCGCGTTGCGACCGATGCGCTTGGCCACGATCTTCTCCAGTCCGGCGAAGGCCCCCCCGCAGATGAAGAGGATGTTGGTGGTGTCGATGGACAGGAACTCCTGGTGGGGATGCTTGCGGCCCCCCTGCGGAGGCACCGACGCCACCGTGCCTTCCAGGATCTTGAGGAGAGCCTGCTGCACCCCCTCGCCGGAGACGTCCCGGGTGATGGACGGGTTGTCCGCCTTGCGGGCGATCTTGTCCACCTCGTCGATGTAGATGATCCCCGTCTCCGCCTTCTTGATGTCGAAGTCGGCTGCCTGGATGAGCTTGAGCAGGATGTTCTCCACGTCCTCGCCCACGTATCCGGCCTCGGTGAGGGCGGTGGCGTCGGCGATGGCGAAGGGAACGTTGAGGATGCGGGCCAGGGTCTGGGCCAGGTGGGTCTTGCCGCAGCCGGTGGGCCCGAGCAGGAGAATGTTGGACTTCTGGAGCTCCACGTCGTCGTCGGCGGATCCCATCTGCACCCGCTTGTAGTGGTTGTAGACGGCCACCGACAGGGTGCGCTTGGCCTCCTCCTGGGACACCACGTACTCGTTGAGCTGGCGGTAGATCTCCTTGGGTCGGGGAAGGGCGTCGAAATCGAGGTGGGCAGGAGCCGTCAGCTCCTCGTCGATGATCTCGTTACAGAGGTCGATGCACTCGTCGCAGATGTAGACGCCGGGGCCGGCGATGAGCTTCTTCACCTGCCGCTGGCTCTTGCCGCAGAAGGAGCAGAGGAGCTGCTCGTTGCCGTCGGTCGCCCGGGCCATGTCCCCTCTCGTTGTACCTCGAAACCGCCGCTCGCGCCAGCGCTCGTCCTAGCGATGCTCGATCACCGTGTCGATGATGCCGTACTCCTTGGCCTCCTGGGAGGTCATGAAGAAGTCCCGCTCCATGTCCTTGGCCACCTTCTCCAACGGCTGCCCGGTGTGCTTGGCCATGATCTCCTCCATCTTCCGTTTCAGGGCGATGGTCTCCCGGGCATGGATCTCGATGTCCGTGGCCTGCCCCTGGAAGCCGCCCCACACTTGGTGGATGAGGATCTTGGCGTTCGGCAGGGCCATCCGCTTTCCTGCCGCCCCCCCGGCCAGGAGCAGGGCGCCCATGGACATGGCGATCCCCACGCAGATGGTCTGCACGTCGGGCTTGACGAACTGCATGGTGTCGTAGATGGCCAGACCGGCGTAGACGGAGCCCCCCGGCGAGTTGATGTAGAGGGAGATGTCTTTGTCGGGATCCTCCGACTCCAGGTGGAGGAGCTGGGCGACGATGAGGTTGGCGATCTGGTCGTCGATGGGCGTGCCCAGGAAGATGATGCGCTCGTTCAGGAGCCGGGAGTAGATGTCGAAGGCACGCTCGCCCCGCGACGTCTGCTCGATCACCATCGGGATGAGGGGGCTCATGCTCGGGGCCGGCCTGGGCACGCTCCAGTCCCAGCCGGACTGAGGGCGCGGCGCGTACGGGGTCATGGTCGCTCCTTTTGGCCCGGGGTCCACAGCTTGGCATCGCCGGCGCCCGCGTCCTTGCCGGGCGTCCACAGCTTCGCCCGGGCATGGGCAAGCTCGGGCGGGATCCGCTTCACCTCCGCCGCCACCCGGTCGAGGGCCTTCCGCAGCCGCAGGCTCTGGCGCAGGGACTCCCCGTCTCCTTGGGCGAGGTAGCGGTCGGCGAAGGCATCCGCATCCTCCTCCCCGCTCTCCTCAGCCTGGTCGCGGAGGAACGAGCGCAGCTCGTCGTCAGACACCTCCAGACCGAGCCGCTCGGCGGCCGCCTCCAGTACGAGCTCGCGGGCGAGCGACCGCCGGGCCTCCTCGCGCAGGCGGTCGCGGAGCTCGTCGGGCGAGGCTCCCGTCACCCTGAGGTAGGTGTCTACGGTGACGCCGCGCCGCTCCAAGGAGCGGAGGAGGCGGGCCAGAAGCTCGTTGGCCCGCCCGTCGACGAGGGCGGGCGAAGGGATGGCGCCCGAGGCCTGGGCCAGGGCGTCGGCGGCGGCGGCACGGAACTCCGCCTCCGCCTCTTCCTCGAGCTGAGCCCGCAGCCGCCGCTCGATGTCGGCACGGAGCTCGGCCAGAGTGTCGAGCTCGCTGGCAGCCCGGGCCAGGTCGTCGTCCAGCGGCGGCAGCACCCGCTCCTTCACCTCCCTCACGGTCACCTCCACCGCCAGTCGGGAGCCGTCGGCCAGGTTGGACTCGACCGACCTTGTCTCCCCCGGCGCCATGCCGGCCAGGGCCCGCTCCAGCTCCTCCCCGAGCCGGCCGCCGCCCACCTCCACCACTAGGTCTCGGCGTGCCTCCCCGGAGGAGCTGACGAGGTCGACCACCACCACGTCCCCCTCCCGGGCAGGCCGCTCCACCGGCGCCAGCTGCGCCACCGCCTGGCGCAGGCGCTCCAGCTCGGCGTCCACCAGCTCCTCAGGCACCTCCACCGCGGCCGCCGGCACCTCCAGGGCGGTCCAGTCGGCTACCTCCACCGGAGGCTGGACAGCCACGGTGGCGGTGAAGCGGAAGGGGCCGTCGGCCGACTCGGGCAGCTCGTACTCGTACTCGGGCCGGGATACGGGCCGGATCCGGGCAGCCTGGGCAGCGTCCACGAACCAGCCGCCGATATGGCTCTCCACCGCCTCGCTCAGGAGGCGTTCCCGGCCCAGCCGAGAGACGAGCACGGGCAGCGGCACCCTGCCCTTGCGAAACTCGGGCACCTTGATCGTGCCCGCCAGGTCGGCGGCGGCGTGGTCGAGCGCGTGGCGGAGGGCTTCCGGCGGCACCTCCACCCTGAGGCGCACCCGATCCTCCGGCAGCTTCTCGACCGTCGTCTCCACCGTGTCCATTCAAGCAGAAGGCCGGCTGCCCGCCGCCCGGGCGCGGCGGTGGCAGTGCGGGCGAGAGGGCTCGAACCTCCAAGGACCTCGCGGCCCAGCGGGACCTAAACCCGCCGCGTCTACCAGTTCCGCCACGCCCGCGCCGATAGCGAGGACAGGATACGCTCCCCCCTCAGGCGGCGGCGCGCAGCTTGGCCAACGCCCGCTCCTCGAGCTGCCGCACCCGCTCGGCGCTCACGCCGAGCCGGGCTCCCACCTCGGCCAGGCGCTCGGGACGGCGGCCGTCCAAGCCAAAACGGGCGGTCACGATCTCCTGCTCCCGCTCGCTGAGGTGGGCCAGCAAAGCCCGCAGCTGCTCGGCGGCAATCTCATCCAGCACCTCCTCGAAGGCGTCCGCCGACACCGGGTCCGACAGCAGGTCTCCCAGCATCCCGATCTCTCCCTCGGCCCCCGCCACCGGCTGCTCCAAGCTCCGCGTCCTCGCGTCCGCCTGTACCAGGGCCTCGGCCTGGTCAAGGGCGATGCCGGTGCGCCCGGCCAGCTCGACAAGGGATGGCTCGCGGTGCTCGAGGGCGTACACCCGGTCGTGCTCCGACTTGAGCCGGGCCAGCTGGCGAAGGGCCTTGGGGGGCAGCCGCAAGGGTCGCAGGAAGTCGCTGCGCAGGTCCTGGAGGGCCTGCACGATCCACCAGCGGGCGAAGGCGGCGAAGGGAACGCCCCGCTCGGGCTGAAACCGCTTCAGCGCCCGCAGGACGCCCACGCAACCCTCCTGGATCAGGTCGGCCATCTCCAGCCCGTCCACCTGGTACTCGCGGGCGGCGGCCACGATGAGGGGGAGGAGGGCCTCGATCAGCCACTCGCGGGCCCGCTCGTCGCCCGCCTGGGCGGCCCGCACCAACCGCTCCGTCTCCCCCGGGGGGAGGGAAGGGCGGGCGGCCAGACGGGCCACGTAGGCGCCCACGTGGGGCGCGGGCCGCCGAGGCCGGCGAAGGAAGGCTCGCGACCGCTCGGCCGCCTGGCGGCTCCTCCGCAGGGCCGTATCCACGGCTCGGATCTCGTCGCTGGACAGGGGCTCCACAGACCCGATGGTGCCAGCGACGAACGGCTCAGCGCAGAGCGAGGGTCCGCGGCTCCCACGGGCGAAGGCGGGGACGGCGAGGTGGGGCCCAGTCCCGGGAGTGACACATGGGGCAATCGGGAGGATCGCCGCGCACCACAGCGCCGTAGCCGCACACCCGGCACTGGAGCTCCACCCGCTGGACAAGGCCGGCCGGGCCCGTGGCCGCGGCCGGCCTCGACCGGCGGAGCCCCGGCGCAGCCGACGTCGGGGCCTGCTCCGCGTCCATCACCCGGGGAGCTCCTTGTGAGCCCCGGCGATGGGGATCCGCCTCGTCCGTTGCTCGGCCGGCTTGCGGATGCGCAGCTCCAAGACGCCGTCCCCGTAGGCAGCGGTGATGCCGTCCGCCTCCACGCCCTTGGGCAGGTTCAGCGTCCGGGTAAACGAGCCGTAGGGACGCTCAAGGTGCTGGGCATCCCCCACCTCAACCGGCACCCGCGTGCCCGAGATGGTCAAAAGCTCGTCCTCCAGCTCGATGGACACGTCCTCCTGCTTCACCCCAGGGAGATCCACGAGCACCACGTACTCCTCGTCGGTCTCGCGGACATCCATGGCCGGGGTGAAGCCGGTCACGCGGCCGAAGCCGGTCATGCTCCAGAAGCGGTTGAAGAGCTCGTCCATGGCACGCAAGTCGGCGAGGAACGGATCGCGAACGAGACTCGTAGCGCGCGTCATGTTCACACCCCTCCCTCCGTGTCGATGGACAGGACTCGACCGGCCGCAGCCGGTCGCTCACCCCATACGTAGGCCGGTGGCGAGGGAGCTCAAGATGGCTGCGGGCCTTCCCCCTTCCCGGCCCGGCCCTTCCTCCCTCGCCCCGGCCTCTAGAGTTGGCAGGGCCGTGCTGGAGGCCCGCACCGACGTGGTAGGTAGCCTGCTCCGCCCGCCCGAGCTCGTCCAGGCCCGGGAGCGCTACGCCCGCGGCGAGCTCGACGCCCCTGCCTTCAAGCGCATCGAGGACGCCGCCGTCGATGCCGCCCTCCGCCTTCAAGAGGAGGCAGGGCTGGACGTGGTCACGGACGGGGAGATGCGTCGGCTCTCGTTCCAGAGCCCCCTGGTGGAGGCGGTGGAGGGCTTCGGCACCTGGGATCTTCGTGCCTTCCTGTGGGGAGAGTGGAAGAGCGAGGAGCTCGGCCACGTCACCGTCGAGCGGCCCCCTCTGGCCGTGACGAGCAGGCTCCGCCGGCGCCGCTTCCTGTGCGTGGAGGAGCTCGTCTACGCCCGCGGCCGCGCCCGCCGGCCGGTCAAGGTCACCTTGCCCAGTCCCACCCTCTTTGCCCAGTTCTGGGAGCACTCCCGCTCCGCCGCCGCCTACCCCACCCTGGAGTCGTTCATCGACGACGTGGCCGCCATCCTCAGGGAGGAGGTGGAGGAGCTGGTGCGGCTGGGGGCCACGTACATCCAGATCGATGCCCCCCACTACCCCCTCCTCCTCGACCGCCGCTACCGGGCGCTGTACGAGGCCCGGGGCTGGCCGGCCGAGCGCCGCTTGGACTTCGGGCTGGCCTACGACAACGTCCTCATGGAGGGCCAGCCCTCTCACGTCACCTTCGGCTTCCACCTCTGCCGGGGAAACCAGATGGGCCGCTGGCTTGTGGCCGGCGGCTACGACTGGCTGGCCGAGCGGGTGTTCCCCCGCCTGCGGGCGACGCGGCTCCTGCTCGAGTACGACGACCGCCGCTCGGGCTCGTTCGAGCCCCTCCGGCACGTGTCCGAGGAGGCCACGGTAGTGCTGGGGTTAGTGAGCACCAAGACGCCAAGGCTGGAGCCGGTGGAGGAGCTGGCGCGGCGGATCGGGGAGGCGAGCCGGGTGATCCCGCTGGAGCGGCTGGCCGTGTCCCCCCAGTGCGGCTTCGCCTCCTCGGTGGTCGGGAACCCCCTCTCCCCGGCCGATCAGGAGGCCAAGCTGCGCCGGGTGGTGGAGGCGGCACGGGCGGTGTGGGGATGACGGTCGTCCTCACCGGCAACGACCTCACGGTGGAGGAGGTGGTGCGGGTGGCCCGGGGCCACGAGCGGGTGGAGGTGGCCGTCCAGGCCTGGGAGAGGGTGGACGCCGGACGAAAGCTGGTGGAGCGGGCGGTCGCTTCCGGCGCCCCCGTCTACGGCCTCACCACAGGGGTGGGAGAGCGCAAGCGGGTCCCGCTGCCTCGCCACGAGGCGGAGGCCTTCAACCACCTGCTCATCCTCGACCACCGGGTCGGCCAGGGGCCGACGGCGTCCGAGGACGCGGTCAGGGCAGCTCTGATCAGGCTTGCCAACGGGCTGGCCAAGGGCACAGCCGGGGTGCGGCGGGAGCTGGTGGAGGTGGTCGTCCGGGCCCTCAACGAAGGGGCCTTCCCGCCCGTGCGCCTCCGCGGCTCCATCGGCCAAGCCGACTTGGCGCCCATGGCCGATCTCGCCCACGGCATTCTGGGCGACTTCCGCCTCGCCCCCGGCGAGGGCCTGGCTCTCCTCAACAACAACGCCTTCTCCACCGGCCTGGCCGCCCTGGCGGTGGCCGACTGCCACCGGCTTCTCGACGCCATGGACGTGGCCGGCGCCCTCGATCTGGAGGCCTTCGCCGCCAACCTGTCCATCCTCCACCCGGCTGTGGCCGAGACCCGGCCGTATCCCGGCTTGCAGGCGACGGTGGCCCGCCTGGCCGAGCTCTTGCGGGAAAGCTTCCTGTGGCAGGAGGGAGTCGCCCGCAACCTCCAGGACCCTCTCACCTTCCGCTGCCTCCCGCAGGTGCAGGGAGCGGCCCGGGACGCCCTCGACCACGCCCGCCGCCAGCTGTCGGTAGAGCTCAACGCCGCCCAGGGGAATCCGCTGGTAGCGCTCTCCGACGGTCGGGTGGTATCGGCCGGGAGCTTCGACGTCCTCCCCCTGGCCGCCGCCCTCGACTACCTCCGGGTGGCCCTTGCCTCCGCCCTCACCGCCGCCGCCGAGCGGGCCACCAAGCTCCTCCAGGCGCCCCTGTCCGGGCTGCCCGAGGGGCTGGCAGTGGGCCCGGGCCGGCCCCAGGCTGCCTTGGCCGAGCTCGCCCTCGCCGCCCAGGCCCTGGCCGCCGAGGCCCGCCTCCTCGCCCAGCCCGTCTCGTTCGAGGTGGTCAGCACGAGCAAGGCGGAGGGGATCGAGGATCGCATGACCATGGCTCCCCTGGCCGCCCGCCGGCTGGCCGGCATGGTGGAGCTGGGCGAGCGCTTGGCGGCGGTGGAGCTTGTGGTCGCCTGCCAGGCCGTCGACGTCCGCGGCCTCCGCCCCTTGGGCGCGGGTACCAGCCGGGCCTACGAGCTCGTCCGCCGTGCCATCCCCTTCACCGGCGAGGGGGAGCCGCCGCCCCAGGACCTGGAGGAGGCAGTCGAGCTCGTCCGCGCCGGCAGCCTGGGGGCGTAAGCCGCCGCCTTCCCGCCCCGGGACGGGCTGCCTCCCCTTACCCCGGCCAGGTCTCCTCCGCCGGCCTGCCTGCTAAGGCCCGGTCCACCACCACCACCGTGCGGGCCCCTACTCCCTGCCGCAGGCGCTCCAGGGCTGCCGGTACGCCGTCGAGGTCGGTGACGTGCGACACCACCTGCTCCAGGCCGAGGCTGCCGGCGAGCGCCAGCTCGGCCAGCTCCCGCAGGTCGGCAGCGGGGTCACCGGAGCCGTAGTAGCTGCCGCGGATGCCCTTGTCGGACAGAAGCTCGATGGCGGGCAGGCAAAACTCGGCTCCTCTGGGGGCGAGACCCACCACCACCGCCGTCGCCCCCGGCCGCAGCACGTCCCAGGCCAGGCGCATGGTCTCCGGCCGGCCCACCACCTCGAAGCTGTGGTCGACCCCGCCGCCCGTCAGCTCTCGCACGGCCCGGCAGATGTCCTCGCCGGAGCCGTGCACCGGATGGGTGGCCCCGCGGCGGACGGCTAGGGCGAGCTTGGCCGGGTCCCGATCGACGGCGACGATGGGCTCGGCCCCGGCCAGGCGGGCGGCCGCCACCACCTGCAGCCCCACGCCGCCGCAGCCGATCACGCACACGCTCTCCCCCGGCCGTACGCGGGCGGCATGGCGCACCGCCCCGAAGCCGGTCACCGCCCCGCAGCCGAGGAGGGCCGCCTGCCACAGGGGTAGCTCGGCGGGCAGGGGAACGGCGCCGGCGGCGGCTACCACCGCGTACTCGGCAAAGCAGGCAGTCATGAGGGCATGCTGGAGAGAGGGGCCGCCGGGCAACCGGAGGCGGGAGGTGCCGTCCATGAGGGTGCCCCGCAGGCCGTTCTCGCCGGCGGGGATGCAGAGGTTGGGGCGGCCCGCCCGGCAGGCGGCGCAAGCCCGGCAGGCGGGGACGAAGCACAGGCCCACCGGGTCGCCGGGGGCCACGTGGTCGACGCCCGGCCCCGCCGCCTCCACCACCCCCGCCCCCTCATGGCCGAGCACCATGGGCCAGCGGCCGTCGCCCAGGGCTCCCTCGGCCAGGCGCAGGTCGGAGTGGCAGACCCCAGCCGCGGCTACCCGCACCAGCACCTCCCCTTCCCGGGGCGGGTCGAGCTCCACCTCCTCCACCACGATGGGAGACCCGGGTTGGCGGAGGACGACGGCCCGCATCCGCATCATGCCACCCGCCAGCGCTCGAGCCCGTCCAGGTCGAGCTCCACGCCCAGCCCCGGCCCCGGGGGTGGAGCGACGGTGCCGTCGGCGGCGATCTCCACCGACGTCGGCAACAGCCAGTCGCGCTGGCGAGGGGTCCAGGTGGGGGGGTCGAGGGGGACCTCCACCCAGCCGGCGGTGGAGAAGGCGAGAGCCGCGTGCAGGTTGGCCACCAGCCCCAGGCCGTTCGACCAGGTGTGGGGAGACCAGGCCCGGCCGCAGAGGTCGGCCAGGGCGGCGATGCGTCGGCAGCCGCCGATGCCGCCCACGAAGAGGACGTCCGCCTGCACCACGTCCACGAGGCCGCGGAGGACGAGGTCGCGGGCCTCGTGAGCCTGCCGCACCATCTCCCCGGCGGCGATGCGCAGCGACGTCCGGGCTCGCAGAGAGGCGTAGCCGGGCCAATCGTCGCAGCGCAGGGGCTCCTCCAGCCAGTACACGCCCAGCTGCTCGAGAGCCGAGGCGCACTGGGCAGCCGCAGCGACGTCCCAGCGGGGTCTGCGATCGCCGGGCATCCGCCAGCCCTGGTTGGCGTCGACCATGATCTCCATCCGCTCCCCCACCGCCTCCCGCACCGCCTCCACCACCGCCAGGTCCTGCCGCCAGTCGGAGTGGTGGAAGCGGATCTTGACCGCCCGCACCCCCTGATCGAGGAGAGCCAGGCAGCGCTCGGCCCGCTCCGTCGGGGACACAGGCTCGCAGGTGGAGGCGTAGGCGGGGAGGCGCTCGCTCCGCCCGCCCAAGAGCTTCCACAGCGGCTGGCCGAGAGCCCGCCCCACCGCGTCCCAGGCAGCCACCTCCACTGCCCAGGGCCGGGCACCGTGGAAGTCGACCGTCTCCAGGGCCTCCCGCAGAACCTCGGCCCGCAGGAGCTCCATTCCGGCCAGCAGGCGCTCCAGGAGGGCCCGGTCGGGGAGGCCGTCCCCGCCCGAGGCGATACCCCTCGTCCCCTCGTCGGTACGCACCACCACCACCGTCGCCTCCTGCTCGCGGCGCGGGCTGGGATCCCAGGCCACCCGGAGGGGAGGTCGCAAGGGGAAGCGGTAGACCCGTGTCTCCACGGCCACGATCCTCATCGGCCGGCGTAGAAGGGGTTGCGGAGGGTGTCTCGCTCGGCCACGAGGCGGGAAGCGGCGGCCGGGTCGCGGCCGCGGACGCAGACGGTCAGGGCCCGGCGTACCGCTTCCCGGCTGGCCAGCCGCACCGCCGTCTCGTCGCGGGCCTGGGGGTCGATCCACACCGCCACCAACACGTACAGGTCGCCGCCGGCCTCGATGAGGCCGTCCGCCACCGCGTCCAGCACCCCCTGCGCCACTCCCAGCTGAGCCGCTCCCCAGGTCATGGCCTGGTGGCGCTCGTCCACGGCGGTGGCCTTGTTGACCATCACCGTGGGCGGCCACACCGGCTCGTAGTCCTGCTGGGTCTCCCCCACGCAGCAGAGGACGGGGATGTGGCCGGGACGGGGGTGAGCGAGAGCGCCCACCACCGCCGCCGCCGTAGGGGAGCCGCGCCGGGCCAGGACCACGTTCACGTGGCTCCCGTTGGGGGCGACGCCGCCCCAGCCCTCTCCGATGCGCCCGTCCAGATCGTGCTCAGCCACTTAGCCTCCTTCCAACTCGAGGACGACCCGCACAGCCTCGCCGCTGCGCATCAGGTCGATGGCCCGCTCCACCTCCGCCAAGGGGAGACGGTGGGAGACGAGCCGGTCGAGCGGCAGCCGGCCGCTGCGGTACAGGTCGAGGATGCGGGGGAAGTCGCGGTCGGGCCGCGACGACCCGTACATGGATCCCAGCACCCGCCGCTCCATCCGGGGAATGGAGAGGGCGGGAAGCTCGAGCACGGCCTCCGGCCGGGAGATGCCGAGCAGCACCGCCGCCCCGCGGGTCCGGGTGCTGAGGAAGGCCGCCCGCATGGCCTCGGGGCGGCCGGTGGCCTCGATGGCGTAGTCGACGCCGCCCCCCGAGGCCTCCCGCACTGCTGCGGCCGCCTCCTCGGCTCCCCCCGCCCACAGGACCGTCGCCGCCGCCCCCAGAGAGCGCGCCGCTTCCAGCTTGGCGGGGGCAGCATCCACAGCCACGATGGGCGCCGCCCCCACGGCCACGGCGGCCATGAGGGCCGACAGCCCCACCCCCCCGCAGCCGATCACCGCTACCCGGTCGCCGGGCCGCACCCCGGCTGTCCGCCACACCGCCCCTACCCCAGTGGCGACGGCGCAGCCGACGAGCCCTGCCACCTCGAAAGGGGTGCCGGCGGGGATGGGGACGCAGGAGCGCTCGGGGACGACGCAGGCCTCGGCGAAGGTGGAGAGGAGGGAGTAGTGGTACACGGGCCGGCCACAGCGGGACAGCCGGCTGGTGCCGTCCAAGAGCCCGCCGGCGGCCATGGCCGGCCAGACGGTAGCGCACAGGTGGGGAAGCTCTCGCCGGCACTCCTCGCACTCGCCGCAGGAGGGCGCCCAGGACAGGGCCACCGGGTCCCCGGGCCGCACCCGCCTCACCCCCGACCCCACCTGCTCCACCACCCCCGAGCCCTCGTGCCCGAGGACGGCCGGGCAGGGGGTGTCGCTGGTGCCGTCGATGGCGTTCAGGTCGGAGTGGCAGACCCCGCTCGCCCGCAGCCGCACCAGCACCTCCCCGGGGCCGGGCGGTGCCAACTCCAGCTCCTCCACCGCCAGTCGGCCGCCGGTACGCTCCAGGACCGCCGCCCGGATCCTCATGCCCGCACCGGCTCCCCGCTGCCCCTTCTCGCCTGGAGGCGGCGCAGCTCGTGGACGGGGATGTGGCAGCGCATGAGGTGGCCCGGCTCCACCTCGGCCAAGGGCGGCTCCGACTCCTCGCACACCGCGCCCAGCTTGCGCGGGCAACGGGTATGGAAGACGCAGCCCGTGGGCGGGTCGGCGGCGCTGGGGATCTCCCCTTCCAGCCGGATCCGCTGCCGGCCGCCGCCGTCGATGGTGGGCACTGCCGACAGGAGGGCCTCGGTGTAGGGGTGATGGGGACCCTCGAGCACCCTCTCCGCCGGGCCCAGCTCCATCAGCCGGCCCAGGTAGAGGACGGCGATGCGGTCGGCCATGTACCGCACCAGGCCCAGGTCATGGGAGATGAAGAGGTAGGAGACGCCCCGGCTCGCCTGGAGCTCCACCAACAGGTTGAGGATGGCGGCCTGCACCGACACGTCCAGGGCCGAGGTAGGCTCGTCGCACACCACCAGCCGGGGATCGCCGGCGAAGGCCCGGGCGATGGCCGCCCGCTGCTTGAGCCCGCCCGAGAGCTGGGCCGGCCGGGCCCGCTCGTAGCGGCCGTCCAAGCGCACAGCCTGCATGAGCTCGGCCAGGCGCCGGTCGGCCTCGCGCCCCCGGGCACCTGCCAGCCGGCGCAGGGCCCGGCGCAGGATCCGGCGCAGAGAGTGGCGGCGGTTGAGAGCCTCGTCGGGGTTCTGGAACACGATCTGGAGAGCCCGGATCTCCTCGCGGGAGCGGGAGCCCAGGCGGCCGGCGAGGGGCCTTCCCTCCAAGAGGACACGGCCGCTGCTCGGCCGCACCAGACCGAGCAGGGCTCGGGCCAGGGTCGTCTTGCCGCTCCCGGACTCCCCCACCAAGCCCAGCGTCTCCCCCGGCCAGAGGGCGCCGGAGATCCCGTCCAGAGCGCGGATTCTCTGGCCGTAGTGCCTGAACACCTTGCCCAGGCCCTCGAAGGCAAGCAGGGGCGGCAGGGAGCGATCGACGGCCGCCAGCTCCCGCCCCTTCCCCTCCTCGTGGGGCAGGGTGGGAGCGCGGTCGGGGAAGTGGCAGCAGCTCTTGCGGCCCCCGCCCAAGTCCCGGGGGGCCGGCTCCTCCTCCCGGCACAGCTCCTGCGCCAAGCGGCAGCGAGGGGCGAACACGCAGCCCACGATCTCGTCCCCGGGATGGGGAAGAAAGCCGGGGATGGCATCGAGGCGACGCCGGTCCTTGCGCACGCCGCCCCGGGGGATGCAGCGCAGCAGTCCCACCGTATAGGGGTGGCGAGGGTCGTGGAGGACATGGTCGACCGAGCCCTCCTCCACCAGCCGGCCGGCGTAGAGAACGCCCACCCGCTCGCACATCTTGGCGATCACGCCCACGTTGTGGCTAATGAAGAGCACCGACGTACGCAGCTCCGCCTGAAGGCCGGACACGAGATCGAGCACCTCCGCCTCCACGGTGGCGTCCAGCCCGGTGGTCGGCTCGTCCAGGATGAGGAGGGAGGGATCCTTGGCCAGGGCCATAGCGATGACCACCCGTTGCTGCATGCCACCCGAGAGCTGGTGCGGGTAGCGGCGCATGACGGAGCCGGGATCGGCGATCCGGACGAGAGCCAAGGCCTCCCGGGCCCGCTCCAGCGCTTCCCGTCGGGAGGCGCCGCGGACGGTGAACACCTCGGCCAGCTGGTGACCCACGCGCATAGCCGGGTTGAGAGCGGCCGCCGGGTTCTGGTACACCATGGACACCTCGCTCGCCCGCAGGCGGCGGAGCTCCCGTCTCGACAAGGAGAGCACGTCGCGGCCGGCGATGAGAATGCTGCCGCCGCTCACCCGGCCGTTTCGGGGCAGGTAGCAGACGGCGGCTAAGGCCACCGTCGACTTCCCGCAGCCCGACTCCCCCACGAGGCCGTACGCCTCCCCCCGGCCCACCGTCAGGGAGACGCCCCGTAAGACCTGCTGGTCGCGGCCTCGCACCCGGTAGCACACGGAGAGCTCGCGCAGCTCGAGGGCGGGAGGCGCCGTCACCGCTCCACCGCCTGCTGGATCCCGTCGGCCAGGAGGTTCACGCCCACCACCAAGGTGGCGATGGCGAGAGCGGGGAAGAGTACCGTCCACCAGTAGGTCCCGGCGGTGAGCAGGGAGTAGCTGTCGGCGATCTGAAGCGACCAGTCAGGGGAGGGAGGCTGGACGCCGAAGCCGAGGAAGGTGAGGCCGGCCACGGCGAAGATGGCATACCCCAGCCTCACGGTGGCTTCCACTACGATGGGCCCGGCCACGTTGGGCAGGATCTCCATAAACAGGATGTAGGGAGCGCGCTCGCCCCGTAGGCGGGCGGCGGCGACGAACTCCAGGTCGGCCTCGGCCAGGACGGCCGCCCGCACCGTGCGGGCGACGATGGGGGTGAAGACGACGCCGATGACGGCAACGAGGGTGGCCTTGGACGTCCCCAGGGCGACGATGGCCGTGACGGCGATAACGATGAGGGGCAGGGCGAGGAAGGCGTCGATGATGCGGCCGATGATGTCGTCCGCCAGCCCGCGGAAATAGCCCGTGACCAGCCCGACCACGGTGCCCCCGCCCACCCCGAGCAGGGTGGCCAAGGGCGCCACTTGCAGGGTGTCGGAGGCACCCGCCAGCACCCGGGAGAGCACGTCCCGCCCGAGAGCATCGGTCCCCAGCCAGTGCTCGCTGCTGAGGCCCGCCAGCACCTCCGGCGACTGGGCCAAGGGGTCGTAGGGCGTGAGCCGAGAGCCGGCGATGGCCCAGAACACCCACCAGCCGACGACCACTGCCCCGGCCAGAAAGGTGGGCGAGCGGAGGAGGAGCTCGGCCACCTGGCGGCCGGCCCCTCTCCGGGAGGCTGCCGGGCGGTCGCCGGCGAGGGCGCTCATTCCGCTCCCCCATGGCGGATGCGGGGATTGAGGAGGGAGTAGAGGATGTCGGCCACCAGGGTGGCGGTCAAGTAGACGAGGCCGACGATGAGCACGCCGCTCTGGAGCAACGTGAAGTCCTTGTTCTGGGCAGCCACGTAGATCCGCTGACCGATGCCGTTGTAGTTGAAGAGCCGCTCGATGACGAGCAGCCCGCCGATGAGGTAGCCGGTCTGGGTGGCCACCACGGCGATGGTGGGAAGGAGGGAGTTGCGGAGCACGTGCCGGACGAGGACGCGGGGGGCGCTCAGCCCCTTGAGGTAGGCGGTGCGGGTGTAGTCGGCATCCAAGGCCTCGATCACGCTGGCCCGGGTGATGCGGGCGATGTAGCCGAAGAGCACCGCTACCAGGGCCAGGCTGGGAAGGAGGAGGTGCTCCACCTGGGTGAGAAAGCCCGCCCCGGCCGGCGCCGCCGCCGTCACCGGCAGCCACTTGAGGGCGACGCCGAAGACGACGATGAGGACGATGGCGGTGACGAACTCGGGGATGGAGGTGAGGGACAGCCCGGCGATGGTGATCACCCGGTCGGTGAGGCGCCCCCGCCGCAGCGCCGCCACCGTGCCCCCCACGATGGAGAGAGGGACCACGAGCAGGAAAGCAAGCGCGGCCAGCTTGAGCGAGTTGACGAGGGCCGGGCCGAGGAGGCCGGCCACGGGCACGTCGTACTGGAGGGAGGTACCGAGGTCGCCGCGGGCAAGACGGCTGATCCAGTCCCAGTACTGCTCGGGAACCGGCTTGTCCAGCCCGTGGGCCCGGTTGTAGAGCTCCACGTCGTGCTCGCTGGCGAAGGGCCCGAGCACGTTGCGGCCGATGTTGCCGGGAAGGAGCTGGGCGGCAGCGAACACGATCACGCTGAGGAGGGCCAGGGTGACGACGGCCAGAGCGAGGCGCCTGACCAGGAAGCGGGCTATCGGTGGTCCCTCCGGAGCGGGGCCGGGCCGCCCCGCCGGGGCGGGGCGGCCCCCAGGCCGGCTGCCCTACGCCAGCGACGCTCGGCTGAGGTACACCTGGCCGAGAGCATCCGCCTTGTAGCCCCTCACCTTCTTCGAGCCGGCGGCGAGGTAGTTGTAGAAGTAGGGGATGATGACCGGCGTCTCCTCGAGCAGGAGAAGCTGCATCTGGCGGGCGTAGCGACGTTGGTCTCTCAGCGAGATGGCGGCGATGAAGGCCTTGGCCAGGGCGTCGAGCCTGGGGTGGGAGTAGTGGGCGGCGTTCCACACCCCCTTGGTCATGAAGGCCGAGGTGAGGAAGACGTTGGGCACCGCCCGGTGGCCCCAGTCGGTGATGTTGATGGGCGTGTTCAACCAGGGGGTGTTGCCCCAGCCTGAGGGCGGCCCCGTCTGGCGTCCGGCGAAGTAGGCGGTAGCGCTGAGGATCTTGAGCTTCATGTCGACGCCGATGGCCTTCACCGAGCGCTGGATGATCTGGGCCAGCTGGGGAATCTCGCCCACGTTCTCCGTGGTCAGGGTGATGGAGAAGCCCCGCTCGTAGCCGGCCTCGGCCATGAGCCTCCTCGCCTGCTTGAGGTCCCGGTTCCGCTGGGGGACGGTCCTGTCGGTAGCCGGGAAGACCGGGGCGAAGGGCGAGTCGTTACCCAAGTCGGCGTAGTTGCTGAACAGGGTCTTGATGATGGCCCGGCGGTCGAGGGTGAGAGCGAAGGCCCGCCGGACACGAGCATCGGCCAGCGGGTTCTTCATGTCCACCCGCATGGGCACCTGGCGGTGGGTGGAGCCGCGGGCAGAGAAGATCTGCACGTTGGGGTTCCGGAATAGAGCCCGGCCGGTGGCGAACTGGATCTGGTTGATGAGGTCGATCTGGCCCCCGAGGAGGGCGGCGATGATGGCGGCGTCGTCGTTGTAGAAGGTGACGTCGATGCCGTCCAGGGGAGCCCGACCACCCCACCAGCTCTCGAAGCGCTCGTACCGCGCCCCCACCCCGGGGGTGTAGGAGACGAGCCGGAAGGCCCCCGTCGTCTGCGGCTCCTTCTCGAAGGTCCCGAGCCGGTAGTCGGCGGGGAGAATGATGGCCTGGTAGGTGGTGGAGCTGGTCAGGTAGGGGAAGCTGGCCGTGGGAGCGTCGAGACGAAACTCCACCGTGAAGTCGTCCACCTTGCGCACTCCTCTCGGCGACAGGACCCCCTGGAAGGCAGACAGGGCCTGGGAGCCGGAGTTGGGATCGACGAGGCGCTTGAAGGTGGCCACCACGTCGTCGGCCGAGAAGGGACGCCCGTTCTGGAACCGGACCCCGCGCCGGAGCTTGAACGTCCACACGCTGGCGTTCCTGTTCGGCCGCCAGCTCGTGGCCAGCTCAGGAAGGAGGGTCAGGCTCTGGGTCGCCCGGGTGAGAAACTCGCCGGCGATGCCGCCCACCTCCAGGCTTCCCTGGTCGGCGTAGGTGTGAGGATCGAGTCCCTTGGCCGGGGGGGGCACGATGCCCAGGCGCAGGCGCCCGCCCACCCTGACGGCCCCTGTCGCCGTCTGGGCCAGAGGATCCCGGCCGAAGGCTTGGAGGACGGCGCTGATAGCGGCCGCCGACAGCCCCACCACCGACGCTCGCTGGACGAACGTGCGTCGGTCCATCACCCCGTCTACGAAGTCGTCGATCACCGCTCCCTGGAGCGGCTCCGCCCGCCGACGGAGCTCGTCCACCCTGCGCATCGCGTCCTTCCTTACCGGATCACGGTCCATGACTCAGCCTCCTTGGGTGGTCCTGTGCGGCCCATTCCATGCGGGCTGCCGCCGCCGACGCGGTCGCCTGGCTACGTCCGTCGGATGGATCGGCGTCCCACAGCTCAGACCTCCTTTATGCCATAGGGGGGCAACTCCGTCAAGGAACGTTCCTTATCTGGATCGACGTTCCCCACGCGTGTGCGGAACGGCGCTATGCTCGGCTCCATGACCGAGAGCCCCCGCCCCGCTCCCCCCCGCGCCGCCCGGCGCGCCTCCACCGGCGTCCACACCGCCCTCCGCATCCTCGACCTCCTGGCCGCCCGCGGGCCGCTGGCGCTGGCCGAGATCTCCCGAGAGCTGGGAATGCCCAAGAGCACCCTGCACCGCATCTGCTCCCTCCTCGTCCAGCAGGCGTGGGCCGTGCGGGATGTGGACGGCCGCTACGGCCTCGGCATCCGCGCCCTCCGTCTGGGGTCCCGGTCGGCGGAGCTTCCCATCGTTACCGCCTTCCGCACCGTGGCCGCCGACTTCCTCGCCCGCCACGACGAGACTCTGGCCTTGGCGGTGGTGGACGGGGAGGAGTCCCTCTTCCTCGCCTTGGAGGAGACCTCGCACCCCGTGCGTCTCGTGACCCACATCGGCTCCAAGACTCCCGCCTTCGCCTCGGCCAGCGGCCGCGTCGTCCTCGCCTCCCGCCCGCCCGAGGAGGTGGAGCGCCTCTTCTCCGGCCGCGCTCTCGTCACCCCTGCCGGCCGCCGCCTCAACGGCGTCGCCGAGCTCCTCAAGATCCTGGAGGAGGTGCGCCGCCAAGGCTACGCCGAGAACTGGAGCGAGACGGCCGTGGGCCTGTACGTGGCCTCGGTGCCCGTCGTCAACGGGGCCGGGGAGACGCTGGCCGCCCTCACCACCTGCGTCCCCGTCTCCCGCATGACCCCCGAGCGACGAGAGGAGATCCTCGCCGACCTACGCGCTGCCGGCCGCCGTCTGTCCGAGCTCGTGGCCTGGCTGCCGGCGGCTACCGCCTCCCGCCGGTGAGGCCGGGCGGCCGGCGCCGGTGACGGCCGGCCGGCGGGCCATCGTCGCCACGGCGCTCGCCGCCGGCGTCTCCTTCGCCAACCTCGCCGTGGCGCTGCCCTTGGTCGTGCTTGCCGGGGGCGGACCTCCCTCCCTGGCCGGAGCCGTCCTCGCCGCCAACATCGGCGCCTACTCGCTGGGCGCCCTCCTTGCCCTCGGTTGGCGACGGCCGGAGGCGGCCCTTTCCGCTGGGATGGCGGCGGTGGCGGCGGGCGGCCTGGCCTGCGCGCTCGGGCCCGGCCTGGCCGGCCCTGCCGCCGGCGGCGTCGTGCAGGGGATGGGGATGGGGCTCTTCTGGGTAGGCACCCAGTCGGCCCTTGGCCGGCGGGCCGGGGCGGCCGGCTCCGCCTCGGCGTTCGCCGCTCAGTACGCCCTCTACGTGGCCGGCACCATCGTCGGAGGCACGCTCACCGCCGCCCTGATCGGCGGCCTCCGCCTGGGCGGGGGAGGGGCGGAGGCGAGCCTCCGGGCCAGCTTCCTCCTCGGTACCGCCGCCGCCCTGGCCGGGCTCGCCTCCCTAGCCGGGGGCGGCGCCCAGGAGGCGGGGCTCGCCGGCCGGCCGGTCCAGCTCCTCCGTCCGGCCCCTCTGCACAGCCTCCTGCTCCAGCTCCCCGACTTCCTGCTCGTGGCCGGCCTGAGCGCGGTCGGGGGCCTGGCCCCGGTCGTCCTCCGCCAGCACTTCCACTTGAGCCCGTCCCTCGTCTCCCTGGCCGTCACTGCCCTGGCCGCCGCCAAGGCGGCGGGAAGCCTGGTGGGAGGGCGGCTGGCCGGCGCCGTCGGCCACCGGATGACCGCCGCGAGCATGCTGGCGGGAGCCGCGCTCGCCGCCTTCTCTCTCATCGCCGTGGGCGACGGGGCGGTGTTTACGGCCCTCCTCGCCCTCACCACCTTCTTGGGAGCGGGGGCGTGGCCCTTGTGCGTGGACGGGGCCCTGGCCCGGGTGGAGTGGGAAGAGCGGCTCGCCCTACCCGTCGCCTGGAACCTGCGCGAGCCGGCGGTCATGGCGGCGGCCACCCTGGCGGGCGGGTACCTCCTCGACATCGGGGACGGCCGTCTCCTCCTCCTCCTCGTCAGCGGCGCCCTCTTCGCCGCCGCCAGCGGCGCCGTCCTGGCCGTCTTCAGGCGTCCCCTGCACGCTCCCCGCCGGGCCTGAGCGGCGCTCCGGCGGGGGCGGGACGCGGGCCCACGACCGGCCTGCCCGGAGAGGGAAGCGGCCGCAGCCTGAAGGCGAGCGACCGGGCGCGGGCCCGGCAGCGAGCCACCGCCTCCTCCCGGGTCTCTGCCGCCTCGGAGAAAATAGCCAGCCGGAAGCTGTGGGCGTCGTTCACCCCCTGCTCGGACAAGAGGCGCCCCGGCTCGACCAGGATCTCCAGGCCTTCCTCGCCCTCGGGCACCTCCTCGACGAAGGCGTCTCGGAACACGCGCAGGCAGTAGCTGACGGCCACTCCCTGAGCCGGGCCGGGCCGCCATGCGGGATCCTGGCCGCAGGCGAGCCGGAACAGAGCCTCGTAGGTCGAGCGGCCGTGGACCGCCCGGACGAGAGGAGCGAACTGGGAGGCGATCCTGCCGTTGACCTCGATCAGGCCGATCGGTCCCCTCCTGGGAACGAAGGCCTCCACGTTGAAGAAGCCGCCGTCGAAGCCGACCGCGGGTACCACCCGCTCGGCCAGCTCGGCCAGCTCGGCCTGACGCTGGGCGGGGAGGCGGGAGGGGTACTCGAACCGCTGGAAGCTGTTCGTGCCCGGGTACTTGACGGAGTCGGTCACCCCGATCACGGTCACCCGCCCCCGGTAGCAGTAGCCCTCCACCGTCACCTCCCGCCCTCGCAGGAGCTCCTCGGCCAAGAAGCCGTGCACCGCTTCGGGAGGGAGGCCGGCCAGCCGAGCGATGGCGGCGTAGCGGCCGGGGTAAGCGTCCTCGCGCAGCTCCCCGAGCTGGGCCGGTCGGTCGATGCGGCGGGCGTTCTCCGACAGCCGGCCCACCACCGGCTTGACGAAGAAGGGAGGGTCGAAGGGGGCCTGCGCGGGCGGGCGACCGTCGAGGAGGGCAAACCCGGGAACCGCCTCGGGCACAGCCTGCCGCTGGAGCAGGCGGGAGGTGGGTTTGTGCTGGCAGGCGAGAAGAGCGTGGGGCCGGGGACCAGGAAGGCCGCGCCGCTCGGCCACGAGGGCGGCGAGCAGGGCCGACCGGTCCTTGGTGCCGACCACGCCGTCCACCCGCTCGCTGGCCCAGCGCTCGACGAACGCGGCGGGATCGAAGCCGGCGTCGGCGGCGTCCAAGTCGGCCCCCGCATACCGCACCCGGAAGACGCGGTCGAGACCGGCGGCGCGGATCTCGCCCAGGTCCCGCTCCTGCGGGCAGACGACGAGGACGTCGGGCATGGCGACCCTGGAATGCTACGGGCTGGGGAGCACGCGGCCCAGACCGCGAGCAAGGATGGGATCGTGTCCCGGTGGGGCCGAGGCGGCCCCCATCATCCCCGGGACGTAGGGTCTACGCTTCCTCCGTGGGCGCCAGCCTCGACATCGGCCGCCTGGCCGGCATCCGCATCGCCATCCACTGGAGCTGGCTCATCGTCTTCGCCCTCATCGCCTGGACCCTGGCCGACGCCGTCTTTCCTGCCCAGAACCCGGGGCTGTCCGACGCCGCCTACATAGCCATGGCGGTGACGGCGGCCCTCCTCTTCTTCCTCTCCCTCCTTCTGCACGAGCTGGGACACGCCCTCCAGGCGCGCCGGGAGGGGATGGAGATCGAGGGCATCACTCTGTGGCTGTTCGGAGGCGTGGCTCAGTTCAAGGGCGCCTTCCCGAGCGCGGGGGCGGAGTTTCGCATCGCCGTGGCCGGCCCGGCAGTGTCGCTGGCCCTCGGCCTCCTCTTTGCCCTGGGAGCGTGGGGGATCGCCTTCCCCGAGGCCGTGGACGGTGTGGCCGCCTGGCTCGGCTACATCAACCTCGTCCTGCTCGCGTTCAACATGCTCCCCGCCCTGCCCTTGGACGGCGGCCGCGTCCTCCGCTCCACCCTTTGGTACATCCGGGGCGACTTCCGCCTCGCCACCCATGTGGCCGCCGGCATCGGCCGCGGCTTCGGTTTCCTCATGATCGCCGGCGGCCTCTTCCTCCTCATCTTCCAGAGCTCCTTCAGCGGCGCCTGGCTTGCCTTTCTGGGCTGGTTCCTCCTCCAAGCGGCGACGGGGGAGGCCCGCTACCTGGCCGCCCAGGAAGCCCTAGGCGACCTGCGGGTGAGCGACCTCATGGTGCGCGACCCCGTCACCGTCCCCGCCGGGCTGAGCCTGGGCCGATTCATGGACGAGGTAGCCTGGCAGCGCCGCTACACCACCTACCCCGTGGTGGAAGACGGGGAGGTGGTGGGCCTGCTCGCCTTCCGCTGCGTCGCCCAGGTACCGCGGGCGGAATGGGACGTGAAGACGGTGCGGGACTGCATGCTGCCCCGGGAGCGGGTACCGGTGGTGCGTCAGGAGGAGAAGGCCTTCGACGCCCTGGCCGAGCTCTCCCAGAGCACGGTGAACCGGGCGTTCGTGCTCGACGACGGCCGCCTCGTGGGCTTTCTCTCCATCACCGACCTGGCCCGAGCCCTGGAAGTGGGCGGACCCCGCCGCCGGTAGCGGTCCCCTCACCGATGCCGGGCCGTTACAGGTGGCGCCGGAACCAGTCGCGGGCCAGGGCGGCTACCTGCTCCAGCGTCCCCGCCTCCTCGAACAGGTGGCCCGCTCCCGGCACCACCTCCAGCTCCACCGGGCAGCGCATGGCGGCCATGGCCTCCCGGTTCAGCTCCAGCACCACCGTATCCAAACCGCCGACGATGAGGAGGGTGGGTGCTCGCACCGAGGCGAGAGCCGGCCCGGCCAGGTCGGGGCGGCCGCCCCGGGAGACCACCGCCGCCACCTTCTGGGGTTGGCGGGCGGCGGCCACCAGGGCCGCGGCCGCCCCGGTGGAGGCGCCGAAGTAGCCGAGGGGGAGGGCGGCGGTGGCCTCGTCGGCGGCCAGCATGGCGGCCGCCGCCAGCAGACGGTCGGCCAACAGCTCCACGTCGAAGCGGAGGGCGGCCGTGCGCAGGTCCACCTCCTCCTCGTCGGCGGTGAGAAGATCGGTGAGGCAGGTGGCCAGCCCCGCCTCCTGGAGCACCGAGGCGACGTAGCGGTTGCGGGGACTGAACCGGCTGGAGCCGCTGCCGTGGGCGAAGAGGACGACCCCCGATGCCTCGGCGGGTACGGTCACGGTGGCCTGGAGCGTTGCCCCGTCGGCCGAGAAGGACACTTCCCGGGCGGCGGTCACGCTCCCGCCTTGGGGACCACCTCGGCCCCGACCAAGGCGACCATGTCCACGTCCCGGTGCAGCAGATGCTGGAGGTACACCCGCTCCACCCCCGCCTCTGCCAGCTCGCCCAGCCGGGCGAGGACCTCCGCCGGCGTCCCCGCCAGCCATTGCTCCGAGCGGTCGCGCAGCACCGTGGCCGGATCCTCGTCCTCGGCTCCGAGCAGGTGGAGAAACGCCCGTACCCGCTCCAGCACCTCGGCCCGGTCGGCGCCCACGATGCAGGCGGTCATGAGCGAGAAGACCAGGGTGGCAGGATCGCGGCCTTCTTGCTCGCAGGCCTCCACCACCCGCCGCCGCCGCTGCCGTACCTCGTCCACGGTGGCCAGGAACGTGTTGTACTCGTCGGCGTAGCGGGCGGCCAGACGGGCTGAGCGGGGGCCGGCGGCACCGCCCAGGATGATCGGCGGGCGCGGCGTCTGCACCGGCCTCGGCTCCGTCCGGCATCCCTCCAGGCGGTAGTGGCGCCCGTGGAAGGTGACCTCGGCGTCGGTCCAGGAGCGGGTGATGATCTCCAGCTGCTCGGCCAGCATCTCCATGCGCTCGGCCACCTCGGGGAAAGGAAGGCCGAAGGCAGCGTGCTCAGCTTCGAACCAGCCCGCCCCCAGGCCCAGCTCGACCCTCCCCCCGGACACGTGATCGACGGTAGCGGCCATCTTGGCCAGCACCGAGGGGTGGCGGAAAGTCACCGGAGAGACGAGGGTGCCCAGGCGAATCCGGTCGGTGCAGGCGGCGAGAGCGGCCAGGGTGGCCCAAGCGTCGAGGCTCCCTGCCGCCCCGGGGGCGATGGTGGGCAGGTAGTGATCGGAGCGGAAGAGGCCCTCCAGCCCGGCCTCCTCGCAGGCCCGGGCAAGAGCCGTCCACTCCTGCCAGGAGACCCCCTCCTGGCCTTCCACCATGAGACAGAGCCTCATACCGGGATCATGCCCCGCCGCCCCACCCCGTCGCCTAGGAGAGCCGCTCCTACTCCCCCCGGCGGACGACGAGGACCGAGCAGGCGGCCCGGTGGGCCACCCGCTCGCTGACGCTGCCGAGAGCCCGGATGCCGTGCAATCCCCGGCTTCCCACCACCAGCAGGTCCACCTCCCGAGACAGGGTAGCGAGAGCGTGGACGGGATCCTCCTCTCTCGCCACCTCCACGTCGGGGAAAGCCTGCCGGACCGCCTCCGCATCCACCCCCTTGCCTCTCACCGACACCACCGTGCGCAGCGGCACGCCCAGACGAGCGGCCACGTCGGCGGCGGCGGCGGCGGCGGCCAGCGACGGCGGCGAGCCGTCCACGCCCACCCCCACCGCTCGCGGAAACCGGTCGGCGGCGGCGGCAGGACGGGCCACCAGCACCGAGCAGGGAGCCTCGTGCACCAGGGTGGTCGTCACTCCCCCCAGCAGGATCCCCTCCGGGCGGCTGGTGCCATGGGTGCCCACAGCCACCAGGCTGGCCCCGAACCGGTCGATCTCCCTCAGCAGGCTGACCACCGGGCTTCCCTCCAGAAGGGCGCCGGTGGCGTGGGGGACGAGAGCTTGGGCGCGGCGCAGAGCCTCCCCCGCTTCCCGCTCCAGCTCCTCCACCAGCCGGCCGGCGGCCCAGCCGGCGGACACGGCCGGCGCCAGATTGACGGCACAGACGAGCCGGAGGGTGGCGTCCGAGGGGCGCAACCGCTCCGCCTGGCGAACCGCCTCCAGGCTGGCCGGCGTCTCGTCCACCCCGACGAGGATGCGGTCGAAGACGCCGGCCACGCCCGGTCACTCCTGGCAGAGGTCGACCACCCGCGCCTCGGCCGCCGACAGAAGGTCGACGGTGCGCAGGCGCACCGACTCGTCGTGGGTGCCGGCCTCGAACACCACCTCCTCCCGCTCGGCCAAGCGCCGGTCGACGAGCACGGGGTCGGGCCTGCCGCCCACGGGCGGTACGGCGCCCAGCTCGAACTCGGGGTAGTCGCGGGCCAGATCGTCCTCGCTGGCCAGGTGGACCTTCTTGGAGCCCGCCCCCAGGAGGTCGCGCACCTTGTGCAGGTCGAGCCGCTCCGAGGCGGGAATGACGGCCCGGATGTAGCCCTGGGGGGAGGCCACGACCAGCGTCTTGGCCACTGCGCCAGCCTCCACCCCCAGGGCGTGGGCCTCGTCCAAGGCCCGCTCGGTGTGCGGGTGGGGAAGTACCGTGTAGGCGATGCCGCGCTCGTCCAGAGCCCGCGTCAGCGCGGGCGAGGCCATCACTTCCTCGCCTTCTTGCCAGCCTTGCTACCCTCGCCCGGCTTGATGGTGGCGTCGCTCGAGGGGTAGTAGACGGTCTCCCGGCCGTCGCCCCAGCGGACCCGGTAGTGCTCGTGGCCGGGCTCGCCCAGCACCTCCAGGATCTCGCCTACGCGACGGGCCTCGCCCACCTTGTGCCCCTCGACCACGACCAGGTCGCCGGGACGAGCACGGAAGGCCTCCTTCGTCTGCGCCATCTCATCCCTCCTTGTCGACTACCGAGGAGATTGCCACAATGCGGCCGCCCGCCATCCGGAAGGCCCCTGAATCGCGTTCCGCGTACCCACCGATGCTCCCGCCACCTCCCCCACCAGACGATACCGGCCCTGGTACCGACGTGACCACAGCCGCAGCTCCCCTTCGGTCGAGGCTCGCCCTCCCTCCGGAGGCCCTCCGCCGCCGGGCCGACCCGGCCCTCTTCCCCTTCCGTACCACCGAGGAGGTGGAGCCCCTGGTGGGTACCGTCGGCCAGCCCCGGGCCCTGGATGCCATCGAGTTCGGGTTGGAGGTGACCACCGCCGGCTACAACATCTTCGCCGCCGGCCTGCCCGGCTCGGGCCGGGCGACCACGGTCCGCGACTACCTGGAGCGGAGCGCCGCCCAGCGGCCCCCGGCCGACGACTGGGTGTACGTCCACAACTTCCGCGAGGCCGACCGCCCCAACGCCATCCGCCTTCCCCCCGGCCGCGGCCTGGAGCTGGCCCGGGACATGGACGAGTTCGTGCTGGCCGCGAGGAGGGAGATCGGCCGCGCTTTCGAGAGCGAGGACTACGACCGACGGCAACGGGAGATCGTGGCCGCAGTCCAGCGGCGCCGGGACGCCCTCGTCCGGGAGCTGAAGACCTTCGCCTCCGATCGCGGCTTCGCGCTGGAGCTGACCCCGGCCGGGGTTGTCACCAGCCCGGTGCGGGCGGGCCGGCCTCTCACCCGGGAGGAGTTCGCCGCCCTCCCCCCTGAGGAGCAGCAGCGGATCGGCCGCGCCAACCAGGAGGTGCAGGAGCAGACGGCGGGCTTCCTCCGCCGCCTGCACCAGCTCGAGAAGGAGGCCCAAGAGGAGGTGCGGGAGCTCGAGCGGGAGGTGGCCCGCTTCGCCACCGGCCGCCTGTTCCGAGATCTCCGCGACAGGTACGCCGACCACGAGGAGGTCCTCGCCTACCTCGACCAGGTGGAGGAGGACGTCCTCGACCACGTGGACGACTTCCGCTCCCAGGAGGAAGAGGGCCTGCCCGTGCTTCTGTCCGCGCTCCGGAGGGCGCCCGACCTGGCTCGCTACCGGGTGAACGTGCTGGTGGACAACGGCGGCGCCTCGGGGGCGCCGGTGGTGGTGGAGACGAACCCCACCTACTACAACCTCGTGGGCCGCATCGAGTACCGGCCCGCCTTCGGCACCATGGTCACCGACTTCCGGGAGATCAAGGGGGGTGCCCTGCACCGGGCCAACGGCGGCTTCCTGCTCCTGGAGGCGCTGGAGGTACTGCGTCACCCCTTCGCCTGGGAAGCCCTGAAGCGGGCCCTGCGCGACCGTCAGGTGCGGATCGAGAACCTGGGCGAGGAGTGGAGCCCGGTCCCCACGGCCACCCTCCGCCCCGAGCCCATCCCCCTGGACGTCAAGGTCTGTCTCATCGGGGCGCCCCTCCTCTACCACCTCCTGTACGCCCTCGACGAGGACTTTCGGGAGCTGTTCAAGGTCAAGGCCGACTTCGCCCCGGACATGGACTGGAGCGACGAGCACCTCCAGAGCTACGCCGCCTTCGTCAGCCGCTGGGTGCGCACGGCTGGGCTCCGCCACTTCGACCGGGAGGCGGTGGCCCGGCTGGTGGAGTACGGCGCCCGGCTGCGCGACGACCAGGGGAAGTTGTCCACCCGCCTCCTCGACATCTCCGACGTCGTCTCCGAAGCCAGCTTCTGGGCCGCCCAGGCCGGCCGGGAGGTGGTCGCCCGGGAGGACGTCGACCGGGCGGTGGAGAAACGGGAGTACCGATCCAGCCTGGTCGAGGAGCGGATCCGGGAGCTCATCGCCCAGGGGACCATCCGCATCGACGTGGACGGCGCCCGGGTGGGACAGGTGAACGGCCTGTCCATCCTCGACCTGGGCGACTACGCCTTCGGCCGGCCGTCGCGGGTGACCGCCCGCGTCTCCCTGGGCCGGGGCGGGGTGCAGTCCATCGAGCGGGAGACCGAGCTGTCGGGGCCCATCCACTCCAAGGGCGTCCTCATCCTGTCCGGCTACCTGGCCGGGCGGTACGCCCAAGAGACCCCCCTCGCCCTGGCCGCCACCCTCACCTTCGAGCAGTCCTACGACGAGGTGGAGGGGGATTCCGCCTCGTCCACGGAGCTGTACGCCCTCCTGTCGGCTCTGTCCGGGCTCCCCCTCGACCAGAGCATCGCCGTCACCGGCGCCGTCGACCAGTACGGCGACGTGCAGGCGGTGGGCGGGGTCACCCGCAAGGTGGAGGGCTTCTACGCCATCTGCAAGGCGAAGGGTCTGACCGGTCGGCAGGGAGTGATGGTGCCGGCCGCCAACGTCCGCCACCTGATGCTGGCCGACGAGGTGGTGGAGGCGGTAGGGGACGGCCGCTTCCACGTGTGGGCGGTGAGCACGGTGGACGAGGGCATCGAGCTCCTCACCGGCCGTCCGGCCGAGGAGGTGCACGCCCTGGTGGCGGAGCGCCTGAAGACGTACGCCGAGCGGTGGCGGGAGCTGGCCGAGGCCGGGCCCGCAGCCGAGGAGGAAGAGGAAGAGGAGCGGCCCGGAAGGAGAGGGTAGGCCCGGGACGGGAGGCAGTGGGCAGTGCGGAACGACGCCTCCCTTCTCGCGCCCAGCTCCCCACCACGGTCTTTCATCGCCCTTCCCAAGGGGAGGCGCGACCTCCTCCTCCAGCTCGCCGTCTGGGCAGGGTTCCTGGCTGCCTACGAGATAGCCCGAGGACTGGCCGACCGGGGTGCGGAGGAGGCCTACCGCAACGCCCGGCGGGTGATGGCCGTGGAGCAAGAGCTCGGAGGCCTGTGGGAGGTTGACCTCCAAGAGGCGGTGCTGCCGGTGGGAGAGCCACTCATGTACGCCGTCGACTGGACCTATTGGCTGTCCCAGCTCGCCGTCGTCTGGCTGTGCCTGCTCTGGATCTACCTCCGCCGCAACGAGGCCTACCTGACCGTGCGGGACGCCCTCATAGCCACCAACACCCTTGCCTTGGCGGTGTACGTGGCCCTGCCCACGGCCCCGCCCCGCTTCTTCCCCGACGCCGGCTACGTGGACACCCTGGCCCGATACGGGCCCCTCCACCACGGGGCGGGCATCGTGGAGGTGTTTGCCAACCCCTACGCCGCCATGCCCAGTCTCCACGCCGCCGACGCCCTCCTCATCGGCCTAGCCCTGGCCGGGGCGGTGCGCCGGCGTCCTCTGCGAGCCCTGTTTCTGGCCTGGCCTGGCTGGGTCGCCTTCGCCCTCCTGGCCAGTGCCAACCACTTCTGGCTGGACATTGCCGCCGGGTACGCGCTGAGCGCGGCAGGAGCGGGGGTCGCCCTGGCTGCGGGCAGGCGGAGAAGGCCGTCGCCGGCCGAGGAGCGAGCCATGGGCGGCTGAGACCCCTGCCCGCCGCTGCTACGCTCGCTGGCAAGGGACGAGCGGAGGGCAAGGAGGGTGTCGGGTGACCCAGCCGGCCAGGGTACGCAAGCGGGACGGGCGGGTCGTCCGCTTCCATCCCCGGCCCATCCACGAGGCCATCCTCCGCGCGGCCCGCGAGGCGGCCCGCCCTGACGCCGACGCCATCGCCGCTGAGGCCACAGCCCGAGTCGTGGACGACCTGGGTCAGAGGTTCGGGCGGGGCACGCCGGGCATCGAGGATGTGCAGGACGCCGTGGAGCGCACCCTCATGACCATGGCCTTGGCCGACGTGGCCAGAGCCTACGTCCTCTACCGCCGCCGCCGCAGCGAGCTGCGCGAGGCCAAGCGAGCCCTCGGCATTCGCGACGAGCTCAAGCTGTCCTTGAACGCCGCCGTCGTCCTCCGCGAGCGCTACCTGCGCCGGGACGCCCGCGGCCGGGTGGTGGAGTCCACGGGGGAGCTGATGGAGCGGGTGGCCCGCCACGTGGCGGCGGTGGAGGCGGGCGGCGGGGATGACACCTCCCAGGCCTTCGCCCGCATGCTCAAGGCCCTCGAGTTCCTGCCCAACTCCCCTACCCTCATGAACGCCGGCACCCGCCTGGGCCTCCTCTCCGGCTGCTTCGTGCTACCGGTGGAGGACTCCCTCGACTCCATCTTCTCCGCCCTCCGCCTCACCGCCCTCATCCACCAAGCCGGGGGCGGTACCGGCTTCTCCTTCTCCCGCCTGCGGCCGGCGGGAGACGTGGTCGGCTCCACTATGGGAGCAGCCAGCGGCCCCGTGTCCTTCATCGCCGTCTTCGACACGGCTACGGAGGTGATCAAGCAGGGGGGGAGGCGGCGGGGCGCCAACATGGCCGTCCTCGACGTGTCCCATCCCGACATCGGCGACTTCGTGCGGGCCAAGGCGGAGCCGGGCCGGCTGGAGAACTTCAACCTGTCGGTGGCCGTGTCCGACGCCTTCATGCGGGCGGTGGAGCGGGGCGGCCGGCACCGGCTGGTGAACCCTCGCACCGGCCGAGTGGTGGCGCGCATACCCGCCCGCGATCTCTTCGACCTCATCGCCGAGCAGGCCTGGCGGTCGGGCGACCCCGGCCTGCTCTTCCTCGACCGGGTCAACCGGGACAACCCGGTGCCGACTCAGGGGCGGATCGAGGCCACCAACCCCTGCGGCGAGGTGCCCCTCCACCCCTACGAGTCCTGCAACCTGGGCTCCCTCAACCTGGCCCGGTTCGTGGCCGACGGACGGCTGGACTGGACGCGCCTCGGACAGGCGACCCGGCTGGCCGTGCGGTTCCTCGACAACGTCATCGATGCCAACCGCTACCCCTTGCCCGAGCTGGAGAAGGCGGCCAAGGCGACGCGCAAGGTGGGGCTGGGGGTGATGGGCCTAGCCGAGGCGCTGGCCGCCCTCGGCATCCCCTACGATTCGCAGGCGGCGGTGCGCCTGGCCGCCCGGATCGCCCGCTTCGTGCGCGAGCAGGCCCGGGAAGCGTCGGCCCAGCTGGCCGAGGAGCGCGGCCCCTTCCCCCTGTTTGCCGACAGCGTGTACGCCGCCCGCGGCTTCCCACCCCTGCGCAACGCCCAGCTCACCTCCATCGCCCCCACCGGCACCATCTCCATCATCGCCGGCACCACCTCCGGCATCGAGCCCCTGTTCGCCGTGGCCTACGTGCGCAACGTGCTGGGCGGCCAGCTCGTGGAGGTGAACCCCCTGTTCGAGCGCCTGGCCCGCGACCGAGGCTTCTGGAGCGAGGATCTGGCCGCCGAGCTCGTCGCCAGCGGCCGGGTGCGCGACAACCCCCGCGTCCCCGAGGACGTGCGCCGGGCCTTCCCCACCGCCCTCGAGATCGCCCCCGAGTGGCACCTGCGCATGCAGGCGGCGGTGCAGCGGCACGTGGACGCAGCCGTGTCCAAGACCGTCAACCTTCCCGCCGAGGCCACCGTGGACGACGTCCGCCGCCTCTACCTGGCCGCCTGGCGGGCGGGAGCCAAGGGCATCACCGTCTACCGCTACGGCTCCAAGCCCAGGCAGGTGCTCACCCTGGTCGGGGAGCCGCCGGCCGGGCAGGCGCCGCCGGTGCGGGTGGACGCCCTCTACGCCGGCGGCTGCGCCGCCCACGCCTGCGAGTTCTGATCGAAGGGGAGCTGCGAGCGGCGGCTGACCAAGTTTGCCCATCGCGCCGGGCGCGCCCCCTGCCACCCTACGGGAGAAGCCCTGTCTGGAGACCGTATGGGCGGAGCTGCACCGGAGACCTACGACGTCGGGGCCGAGACGACCCTGTGCCCGCTCCAGTACGCCGCCGGCCGGGTGGAAGCGTGCCCGGGCCCGGTGTGCCCGTTCTGGGAGGAAGGCGGAGCGGTTGTGGACGCGGGCTGCGCCGTTCGCCGGCTGGGGCTGCCGCTGGAGGAGAACGACGAGCTGGTGGCCTGGCTCCTCCGCATCCGGACGGCCCTGCGGGAGGCCGCCTCCCCGGAGGAGCGAGGGAGCGCCCTGCACCTGTTCCACCGGCTGCTCCCCCCCGGGCTGCGCGACTGACCTACTCCACCACCCTCAGCGTGGAGGGAAGGTCCATCCTCCGCAACCGACGCAGGAGGAGGAGGGGGGCCAGGCTGACGGCGGCCACGCCCAGCGCCAGGGCGGTCGCCACCGTGCGAAGGGAGACGAAGGTGACGATGCCGATGTCGGGGATCACCGTGGAGACGATGCTGTCGATCATCCACCCCAGGAGCAGCCGCCCCAGCCCCAGGCCGGCGGCCGTGCCCAGCAACCCCACCAGCAGGCCCTCCGCCACCTGCACCGCCACCACCGCCCGCACCGGCAGGCCGAAGGCGAACATGGTGGCGTGCTCCCTCCGCCGCTCGTCGAGGTTGATGGTGGCGGAGTTGAAGGCGATGAGGAGGGCCAGTATCAACACTGCCGCCTCGATGACGTACAGAATCTCCAGGCGCCGGCTCAGCCCCTCCCGGACGGCGTCGGTGAAGGCCGACACGGGCTGCACCGACACCACCCCAGGGAGCCGGAAGAGAGCCCGCTGCACCCGGTCGGCGCTCACCCCCGGCGCCGGCTCCACCGACACCCGGTTGACGATGCCGGCCAAGTTCATGAGGTCGGCGAAGCGGACGTCCATGAATACGGTGAACCGGCTGGGCAGAGGGTGGATGCCCGCCACCGGCAGGACGGAGTCGACCAGGCGATAGGAGGCGAGGCCCACCCGGCGGGGGTGGCGGAGGATGACCGAGTCTCCCACCTTCGCCCCCAGGTCGTGGGCGGCCTTGGCGGAGAGGACGACGGCCGGTCGGTCGCTCTCTAGACTCCCGTCCACGGCCGTGGGCCGCCACAGCCCGCCTCTGAGGTCGAGCATGTCGATTACCACCTCCAGCTCCCGGCCGCCGTGCCGCAGGCGACCGGGGATCTCGATGCCGGCCGAGGCCCGTCCCACCACCGGCGAGCTCAGCACCGCCTGTACTTGAGGGGAAGAGGCGAGGTTGAAGCGCAGGCCCACCGCCAGCCGGCGAGGGCTCTCCCGGGCCACCTCTCGCCCGGCCCGGTCGATGGTCTCCAGGAACGAGTCCACCATGCCCACCACCCCCACCAAGAGGGCGATGGCCGCCGCCACCCCCAAGGCGGTGAGGAGGGTGCGCCGGGGCGTCCGCAGCACGTTGCGGAGCGGGAGCTGGGCCAGACTCGACCCCGGCAGCGCCACCCGGGCGAGGGCGGACACGAGACCCCCTGACGCGGCGCCCAGGGAGCCGGTACGGATGGCCTCCACCGGCGCCACCCGCACCGCCCGCCACACGGGGTAGGCGGCGGCCAGGAAGGGGAGGGCGAGCCCCAGGGCCGCCCCGCGCAGGAAGACGAGGGGCTGGAGCTCGGTCCGCCACACAGGTAGGGGCTGGAAGGAGCGAAGAGCCCGGGACAGGGCCTCCTCCACCGCCAGCCCCACCCCCCCCCCCAAAACGACCCCCCGCAGGGGCACCCCCCCCCACCCCGAAGACGACCCCCAGCAGGGCCACCTCCAGCCCCACCAGAAGGGGCCGCAGGGCCAGCACGGACGGGGGAGCCCCCAGCGCCATACCGATGCCGATCTCCCGTCGCTGCGCTTCCACCATGCGGGCGACGAGGTTGAAGGCGGCGAAGGAAGCGCCGAGGAGGATGAGGATGGCGAAGGCCGTGTACAGGCGCTGGTCGGAGTCGATGTCCCGATACAGGAGCCGGTAGGCTCGATCGTCCTCCCGGCGGTCGATCTGGAACCCCACCTGGGACAGGCGCCGGCGCACCGCCGCTGCCACCTCCGTCCTCAGACGCTCCAGGTCGACCCCCGGGCGGGCTCGCAAGACGAGGCCGTTGACGAGCCCGGGCCGGCCCAGCAGACGCTGGGCCGTCTCCAGGGAGGTAAACACCACCGCCAGGCCGGCCTCCGCCAGGAGAGTGCCGTGCTCGCCCAAGATGAGGAAGTGCTCGGGGCCGAGGCCGAGCCCCACGTACCGCACCCGCCGGCCGCCCAGAGACAGCGTGCCGGCGGCCGGCAGCCGGTAGTGGCGGGCGAAGTGCACGTCCACGAGGGCAACCGGCTTGCCGGCGTCGGCCGGGCGGAGGCTCCTGCCTTGGAGGGCCGCCACTCGGGTCACCCCGCCGGCGGGGGCGGTCCCCACCACCCGGCCGGGGACGAGGATGGTCCTGCCCTCCCGGGAGGCATCCACCTGGACCGATCCCGACAGCCGCTCCTCCGCCGCCACCACCCAGCGGCGGTGGGGAAGGGAGCGCAGAGCGGCGACAAGCTCACCCCGACGGACGTAGCCGTCGCCGGCCAGGGTCAGGCGCAGGTCGAACATGCGTAGCCGCCGGTAGGCCTCGTCGTAGGAGGCCCGTCGCCAATCGGCGGTGCTGGCGAGACCGGAGTAGGAGCCGGAGCCGCAAGCGGCGATGAGGGCCACCGCCGCCACCTGCAACCAGCGGGCCCTGAGATCGCGGGCCGACCAGCGCACAAGCAGGCCGGGCGACGCTACCACGTGAGGGTGGCGATGTCCGCCCGACCGCCGGGGGGAGGGCCGTCGGAGACGATCCTCCCCGCCCGCAGCTCGATGACCCGACCTGCTGCCCGGGCCACCTCCCGGTTGTGGGTGACGAGAAGGACGGTGGCGCCCTCTTGGGCGTGAGCGTGGAGGAGCTCCAAGATCTGCCGCCCGGTGCGGTAATCGAGCTCCCCGGTGGGCTCATCGGCCAAGAGGAGGGGATTGCCGGTGGCCAGGGCGCGGGCCACGGCCACCCGTTGCTGCTCACCTCCGGAGAGCTGGTGCGGGAAGTGGCGGGCTCGATCGGCCAGGCCCACCCGCTCCAGCACCTGGCGGGCTATTCGGGCCGCCTGCGGGCGGCCCCGCACGTCGGCGGCGAATTGGACGTTCTCCAGCGCCGTCAGCCCGGGAAAGAGGTTGAAGGTCTGGAAGACGAAGCTCACCGTCTCCCGGCGGAAGCGGAAGAGCTCGGCCCGGCCCGCCCCGCTGAGCAGCCGGCCGGCCACCTCGACCTTCCCCTCGCTGGCCACGTCCAAGGCGCCGATGAGGTTGAGGAGGGTGGTCTTGCCGCTTCCCGACGGCCCCAGCACGACGACAAGCTCACCCCGGCCCACCTCCAGGTCGACCCGGGCCAGCGCCTCCACCGTGGCGCCGCCCACCCGGTAGCGGCGGCTGACGCCCTGGAGGAGGACGAGGGGAGCGTCCCCCCGGCCGGCCGGGGCGCAGGCGGGGGGTCGGTGGCAGGGGACAGGCACCCTTCCATCCTCCCCCCTCCCCAGCGCCGGCGCATGGGGAACCTGGACGAGGGCCGGGGAAGCTACGGTCCCTCCCCGCCTACCATCCCGGAATGGATTCGCCGAGCCGGTCTCGCTTTCGTCCCCCCCATCGATAGACGGATCGGCTGCCGCCTACTACGCCTGTCGGTGGGGCTTCGTCCTACCGGCGACCCGTGCTCGGCGCAACAGCATCATCGTGCCCCTGGGACGACTCCTTCATCGGGGAAAACCCCGATCCTCGGTCGGGGTATGCCCCGACCGCCGGTAGGCTCCCCGCACGCCGGGCCGGGTCTCGAGCCCGCTCGCATCCTTGGGCAGTCGCTCCCGGGCCCCGATCACGAGAGCGCCGCCGGGGCGCCAGCAGGAGACGAGGCAGGCGGCCGCCGCCTCCCTCCCCCTGCCACCGCCCGCCGAGCCAGCTCGGGCAGGATCTCCCCGCCGGCCCCCCGCGACCGCAGGCGGGGAAGCCCACAGCGGAGGGCGCGAGCCCGCTCGCTCCGTCACCGTCGGTGGTTTGCCGAAGGGACGATCCGCGGCCGGCCCGATTCCCCGGCCCAGGCGGCTCGGTCATACTCCGGCCGGAGTCCCACCGAGGAGGGGATCATGGCTGTCGCCAAGGTGATCGAGATCACGGCCGAGTCGAGCGAGAGCTTCGAGGACGCCATCAAGCAGGGCGTGGCCAAGGCCGCCCAGACGCTGCACAACATCAAGGCGGCATGGGTCAACGGCCAGCAGGTCATCGTCGAGGACGGCCGGGTGGCCGCCTACCGCGTCGACCTCAAGGTCACCTTCGTCCTCGATTAGGAGAGA
>FWPU01003032.1_pt1 | contig 43988 bp, 35 predicted proteins | sample 2228361 | NCBI WGS metagenome assembly FWPU01 (sample SAMEA103939777, study PRJEB20133) | metagenome | reverse complement strand
GTGATGGCTTTGATGGTTTTTAGTGTTCCGGCGATATGGGGTAGTCAAAGGGGCTGGGCGTTTAATTCTCCTTCTGATGAGCCGGGATGCAATGGTAAGAAGCCTGTTGGGAATGCTGGATGTGGGAACGGGTGCGATAAAACTTGGTTTTTAGGGGGTTTTCAGGAGTTGTTGTCGTTGGAAAAAGAGGCTGGGGAGATAAAGGTGGTACAGGCAGGGTGTCCAGAAGAATGTTGCTGCCGGGCGTGTGATTGTGGTTCCGGGGATGAGTGGTGGGAAGGAACATTTACCTGCTTGGATGGGTTAGTGCACATCCCGCCTATAGACCCTCCGCCGTCTTGCTCCGTACACTTCATCGTATTTTCCTGTGATGGGGGCATTTGCTTGTGGACACATCCCGGAGAAGAGGGTGGTCCGACACCGGAGATGTGCTGTAGTGGTGAACCTGCCTGTCCATCCGGGAGTGGTGCGATTGTTTGCCCGGGAGACAGCTACTCTACCGAAGTCTGTATTGATACTTATATCGTCACACCAAATTGTGTGGGTTGCCCAAGTTTGGAATATTGCAATGATTGCGCGAATAGGGTGCGGAATTGGTTAGGCTCGTCGCAGCAGTCTGGAAGAGTGTCTTTGCTAAGTATCGCACAAATTCTTCCTTGTGAGGATTGCCCATAGGGGGGGTGAGAAAATGAGAAGCGCTGTTCTTTTGTGGATCTTCTTTCTCGTAGCGAGATGTAAAATGTTAGGTGAGGAGGAGCAATTTGCCCGAAATCTCTCTCCACAGATGCAAGAATTTTTTTCTGAGTGGATAAGCAAACCTAATCGAGCTGCACTACCGGATGTGGAGAAAATTCAGAAGGAAGATACCTCGTTTGGCGTGAGCGGAATTGTCACGGTGAGCCTGATTCCCTACTTTTTTCTTCCCCGAGAGCACAAGGGGCCTGTGGATGTTCGGGGAATTGCGGAGGATGGATTTCTGCTCTGGTATCCCCTGCGCGGTCTAATGGAGGCGGGAGAGGAGGAAGGGTGTCCGGATGAGGAGATTTCCACGGAGGGAAAAACTGCCGAAGAAGTCAGTCGTTGGCGCGAAAACATTCGGCGCCGCCTGCCGGCTCGCAAAGATGTGATTTGTGTAGTTCGCACCACACATAGCGTCGTAGTGTTCTCGGCAATGAGGAGAACGGACAATGGGGCGCTGTATATTCGGGACAAATTCATCATGCTCACCGGTGCGGGAAAGGAGCCACCTGTCAGTGAAGGCGAAATGACCTTTCCCAAAGCCATCCTGTGGAGCAAATTCTTTCAGCTCTACAAAGCGATAGGGTGGTTTTACGGGGAAAAAGGGAGAAAGCCGGCTTCGCTGGAGGAGTTACACCAGTTCATCGGTTCTCCTGTCCCTTCTGCTTGGGATGAAAAGTTCACGGAATATGCGAAGACCTACCTCCATTGGCTCAAGCTCCCTTCCTTTCTTCCTTAATGTTGTTGCAGTATATCTATGTGGACAAACTCAAAATACCTCTGCTCTGGCTTCCCCGGGATTTTCCCTCTGGGGACATTTCTGTAAAGTGCTAACCTGCTGAAGACCAAAATCTGCAAGTCTGAAATCTAATGCCGTTTCATCTTGTTGAGTTTAGCGGGGGGATTAGGTTAAAATTTGAGGGTGAGGGAAAGTTGATTTTCTCGCATGGTGATTTCTTTCACCTGCTCGGGCAATTTCCAGGCATTCGTATTCAACAGGTCCCACAGGTTGGATAACACAGTAGCAGATATATAAGACCTTTCTGGAGGTGTATATCCGGTCAACGGAATAGAACCTTTTTCTCCCATTCGGAGGCTTTGAGCGAATAAATATAAGGTTCCATTCCTCTTGTGCAGACGAATCCCTTCATAGATGAAACTCATTCGGAATCCCTTGAAAAAACCGGGAACCTGCTGTGGCATCTCTTCTGGCAGAAGCATCTCAAAATACACCTGCATCTGGTTTTCCTGAATGTCCATCAACGCCCTCAGATATTCCTTTTGCTCTTTGTGCAGTTGTTCCAGGTGATAGTTGATTTCTCCTTCGCTGAGCGTGACATTGCGGAGTTTTCTGATGGTTTTCTCATCATAGTCAGCGCCGATGAGGAAGTTAACTATTTCTGGCTGGGACACATAAGAGGCAATTTCCACCACAGGTGGAGGAGTGTAGGAGATTTCCTTGAACTTTTGCCATCCCCAATATCCCAGCGCAACAAGAACCGCAATCAGCACGATAAGGAAAAGCGTCACGCAGCCACAGCCAATCAGAAGATATTTCAGACACCCATTGCGTTCTTCCATATACGGATTGCTCCTGAGTGGAATCTTTTTTGTTGCAATCGCAATTCAGTTATACTATACACCAGAAATCAGAGATGGATGTTGCACCATGCGTTTTTCATCCAAAATGTGGACAATGGAGATGTTCTGCTGTGAAAGGAATTGCGAAATGAATCTTCGGTGGCATCGGAACCAGAGTTTTTCCGCACACATAATCGCCGTGATGCCTTGCTTCACAACTTCCAGCAATTCTTGAATTCCTGTATGAAAAGGCTCGGATTTCATATAAGCGGGGTATCCGCCCGTTCGGAAGCCTCCCAATTTTTCTCCCATCCAGTGGTATAGAATGCCATTTTGTGCCAGAAAAGAAGAAAAATCCTGGCGATTGAACTGGGGATTTTTTCGGGAAAGTGGAAACCGGCGAATATCCACAAGATGCTGTATTCCATACAGTTTCAAAAGTTGGAGCACTTCTTCCTTTGCTCGGGTGGAGTGGCCAATGGTATAAATGGTCAAGCGGGGAATTTTCGAATGAGTAGAGAAGCGTTATGTCCACCGAAGCCGAAAGAATTGACCAGAACAGTTTGCACACCGGAAGCATCCATGGGTTCACGAACGAAGCGGAGGGGAATTTCCGGGTCGGGCTCATCCAAAAAAGGAATCGGTGGAATCAAGCCATTGCGCAGGGCGAAAATTTCCAGGGCAGTTTCTACCGTTCCGGTAGCGCCGATGAGGTGGCCGTGAATGCCTTTGCTCGCCGTTACTGGCTTGTTTTGCAGATGCGAGCCGAACACTTTTTTGAGCGCCAGATACTCCGTGTAATCGTTCAGTTTGGTTGCGGTAGCATGGCAGTGAATGACATCCACATTTGCTGGTGAAAAGCCGGCATCCTTCAAGGCGGAACGCATACTCAGCGCTGCGCCTGCCCCCTCCGGATGCGGAACAACAGGATGATACGCATCATTGCTTGCGCCAAAACCCAGAATTTCCGCATTGATATGTCCCTGGCGTTGTGTGGCAAAATTCAATTCTTCCAGAACCATTGCCCCAGCGCCATCACCCAGCACTGTGCCACTGCGTTGCAGATGAAATGATTTTAATGAGGCTTCTGGCTTTTGCGGGTCTGTTTGCGCCAGAGCGCGCAGGCGATGAAAAGTGGAATAAACCTGCGGCACCACATTCTTCTCCGAGCTTGCCACCACCACAGCATCCAGAATACCGGCGCGAATCAGCCAGAAGCCCAACCCAATCACCGTCAGCCCGGTAGCACAGGAGTTGGCTATGCCCGTATTCCAGCCGTTAATCCTGATATGCTGGGCAATTTGCCCCACCAGATGATTGATGGTGACCTTGGGGGCAAAAAAGGGGCTGGTCCATTCCATTCCTTTGACCAAGGAACGCTGAATCTCTTCTACTGCGGATTCAATTCCGCCGTGGCTTGAACCGCCAATCACACCGACTCTATCTTCGGGCAGAGCGGAAAAATCTATCCGAGCATTTTGCACAGCGCGAATTGCCGAGATCAATCCCATCTGCTGAAAAGGGTCCGTCTGCTTCACCAGACGAATAGGCAAATACTGTTCTGCCTGAAAATTTCGGTTGTATCCTGCAACTTTACAGTCCATTGTCGAAACATCAAAAATTTCTATCGGCTGAATGGCGGATTTCCCTGAAACTGCGGAGTGGTAGAGTTTATCTATCCCTACACCAAAACCGGTGACCACCTCCATTCCGGTAATTACCACCCGCCGCATTATTTTTCGTATTTGCGGAATACCACGCAGGCATTATGCCCGCCGAAAGCGAACGAATTACTCAGAACTATGGAAACATTTTTTTCCCGCGGAGCGTGAGGAATATAGTCCAAGTCGCATTCCGGGTCAGGCTCATCCAGGTTCAGCGTAGGGGGTAAAATTCCCATTTGCAGAATTTTCAAGCAGAGAATTGCTTCGGTAGCAGAAGCCGCCCCCAACTGATGAGCCAGCATAGATTTTGTGGAAGATACTGGCACTTGATATGCTTTTTCTCCAAAAACCGCTTTGATACTCTTTGTCTCAATCACATCGTTGTATGGTGTTGCTGTCCCGTGGGCATTGATGTATTCCACCTCTTCCGGAAGCACCTTAGCATCTTGTAGGGCGGTTTTTATCGCGTGAATCACAGCATTTCCCCCCGGTTCCGGGGCGGCGATATGGTAGGCATCATCCGACATTCCCACGCCTGCGACTTCGCCATATATCTTTGCTCTTCTGCGGATGGCATGTTCTTCTGTTTCCAGCAGGAGTGCGGCTGCACCATCTCCAAAGAGCGTTCCTGAGCGATTCTTCTCAAATGGGCGAATACTCTTTGTCGGGTCTTTCTCCCACATTTTCGCCAGAGCACGCATTCGGCAAAATCCGGCAATGGAAAGCGGTGTAACGCTTTTATCGGAGCAGACCACAAGGACCGCCTCCATCAATCCTTGCTGAAGAAGCGCTTTTGCCAGAGCAATGGCATAATTCCCGGTGGAGCAGGCAGTATTTACCGCAAGATTTGCCCCGCGGATGCCCAATAGAATCGCCAGCCAACCGGGAAGCATATCAATCTCCATCTTAGGAACGGCAAAAACCCCGGGGCGCAGTTCTCCACCGGATTTCAAATATCGCTGCATTTCTTCATATGCTGTCGTCATTCCGCCAATCGCACTTCCTCCGATGATTCCGATATGGTAGGAGTTATTCTTTTCCCATTTCAATTCTGCATCTTGCAGGGCTTCAACTGCCACGATATAACCCATTTGCTCAAAAATGTCCATCGTGGAAAGATATTGCCGGCTCAGATATTTCTCCGGCTGAAATCCGGTGAGACACCCTCCTACATTACAGCAAAGGCCTTCCGTGGGAAAATCCGTGATTACCCGGATGCCGCTCACGCCCTGCGAAATACTCTTCCACAACACCTCCACGCCCATCCCATACGGACTCACTGCTCCTAAACCTGTTACCACAACTTTTTTCATCACCCTACCAAAAGTATTATCCCATTTTTCATCCACCGAATCAGCCAAAACTTGCTTGATGCTTTTCATATGAAAACTTTAGGGCAAACAACCTGTGATATGATTGGGCAATGGTGATGAAGTGATGTGGCAAGTTTTAATTACACGCAAGATTCCTCCACCCGGGGTAGAATTGGTGCGTGAGGTTGCCGAAGTAGACCTATGGGAGGAAGACCGTGTGATTCCGCGAGAAATTTTGCTTCAGAAAATTCGCGATAAGGATGGCCTCCTGTGCTTGCTCACTGACCGAGTGGATAAAGAAATCCTTGAAGCAGGGGAAAAACTCCGGGTGGTGAGCAATTATGCGGTGGGCTTTGATAATTTGGATGTGGAAGAAGCAAAGAGGCGCAACATTATCGTGACGAACACACCCGGGGTATTGACAGAAACGACAGCGGACCTTGCCTGGGCATTGTTACTGTGTACTGCGCGAAGGATTGCCGAAGCCGACCGATTCACCAAGGCAGGCAAGTTCACTGGCTGGTCTCCCACGATGCTTTTAGGTCAGGATGTTTATGGCAAAACTCTCGGGCTGATTGGATTGGGAAGAATTGGCTTTGCTGTGGCAAAAAGGGCAAAAGGCTTCGCAATGCGGATTTTATACTACGATGTCGCCCGGATGGAAAGTAAGGAACAAGAAGTAGGTGCAGAATTTGTGCCTCTGAAAATCCTGCTCACAGAGAGCGATTTCATTTCTATTCACACCCCTTTGACTCCTAAAACGCGGCACCTGATAGGGGAAAAGGAGCTGAAGATGATGAAGCGCACGGCGGTGCTGGTGAACACAGCGAGGGGACCGGTCATCGTGGAAGAAGCGTTGGTGAAGGCTTTGAAGGAGGGCTGGATTTTTGGGGCTGGGCTGGATGTGTATGAATTTGAACCGAAATTAACTGCTGGCTTGACGGATTTGCCCAATGTGGTGCTTGCTCCCCACATCGGAAGTGCATCGGTGGAAACCCGCTCCAAAATGGCGGAAATCGCCGCAAAAAATCTCATCCTCGCTCTGCAGGGCAAAGAGCCCCTTCACCGAGTGGTCTGAGTGAGAGCATTTCTGGAGTTTCTGGCGTATCTTCTGCATCAGATGTTTTCAGTCTTTATCCTTATTTTGCCGGAAAAATGGGTATATTCGTTTGCTTTCCCGCTTGCTTTTATCGGGGAGAAATGTTTCCCCAAAAAAAGGCAGGAAACGCTTGCTCGGATGCGAATGGCATTTCCTGAATTTTCTGAAGAAGAAGCATCAAAAATTTATCGGGCAATGCTTCGGAATCTGGTCTGGACTGCTCTGGAATTGATGTATTTTCTTCGGAAGGGGCGTATCTGGATGGACAGAGCAATGTATTTTGCCCCATCGCCATCTGGCTTTTCTCTGACAGAAGCGAAAGGGAAAAGCATAATTTTTTTTTCAGCACATCTGGGGAACTGGGAATTGCTGGGAGCCTGGCTTGTGGCACAAGGATTTCCTCTGATGGTAATAGAAAAGCCCCAGGGTGCTGTCTGGGTGCGAAAGGTGCTGGAGAAATTGCGCGCCCGCTCAGGATTAGAGTGGATGAGCAAGGATGAGGTGGATTTTCGCGCGCTTCTGCGGGCACTGAAAAATGGGAAAAGCGTGGGGCTGATCTCTGACCAGAATGCGGGCTATCGGGGGATTTCCGTCGAATTTTTTGGCAGGAGGACCTCCACATTTACCGGCTCTGCGCATCTTCATAAAGCGACATCGTGTCCTGTCGTGCCGATTTTTGCTTTCCGCGAATCCCCAGGCAGGCTAAGGGTGGAAGTTTTCCCTCCGCTCAAGTATGACTGGTCTCAATCCAACGGGGAGCAGGCATTAGAAGAGAATTTGAGATGGCACAATCAGGCTTTGGAGAAAGCCATTACGATGCATCCAGAGCAGTGGCTCTGGCTCCACCGCAGGTGGAGGGATGATGAATGAATCCTGTTGCGGTGGGCTCAGTTCTTGTGGGAAAAAATCAGCCTTTAGCCTTCATTGCGGGTCCCTGCGTGCTGGAATCCGAAGAATTAGCCCTGCAGGTCGCCCGATTCCTTGCCAGCCTGAATTTCTGCTCCGGGAGGGTGATTTTCAAAGGCAGTTTTGATAAAGCCAATAGAACGAGTATCCATTCTTACCGCGGACCCGGGCTACAGGAAGGATTGCGCATTCTCACGGAAGTAAAGAGACAGACGGGCTTGCCCTTGACTACCGATATTCATCAACCGCAGCAGGCTGAGCTTGTGGCAGAGGTGGTGGATTTACTTCAAATACCCGCTTTTTTATGCCGTCAGACCGATTTGCTGATTGCGGCGGGCAAAACTGGTAAGCCGGTGAATGTGAAAAAGGGCCAGTTTCTTTCCTCCGAAGAATTGGCTTATGCTGTGGAGAAGGTGGTTTCCACAGGCAATGAGCAGATTTTACTCACTGAACGCGGGACTTTCTTTGGCTATGGGAATCTGGTGGTGGATATGCGGAATCTCATTTTGCTTCGGTCTCTCGGCTGTCCCGTGGTTTTTGATATGACCCACAGCCAGCAGAAGCCTGGAAAAGAGAGAACCGGAGGGAATCGGGAATTCGCTCTTCCCCTTGCACGAGCGGCTGTCGCTGTGGGCGTGGATGCGGTATTTTTAGAAACCCATCCTGCTCCGGAAAATGCCTTGAGCGATGTAGAAACCCAGATTCCTCTTCCTTCGCTTTCGGAAATCCTCTCCCATTTAATTCGCCTCCATCAATTCCTTTCTTCCTATGCATAAGCGGGCAATTTTTTTAGACCGCGATGGCACCATCATACACACCAAACCCTACATCAAAGACCCGGAACAGGTAGAATTGATTCATAGAGCGGCTGAGGGATTAAAACTGCTCTCGAGGGCGGGTTACTTGCTCATCATAGTAACCAATCAATCGGGCATCGCTCGCCGCTCGCTCAATCTGACCGATTTCTGGCGCGTGCAGAAAAGACTTGCCCAGGAACTATTCCGGCAAGGTGTCTGCCTGGATGCGGTTTATTTTTGCCCCCACCATCCGGATGAGAAATGTTCCTGCAGAAAACCACAAGTTCAGATGCTTCTACAAGCACAGAAAGAATTTCTCATTTCTTTACCAGATTCGTATCATATCGGGGATAAATGGGAGGATATTCAATTCGCAAAAAATGCGGGAATTACGCCCGTTCTGGTCCTTACCGGGCACGGAAAGGAAACGCTTCAGCAGTATACTTTGCCTTCAGAAACCCTGATATGCGATGACCTTTTTCACGCGGCAGAATCCATTCTGAAGCATTCAGGCGGTATCTAAATAAAACTCCTGCTCATCGGGATTATACCCGAACAGTTCAGCATACCTGCCCCAGTCTACTAATATGCGAAAAATTCTTTCCGGATTTTCATTGACGAGCAGGCGTTTTACGATTTTAATCATTTCCTTTTTCTTTGCTCGCTTGCCTTCCAGACCTTCCAGTATGTGGACGAAGTAAGCGAAAAGGGGGATGGAAAGCAGGCAATTTTTCAACAGCGATTTTTTCTGGTTCACTTCTGCCTCAATCATTGCTTTTCCCTCAGAAAGAAGCACGACATCACCGCCCGGGGTTTCGACCAGGCGCAGAAGCTCTGCTGCACGCATCAAGTTTAATACCTCGCCCATTTCCATCTTCAAATCTTCGGCAAGTTTATAAATATCCTCCCTGCCTCCTCGGTCATCCAGAACCTCCAGAAATCCAAGAATCTTGCTTATGGAAACATCTGGTACAGGCTCAATCTCCGCCACTTCTGTTGCCCACCTTTTTTATTTTATCACTAAACACCGCCACCCTGCTTTTGCTCTGTTGTTGTTCCTTTTTGCGACCTGAACGATTAGCATCAGACTTGCGGATGTCGCTCAACCGGGATGAACAGGTTACAGGAAGATTATTTTTTCCCGAAAAAGAAGAAAAGATTCAGGCGAAAGTGGAAAATCGTTTTTTGCCGTATCCATTAGCATAGAATTTGCGCACCTCAATCTGGGAAAAAACCGATGGGAAGGGAGAAATACCCGGGAAAAGCCTTTTTGCATCATCTGTTAACCCTCATACCCATTGAACCTTCCTAACCATCGGATAAACAAAAATAACTTGACACGCCACAAAAAAAATTCCTAAATTTATTCTCGGGATGGGTGGACGCCATAAAGAAGTGGAGAATTCAGGGTATTTTGGAGAGAGAGTCGGAGTGGAGGGCATTTTCGGTGTTTTCCGCACTGTGAAGGCTCCTTTCTTTTCTCATTGGAAAAAATCCCCGGCAGGAAGAATGCCTCTCGCAAAGGTCGCAAGGCGGTAAAAATTTTGGGCGAAGGTGGGGAAAAATTCGGGAATTCAAAAGTTTCTGGATGTGGGGCGAACTGGTGTGTTTCTCCTGAGGGAATAACTGTTCCAGCTGATCAATAAAATCCTCGCCCGATGGGTTATGTAAAGTCCCAAAGTTCCCAGTTGCAAAAATTAAGACGAAGAAAAATGCACTTTATTCTCCATATTTGTTTGCAGGTGAGGCAGGGAACTTCAACATCAAAAAAAAGGGGTGAAAAAAACCTGATTTCAGATATAAAATGAAGTGGATGCTCTACGGCTGGGTTGTCGGGCTTTTTCTGTATTTATCCCAATATCCCTATCACTGGTGGGTGCTTCAGTGGGTGGGAGCAATCGTTTACCTGACGGGTTTATTGCACCTGACATCATTCCGGGATGCAGTCATGTTCAGTGGACTTGTGGGCGCCATATCTCATCTGTATGTGCTCCGCGGTGTGGTGGCAGGACCGGTGATGTTGAGAGTGCTGGTGTATTCGCTCAGTGTTCTCATTTATGGAGTGTTCGGGGGATGCTTGTGGTGGATGTATGGGCATATGCCGGCAGGATGGCATATCTGGCTCCTGCCTGTTTATTTGGTCTCCCTTGAATTCCTGCTCTCTTTCGGTCCTTATGGTGTTTGGGTGAGTGAGGGGTATCTGCAAGCGCGGTTGCTCCCTCTCATTCCAATGGTTTCTATCACCGGGATTTATGGAATTTCCTTTATCATCGGACTGGTGGCTTCTTTATGGATTGCGCTCTTTTATTATTCCCCCGCCTGGACAGTTCTGTTGCCTGGAATTCTGGTCGTTTTTGCCGTTTTCGCATTCGGAATTGCTCAATCACAAAGCCCGAAAACCGAGCAAACAGTTTCCATAGGATTGGTGGTAGATTCCGTGGCCTCCTCCCTGGAAGGGAAATATCCCGAAAAAGAAGGCGTGCAGGCGATGGAAATGTATGTTCAAAGATTGGCAGAAGTAGCAGATAAAGGTGCAACGGTGGCGATTCTACCCGAAGTGGCTTTGAAGGTTTCATCCAATGCAAGAGCGGATTTTCTCGCGAAGTTTCAAGCATTTGCTCGGAGCCGAAAATTGAACATATTTTTGCCTTTCGTAGAAATGGACGAAAACTGGCAGTCGGTGAATCAAATGGTGGTCATTTCAGAAGAAGGCAAAATCGCAGGAAACTATGTGAAGCGGTATCCGCTATTTGGCGTGGCGAAAAAAGTCCAGCGGGGGAAGAGCCCTCCGCTCATCGTGGAACTCGGCGGAGTGCGATGCGGATGCATCATCTGCCATGATGATTGTTTTCCCCGGTTTGTTCGTTATTTGGGGAGGAACGCAGTGGATATTATGGTGGTGCCTTCCAAGGACTGGATGGAAATTGCGCTGATGCACCGGGATGTTTCGCTTTTTCGTGCCGTGGAAAATGGATGCGTCCAGGTTCGGGTGACGATGAACGGATACACTCAAGTGGTGGAGCCAACGGGGAGAATCCTGTTTTCCCGTTCTTCTATTGCTTTCCCACGAATTTGCGAAGCGGTCTCCATTCCTTTATGGAAGAAGAAAACTTTGTATCCAATCCTTGGAGACATCTTTGCGATGGCAAATCTCATACTTCTGATATATTTTTTCTGGCAGGCTGGGTTAAAATGAGGGTAAAATTGCTGGTCAGTGCGGTGTTGCTCTTTCAATTGCTACTCATCGCTGGGATTTTTCTGTGGTATCAATTGTCTTTTATTTCTCGGGTACTGGAAGAAGGTGACCGATTCATATTTCGCTCTGACACGGGAAGATATGAAGTGTGGGTAGAGAAGAAAGCAACCGACCAGCGTATGATTTACCTGCAGGGGAAGGAGAAGGAAGGGTGGGGATTTTATGAACTGGAACTGGCGCTCAGTTATCAGGGCAGATTCCTTGAAATCAAGCAGGTCCGTGCGAGGGGATTGGAATTTACCGATTGCGTCATCAGCAGGGAAGAGAAGGGATTCTTTCTCTTTCCGATAAAGCGTGTGCGGGGAGCGAAGCGGGATTTCACTTTCCGAGCCAGTTGTGTGGAAGAAGGAAGCATAGTATTTATGGATAAAATGGAGCGGGGAAAAAAGGAGCGAATTTCCACCCCTGCTGGAGAGTTTGAGGTCATTCCCATTTCTCATACGGTTACCTATCCATTTCAGGAAGAAGTGCTCGGAAGCGGCAAATTCGCTTTCTCTCCTGAATTGGGTTTTCCGGTAAAAATCCACCTTGTGGTAGAAGGGAAGCCTTATTCGTTCATTCTGGAAAAGGCGGTTCTGTTGCGCAAGAAAAAGTAAGGTTCAGCGCTGGTTCATCGGAACGAACGGACGCTCGGCAGGTCCCAGATATCTATCCAGAGGTCGGAAAATACGATTATCTTCCAGATATTCCAGAGCGCGAGCGGTCCAACCGCTCACCCGGCTGATGGCAAAAATCGGGGTAAACATATCCACAGGGATTCCGAGGTGATAATAGACAATGCCCGAGTAGAAATCCACATTGGGATAGACATTTTTCTCGCCCAATTTGGGGAGCAAAAGGCTTTCAATTTTGTCGCCCATCTGGTAAAAAGTCCAGTCGTTGCGGTAGTCGCTCAATTTTCTGGCATACTGTTTCAGTATGGTGCAGCGAGGGTCATAGGTCTTATAGACCCGATGCCCGAAGCCCATAATCTTATATTTTCTGGCGATGGCTGCGTCCAGCCAGGGTTCTACATTGTCCAGCGTGCGGATATGGTGAAGCATTTTGACCACCTGCTCGTTGGCTCCACCGTGCAGGGGTCCTTTCAGCGTTGCAATGCCTGTGCAAACAGCGGAATACATATCGGAGAGTGTGGAAATGGTGACGAGATTGGCAAAAGTTGAGGCATTCATTCCATGGTCAGCGTGCAGGATTAAAGCGACATCCATCGTCCGCGCTTCCAGGTCCGAAGGCTTTTTCCCGTGCATCATCCAGAGAAAATTGGCAGAGTGGTTCAGAGCAGGGTCTGGCGGCACCGGCTTTGCGCCACTGCGAATTCGGTCAAAATACGCTCCAATCGTTGCAAGTTTTGCGGTAATTCGTATGGCTTTCCGCAAATTTGCTTCTGTGGTGTGCGTTTCCAATTCTCCATCAAAGGCGGAGAGGAAGGAAACAACTGTGCGAAGGGCATCCATCGGGTGCATATTTCGCGGCAACTTGCGGATTAAATTGACTGCCTCTGCGGGCAATGCCCGATTTTCCCGCAGTTGCTTATCCAGTTCCTGCAACTCTTGTTCTTTGGGAAGCCGGCGATACCACAGCAGAAAGCATACTTCCTCAAAAGTGGAATGCTCGGCAAGGTCTTCTATGGGATAGCCCACATAGAGCAACCTTCCCGCAATGCCATCTACCAGGCTCAAAACGGTTTTGGCGGCATAAATGCCTTCCAAACCTTTCACATAATCTTGCTCTTGCTCCATTTTTCACGCACCTCCAAATAAATAATTCAACAAATTTTCATTCTTTTGTATGATTTTTGTCATTAAAAGCGATGTGGACAAGCATGGGGTATAATCATATTGGAAGAGGGAAATGGTATTTCGTTTGGGGGCAGTCTACCGGGTGCGGGTGAAGGAAGTAACGGAGAGTGGGCTGATTGTGACGGTGGGGAATAACCGGACGGGTTTTATTCCTGTGGTAGAAATGACGGGAGATTTCCCGGATAATCCCCGATTGTTTTTTCGGAGAAACGACCGGCTTCAGGCAATGCTGGTGGTAAAAAGTCCAGATGAACGGCGGTTGGTGTTCTCGCTGAAAGCGCTGGCTTCCGTGCAAGGTAAACCTTCCACCCACGATGAAGAGCGCAAAGAAAGGGAACCGGAATTTGACAATTTGTTTCAAAAATTCAAACGGGATAGCCAGTGGCGGCTTTCTTTGTGGAAACAGAGCATAGAGACTAAAAGGAAGCGAGGCAGGTCTTAATATTTTCCGCCGGGATGGCGGAATGGTAGACGCATCGGACTTAAAATCCGATTCCCGTGGAAACGGGAGTGCCGGTTCGAGTCCGGCTCCCGGCATTTCATAACTCTACATTTTTACGGGGAGGCAGGATAAGTGAACACCTTCACTGCACAATTCTGCCCTTTATCACATGCTTCAATCCAGAGAGTGCCCTGAGTGCGGGAAAGTGGCGAAGCACTTTCCCACCACCCTCTATCCGGGTCGTATTCTCCCTGCAATTTTTTGTGATTCCACATCACACGGATATTTTCCTCTTGAATGCCTAAGCCAAGGTCATAAATTGGAATCACACAGCACAGATTTTTCCAGATTTCGGGGGGTAAGATTTCTGGCGGCTGAACATCTTCCCACACGGCAAAGATAGAAAAATAAGGGATGGAGGCAGTGAGCGAAGCAGAGTGGTAGGAAGAAGGCAGGGGGCGCCAGCGTTTGGAATATCCATCCCAGCGGAAAAAGGCTTCTCTGGGATTATATTCCGAACGGCGTAGATGAAGTACTGCATTACAGGGTTCGCCTGCCGGGAAAAGGAAAAAGGCAGGGCTAATGCTTTTCAAGCCTTGATTTGGTGGCGCAGACAATTCTGTCTTGCCTATCATCAAAGTTAGGGGTCGCAGAACCCCGTTAGAAGGAAATTGAATTTTCAGGTCTGTATCTACTTCAACAGTTTGCGGGTTTTCCGGGGAAATGGGGAATTGTGCCACGGGTTTTTCCGGGTAAGCCCACTCAGACCATCCAGTGGGATTCAGAACGCGTATTGTCCGCAGGGAAGGATTTGCAGAAGATTTGCCTTTATCGGCTTTGATGGAAAAATGGATGAAATGCTTGCCTTCTCTCCAATCCGAAATCTGTATCTGGAAATTGTCGTAGCGGGAGGAAGTTAAAATTCCGGATGAGCAGTGGGGTCCGTTAATGGAGATATTCCGCAAGTCATAGAGACGAACAGTAAAAGTAGAAGGACCGATGTGCGAAAAGGCGGGTTGATACACTTCGGAAAAACGCCCGATAAAAGGCGTGAACAAATAACGAAAATCCCGCGTGAAGCAAACTCGTGGAGGGGAAAGGTCATTCAACCGAAGCAATTGGATGTAGAGAAAGGAACGGCGAGAGAGTTTCCACTCCTCAAATCCTTCCAGTTCCACTCCCACTTTCCCCTCAATGGTTACAGCATCCGGCAGAACATAATCTTTCCCGGTAAATTTCAAAGGGAAAGTTTGTGGCAGAGCGTTTCCATTGATTTTACTTCCCTCCTGAAGGGGAACAAAAGTGATGCGTAATAACTGGAGTTGCACAGATTTCTCTTCAAAAAGTTCGGCAGGTAGAAAAAGTAAAGGATTCAAAGCCCAATCATTAGTAAAGAGCGTTTCAAAGTGCAGATGCGGCAACCCAGCACCGCTTTCTCCTGTTTTTCCGATAATCTCTCCTGCGCGCACGGGAAGGAATTGCGGAGGAATGACCAGCGAGCCGTAGCGTGCTCCTGATTGCTGGCTCCAGAGATGTTCCAGATTTTCACTGAACGATTCCAGATGGGCATAAAAAGACTTCCAGCCTCCCGGGTGGAGCAATAAAATGCTTTTTCCATAGCCCCTTCGTTGTTTCTGCAACCCGATGACAAAGCCGGATTCCACAGCCACCACAAACCATCCGGTTTTTCCGGAAGTGGAAAAATCCACGCCTCTGTGCAAGTGTCCCTCGCGATATTCGCCGAACGAGGAAGTGAGGGAAGGAGGAAGAGCAGGAATCGGGAAGAGAACGCTAAGGAGGAGGAGCCTCATTGATTTCCATAACTTTCCTGCGATTTTCCCTGAGGAAGTCTTCAATCGTAGCATCCGGTTTCCAGTCATCAGGAAAAAGATACAATTCCAGAATTTCCCCATGGACAGCGCGAGCAAGTTCCTGCGCCTTGTCTATCTGGTCGTAAGGGCTAACCACAATGACGGCAGGCAAGCCTTCAGCCCGGAGATAGGCTTCGGCAGACAGCATTTTAATTTCTTGCACTGGGTCTCTCCAGCCCTGCACTACATACCCTTCCCACTTAGTTCTCAGGTCATAAAACAGGTAAGTAAAAGTGTGGGAAAACAGATAAAAAGACTTCTTGGGGCGAATAGGATTCGCAACCCATTCGTCCACCATCATATTCAGGCGATTTTTCCATGCATCTGCCTGGCGGACAAGCATTTGTTTTTCTTCTGGAAGAGAAAAGATGGGGAGCAATGATTTGAGAATCTCATCCGCCCAGTTTCTCGCCCGCATTGCGGAAGTCCAGACAAAAGGATTTCCGGCAATATTTCCGCTCACAAAGCGAGTTTCTATTTTTTTTCCTTCCGCAAGCCATCGGGGAAAATACTCTGCCAGCCAGGTGTCCAATTCCCCGCCGACGAAGAGGTAGAGCGAAGCGCGGGAAAGCAAGTGAGCAGGGGGAAGATTCTGGGTTTCATAAAGAATGGCGCACCGATTCGTGGAGCACAAAGGGATAATATCCACCAAATCTCCACCCACCGCCCTGGTGATTTCAGTTAGAACTGGAACAGTGACGACCACCCTGGGTTTGGATTGTTGGGAACACCCGTTGAGAAGGGAAGAAAATAGGGAAAAAAGGGCGAGAAAAAACAATGGAAACAGGCGACAGATTACCCCTTGCCCCTGTTTATTCATATCCGATATAATTATAGTTGAGGTGGGGGAAGGATGAAAAGCTTTTGGCTGTTGTTGGGAGTGGGGGTATTCCTATTTGCCTGCGGTGGCGGAGGAGCACCTCCGCAGGGGAATCCAGATGGGAATCCAAGGCAGGGTAATGAAGAACCCATTTTTATTCCCATCCAACTTCAGGCATCCACCACGGAAGTCAATCCGGGTGAAATTGTGGAAATTAAGGCGATGACAGGCGTTGCTCAGGCAGTTTTTTCTTGGCAATCTGAAGGGGGAAACATTCTGGCAGTGCTGGAAGGCATGGAATCCGGGCAATCCTTTTCTATTGCATGGTGGAAAGCGCCCTTGTTGCCCGGTGCGCAGGCTCGTGTTCAAGTTGTGGTGAACTCGCCTTCCGGTTCCAGTTCGTCTGCAGTGATTTTGCAATTGACGCCATCGGGAGGGATTTTATCCGAGTGGAAAACTTTTCACGGAAATCCGGAGCATACCGGACTTGCCAGTGCGGATGCCCCGGCTCCGGAGAGTCTGAATTTAGCCTGGAAGCTCCCGCTGAATGATGTTTCCCGAACTCCTCCAGCAATAGCAAAGGAAGGAATGCTCTACATTGCGGACCTTTCTGGCACAGCCTGGGCAGTGGATACTGTTCAGGGGAAAGTGGTATGGAGCAAAGTTCTGGATAATGATGTAGCTGCATCTCCGGTGATTGCTTCCGGGAAGGTATTTTTTGCCACTTTAGCCGGAACGGTATATGCGCTGGATGCCCGGACGGGCGAAGAGTTATGGAATTTTTCCACGGGCAGCCCGATACTCTCTTCCCCAGCGTATCTCGGGGGGCTGTTGTTTGTGGTCAATGAACGAGGTGTCATCTATGCTCTGCGGACACAAAAAGTGGTACTGAATCGTGCAGCGCGGATTTGGTGGCAAAAATCGTTTACGGGAGAATTCTTCGCCGCAGGCATCACCCCAATGGAGGCGCAGCACCCATTTGAAGATGTCCGTTCCTCGTTGATTCTGGTCACTTCCCGGGAAGGTTATATCCGTGCGTTGAGGTCTTTTGACGGTGCGGTGGTCTGGGAGAAGGATTTGAAACAACCGGTGGTTTCCACGCCCATATCCTTCGCCCTCGGAGCCCAGCGGCTTGCTGGATGGAATACCGAAAAAGGACAAATTTACCTGCTGGATGGGTGGACAGGAGCACCTTTCAAGGGGAGATTTCCGTATTTGAGAATGGATGCGCCCGCGGCTTCTTCTATGGTATTTCAGAATCCATTACTCATATTCCCCAGCCGGGATAACCGAATTTTTGGATTGAACTTATTAACGGAAACTGCGGAATTAAATCTGGTTCTGCCGCCGAATACGCTGTGCTCTTCTACTCCGGCAATTCGCCCTGTAATCGGGCGGATGCTTCCGGACTTATATTTCACCTGCGTGGAAATCCATGAGGACAATGTGCCGATTGTTGGTGAATTCTCAAAAGCACGCGGACTCACCATACGAATCGCGAAATTACCGGGTGTTCCAGAACCGGCAATTGCCTCTGAATACTTTACCGGCTTCGTGCAGAAATCCTTGCTTCCCACATTTGTGGAGCATCCTACAGTCAGTGCGCCTGCCATTCAAGGAGGAATGCTGTTTTTCGCAGGACTGGATAAAGCCCTGTATGCCCTGGGTCCTCTGCCTCCCTCGTCGGTTCCTTCTCCATCGGCTTGGCTGCTGAAAAGGCTGGATGGACAGGGAACTTCCTTCTATCCTCCATCACCGGGGAGGGGGCAACTCTTTTTGAAATGGACTTTTGATACGCGTGCGGAGGTGTTTTCTTCTCCCATCGTCGTCAACAATACGGTCTTTATTACTACGGGCGTGGGGCAGCAGGGCCGCCTGATCGCTCTCAGAGCCCACGACGGGATACTTCTGCGTGTGTTTGAAGCCCCGAATGTCATTTATAATACCCCACTTTTTCTGAATAATGATATCGTTTTTTCCACAAGGGATGCCGAGTGGCTCTGGCTTCGCGAAGAGCAAGACCGCATCTCCAGCATCGCGCGATTTCCTCTTTTTGATTTCCTGCTCAGAACCTTCACCAGCACACAAAGAGAAGCTGATGAGCCTCCTATCACAACCGCTCGGCAATCGCGTGATGTGGTGCCTCCGGGCGATGCAGTCCAGTCTTTTCTACGGAGTATAACTCCTTTTTCCCTCATTTCTGGAGAAATGTATGTTATCCGCACATCTCGCTCCCAGACTCAGATTAACGACATAACTTATGCGGATCAGACACGAGAGACGACCTGCCGCATTAACGACCCTGGCATCGGCCTATTTCCCCTGACTACCGGAAATACGCGTTTTACTTCTCCCTATATCCCGTATTCTTCTGTTGGATACTATCCAGCGGAGGATTTAGCTCTAATGGTCGCAAAAAGTTCATCATACTGCCAATACTTCTGCCGAGCAGGTGCTTTCTTTTTCCAAGTCACCGAGAGCCCTCTGTATTTCATCGCCGTCGGACCTACGACCCGTGATTTTCAAGCAAGTTGCCTGACGGAAGCAGAAGGCCGTAGCTTCCCCACTAATGTGGAATGGGCAATCGTGATTCCCGGAGTAATTCCTTCCGTTGGACAACCCACCGTGTATCAAAATTATGCCTTTTTTGGAACGCGCGAAGGAGATTTCTACATTGTCAACCTTGCACCGGGTATTGCCAACCCACAAGCCCGTATTCTATATTCCGAACGATTTCCGGGTGGAATTCATAGCACAATACCAGTCGTTTGGGACGAGGAGCGACAGACCTTGTTTGCTTTTATTACTGTGGACAATGGAATCCTTTACGCCAAAAGTATCCGATTTACCCCTGGAGGAATTAGTGTAGAACCAGCTTGGTTGTTTGCTACCGTTTCCCCATTGTTTGGTTCTCCAGCTGTAGATTACGAGAGCAAAGTGGTATATTTTGGTGGCACTGACGCCACTTTATACGCTCTGGATATGATTACCGGGACTCGCCTCTGGAGTTTTACCAATCCTTTACTGGCGCGATTTATCGCTTCCCCTGTTGTAATCGGGGGTTGGGTTTTTATTACCGATGAAGCAGGCAGGGTCTATGCCTTGAGTAAGTGAAGCGTTTTTTCTTCTGGGTCTTCCTCTCATTATTAACTGCCAAACTTCCGGATTTTCGGGTTTTTGATGATGAATGGCAAGTGCTCACTGAGCGGGATTTACCTGCTGATTATGTGCTGTTCTATGTGTATTCTGCGGAGGAACAATTGGATGTTCCTTTTTCAAAGACTCTGAATTATCTGATAAAAGTGCACAATAATGGTCCCAAGCTTATCGGTTTTGTGGAAGGGTATACTTTCGGCGCCCTGACACATTTAAAGGAATGGCATCATCCCCCCTTTCCCTTCTACTTTCTGGATGTGGACCAAAATTTTGTGAATTCCCTTTTTCCCAACGGTAAAGTCCATACGAATTTTATCCTGCTCAATGCGCAAAGAGAAGTGGTGTATCAAACCACCGACCTGGCATTGATTTTTTTGCTGATGTCCGAGTGGAAAAACATTTCGGAAAAACAAAAGTTTATTTCATTGTTGAGCGATTTTCAAAAGAATTGGCAAGATAATTATATTCCTCAGGCTTTTCAGGCTTCAGATTCCATAGGGAAGCATTCCGCAACATTGCGAAATTATTTGAGGTATCAATTGTTTTACCGAACACGAAAATGGGGTAAGGCAGCATTTTCTCTCCAGCAATTGCCTTCCGAGGTCATCGCGTTGAAGTTGAATGACTTTCTTTCCCGGTGGGAAGAGAATTTTTTTCATCCACCCATATCGTTGTCGGAAGAAGAGGTCTCGCAACTGAGGGGTTTGCTGGACAGATTAAATCGCTTATGGCCCAACAATTTCCTTATGAGTGTATCATCAGGTATGCTCTATCTGTTAGAAGGGAAACCGCGGGAAGCGTTACGACTTTTTGCATCCCATCACCGAACTCTGCGCCTGACCGAGCGGTTTTATTTATTCAGCCAGGCACTTTCCGGCGATGAACAACAGTTCGAAAACGTTATTCCTGATATTGTTAAATATTTACTGATTCCTGCCCAGCGAGACAGAGAAGTGTTCACTCAAAGGCTCGAGAATAGATATCTCCAACCAGTTTCTGCACTGGAGCAGTTTTATCATAAGCATTCTTATCCCATTCCTGCAACCTTTGACTTTTTCCTTCATTGCATTCATCAGGCACTCGGTAACCCACAAATCGCCATGCGTTATGCAGCGCAATGCCAACAAAAGAGCCCAAAGTGCAAAAAGTGGATGGAAAAGTTAACGGAAGAGTTAACTCGCGCTTCCCAGAACAGGTAAATTGGTCGTCTTTTCCAACTGTGCCTCCAGAATCTGAATGAGTTCTTTCAGCAGGGTATCTTTAATATCTGATAAGGGAATTTCCCAATTTAGGTCTTTACCCTCAACTACGATTCGGCTGGTTTCAGGAAGCCATTGAATTTTTTCCAGTTTCAGCCATTCTGCAAGTAGTTTAATGTAGAGCAAGTCCAGCAGAGACTCCAGAGGGGAAGGCAAAGCCCCCCAGAAACGGTTGAGTTCTTTGCGGTATTCTTCAATTTCCTCTTTATTTCGCACATTGACCAGGTCTTCATACCACTGCAGGCGTTCCTGCTCGGTGAGATACACCGATTCTGGAAGAAAAGCCGAAACTGGCACGCCTAAATGCAGAGGGGCAGAAAAGGAAGCCCGTGAGTGCTTGGAAGGAAGCGCCTCGGAAAAAATTCTGGCATACAGGGTGAAACCGACCTGAGCCAGCCAACCGTGTTGCTGTTTTCCGAGGATATTTCCCGCACCGCGCAGTTCCAGGTCTTTCCTTGCTAAATCAAATCCTGAGCCCAAATAAGCAGATTGGCTCAAAGTTTTCAATCTTTGCCGTGCTTGTTCTGTTAAACTCTGCCATTCGGAGAAGAAGAAAAAGGCATATGCCTGCCGGGAACCTCTTCCTACTCTCCCGCGAATCTGATGCAAATCTGCCAGCCCGAACCACTCGCTTCCTTCCACGATTAGCGTATCGGCATTCGGTATATCTATACCATTTTCAATAATCGCGGTGCAGACCAGAATTTGCATTTTCCCACTGATGAAACTTCTCATCACTTCTTCCAATTGCTTTCCTTTCATTTGCCCGTGGGCAATTCCGATTTCACAGTTTGGGAACCATTCCTGAATTTGTCGTGCTTTTTCTTTTAATGCGGAAATCCGATTGACCAGATAAAACACCTGCCCTTGCCGCTGAATTTCCCTCTGGATAGCCTTTCGGCAGAGAGCGGCATCCCAGGGCCCTATATGGGTAAGAACTGGCAATCGTCCCAGAGGAGGAGTTCTCAGAATGCTCAAGTCTACAAAGGGCACCAGAGCCATATACATCGTTCGCGGAATCGGGGTGGCGGTCAGAGTGCACACATCTATCCAGGGATACTTCATTTTCCATAACTCCTTTTGAAATACGCCAAACTTCTGTTCTTCGTCTATGATGGCAAGACCCAAGCGCGCAAATTCTACATCTGGTTGGAGTAACCGATGTGTGCCAATCAGGATATCCACTTTTCCTTGTTTCACTTTTTGCAGGATACTCTGGTTTTCTGAAGGAGCCCGCAAACGGCTGACCATATTTACTTCCACGCCAAAAGGCTCCAGTCGTCGGCGGAAGGTATAAAGATGCTGGAAAGCCAGAATGGTTGTGGGACAGAGCATCACTACTTGATATCCGCTCATCACTGCCTTAAATGCGGCGCGCACTGCCACTTCCGTTTTGCCAAAACCCACATCTCCGCACAACAACCGGTCCATACACCGCTGACTCTCCATATCCCTCTTGATTTCCAATGCCACCTTCATCTGGTCTGGAGTCTCCGGGAATGGAAAAGATTCTTCCAGCGCCTTCTGCCAATCGGTATCCGGTTGAAAGGTAATGCCCCGGGCTTCCTGCCTCTGCACATACAGGTGATATAACTGTCTGGCTTGTTGGAAAGCAGAGCGGCGCACCTGCTCCTTCTGCCGATTCCATTTCCTGCTCCCCAGTTTGCTCAATTCTGCCTCTCCTCCACCCAGGCTCCAGTAAGAATGCACCCGGTCCCACTGCTCAATTGGAACGAGTAAATGGTCTCCTCCCTGATATTGCAGAACCAGATATTCCTGCTCTTCCCCGGAAGGCATAAATGCTCGCTCAATTTTTACAAACTTTCCTATCCCATGCACCTCGTGAACCAGCAAGTCTCCGGGCTTCAACGAACTCAAGCTCAATCGGCTCTCCCAATCCAGCGCTTTTAACATCTTTCTTCCCAGCAAATCGGATTCCCCGCAGAGTAACACCCGGCTTTCAGTTAAGAAAAAGCCTTCAGAAAGATTTCCTGTTCGGATTTCTGCCGGATAGGAAGAAATTACCGGTGTCAGTGAAGATTTTTCGGGAAGATAACATATAATGCGAATGCCCTTTCTGAGCGTTTTTTCCAGGAATTCTCTGAGCAGTTCTTTTTCCATTCCAAAAAAGGAGAGGGGATAAATGCCTGCTGGAACGCTTTCCTCACTGATAAAAGACTGAAATTTCATAATCGTTCTTTCCGTAGCCCAGATATGCGCCTGCTCATCCATTGCCTGAATTATTTCCCACTCATACGCCCAGATGGCAATGTCGGGAGGCAATGTTTCCCAGAAGAAACTTTCTTTTTCCCATTTTTGCCCAAAAATCTCGCATTCGGAAACCCTCTGACCTTCATCCATCATAATCTCTTCTAACCGAGATCCTTCAAAAGCCAGCATGCGTTTTTTTCCGTCCGCACCCCAGATATGGACAATATCGCCCATTACACGGAAACTTCCTGGCTCTTCCGCATAATCTTTGCGCTCCAAGCCAATAGCGACCAATTGCCGTAAGAATGAATCCCAGGAGGCGATTTCCATTCCCGAATGCAGCCGAAGAGAAGATATTTCCGGAACAGGAAGATGAAAGTGGGCTGAAGAAAACACAGAAATACAAAGTCGTTGGCTACCGAGAAACTCTTTCCAGAGAATTCCCCGGCGCACTGGAGTTAAATGACCCGCAAAAAGAAAAATTTCAATTTCGCGCCATAAGTGGGAAAAATCTTCAGCAAAGGTTGCAGAGGTTCGGTCGCGGGGAAATAGAACTAACAATTTCTTTTGTCCGGAGTTCTGAAGCCATTCTCCCGCCAGTAAACCCAGTGCAGATGGACTTATCTGCCCGATGGGAATTTGCTCTTCAAGCGCCTGATATACTTTCGCTCCAAAAAATCCTTTCATTTACGCGACTGTCTCACGCAAAAATTCGGCGTTTCTTCATTCTTTTATTCCTTCCTAATTATGCTACCATATTCACAGGATGAAGATTAAGGTGCTGGTGAGATTGAAAAATGGGGTGCTGGACCCGGAAGGAGAAACTATCAAAAAGGCTCTGCATAATCTGGGCTATTCCACGGTTGTGGAAGTGCGAACGGGCAAAGTTCTGGAAGTTCAACTGGATGAGCATTCCGTGGAGCAAGCACGGAAAAAAGCGGAAGAGTTTTCTGCTAAACTTCTGGCAAATCCGGTTATTGAAACATTTGAAATCCAGATTATTCCTCCTGACTGAAGTTTAAGGCAACTGGTTCAATGGGAAAAAAGGAAATTACGGAATCCAGTCGTCGCTTCGGTCTGCCCAGGCAACAACATAGAGCAAATCCTCGTTCGTTTTATCGAAAGTGCAGATATGCAAGTTGTTGTGGGAATCCAGGGCAATCGAACTCCCATTGAATCCCAGGTCCAATCCTTCATCGGGGCCAATCAAGTTATCGTCCAGGTCCATCGTAAAATATCTTCCCGTACCCTCCTCGAGGAAAAGCCATTTCAGGTCTTTGAGGTCGAAGTCGTAGAAAACAATGTGCATATCCTCTCTCAAATCCAGGTCAATGTCATTCCATCTGCCGGAATCGGTTTCGCAACCGAAGACATCGGGAGGGAAAGTGCAGGGGGAAATATCGCCGGCTGGTGGGTTTGTGAAGACAATGACATCCAGATCGCCGTCATCCATATCATAAGAGGCAAGCACATATCTACCGGTAGACGGCTTTACAGCCAAAGAAGTGTCCTTGCCCTCATTCCACTTGTTGGCTATTCGGTCCTGGATGTCCACCATATCAATGATGTAACGAGACCATGTAAAAGGAGTTGCTCCCCGGACCACCATTTTCAATTCAGCAAATTCGCCATCCTTATACCACCAGTGGGAGATAGCGGGGATATCGTTTTTGAAAGCAATGGAAGCAAACTGACCTGATTGAGATTGTGGGTCTGCGTTGGCAATCTGCCAGAATCCGCTTTGGTTGGTAGCGTAGTATAGCCGCGCGGAAGCCCAATAGCCAATATGGACTTTCCCATTTGCATCCAAGCCGATGGAGTTATATTTTCCCACGCCTGTGCCTCCATGAAGGCGCTGAGCAGGGTCCCAGGAACCATCCGAATTTCTTTTGCGATACTCCAAGCCTCCGCCAGGGACATAATACGAAATATGTGCAGAATCATCAGCATCTATCTGGATTTCAGTCAAATTTTCCACTTCACCGTCAATATCTCCACCGAGAGTAGTCACATCTTCCGTATTCCAATTGATGCCGTCAAAGTAGGTTAAACGGTATCCATCGTGGCGTTTGGTGTAGTAGACGATATATGGGTAGTTCAGGCTGGTGGTATCCACAAAGCAAGATTGCCCTTGTCGGCCATCTGAAGCCAGAGTTTGGAAACGCTCCCAGATATACACATTGAACACTCTAACGGTGATCTGGCGCGAACGGGAACGCTGGGGATACCCAGGAGGGGGATTGTCCCAAACGGTAATGCGATGGTCGAAAGTTGTCCAAACCCGAACATCAGGAGCCTCCCAGGTGGTGGCCGGGCGGTCAGGCGGGGAAAAGGTGCCCACGGGGGAAGGGGGCAGGATTTGCTGCCAGAGATAAGTGATAGGGTCGCCATCCGGGTCTGTCACGCGGACATATAAACTGGTGGATGTGAGTTCATCAATTGCCCCAGGGTTTGCAGTAGGACCTTCCACAAATATCGGAGATTTGTTTACTTGATTCACTCTCACTCCCACATTTGCCGTGGAGGTTCCCATCGGTCTGCCATCGTTTAAGCGAACTTGTAGGGTGAAATCCACATATCGCGTGGTCAATGGGCGTGGAATGTCTGATGCAAACCAACGCGTGGAAGAAGCCATATTGTCCTCAAATACACCCACAAGGTCAGGTTCATCATCCGGGTCGGGAATTATCTGGAACCATTGATAGTCAATGCCATCTTCATCCGGGTCATAAGCATCTACCATCACTAATGTCCAATCCTGCCGGTTTTCCTCGTTTTGCTTTTCCCAGATTGGTGTCGGAGTTGCCCTGATTGAGCGGACCACCGGTGGTTTATTGATGTCGTGGATTACCAGATCAATGTCCCGGACATCGGAACCTCCGCGCGCATCCCGAACCGTCACCTGCAAAGTAAAGATGTAATCTTCGCTCACTGTGGAAGGAACCTCTTCCACATACCAGGTGGGATTGGAAACATTGGGATTGGAAAACACACCCGTGGCGGGAATAACCGGCTCTACTTTTACTTGGGTCCAAGAATAAGTGAGTTCAGTGGGGGGTCCATCCGGGTCTTCAGCCACCACATCCAACTGTGTGAGATATGGCCTGGTGCAGCGCACATCCGGAGCAGGGGGAGCAAGACGGCACGAACGCTCGTCCAATTCCTCCGGTTGGGCAGAAATTTCCAGAATATTCGGCGGTTGATTCACATCCAGAACCGTGACCACTACATTTCGGAAGGCAGAAGCACCGTGGGCGTCAGTTACCGTAATGCGATGCGTGAATACCGTATTGGCGCCCAGGATGGGTGACTGCCACTGCGTTTGACTTTGAGTGGGAGATTCAAAGTAACCTTCTGGGAAAGCGGGGCTGAATTGTGTCCACAAATAAATTAATGTTTCTCCTTCAGGGTCAAAAGCATTGACGGTGAGTAGCGTGAGGTTATTGGGACGCGCATCAGTGATGGTAGAAGGGCTGGCGACAGCAGAAGTGATTACGGGAACATCATTGATGGCATTCACCTGCACAAGCACTTCACCTATCGTTACTCCTCCCTGTGGGTCCTGAATGCTGACCTGAATTCTAACTTGTGTATTCTCAACGAAGTTGGGAGCAGTCCAAATGGTTTCTGGTGATGTGGGTGCGCTGAAAGGTCCTACCGGAGTTGTTGGTTCTACTTGCTGCCAGAGGTAGGTGAGCGGATACCCTTCCGGGTCCTCGGTTTGAACGCTTAATTGGGTGGAAGTTTTCTCCCAGATTGACGGGGGGTTCGCATTAGGCCCGAAAAGAATGCGCGGCGGGTCATTGTCTCCCAGAACCTGTATATTGATAGAGCGTTCTATGGTATACAAACCATCCGTGACGCTGGTTTTTAAGGTGAACACAGTGTTGCCAAGCACCTCCGGAGCAGTCCATTCGGTATTGGGAGCAGTGATATTGCTGAAACTTCCGACCGGGGCAGAAGGCGCAACCTGGCTCCATTCAAAACTCAATGGGTCTCCATCCGGGTCCACCGCTTGAATACTCAAAGACACACTTTCTGTTTCGGGAACTTCAGTGCGAGAAGCTTGGATGACGGAGGTGAAGAAGGGCGAATCCGTTTCGGTTAACACATTGACCGCCACGGTAGAAAATACGGTTGCCCCTTGTGCATCGCGTACCGTCGCTTTCAATATGAATACTGTATCGGCGGGGACTTCTGGAGCGCGCCAGGATGTAGCGTTGCCTTGGGCATTGGAAAATCCGCCAACGGGTTGCGCAGGGCTTTCCTGATTCCACTGATAGAAAATTTCGCTACCATCTGGGTCAAAAGCGGAAATGCTCAATTGGGTTAATTCTCCATCGCTGATAGTGTGGGGATTTGCGGATGCTCCAGGGGGCAGAATCTGTGGCGGCTGATTCGTATTCCGCACGGTGACCAATACCGATGCGGATGCAGTAACTCCACCGGCATCCCGAACCTGAACTCCGAGCTGGAACACGGTATCCTGGGTGACAGTGGGCGCAGTCCATAAAACTTGCTTCTGCTGATTATCTGGCAGAAAAGTCCCCGGCGGGATTATGGGGGAAATTTGACGCCACAAATAACTCAAAGGCTGATTTTCCGGGTCAGTAGCATTGACATTCAGTTGAATTGTTCCACCTTCTACCGTCTCCGAAGGTTGCGCGGTAACTTCGCTGATAGTCGGTGGTTTATTTACATTGCGCACCATCACATTGACTGCGCCATTAGCAACGCCTCCTCGCCCGTCGGTGATGCTTACCGAGAAAGTAAAATTGGTGTCTGCATTCATTTCGGGAGCAGTCCACTGTATCATCTTTTGCCTGCCCACTACTTCTTCAGGCACAGGCGAAGTCTTTTTCCATTCAAAAAGGAGATTGTCCCCATCCGGGTCGGAAGCCTCCACACTCAAAATGGTGGATTTCCCTTCGTCTAATGCAGGTGGAGATGCTGACGGACCCGATGTGATGATGGGATTGCGATTGGATACACCCGGAGGCTGAACCAGAATTGCGATGGTAGCATTTACTACTCCACCCTTCCCGTCAGCAACCGATACTTGCAGAGTAAAATTTATGGGCGTGGTTACCGTGGGCGCTGTCCAATTCGTGACTCGGGAAAAACGGGAGGAAAAAATTCCCTGCGGGTTCGCGGGATTGATTTGTGTCCACTGGTAACTGAGCACATCCCCATCCAGGTCATCTGCGGAAACGGAAAGATTCGTTTCTCCACCTGAAGGGACAATCGTGGCGCTTGCCGAAGGTCCAAAAAGAATTACCGGCAATTGATTTGGCTTGACAATTATGCCTCCACCGCCTTCGCAGGTCAAAAGAAACCATAAAACCACACTCAATGCAAAAAGTGGACGCACTTTCATATCCGCCACCCCCTCTGTTCTACTTTTAATATACCACAACCTTCCTGCCCATATATGAACAAAAAGGCGGTAGAAAACCGGTGGAAATCCTCGGACCTCCGAAACCGATTTTCCCTTTCCCTGCATAACCTAAGGATTTGAAGGGAAGAAATAAGGTTTCAGGAGCAGGTAAGTAGATTTCAGATGCTGGCTGATGACCTTGGTTTCAGACAGAGCAGGCAAGAAATTCGTATCGCCGGTCCAGCGGGGGAGAATGTGCAAATGCATATGATTTTCCAGTCCTGCTCCGGCAGAAATCCCCAAATTCCATCCCAGGTTAAACCCCTGCGGATTCAGGGCTTGGGTCAAAGCGCCAAGGCAGAGATTAATGGTTCGGAGCAATTCAATGCCTTCCTCATCCGTCATCAGGGAAAAATCGGCAATGTGACGGAAAGGGGCAAGCATCAGATGGCCATTGTTGTAGGGATATTTGTTCATCACAACAAATTGAGTCCGTCCCCGATATAGCAGAAGATTTTCCTCATCGTCTGTGGATGAAGAAATTTTGCAGAGAAAACATTTGTCTGCATTCATTTTCTGAAGATAATCATATCGCCAGGGAGCCCAGAGAAGTTTCATTTTCGTCTTTTTGCGGGAAGAAAATCCAGTGAAGGGTCTACGGGTAAAGGAGAAGAAGGATAGTGATGGTGCAGATAGGCATAGTACGCATTGAGCGCTACCATTGCACCGTTATCCGAACACAGTTCCGGAGGGGGAAGGAAAATACGGTAAGGGACCTGCGCTGTGGAAAGTAACGCCCGAAAAAAGGAATTCCTTGCGACTCCGCCGGCAAGGATGAGACTTTTGGCTTTCTTTCTTTCTGCTGAATACAGGGATTTTTCCACAAGAGGACGCACCACAGCGCAGATATAAGAGGCAAGGAAATCCGGATAATGCGCGGAGGAAATTTTATCCAGCAAGCGAGCGGCATAAGTTTTTACCCCACTAAAACTGAATTCGTAAGTTCCTACTTGAGCCACAGGAAAATGAAACGCTTTCGGGTCACCGCGTTGAGCTATCTCATCCATTTGTTGCCCAGCAGGATAAGGCAATCCCATCAGGCGACCGATTTTATCCAGCACTTCCCCCGCCGCATCATCTCGCGTTCGCCCCAACAGTTCATAATGCCCAAATTCCTTAGAGTACACCAATTCCGTATGCCCTCCTGAGGCAATCAACCCAATCAGAGGATACTGGGGAGGTGGAAATTTGAAAAAGCCGGCAAAAAGATGCGATTCCAGATGGTTTACTGCGATCAGAGGAATAGAAAGAGATAAGGCAAGCGCAGAGGCTGTCGCATAGCCCACTAAAAGCGCCCCCATCAATCCCGGTCCGCGGGTGACCCCCACAGCAGAAATCTCCTCCCATTCCACTCCCGCTTCTTCCACCAACTGTTCTATCATATTGGAAATCACGCGCAAATGAGTCCGGGATGCCAGTTCTGGAATGACGCCTCCGTATCGGGAATGCTCCATCTGCTGGAACACCCGATGCGCCAGCAATTTTCCCTCCCGGACAAGCCCTATCCCCGTATCATCGCAGGAAGTCTCCACACCGAGAACGGTTATACTTTTGTTGACCATTCGCTCATCACATACTGTTTCCAGAGTTCTTCTAATCTTTTTTCCGGGTTAGAGGAGGAAAAGCGAATTAGAAATCGTCCTGGTAAAGAAAAGCCGGATTGCACTTTTCCCGCTGTTCCAAAGGCGTGTCCCACCACGATGAGAGAGGTTTCTTTTGCCTCTCCAATAGCCTTTCCAAGTGGGGATTCTGCGGTCAACATAGGTAGAGCAGATGGGGGGATAGCGAAAAACGCAGTGGCGCGAATTTCTTTATTATTCCAGTCATACCGAATTTTTCCTACCCCGACCCATTGCCCATCCATAGCAATGAAATGCCCCCGACTGACTTTCAAAATCCCTTTTTCCCACTCTATGGGCAATTCAATTTTTACATAGGGCACGGAATTCTGGTAGATTTGCACTGTGCCGTATTCTGAGATAATCACGCCTTTCACCTTCATTTCTTCCGGAGATTCCGCAAGAAAATTTTGCCATTTCAAATCCCCCCGAGTTTTATCGTTTTGTATGGGGAGGCGGAAGGAATACGGCAATAATTTTAGAAGTTCTGAAGAGGGCAAATTTGCCCAGGATAAACCAGTGGAGGAGACCAGCCGGGGCTGGTTTCTTTCATAAATCAGGCGAATGTCCGTGTCATAAGCCAGCACGGATGCTCCATTCTGCGTTGCCTTCCCCTCTTTCATCTTTAGGTGAAATGGTTCATAGATAAATTCTCCAGCGAGGTTTTCCAATTTTTGCCCGAAAAGAAAAGCCGATGGAGAGGTGAATGCTCCCTGCATTCGCGTCACTCCAGTCATTCGCTGTATGCGAACTGTGCCGGATAATACCGCTTCCCCCGGTGTTGAATACTTCAACCCAGTATAGACGAGCAAGTATGGGAACCAGGATTTCAACGAAAATAGCGAGTACTCCAGCGCCAGCGAATAATTGTGATTATCGGGATTGTAGGAGCCCTTTCCGCTCACACTCATTGTGATGGGTTGCCATTTCTCTTCCATTTTTTGCATTGGCGCAAATGGGCTCTGCCCTTCCGGTCGTAAATAAAGCCCGGGAATAAGCATAGGTGGTTTCTCGGATTCTTTCTCCTCCTTTTGCTCTTCAGGCTTCATTAAGGGTTTGACCTGGAGTGAGAATGAGGGGAATTCCACTTCCCCCGGCGTGAAGCGGATGATACCGGAAAATTCCCCGGAATAAGTAAGCCTCTTTTTATATCGTTGAGCCACATCGGTAAATTGGAAGGAAAGTGAAGGAAGGGAGAGGGTGCGGTATTTTTTCACCGAAGGAAGACTCCATGTACCTTCTTCTGAACGGCTGAATACCAGGCTACCTTTTGGCACAAGCCAGAGGATTCCTCTCGGAATTCTTTTCCAGATGAATTTTTCTCCTTCTAATCTCCATTGTTCCGGCGAGCCTGAAGAAAAGACCGGACGGGCAAATTCCAGTCCACGAAATGGATTGCCCTGCACTTCCCGGTAGGCGAAAGAGGCGTTCAATTCCGCTTTCACTTGCTCATTGATGGCATCACGCACCACGGGAAGATTTCCCCAGTTGCCAAAATATGCGTAAACTCCTGCTGATACCAGAAGGAGCAGGAGGAAAATGAAAAGTTTCTTCATTATTGCGGAACCGGGATGATTTGCTGAATTTTCTTCAGGAATTTTCCGGAGTGCACCAATTGTCGAGCGATTTCCACAGTTGCGGATAGGTCAGTATCAGGCTTCAGCGGAGAAATGCGTTCTCTCACCCATTCTATCAGGAGAGAAGTTCCTCTCCCGGGGTGAAGCGGTTTTCGGTATTCTGCCGCATCTGCTGAACACAGCATCTCTACTGCCACAATGGTTTCCACAAGGGGAATCATCTCATAGACTTGCGCCGCCGAAGTAGCGGAAAAACTGGCAAAATCTTCCTGAAATCCCGAGACAGAGATTTTATGCATCATTGCGGGAGAAAGCATAGACTGAACAGAAGCCAGCAATTCTGCCTGAAGCGTTTGTGCCATCATCCACCCGGTGTGGTAGCCCGAGGAAGGAGAGAGAAACGGTGGCAGACCTTCATTCAATTCTGGAGCGAGCAGACGTATGGTGCGGTATGAAGAAAGAGCAGCGAGTTCTGCCAGCGCCAATTTCATCCATTCTCCGGCAAATCCCTGAAGTTCACCGTGGAAATTTCCGCCGTACCAGATTTCTCCATCGGCGGAAAGAACTGGATTATCGGAGGTTGCGTTGATTTCCCGCTCTAAAATCCCGCGACAGGTGGAAAGAACAAAGCGGAAACTGCCGGAAATTTGTGGTTGACAGCGCAAGGAATAGGCATCCTGAATTCGCTCGCATTGCTCGTGGGATTTTACGATTTCACTATCTTGTGTCAGCCGGGTGAGAAATTCTGCCGTTTGCAAAAAAGAGGGCTGATTTCTCGGAGCCACCGCAAGGGGATGAAATGGCTTCACACTGCCCATCAGCACTTCTGTGGTCAGCGCTCCGACGGCTTCCCCGATTTTTACAAGGTTTTCCAAATATTTTAAGCCCAAGCAAAGGAGCGCATTAGTGAAGCAGAGGTTGTTGATGAGCGAAAGACCTTCTTTTTCTTGCAGAATCAGGGGGGCAGAATGTGGTGGAAAAGGCTCTATGAGCGCTCGGACAAGATGCGCCATCGGAATCAGGTCTCCGCTGGCGCCCACCGAACCATATCGGAAAATGGGCGGGTGTTTCGCAGAATTGAGAAAAAGGAGGATGCGGTCTGCGATTTCTTCCCGCACACCGCTGTATCCCTGGGATAAAGAATTTGCCAGCAGAAGCAGAGTGCACCGGCTGACCTCTTCAGGCATTGCCGGTCCCCAGCCGGATGCATGACTTTGAATGAGCGTTTTCTGAAAATCAGGAATCTGTTCCGGGGTTAGCCGCATAGATTTCAATGCTCCTACGCCTGTATTGACACCATAAACAGATTGCCCGGATTTTAGCAGTGCGGTTAATTTTTCCCGGAAATTTTGCATGTTCAAGCGAGCAGAAGGAGAGAGGACAATTTTGCGCTCAGCGGTTAGGTCCTGCGCCACCTGATACACATCCTCCAGGCGAAGGGAATGCCCATCAAGGACGAGGGATTCCATCACGGGAAGAAAAAGCGATGTTCCGGAGCAGTAAGTCGCTCAGGAATTTCCGGTCCGACTATCTCCACTTCCAGTGCTTTGAAGCCCACCACTACCCCATCAAGAAGGATATTGGTGGCAATATCCTGTGGAGAAAGGGAAAGGGGCTCCTGTTCTGCTTGTTCATTTTGCATAATCAGACGAACCCAGAGTTGGTCATTGCGTTCCTGCGATTTCCAGATTTCTATGGCATCCTCAAGGGAGCGAATGACGCGGAGAGACAGGACTTCGCTGTGATATGATGCTACTAGGTCCGCCGCTTTTATTTCCTTTAATCCGGCAAAGGGCTGAAGGAGTTTGGACCCGCCGTAGATTACGATATATCCCTTTCCCGGCGAAACCGAGGAGGGAACGGATAAGGTGAGCACCTCTTCTCGGGCGGGCTTCCGATGAGGCTGTAAATTGGTGCGAATGCTCAGAGTCTCTCCCGGATGAATACGGAAAGGCTCTTTTTGTCCCTCTTTTTCTAACAGTTGCAGGGATTGCACATAATACAGCCGGTCTTCCGGACCGATTTCTGCTTTCCAATGGATTTTTGTGGGCTTAACGGGGTGAAATGGATTATACAGGAGCAGATGCAGCAGTTCGGCTAATCGGTCGGCAACACCTACTGGCGGAAATTCTGCGGCAATACTCGCAGGAAGAAATCTGGGCGCCTGATGCCGGGTATTCACCACATCTTTCCATTGAATGGGAGGGATGCCCTCACCAACGAGAGTGAACGAGTAAAATACCGTAGCAGGCGAAATACGCTGGGCAGTTCGCTCCAGACCCAAGGCTACCGTTGCCACAGAAAGGGGAACAAACCAATCGGCAAACGGCGCTAACTCTTCTACCGCGTTCATTTCCCTTTCCGTTTCTAAATCTTTAATGGAAATTTCCAGAGAGACCGTTTTGGGAATTTTTCCCAGCCAGCCGGAAACTGCCGGACCTTCATCGCGGGTGAGTGTGCCAATGAGATATTTCAGCTTCCCGATTTTGAAAGGGGCTTCCACGCTTTTCACGGTGGTGGAAACATATACCGATGCCACGGGCAAGTGCACTCTTCCCCATTCAAACATAGAGTGTCCAAAAGCCAGAAAGCGCCCATTCTCCTCCACATCAGTTACTGTGCCAAAGGCGTAAATGGGAATGAATCCGGAACCCAGAACTACTGCGAGGGCATCCCCCGGCTTCAGCGGCATTGCCGCAAAGGAAAGAGGTAACTCCGGCTCTGCACCTCCGGGCAGCACCATCACATTCGGATACCGCTGGGCTATCCATCGGGAAACAAAATTTCCCACCGCCGTCTGGCGCGGAATACCTATAACAAGAGGGATTTTCCAGCGGGAAGATGAGGACACGGAAGGCGAAGAAAATGCTTCCGTTGTTTCAGGAAGAGAACCAAACCAGGGAGTTTCGGTATAGGATTCTTCCCGACTGGCAAGCATATCACCGATATAAGTGGCTCCTCCAATAAACGGGTCAGCAAAATCGAAGCCAACGCTGATGGCTCCGGCAAGTTTTCCTTTCAGATATATCGGGCTTCCGCTCATTCCACCTGCGATTCCCCCTGCTTTTTCTATTGCCTTGCCTGAAGAGCGGAACAGAATCAGTGCTCCGCCTCCGGGTGCCATACCCGGAAGAATATCCAGCACTTCCACTTCAAAGGAGACAATTTCCTCATTGGCTATCACCGTTAGCGCCTCTCCTTTCAGCCCGGGAATCAATTCCTCCTTCGGCAGAATTTCTGCATTCAATAAGAAAAGCAGAATTCCCCACTTCCACATTTTCACGACCGTTTTTTTCTCCATTTTCCTCCCTCCCCCTATCCATAATTTATCATCGCTTTGAAGAGGTCATTTTCCCACGCAGAAGGTGGAAAAAATCCGCTCTAAAATTGCTTCTGTGGCGTTTTCTCCAGTAATTTCCAGCAATGCATCCAGTCCACTTCGCACGTCGGTGAGGAGCAAATCTCTGGGAAGATGCATTTTGAGCGTTTGATGGGCATCGTTCAGGTGGGAAACTGCTCGTTCTATGGAGTTTTTGTGCCGCTCCAGCGTCAATACCGTTTCTTCCCGGTGCTTCACGGACGGAATGAGGTTTCTCACAATCTCGCGCTTGAGGCTTTCCACATTCTCTCCTGTAAGCGCAGAGATATACACGATGGGCTTCTCTTCAGCAAATGCAGGAATGTAAAAATTTCCAAGGTCGCATTTGTTTCCGATGAGTAAGTGTGGTCGGTCCTGAATTTGTTGATATGCTTCTGCATCATCTTCATCGGTGGGCAAGGAACTGTCAAAGAGAAAAAGCACGAGGTCTGCTTCTTGAATCCATTTCAGTGTGCGCGCGGCACCCATTTCCTCCACGACATCGATGGTTTTCCGTAAACCGGCTGTGTCCGTCAGGCGAACCGGGATACCCAGAATTTCCACCCATTCTACCAGGTAATCTCTTGTGGTGCCCGGGAACGGGGAAACCAGAGCACGTTCTTCCTTCAACAAGCGATTTAACAGGCTGGATTTCCCCACATTGGTCTTTCCCGCAATGACGACTAGCGCTCCCTCCCGAAGAATTTTTCCATCCCGATAGGTGCTCAGAATTTTCGTTAAATCCTGCTGTACCATCTGAAGAACATTTTCCACCTCAGAATCCGGCATTTCCTCCACTTCTTCGTCCGCATAATCTATGACGACCTGAAGGGATGCCAGCAAGGATTTCAATTGTTCCACCGGAGAAGATAATGCTTGAAACAGGCTCCCCTGAAGATGGGATATCGCCGCTTTTGCGGATTCTTCGGAAAGGGAGGCGATGAGTTCTGCTACTGCTTCCGCCTGACTTAAATCCATTTTCCCATTCAAAAATGCTCTGCGTGTGAATTCTCCTGGTTCAGCAATTCTGCATCCCTGTTCCACCAGCAATTGCGTGACCCTGCGTAAAATTACCGGGCTTCCATGGCAGTGAAATTCCACCAAGTCTTCGCCAGTGTAGGAGTGTGGGTGAACGAAAGGCACACAAACACATTCATCAATAATCTCATTTTCCTTCTGCCCTACAATATACCCTGTGACGGCATATCTGGGAACGATTTCCTCCGGCGGCTCTCCGGAAAGTCTCCGAAAAATCCTGCGCAGAATGGGAAAAGCCATCTCTCCGCTCATCCGAACGATGCCGATGGCGCTCATTCCGAAAGGCGTAGCGGGTGCTACTATGGTATCTTCCACTCCTTGCCCCATCTTTTCACCCCCCTGCGGGAAGTGTTCAAATACTTCCATTTGCAGGCTTCACGCTTCCCAAAAATCATCCTGTTATGCTTGTGATGAGAGAAAGAATTTGCTCCTGGCTATATTCCCAGCGAAATCTGGAACAAAATTCCTTTGCCTTTTTTCCCATTTCTTCTCGTTTTTCGCTATGCTCCAGCAGATATTCAACCGCCTGCGAAAACCGGGAAAATCCTGCCCTGCTTGGCGGAATCAATAAACCGGTCTGCTGGTGAATCACCACTTCGCGATGCGCACCCACATCATAAAGCACTGAAGGCTTTCCGAAATAACCTGCTTCTACCACAGGTAAATTCAACCCTTCCCATTTGCTTGCGGAAATGTATAAGTCACACATCTGAAAATACAATGACATATCCTCAAACGGAACCATACGACGGACAAATGCGCCCTGGCTTTTCGCCCATTCTTCGTCCTGCTCATCCCCATATCCTACCATCAGAAGGATAAAAGGCTTTTTCGCCTGTTGCCATTCCTGCGCCAGTTTTCCGAGTTCTTCTGTCCCTTTATATGGTTGATAATGTGGATTGAGTCGCCCAGCATACAGGCAGACTTTTTTCTCCGGTGCAATCCCCAGCCGGGCTTTTTCCTCAAGGATTTGTTTTGGGGAAATTGTTCTCTCCCCGTAATGGTCTGCGCCAGGATAAATGACCACGCTTTTTTTTCGCAACCAGAACGGAAGTTGGTTCCGAATAAAACTGGAAATGACGACGATTTTCTCGCTGGCGGGGAAGGAGTATACATTCTGCTCCAGCCAGGAATAAGCGAAATTTGCCCAGCCTTTCCAGGAAGTTCCAGCAGGGGGGGAATTGCCGAAAAAGAAAACCAGCGAAGGGGAGAGCATACGCGTTAGTGGGTAAAACGGCTCAGTGGCGATCAGCCATACATCGGGTTGGTAGGAACGAAGTTCGGAAAGGCAAGAGAACATCTGTCTGTGATATAATGGCAACTTCCGCGTAAAACGAATTGGCAAAATCTGCACGGGAACGCCAAATTGTGAAAAGCCAGCATCCATTGTACAGGCAAAAATCTTTACTTCCATGCCATTTCGGGAAAAATACGATGCGGTCTGTCGCAGGAAAAGGTCTACACCCAAGCCTGGGAGTAGACGCTCACAAAGCACGGCAATCCGCACAACACTGCGAACCTTTCGCTGGTGGAGATGGGGGGATTTGAACCCCCGACCTTCTGCGTGCAAAGCAGACGCTCTTCCGCTGAGCTACATCCCCCTTTCCGTCAAATATTCTACCTCCCGCTCATTGCGTGTTCTTCGGAGTTAGAGTTTGGGCTGGAGGGCGAGTTCCAGCATCCGCTGAATCAGGGAAGGGAAATCGTAGCCGCAGGGGAAGGCACTTTTGGGTAGCAGGCTGAGTTCCGTCATTCCGGGTATGGTGTTTACCTCCAGCACATAGACATCTTCGTCTGGGCTGAGGCGCATATCCACTCTGGTTGCTCCGGAACAGCGCAGGGCGCAATGGGCTTGAAAAGCAGTCTGCCGAATTCTTTGCCGAAGGGAGGAGGGAATTTGCGCGGGAGCCTGATATTCCGTCATCCCGACTGTGTATTTATGCTGATAATCGTAAAATCCTCCTTTGGGGATAATTTCCACCACTTCCAGCACTTCATCGCCTAAAATTCCGCAGGTGATTTCTCTGCCCGGAATATATTTTTCCACCAGAATCTCTGCGGAGTAATGCCTTGCCTTTGCTACCGCTTCGGGCAGTTCTTCTATACAATGCAAGACGGAAACACCAATGGTGGAGCCCTGATTGACAGGCTTGATGACCACATCGTTGCCAAGGTTGAAAATGGGAGCGAAAGTGGAATGAGAATTTAGGGAAACCCAAGGAGGAGTGAGGATGTGATGCTGGGCGAAAATTTCTTTTGCTTTCGCTTTATCCATTGCCAGGGCGCTTGCCAGAACCCCGGAGCCGGTGTATGGGATACCAACGATTTCCAGCAGGCCTTGCACCGTTCCATCCTCACCAAACGGTCCGTGAAGCGCTATGAAGACCACATCCGGAGCAAAGCGATATAATTCCTGCAGAAACTGCGGAATCGTTTCACGATTCAGGTCAAAGAGCAAAAGTTCATATCCCAGTTCTGTCAATGCTTTTTCCACTGCAGCCGCAGAGCGAAGGGCGATCTCTCTCTCTGCGGAAATGCCGCCAGATAATATCGCTACTCGTTTAATGTTTTTCATCCCAGAGCGGAGAAAAAGTGAGAATTTGCGGCTTACCCTTCTGCACTACCACCGTATGTTCAAAATGGGCGGAAACTGAGCCGTCTTCGGTAATCATCGTCCAACCGTCCGGCAAAGTCCGAACTTTGTGACTTCCCATATTCGCCATAACTTCAATGGCAAGCACCATATTTTTCCTCAAGACCATTCCCGGGCTTTCAGGCTCAAAATTGGGAATTGCAGGGTCTTCGTGCAGTTGATACCCCACGCCGTGCCCGAATAATTCCCGAACAACAGAATATCCGCCTGATTCCACACATTGCTGAATCGTGCGAGAGATATCCGAAACGCGATTCCCCGCTTTTGTTTGGGCAATCGCCTGCTCCAGACTCAGGCGAACCCGTTTCAAAAATTCCATCCGTTCAGGAGGTTGCGGCTCAATGGCGAAAGTAAATGCCGTGTCGGTATAATATCCTTCGTAAATTAAACCGATGTCCACCGAGACCAGCATTCCAGGGCGAAATTTCTTTTCTTTCAGCGGGAAGCCGTGCACCACTTCGTTGTCCACGGAAACACAGAGCACATAAGGATAATTTTTATAGCCCTTAAACGCAGATTTTGCCGCATTTTTCCGAATTTCCTCCTCCGCAAAGTGCTCAAGGTCTTCTGCCGTCATTCCCGTCTGTATCAAAGGCTTCATCCTGTGCAGGATATCTGCGAGCAGAGCAGAACCCTGCCGAATTTTTTCTATTACTTCCGGTGGTTTCACAATTGGATATGCGTTCATTTTACTTCCAGATTTTGCACCCGGGCAATTTGCTTCGCGGTAACAGGGTCTACTTGCCCGGTGGGCTTGATGCCAAAAATCTTCTGAAATTCTTTGACTGCTTTTGCGGTTGCATCGTCGTAAATACCGGTAATTTTGGAATGATAAAGTTGCACATCTGCAAGAAATTGCTGAAGTTTTTTCACTTTCTCACCGGAATCCCCAATTTTCAAAGTTTCCTTCCGGGTGGTGACCAGAGGAAGAGTTTTCTGGGGCTTTAAGGAAATTTCCAGTTCCGGGTGCGATGGAGGGGAATCCGACTGTTCGGAAGGAGCAGGGAGGATACCTTCCGGGCATTGGGGCAAAATGCTGATGCCCAGCAGAAGGATACACCCTATCAGTTTTGCCCCCCCGAACATACCCATTTCATTTTATCCAGAACCAGAATTAGCGCGGATGTCTTGGGTGATTTTCATCGGGCAAAATTTCGGTCCGCACATAGAGCAGAAGGGCGCGGATTTGAAATATTCATCCGATAGCGTTTCATCGTGATATTCCCGAGCGCGGGCTGGGTCCAGCGATAGCGAAAATTGGCGATTCCAATCAAACAGGAACCGGGCAAGGGAGAGTTCATCATCTCGCTGTCTTGCTCCGGGGATGCCTCGGGCGATATCCGCAGCGTGCGCAGCAATTTTGAAAGCGATAATTCCTGCTCGCACATCCTCCGGGCTGGGCAAGCCGAGATGCTCCTTTGGCGTAATGTAGCACAGTAGAGCGGTGCCATACCATCCGGCTAAAGCGGCGCCAATCGCTCCTGTGATGTGGTCGTAGCCAGGTGCGATGTCGGTGACCAGCGGACCCAGCACATAAAATGGTGCCTCGTGACAAATTTCTTGCTGGAGTTTCACATTGTATTCAATCAGATGAAGCGGAATATGCCCTGGACCTTCAATCATCACTTGAACATCTTTTTCCCAGGCGCGCAGGGTCAATTCTCCCAGCGTCCGCAGTTCGGCAAATTGTGCTTCATCATTCGCATCGGCAAGGCACCCAGGACGCAGAGCGTCTCCCAAAGAAATCGTCACATCATATCTCCGACAAATCTCCAGCACTGCTTCAAATTGCTCATACAGGGGATTCTGCCGGTTTTTGTTGAACATCCACTGCGCCAGAATTCCCCCTCCACGGCTGACGATGCCGGTAGTACGATGTGCCGTTAGCGGGAGATGTTCTTTGAGAATCCCCGCGTGAATGGTCATAAAATCCACGCCCTGCTGAGCCTGATGCTCAATCATCTTCAGCAAGTCGTCTTCGGTGATGTCGTCTACATTTCTCTTCTCTGCCAGAACTTGATATATCGGTACAGTGCCGACTGGGGCAGTGCTGTGCTCCAGAACTGCTAAACGGATTTCATCTATATTTTTTCCATCGCTTAAATCCATCACCGTCTCTGCCCCATATTTCAAAGCGATGCGCAGTTTTTCCAGCTCTTCATCCAGAGTAGATGTCGTCGGTGAAGCCCCGAAGTTGCAGTTGATTTTGCAGGTGAAATTCTTTCCAATCACGATGGGGTCAAGCGATTTATGGTGGATATTTGCCGGTATCACCGCTCTGCCGCGGCTAACTTCCGAGCGGACAAATTCTGCGGATTGATTCTCCTTCCTTGCTGTCCGCTCCATCGCAGGTGTGATGAATCCTTGCTTCGCACTATACATTTGAGTCACTCCATTCAATTGCATTGCACTCCCTCCTTTTTCGCAGTCCACCGGGAGAATTTGCTGATAATTCCGTCAGGCACTCTTCCTACGCCGGCATTACCCGGATCAGGTTCCAGGGGTCTCCCGCCAGGACTCTCAGCCTCTCCGAACATTTTTTCGGAGAAACTCCCCCGGTGCCCTCCATAATTTTATTATACTTTAGTAATTCGGCTTGGAGGCAAAAAACGCGCTTTACTCCGGCGGGTATAATCAGCAAATGGGGGATGGAAGAGAATGAAGCAAATTTCGGGTCTTTATCTGGTGATGGACGATAAATATTTCCATCCAGCGCTTTTCTTCTCGCTGATGGAGGAGGTATTTCCTGCTGGGGTGAATACTTTTCAATTTCGGTTGAAGCGCGGAGAGCCTGTGTGGAGGCTAAAATGGGCGAAAATGTTGCGAAAAATGGCGCAGGATTTTGGTGTCACTTTTATCGTGAATGACTATCCGGGATTGGCGGCAGATTGTGATGCTGATGGCGTGCATTTTAACCTCTCGGATGTTCAGGTTGCCATCGCACGAAAAATTCTTGGAGAGGGGAAAATTATTGGCGTTTCGGTGGGGGGAGATTTAGATAAAGCAAAAGAAAGCGCTGAGCAGGGGGTGAATTATGTATCTATGGGGGCGGTGTTTCGCAGTCCGACCAAACCGAATAGACCGGTCATCGGCTTGTCTCCCATTCAGCAAGCCAAAGCGGAATTGACCATTCCAGTCGTCGCCATTGGTGGTATCACACCTGCGAATGCGCCGCAGGTTCTGAATGCGGGCGCCGATGCCATCGCCGTGATTTCCAGCGTATTTTCTCATCCTCATCCCGCCCGTGTGGTGATGCGATTTAGACAAGTCTGGATTTCGGTCAGGGGGGAAATCGGAACCGTCCAATCCGAATCCAGGGAATCTTCGGCTCTTTCCAGATCAGAAAAAACAGATATATCGGAACCGCAATAATCAAAATCACGCAGAAAAGTATTATGCCTGCGTAAATCACCACACCGATGAAGAGAAAAAGAATGGTGAGAAGTAATCCGGTAATCCCCAGAATTGCGGCGATGAAGATTGCCGAAATTAGCGCAAGGGGCAGGGAAATCAGCGCACCAACTATCCCGAGAAGAAAACGCCAGATTTTATCCACAACTGGGTGAGATTTCGTCTTTTCTTCGCCCTTCTGTCTGAAAAAAATCCTTCATAGAGAGAAAAATGTTCAAGCCGTCCTCGCTTCCGAGAACCTTTTCCGAAGCCCTTTCCGGATGAGGCATTAACCCCAATACTCTTCCGGTTTCATCCATCAAGCCGGCAATGAAATTCTGCGAACCGTTGGGATTATATGCCTCATCCAGTTTGCCTTCCTTAGAACAGTACCGAAAGAGCACCTGCCCGTTTGCTTCAATTTTCTGAAGAACGGCAGGTTCAGCGAAATAGTTTCCCTCGTAATGGGCGATGGGGATTTTAACTACCTGAAGCTTCTGATACAGGCGGGTAAACGGAGTATCGGGATTTTCCACTCGGAGAAAGGTCCAATCACAGATGAACTGCAAGGAGGAATTTTTCAACATAGCGCCGGGCAAAAAACCCGCCTCAAGTAAGATTTGAAAACCGTTGCAGATGCCCAGCACCAAGCCGCCGCGCTCCAGCAGTTCGGAGACTCCGCGCATCAGAGGAGAAAATCGCGCTATGCCCCCTGCACGCAAGTAATCTCCGTATGAAAATCCCCCGGGCAGAATCAGGGCGGAAAAATCATACAATCGTTCTTCCTCGTGCCAGACATACTCCACATCTACGCCCACCACATTTTTCAGCACATAGAAGCAATCCCGGTCGCAGTTGCTCCCAGGAAAAACTGCAACGCCAAACAACGGTTTCCCCATCCAGCCTTATTGTAACAGAAGATTACCCGGTATGTTTCTTCGCGACGATAATATGAAATCCTGCTTTCGGATGAAAGCCCCAAGTAGGCTTTTCCGGAGTATATCGCGCTAATCCGGGTGGCTGAATCAGGGTTGAGCGGATGCGGACGATGTGAAATCCGCTCTGGTGCAGGTATTGCTGAGTCTCATCTAAAGAATAAAATCTGGCGACCTGATAAAAAGGATTCCCTTCTTCGCCTTTTTGCTGATAATACTCTGCCCAGCGCGTGCCGGCAACTATCGTTCCGATAATCAAACCGCCAACCGCTTTCAGCACGCGGTGAATTTCACGAAAAACCGGCGTTACCTTCTCAAGAAAGCACATAGTGACAATCAAAAAAACCAGTGGGAAAGAAGAATCCGGGAAAGGCAGCGCATCGCCGGAAGCACAGAAAATGGAAACGCCGCGACTTTTTGCCTTTTCCAGCATTTTTGGCGAAGGGTCTACCCCGTATTCAATCCCGAGCGCCTGAGCAAATCGCCCTGTTCCTACCCCCACTTCCAGCCAAGGATGAGGGAACGCTTTTGCTTCTTCTTTTATGGCATCCACCTCAATCTGGAAAATTTCTTTACCGGGAGAAGAATCAAAATAGGCATCATATCGCTCAGCCCACCGTTCAAAAATCTCCCACGAAACCTCTCCGCCCATCCCGATTCCCATTTTAACCTTGAAATTTCTGAAACTCTTGAACCCCTGAACCCTTGAACCTTTAACCCGGAACCTTGAACCCTTCAGACCCCCCAGCCCCTTGAACTTTTTAATGATAGGTTTGCCCCTTCCCGCCTTTAATTTTCCCTTTCTGACTTCAAGGGTTGACATAATCCACCGGACTTGTGTGTAATTTGAGATGGGAAAGGGGATTTGGATGATGAAATTTCTGCCCGCCGTCTGTGGTGAGGCTAATCCATACCCTATTCTTTTTGAGGGAATAAGCGTTTCAGAAGAGCGGGAAGGTCAGAAGGGAAATCCCTGCGGGGGAAGGCAAATATGTGTCAGGAGGCTGATCATACTTTCCACGCTCCCACACCACTTGACAGAATTTGAGTGTTATGCTATGATTAAGTC